>JADMIO010603829.1_pt1 | contig 115709 bp, 107 predicted proteins | sample 8958161 | NCBI WGS metagenome assembly JADMIO01 (sample SAMN16585339, study PRJNA669376) | soil metagenome | isolation source: Crop rotation soil | place: USA: Cullars Rotation, Alabama | collected 2011 | reverse complement strand
GCCGCGACTTCAAGTCACGTGAATTCCAAGCTTCGGATCCCACTGTGCTGGAAAGTAGGAACGGCTTGATGGGCCACGTGCAGCCCTCAAAAATGGAACGTGAGCTCCGCGCCAGCACGGCCACGACTCAGATGGCATCTGTCGCTATTCCAGTGACGGGCGGACAATAGAAACGGGCGATGTTCAGCCGCATCGCAATCCCCTGGCCCGCCGCTTCCACCGAAGCGGCGGGCCGGTTCATTTTTGGCCGAACAAACTTCGGCCCGTACTCACGACCGAGGCGGAACGCAATATGATGGTCATTCTTTATGAAAAATTCGATCCTCGTCTCGGCGATGATGTTAGGGATGATTCCCTGCGTTGCGCAAACGCGTGCTGTGGCCCCGGCTTCGGGACCCGCCCCGGTGGGGCCGTATTCTCCCGGAATCTTGGCGGGCGATTACCTATATGTTTCGGGGCAAGGCGCCCACGCGCCCGACGGTTCACTTCCCGACACGTTTGCCGGGCAGGTGCGCCAGACGCTGGAGAATGTGAAAGCGGTAGTCGAAGGCGCGGGGCTGACGATGCAGCACGTCGTTTATACCCAGGTCTACCTGGAAGACATCAGCAAGTTCGACGAAATGAATGCGGTCTACGCCAAATACTTTTCGTCCGCCCCTCCGGCTCGCGCGACCCTCGGCGTGGCCAAACTTCCGAACACCCCGGTGGAGATCAACGCGGTAGCGATCCGGGATCTTGCCAATCGCAAGCCGGTTACGATACCGGGCTATGATCCGCACGAACCGGTATCGCCGGGAGTTCTAACGCAGGACCGCCTTTTCGTATCCGGCATGCGTGGCCGCGATCGGGGCACTGGAACTGTTCCGTCCGATCCCGCCGCGCAAGTGAGTGCCGCACTGGACGGAGTGCAGGCAGTGCTCGAAGCGGCCGGGCTCAAAATGGCACACATGATTTTCGTGAATCCATACCTGACCAAAGAAGTGCCCATGCGTACCATGAACGAATTGTACGCCAAGCGCTTCGAATTCGGAAACACTCCGGCCCGCGCCACCATCCAGGTGTCCAGTCTCCCGGAGGGCGGCCAGATCGAGTACACGGGCGTGGCCGTGCGCGATCTCAGCCAGCGGCGCGCCGTCCGGCCTAAAAACATGCCGCCCAGCCCCACTGCCAGCCCATGTGTATTTGCCGGCGATACGCTCTACTGTTCGGCGAAGAACGCCTTCATCCCCGGACCCAACTCGGGTGTTTTCGCGACATCCGTGGAACACCAGGTCCGGCAGTCGATGCGAAACCTGCTCGACAACCTGGAGGAAGCCGATATGGACTTCAGTCAGGTAGTCGTCACCAATGTTTACTTGGATGACATCGCCGATTTTCAGGCGATGAACAAGATCTACGCCAAGTTTTTCAAAGCGCCGTTCCCGGCCCGCACCACCATCCAGCAGATTGCTCCTGCCGAACGCAAAGTCGGCCCGGAAGGCGAGTATCCGCCTCTCGAGCAGGTATCGCTGATCGCGGTAAAGCCGGCTTCGAGCCGCTAAGCGCAACGCGGCCGCCCGTCACGCCGCTGTTTTGCGCGCAGCGCTCAGAATCTGGCGCAGACGGCGCCCCACGATCAGTTCCTCGCCAGGCTGCAGGGTCATCGAAACGATCTCGATGCGATCGCGCCGGCTGCGCGCCTTGGGATTTTCGTAGCCCTCGTGCACCGCCGGAACCATGCTCGGATTGTTGGATGTCAGGACCTCGATGCGAGGATTCCCTTCGCGCAACTCTTTGTCGCAGTCCGCCACGCGAAAGCCCCAGGCATCCTCGTCCCAGGTCAGGATCAGGGTTGGATACCGATTGCCTTCCTCCGGAATTTTGATTTCCGTCTTTACGCCCGGCACCGTATCCACCAGCTTTTGAATGCGTACCGCGCGTTCGTTCCATTGCCGGTTCAGTAGGTTGAGGTCCGTCCTGGTCCAGGTCTCCACCGCCGTCAGGCACCCCATAATCTCTTCCTTGCCCACCTTCATGGCGCGGCACACCGCGCCCTCCCATGGGCTGGTGTTATGCATGGCTGCCTCGATCAGATCCTTGCGGCCCAGCAGCAGCCCGGAGCATTGCGGACCGCAGAGACCCTTGCCGCCGCTGAAACAATACAGGTCGATTCCCATCTGCGCATAACGTTTGAGATTGTCGATTGGCGGAATGCCCGCCGCGTCATCCAGCAGCAGGGGCACCTTCGCCTCCCTGGCCATGGCGAGCACCCTCTCCAGGGCGCTTCCGAGGGATGTGGTATAGACCATCGCCGTGTTGCTGTTGAATGCGGCTTTGAGTTCGTCGTCTGTACGCGCGACGACGAGTTTACCGCCCGCCAGCCGGATGGCGCTGTCGAATGCGCTGCGGCCGCCATGCATGATGACTTCGTGCTTGAGTCCGGTAGTATCCGGCAGTTGCCAGATTTTGGCGGGATCGCTTCCGGCAATACAAGCAGCAGTGGCGCCGGCCATGGCTCCCGCGGCGCCGGAAGTGACCATCCCGGCTTCCGCGCCGGACAACTCCGCCAGCCGCTTACTGGCTGCGTGTTGTAACTCGAAGATATCGACGAAATGCTCAGCCGCGGCTTGCTTCGCGGCGCGCACTTCGGGCAGCTCGAGTGAACCGCTCAGATATGTCCACGTACCGCGCGCGTTAATGAATGGGCGCACCCCGATGCGGGTATAGATGTCGCTGCCGGGGCGGCTCTTCACCGCTCCCAGCGCTTTGCCGGCCCACTCTCGCGTCGCCATGTAGGCTAACAGTGGTGCGGCGTTGGTCAGCTTAAGGAATTGCCGGCGGTCGAACCAGGAGGCTCTTTGCATTCTGCTACTTTACCAGCACTATGCGACCGGCTGGCACCAGCAAAATATCAGAAAGTGTCCTGGCCGCAGCCCGGTATCAGGCGCCCTGCTCGCGCGTAAGCGCCTGGGCGAAGAACATGTGGAGCTTACCTTCCCCAGCCTCCTCTTCGTGCAGCATAGCCACGCCGCCCACAGGCCGAAAACCCTTATTCATCAGCTCACGGACGCGATCCTGAAGATCCGCAATTTTCTGTGATGTCACAACCTGGTATTCCATCCGTTTTCCTCCAAAATTATAAGTTAGGGCCTGGCCCCGCGGACGGCCGGCAATAATTCGCGGCGTCCTGGATGCCCCTTCGCTCACACTCGGCTAAGACGGCTTTCCGACGCGTATGAAATGAAGCCGGCTGTTCCTCAGGACGAGTCTTCTCCGTAAACCAGCAATAATCTCCGGCCATATCCAGCAAATCCTGGTCAGAGAGCGCCTTCAGGTGCTCCGTCCAACTCTCCCGGGGAGGTGCAATCTCTTCCGTATTCATGCGGGCGACACTTGCACACGGATTTCCAGCCGCTGGTCGCCGGCCGCCACATACGTCGTGCGCTTCACTGCGAGACCACGGAACACGTATGTAGAAACCCGCATGTTACGATCGAGTTCGCCGTGAGACTGATTCAACTGGCAGGACCGGAAGGGCGCTGTGTCGCAATCGTTGAGGAACCTCAACTCCGTCTGCTCGACGGGTGTCAATCGATCTACGAACTTGCATCCGCCTGCCTGCGCGACCACCGCTCGCTCGCAGATGGGGCTTCACAACGGGCTTCAAACCGGTTCCTGGCTTACGACGCGATCTACGAGGGCGCCTCCGACTGGCGAATCTGCCCCTCTGCAGATGCCCCCGCCGAGGCCGCGCACTGCCTCGTGAGCGGCACGGGATTAACTCACACCCGCAGCGCTCAAAACCGTGACGCCATGCACGCAGCGGCGCAAACCATCACCGACAGCACTCGCATGTACCAGGCCGGGGTGGATGGAGGAAAACCGGACGCCGGTCAAACGGGGACCGCACCCGAATGGTTCTACAAAGGATCCGGCACCATTTTGCGCGGCCACAACGAACCGCTTGTGGTCCCAGAATTCGCGGAAGACGGTGGAGAAGAGCCGGAAATCGCGGGTGTCTACCTGATCGACGATGCCGGCACTCCCTGGCGCATCGGGTTCACTGCCGGCAACGAGTTTTCGGACCACGTGCTCGAACGGAAGAACTACCTGTATCTGGCGGCCTCCAAACTTCGCACCTGCTCCATCGGCCCTGAACTCGTGGTGGGCGGCAGTTTCGATCTCGTTCCCGGGAACGTCTCCATCCACCGCGGCGACCAGATTCTCTGGTGGCGCGATATCAAGACGGGGGAGAGCACGATGTGCCACAGTCTTGCGAATATCGAACACCATCACTTTAAGTTTGATGTTCACCGCAGGCCGGGCGACCTTCACATTCATTTCTTCGGAGCCGACGCTTTCAGTTTCGGCGACGGTATCCAACTCGAGAACGGCGACATTATGCAGGTGAGCTTCGATGGCTACGGGCGTGCTTTGCGGAATCCGCTGCAACGATCGGCACTCGCGTCGAGACTGGTAGAAGCGCGGCAGTTGTAAAACGACAAGTTTTCGCTCGCAGCCGTCGGACCCCCGCGCGATACCATAGCCCCTATGAAGTTGCTGCTCGTCTTCAGTGTTGCCATCTCCGCCGGACTCGCTGCGGATCGCCTGGATATCTTCGGCCGCGCCTGGTCCGTTCCGAATGCAGGCGATTGGAAGACGTCGCAAGACGGTGCATCGCAGGTCTTACACCTGAACGTCCACCGCGGGCCATTGCCCGGTCCGCGGCGTCCGATTCAGTTTGCCCTGGCCGACGTACCAGCCTACAAGCGCCTTACGGTAGAAGCCGACGTCATGCCGCTGGGCAAATCGCTTCTCATCGCATTTGCCTACCGCGACGAAGCGCACTTCGATTATGCCCATCTCTCGGTCGATACCGGGGAGCAGCAACCGGTCCACAACGGCATCTTTCACGTCTACGGCGGCGAGCGCGTGCGAATCAGTTCCGAGCATGGCCCTCCGGCCTTTGCCGCTACCGGACGTTGGTATCACGTCGTTTTGACACACGATTCCAAATCTGGCGCATTAAGCGTGGCCGTCGATGGCAAGCCGGTGACCGCCCTGGAAGCTGTCGATCGCAGTCTCGGAGCCGGCAAAGTTGGGCTCGGATCTTTCGATGAGACGGGAGCGTTCAAGAACGTCCGGATAACCCCGACCGCGCCTTGAGCGATTCCGGCACGCGCCTGCCTTGCATATAGTTCAAGAATGCAGTGGCGTGCCGGTCGAGATTTTCCAGCGTCGCCCCGCCCAGCAGCGGCGAGCACATCTCGTAAGCCACGGTGCCCACGAAACCCGAGCTCTCGAGAGCGTCGAAGTAACTATGATAGTCGATGAATCCGGCGTCCATGGTCACCGCTTGCGCGCGCGGAGTAAGAGTTTCGTAGTTTACTAAGGCCGGGACATACCGGTGGCGAGGACGCTGGACGTAATTCGCGACCGTGGTGTGGATTGTAAGCGGCGCCATACATCGCGCGGCTTCCGCGATATCCTGCCCCTGCAAAGCGGGCGCCCAGGCGTCAAACATAGCGCGGCAATTGGGACGGTCCACTTCTGCCAGCAGGTCCCGCAGGCTCTGATAATCCACTGCGATGTCATGATGATTCTGGATCCCCAGCGTCACACCGAATTCCGCGGCCCGGTCGGAGGCTTCGCGTAATGCCTTCACTACCATATCCCATTGCCGCTGATAACCGGCGGCCGGATCTTCGTATCCGGTAAAGATTCGGATCGCCTTAGCTCCTAATGCCTGCGCGGCGCGCGCCAGGCTCGCGATGTGCGCGATTTGGAATTCGATATGAGGAACTTCGCCGTGCGCCAGGTCGGCCGTGAGGTTCGTATAGCCGGCGATACAAACCTCCTGTAGAGCCGCGCTCTGCATCCGCTCACGCAACCGGCGCAGCCGTTCGGAGTCGTAATCGAGCAGAGAAAGGTGCGGCCGTTTGGCCATCAACATCACACCATCGAAGCCCAGGGCGGCGGCGCGATCGACGAATTCATCCAGCGAAAGTAAGGGTTGCCCCCAGGAACCTGAGTAGCTCACCGAATGCAGTAATAGCCCGCTAACCATGCCACCCAGAATACCAATCCGTGAGAACCCAGGATTTAACAGCCAAGCCTTCGGAATGCATTCCACTATGGATCGTCTGTGATAGAGTATTTCGAAACAGGTCTCTAAAAGAGGAGGTTGGGATGCTTCGCAAACACAGGAGAGGGGTCCACCTTTTTGTTCTTACAGCGCTCGCCATTTTCGGCGCGAGTCAAGCTCTTGGCCAAATCGGCACCGGCACCATAACGGGATCGGTGTTCGATTCCACCGGCGCGATTGTGCCCAATGCGGAAGTTACCGTTCTCGATACCGACCGGAATATCCCACATGCTACGGTCAGCACCAGCACTGGCGACTACTCCGTGAGCGCACTGTCGCCGGGCCACTATTCAGTGACCGTTCGTCATGCGGGCTTTCATACGGCGAGCGTCGCCGCGTTTGAATTGCAGGTTGACCAGAAAGCGCGAGTGGATGTCACGCTGCAAGTCGGTGAAGTCACCGAAACGGTCAATGCTACCGCGGAGGCGCCGTTGCTGGAAACCGAATCCAGCACCGTCGGACAAGTCATCGATAACAAGCGGGTGGTCGATCTTCCGCTGAATGGACGCAGTTTCCTCGACCTGGCGACCCTCGGTCCCGGCGTCACGTATACCAAGGACGGAAACACGGCTTTCCAGGACGTGCGCAACGTGGGCCGCCGCAGCAACGACCAGTATTCACTGGGCGGAGCGCGTTCGCAGGACACTAATTACCTGCTCGATGGAGCCGTCAACACCTCGCCGGATTCGAACACGATTGCGGCGATCCCTTCTATCGACGAGATCCAGGAATTTAAAGTCCAGACCAACTCGTACACTGCAGAATTCGGCCGCGGCGCCGCCCAGGTGAATGCCGTCACCAAGGGTGGAACCAACCAGTTCCACGGTTCGGCATACGACTTCCTGCGTAACGATGCGCTTGATGCCAAAGACTTCTTCAACGACATCAATGCCGGTGGACCCGCTCCCAAGCCTCCTTTCCGCCGCAACCAGTTCGGCGCTACAGCCGGCGGAAAAGTGGTGCGCGACAAATTGTTTTTCTTCGGCACCTACGAAGGTCTGCGGGACCGGACCAACAGCAACGAACTGGCCACCGTGCCATCGCCCAATGTAAAGAACGGTGATTTCTCCGATTACGGCACACCCATCTACATGCCGCACGTCACAGACACCAGCGGCAATCCCCTGTTCTTCAATGGGAACGCGCCGCCCGCGGGATGCTTTAATCCGGACCCCAACACCGACGTCCCGTGGCCAAACATGCAGATCCCGCAGCAATGCTGGAATTCCGCGGCTGCCAAATTCCTGCAATCCAGTTATGTGCCGTCTCCCAACCTGCCCGGACTCCGCGATAACTTTTCCGCCGTGGTGGGCAGCCCGACGAACTGGGATCAGGTCGCCGGCCGCGTAGATTACATCATCAGCGCCAATATGAATCTGTGGGGCCGTTATTCCTGGGCGCGGGAAAAAGACTTTACCAAGCCACTGCTACCCGGCACCGGGATAAATAACTTAGTCGATACTCAGACGGTCACCCTGCACCACTCCTGGACTATGAGTCCACGCATGGTGAACGAATTGAAAGCCAACTTCGTCCGCGCCAACGCCAGCAGCATCGGCCAGTTATCCGGTTCGCAGGATGTGGCCGGTTCGCTCCTCGGAATCCCTGGTGTTTCCGGTGCGGCCATCGATTTCGGCATGCCCTCTTTCGGTGGCGCCGGGGATAACTTCCTCACCCTCGGCGAAAATGCCTTCGGCCACCCCCTGCAAAAAATCCAGAATGTACTGGGCTTCGGAGACGACTGGTCGTTCAACAAGGGCCGCCATACTATCAAAGCCGGCGTCGATTTCCGGCATGAGTATCTGAACCTGCTTTCCCACAACCTCGCCCGCGGCGCCTATCAGATCCCCGCTGCAGCCACGGCGGCGCTCGACGGCAGCGGTGGCCTGACCGTTGCGTCATTTCTGCTAGGCATCAGCAACGATTCCGAGGTGGCCACCGGCGATGCTCATGATCACCTGTTCCGCTGGACGCAAGCATATTATGTACAGGATGATTTCAAGGTCTCACGCAATCTGACCGTGAATATCGGGTTGCGCTATGAACTTTCGCCTTATTGGTACGACAACCGCAACCAGATCACGAATCTTACGGTGATCAACGGCGTGCCCACCATTGTCCGGCCGGGAACCGGCGATCCGTACGCCGGCATGCCGCCCGCCCGTTTCATCTCTGATCCAAATTCGCCGGAGTATCTTCCGTTCATCCGCAGCAATGCTCTGGGGCGCAGCCTGGTCTTCACGGACAAGACTAACTGGTCACCGCGCGTCGGCTTTGCCTGGTCGCCGCCGTTCGGCCACGGCAAGACGGTTCTCCGTGCCGGCGCCGGGATCTTCTATTCGCCCATGAACGCGAATCCCTGGTTCGACTTCGCCCGCAGCGCGCCCATTTCGGTGAAATACATTCGCAAGGGCTCGTATTCGATCATCGACCAGATCTTCAACAATACGGCGCAAACCATCGGTCCGCCTTCCCAGTTCACCATCGATCCGCACCTGCTGACGCCGCGTATTCAACAGTGGAGTTTTGGTATCGAGCAGGAGCTGGGGCAGAACCTGATGTTTGAAATCGGATATGTGGGCTCGGCATCCACCCACCTTCCGCACCTTACGGATCAGAACCAGCCGTTGCCGGTGTTCAATGGGCTGCAGGTAGCTCAGCCGGTGGTATACAATGCGCCGCAATATCCGTCCTTGTCTTCGTACTACAACGAGATCAAGAGCGTCACTTCGGCCAACTACAACGCTCTGCAAACTAAGTTGGAGAAGCGTTATTCGCAGGGACTGACGTTCCTCAGTTCATTCACCTGGGCAAAATCGCTCGACACGGCTTCCGCCACTCGCGACGGCGGCAACGGTCCGGCTACGCCCCACAATTGGAATGCCCGGCTCGATTACGGCCCTTCGGCCTTCGACGCCAAGCTGAACTGGGTGAATAGCGCGCTTTATGAACTGCCCTTCGGCAAAGGAAAGACCTGGGGTGGGAACTGGTCGGGAGTCACTCAGAATGTGTTCGGCGGGTGGCAGATCGGCGGTATCGCCGCCGTGCGCACCGGCTTCCCTGTCTCCTGCCTGACCACTAGCGACGCCGCTGTGAACAACGCCAATTTCGAACAGGACAATTGCGACATTGTCGGCAACCCGAACAGCGGCCCCAAGAACATTCTGAATTTTTGGAACCTGTCCGCCTTCGCGTCGCCGACCGATGAGGAGGTGTTCGGTAACGCCGGCCGTGGCGTCCTCCGTGGACCCAAGTTCGTGAGCTTCGACTTCACGGCACAGAAGCTGGTCACTTTGACCGAGCGGTTACGGCTTCAATTCCGATTTGAAGCTTTCAATCTGTTGAACCACCCCATCTTCTCGATTCCCAATTCGTATGAGGATACTTATCCCAACTACGATGCAGCCGGCCACCCGGTTGGTCCCGTCTCTATCAGCGAGATCGGCTCGTTCAACACAATCAGCAGCACCGCTTCGAATAACCGCCAGATACAGCTTGCGCTGAAATTCATCTGGTAGCGCGACGCCGCATATCTAAGAAAGAAGCCTACTCGCTCGCCGTCCGGCGCCGTACCGGACGGTCCAGAACGGAGCGGTCGCGCGCGGAATTGACGATTCTGCCTGAGGCGTCCAGCCGCTGTACCTCCGCCCGCTCCTTCTCCACTTCGACTTCCTGCACAAAACGCTCTCTACGCCTGCGCTTGGTTACGTGGATCTCTTCTTTCAGCACCAGCCTCTTGCTGACGACCAGTTGCTCCTCCACCACCGGAACGATCAATGTGTCGCCGTTCTTCCGGACCGGTGGGGCCTCTTTGACTACCCGATTCACCGCTACCCGCTTCACGTCCACGTCCTCATGCAGCAGAGGGAGCTCCACTTGCCGCAAGTGCGTCTCCACATGTTTATCGACGCGCACGGAACCGGTCTTCACCGCGCGGGCTCCCGCCACAATCTGCTCTTCGATTACCGGTACGGTGATCTCTTCAGATTCGGGCTGAGGTATGCTGTCACGTTCGTCGGTATTCATAGCGTCACCTTTATGGCGGAGCGCGGAAACCTTACGGCTTCCGCGCCCGGCTTTGCCTCTAGCGTTTACCCGTAACCTTTTCCCATCCGTAACGGACCGCGCCCTGCACCCGGTCCCAACTGCTGTTCGGATTGTTCCGCATATAATCCGTGCGGAGGTCCTGCTCCACGTCGGACCAGTTACGGTTGCGGTAGCGCGAATCGCTCGCGCTCCGGTATCCGTACTCGTACGCCGGCTGATACGTCTCATACCCGTGACCGGAGTTGGCATAGCGTTCCTGCCAGTCCCGTCTGAAGTCGGAAGCGTAATCGCCGGATCCAGCCAGCGGTTCCACCTTCACCTCGGTACGGCGTACATTCTCGCGAATGTTTTCGGTGCGTTCCGTTGCCTGCTTGCCGACAACCACCTCTTCGCGAACGCGCGCCCGCTTCGAGATGACCGGTTCTTCCGCCATTTCGGTGACTTCGATGCTCTGATTGCGCAGGCGCTGCGTATCTTCAGTCGAGAGCGGCCGGTCCACTGGACGCCGTTCCACCCTTACGTGCTCCTCACGCAGGGTCACAGACTCCTCGACGGGCCGGTCCACCACCTGGCTGTACACACGCACCCCACCCCGGCGCACCACCCGTTTGCCGACCTGTAGTTCCTCTTCCACCACAGGTATGGTCGCGCCCTCTTGCCTTTCCTGGAAACGCTTGCGTTCATTCTGGGCCTCATCATATGAGTAAGGCTCGGCTCTCGGATTGTGCCGTTCATAGCCACTGGATTCGCGGTAATGCTCCACATGCCGGTCCACGTCCACCGCGCCGGCCGAGTTCATGATGTCTGCTATGCGATCGATCTGCGAATCGGGCGCCGTCACTGCTACTACCGAATTGCCACGGCGCACGGCCTCGGCGTAATCGCCTTCGGTCCGGTCATCGTCGCCGCCCCCAAACAGGCGGTGAAAAAATCCCGAGATACCGCCTTCGTGATGTTCTTCGTGTTCTTCCCGATCCAGGCTCCGGCCTGCCGCCCCGGTCATGAAGTTCGACTTAACCTCAATAGACTGACGGGGAATCCCTGCGTTCTCCAGTTCGCGGGCGACATTTTCGGCCGCGCTGTAGTCCTCAAATACGCCTACTACGGTTTTGGCTTCGTTCTGCATATTAGTATTCCTTTCTTAAAGGACAGAGACTCGCTCGGCGAACTCGGGGCGGCTGCGCGGTGTGGCTGCAACAAATTCCCGGGTGTAGGATCAATTGTGCATAGCCGTTCCGCGACGCTGTTCCCCGCGCGTCCATAGGATCATGAAAATAAGACAGCGTCGAGTTGTGATTGTACGCGTCCACCTGTTCAGTCCGTGTCGTGTCGTAAAGTGTTCCACCTATGGCATTGCACGCGGAGAGCCATAGAAGTTTGACATTACACAAGCGTGCTCAATGCGGAGTGAAGAAACGGCCCGTTGTCGCGCAGCCGGATTCTTCCATACACAGCGGAATGAATTGCAAGCCGCGGGAGTTGAATGGGCCCTCTTAGCGGGCTTCGGGCCGGTGCTGCTTCGGCATGAGTGCGACCCGCAGCACCGGGACGAATAACAGGATCAGGATGGGTCCTAAGAACATTCCGCCCACGATCACCGTCGCCAGCGGCTTCTGCACTTGCGATCCGATTCCATGAGATAGTGCGGCTGGCAGCAGCCCGACGCAGGCCGACATCGATACCATGAGCAGCGGCCGCATATACGTTTCGGCCGCTTCCAGCATGGCCGCTTCCCTGGCCATCCCCTCGTCACGCAGCCGTCCGTAATATCTCAGCACCAGGATCCCGTTCATCACCGAAACACCGAAGAGCGAGATAAAACCGACCATGGCGGAGACGCTTAAATTCAGCCCGGAAAAATACAGCGCGAGGATCCCTCCGCACGCGGCAAACGGAATGTCCCATAACGCCATGATGCTGTCCCGCAAGTTGTTAAAAAGCCCGTATAGCAGGACCATGATCAGCATCAAGCTCAGGGGAATAATCCACGCCAGCCGCTCTTTCGCTTCTTGTAGCGCTCCAAACTCGCCGCTCCACTCCACCCGGTATCCTGCTGCCAGGCGGACGCGCGACCGCACCCTGCTCTGGGCTTCGCTTACTGCCCCACCCAGGTCTCTACCGCGCACGCTGAATTTAATTGGGATGTACCGGTGCCCGTTCTCGCGATAGATATACGATGCGCCCGCCGACATCTGGATATCCGCAATATCGTTCAACATCATCGTGGCGCCGGATGGCGACGGGACCGGAATGCGCTTAATGGTCTCCACATCGCTCCGGTACTCGGGCGCCAGGCGGACCAGCACATCGAAACGCCGGTCTTCCTCCAGGATCTGGGTGGCCGCCTGACCGCCAATAGCCGCCTGGACGATATTGTTGACATCGCTCGCCTGCAGTCCGTAGCGCGCGCACCGGTCGCGATTTACCTTGATCAGCAGGTTTGGCTGTCCCACCTGGTGGAAGACCCCGGCATCCTCAATGCCCCGCACGCCGCTCAACTCGGTCTTGATCTCCTCCGCCTGTTGTTCCAGAAGATCCAGGTCGCGGCCGAACAATTTGATCGAGTTCTCACCCTTCACTCCCGAGACCGCCTCCTGAACGTTGTCCTCAATGTTCTGCGAGAAATTGAAGTCCACGCCCGGAAACTCCCGCTCCAAATGATCTTTCATCTTTACCATTACGGTTTCTTTGGTGGCATCTCCCCACCTCGAGCGGTCTGAAAACGGAGCCAGCGGTGCAAAAAACTCAACATTGTAAAAGCCTGTCGGATCAGTGCCGTCATCCGGACGGCCGTGTTGCGAAATGACGGTCTCCACCATCGGCTGGCTCTTCAAATATTCACGGATGCGAGTCACGTAAGGAACGCCGGCTTCCAGCGAAATCGTGGGCGGCAGTGTGGCCCGGATCCAGAAGTTGCCCTCTTCCAGCTTGGGAAGAAATTCGCTGCCGATCCGCGTAGCTATCCACCCGCATGACAGAAGAATCAGCGCCGCAGCTGCGATGGTAATGTTGCGGTGATGAAAGCCGGCTCGCAGAACCGGCCGGTACAGGCGCCGCAGATGCGTCACCAGCCATGTTTCCTTCTCCTGCAGGTGCAGCGGAAGCAGGTAGCTGGAAAGCATTGGGGTAATCAAGAAAGTGGCCAGTATGGCTCCCAGCAAGGCGTAGCCGTAGGTCTTGGCCATGGGCGCGAAAATCTGCCCTTCCACTCCCTGCATGGTGAAAAGCGGGATGAATGCCGCGATGGTGATGGTGATGGAAAACAGAATCGACTTGTCCACTTCGATCGAGCTGGCGAACAGGCGAATACACTTCTCCCGCACGGTGGCCGGCAAATGCGTGAACAACTGCGATGCGTCCAGCTTCAGCACCCCTTGGGGATGGTCGTGCATCATGCGGCGATAGATGTTCTCCACTAGGATCACGGTCGAGTCCACGATGATTCCGAAATCGATTGCGCCTACGGATAGTAGGTTCGCGGAATCTCCGCGCAAAACCATCAGGATGGCGCTGAAGAATAGGGCCGCCGGTATGGTAGCGCAGACGATCAATGCGGTTCGCAGATCTCCTAGAAACAGGTACTGGACCACGAACAGCAGCAGCACGCCGAAAAGGAGAGACTCCAGCACGGTGTGAGCAGTCACGTTCACGAGCGTCTTCCGGTCGTAATACGTCGCCACCTTGACACCGGGCGGCAATTCTCCCGAATGGTTCAGCCGCTCTACCTCGCTTTCGATTCTTCGAATCACCTCCATCGTCTTCTCGCCTCGCCGCATCAGGACGATGCCTTCCACGATGTCAGGGTCATCGTCGCGCCCTACGATCCCGAGGCGCTGGGTGCTCCCCACAGCCACCTTGGCCACATCTTTCAGGAGCACGGGCGTTCCGCCGCTCTGGGCCAGGACAATGCTTTCCATGTCGCAAATTGATTGCAGCAGGCCGACGCCGCGCACATTCACCGCTTGCTCTCCCACATTGATGGTGCGGGCGCCCACATTCAAATTCGCCGCCGAGATCTGCTGCAGGATCTGGCTGAGCGGAATATTCAGGGAGATCAGTTTCTTTAAGTCGATATCGACGTGATACTCCTTGGTCAGACCGCCCCATCCCACCACGTCCACCACACCTGGAATAGTCCGCAGCCGCCGTTCGATCACCCAATCCTGAAGGGTCTTCAATTCGAGCAGGCTGTACCCGTCTGGAGCTTTCACCTGGTAACGAAAAATCTCGCCTACCGGACTGGTGGGCGAGATTACCGGCTGGATGTTGTTCGGCAGTTGCACCTGGCTTACCCGATTCAACACCTGCTGCTGCGCGAACCAGTAGTTTGTCCCATAGGCGAACTGTAGCTTGATGTCTGATAAACCGTAAAGTGAAACGCTCCGCGTATTCTGCAGATCGGGCATGCCCGCCAATGCCACTTCCAAGGGGATGGTGAGATAGCGCTCCGTGTCCTCAGCGGAGGAGCCCGGATATTGCGTGATCAGTTCCACCATGGGAGCAGCGGGGTCGGCGTAGGCTTCGATGTTCAGCTTGCGAAAGACAACAAACCCGGCCACCAGAAATACAAAGAACATGGCCAGGATCAGTGACCGGCGCGACAGCGACAGGGCAATCAGAGCCTTCATCAGTCCGCCTGGTCCTTAGCGAAGCTGCTCAGAAAGAGAGCGCCATCAGCCACTACGGTCTCACCTTCCGTCAAGCCGGATCTGATTTCGATGCGGCCGTTCGCCACCGTTCCCGTATCGACCTGGCGCCGGAAGATGTGAGTCTTACCATCGGCCACCCATACCACTGCTAAGTTGCCTTCCCGAACCACAGCCTTCTCCGGTACCAGCAAAGCGCGCCGGGGCGCCTTCTCGAAACGGAAAGAAGCAAACATCTCGGGTTTCAATTGCGCGTTGCGATTGGGAACCGCGCAGCGCACGGCCACCCGCCGCGTAACCGGATCCACCGCCGGTGCGATGAAAGCGACGCGCGCCGGGAAGGCCTGATCCGGCAGTGCCAGAACTTTCACGTCCACTTTTTCGCCCACCCGCACCCGCGCCGCCTCGGACTCATACAACTGGCCCAAAAGCCACATGGTGGAGACATCCGCCAATACCAGCAGCGGATCCGGATTATCGGGTCGCACATATTGGCCCGGCCCCACCTTCCGGCTCACCACCAGTCCTCCAATCGGCGCAATGACGCGAGCCACCCGGTCCACGTGCCGCGTTTCACCCAGCCGGTCGATTTCCGCCTCGGTCTTGCCGAAGCTGAACAATCGCTGACGGGACGACTCGAGTTGCGTCTCGGCGGCCCGCAACTCGGTCATGGCCGTCTGCAGTTCGGTTTGGGCCTGCTCCAGATCCTTCGGTGCCGCAGCCTCCCCGGCCACCAGCTTCTGCACCCGATCGCGCGTCCGTTCCGCTTGGTCCAGAAGCGCGCGATTTTTGTCCAGCCCCGCACGTGCCGTCAGGAAATCGGCTTCTGCCGGCACCAGCTCCGGCGAATCGATAACCAGGAGCGGCGAGCCTTTGGCAACCAATTCACCGGGTTTCGCGGGAATCTCCAGGATGCGGCCCGCATACGGAGAATAGATCGACGTCATGGCATCTTCGTTGAACGCCACCTTCCCGGTAGCTTCGTCGACCGCGCTTAGCGTTTCCAAAATCGCGGGAGCGAGCTTAAGAGTCAGCATCTGGGCCGCGGTGATCTGCAGACCTTCGCGGGTGGCCACGGCCCGCCCGCCGGTATCCGCCACGATCGTCTTGGCCTGATTCTGGCTGCAACCGGTCAATAGGAATACTGGGCTCAGCGCATAAAAGATTCTGATGAGATTGGACACGGATCTAATCCTCAAACGAACTCCGCCCAATGGCGGCCTGCAACATCCAAAGACTGTTCTGTAAGTCGAACCGAGCCTGGGCGTATCCTAAACGCGATTGCAGCAACGTGCGCTGCACTTCCAGCAGTTCAAAGAGGCTGGTGGCGCCTTGCCGGTAACTGAAGAACGCCACGTTGCGTAGACGCTCGGTCTGTTCGAGACTCTGCTTGTTGAATACTTCGAGCGACTGTTGCGCGGCCTGATATCTATCCCAGGCCTTCTCAACGTCAGTGATGGCCTGTAACTCGGCTTGCCGAAGTTGCAGGTCACTCGCGCGTCCCAGCGCGCGCGCCTGGACGATGCCGGCTTTCTGGCTGTTGTAGACAAACAGAGGAAAAGATGCGACTACGCCGACGGAGCTGTCGTCGCCCACGTGCTGGTACTCGGTTGATATCGACAGATCGCGCTTGAACTGTGCTTGCGCCAGTTCCGTGCCAAGCTCCGCAGCCCGGCGGTTGCGCCGCGCCATCTCGACGTCCGGACGATCCTCCAGTGCGATCCGCTTCAGCTCGTCCAGGCTCCATGCCGGAGCTTTCTCGGATAACTCGCCTGATAAATCGAGCAAGGCGCCCGGCGGTTCGCCGTTGCCGGTCTGGCTGGCGGGTTCCAGCAACACTAAGTCCCGCTGGCTGTTCAGCAGGTTTAGAACGTCGAATGTTGCCTGCCGGTAGGCGGATTGCGCCTGCAGCACCGCCTGCCGGTACTGCAGCTTTCCGGCATTGATCCGGTACAGCTCCACCTTCGGCGCATCGCCCGCTTCCAGGCGGGTTTGCGTCAGTTTCTCGGTTTGCTCGTACTCCTTCAGCGTCTGTTGCGCGAGTTCAATATTCAACCGTGCCAGTATGGCGTTCCCGTAGGCCTGTCTTAACTGCAGCAGTTGCTGCCTGTAAGTGTCCAGTATCTGGGCACGCGCCGCCGCCGCTTGCGCTTCCGCCTGCCGGGCACGAAACTCTCGTTTTCCGCCGCGTTCAATGATCTTGTTAAAAAGCAGCGTATAAGTAGGATTGGCCCCCGCATTACCGTTAGTGCCGTAAATGCGAGGTGCGGCGCCCGGCGTCGGCGAGGCGACCGCCAATTGCTCGGCGCCCAGTTGCAGCGTAGGATTCGGCTTGAAACCGGCAATCAGACTCATTGCTTCCGCCGCCTCCAGTTGCTGCCGGTTCACAGCGACTGCAAGGTTTCGCTGCAGCAGAAGACTCTCCGCCTGCTCGAGCGTCAACTGCCGCGGCACCCTGAGCGAGATAGCGCTTTCCTGAGCACTCGCCAGGCCCGTTACACTCAGCGCAATTCCCAGAATTGCGATGCTCCATCTCTGCCATCCCCATTCCTTGGGATGCTCCAATAACTGCCACATCGAGACAGCCCTCTCCTTTGACCGGGCGGGAAAGATGCCCGCCCCTTGCGCCATGGCGCGGGTTCTGAGACTGCGGATTTCTCGAGAAGAGGATGCCAGAGACACCGCTACCCCGAGGCCGCGTACTAAGTGTCAGCAGAAGAGGGAAACGGGAGGAGCGTTAATTCTGCGGGCAATCCACAGCCGAAACGCTGGCTGTAGCGCGCGTGGGTCGGTGTGCCAGCGAAACACCGGCGTTCGTGCGGCGAAAGTCTTACCACGCTGGGGGCGCAGCTTGCGAAAAGTCGAGCGGCCGCATTTGTCGGCCGCGGACCCCGCCAGCACCGTCGGACCTTGACCGCCGGATGAGAACGGCCTGAACGGTTGCGCGGGCAGCGCGGGCGAGTCGCTCGAAAACGGGCTGCTCGCCTGAGCCAGAACAAAATTTCCTTTGCCGTCGCCCAGCCATACATCCGGCAGTTGAGCCCGGTCTTCCGACTCCTGAATCAGGTCGACGTTATCGTCATGATTCACATCCGCGGTATATAGAAAACCGCTGGAATTGAAACGGGAACCGGATACCAGCTCTCGTGTTCCGATACCGTCGAGCGTGACCTGAATGGCTTGCCCGCGTTCTCCGCCGGTGACTACCTTGACCGTATCCAGGCGGCTGTCATGGTTCAGGTCTACGGACAGCGGAAGCCTGGCCACCGCTGTCGATACCGAATCCGATTGTAAGGCGCGGCCGGCGGACGCCGATCCTAGAGCGTGAAACGAGTCAGATGGACGCGCGAGAAATAGCGCGGTGATGAGACACAGCGTGGCGGTTAGGGTTCGGATCATCTGCCGCAAGTGCACAACTGCGGCTAGCATAACATACCCGAATCGCCGTACTTTCCATATAACTTCTTAATGTAAGAGCAAACGGGTGTATCCTGAAGCGGATGCGCGCGTCCGGCCTCCTTCTTCCATCTCTGCTCGTGGCAACCGGGATTATGCATTCGCATCCTCCTGACCAGCCCTGTCCCGTTTTTACGGCAGATGACACTATAAGCAAGATTAGTCCGAAGGACCGGATCTTCCGGTTCGAGGGCGGCTATCTGGCTATAGTGACTGAGTTACGGCTGGACACCGACGGCTCACCCGTGGCTTACCATCCTGCCAACAAAGGTACGACTCATCTGTGCAACGGCCTGGATCCGATCATTGAGGGTAAACGCATCACGGATAAGAGCTCGAGCAGCCCGTGTTTCGCGGCCGTGCGGGCCGCGATCGATGCACAATGGCATCGCACTGCCAGCCCTGGTTTCTGTATCTACGGATTTCTAGCTCCCGGCAACAAGGCTGCCGGCGTGAATTGCGATGCCTGGGGAGGCTCGTTCGGGACCGGCGAGATACCGCTCCAAGGTGCGAACGAGCCGGCACCGGGTTTCTTCATCTCCACCACTTCCACCACGAACCCGGGTGTATTCACCGGCGACACTCAGGCCCGGTATCTGAATTCCGATGCTACTCCATACGCAGTCATTCCGAGCACTTTGGTTCGCCGCGGACTTCTTCCCAAAAAAGGAGGCATCGCCTGGGCCTGGAACCCAAAAACCGGGCGCACGGCGTCCGCCGTCTTTGGCGATACGCAGAGCAAATTTGGCGAAATCTCGATCGCCTTCGCTCAGAAGCTGGAAAAAGGTGAGATTCGGGCTATTTCGCCGTCCGCGCTGTCAGGCAATGGGGAAATTCCTTGGCCTTATGGAAAACGGCGGACCGGGGAGGTGCGCCTGATGCATAGTCCCAGCGCTCCTGTAGCGCTCCTCTATTTTTCGCAACCACCCGCGCCCGAACTGCCATCGTTTGACCCCCAAAACCTTGAGACCGCCGCGGCAGCACTTCTACAACGCACGGGTGGGCCGGATCGCATGCAGTCATGTCTCAAGGCAGTGCTTCCTTAGCAGTTCTGGGAACTTACACACAACCTAGTGCGGCCGGGTGCGCGAAAATATGGTGAGGCCTTGCACAACGGAAGTTTTCGCGCAATGTTTGTAGCGGACGGAGTGACGGCTTGGAGAACCTTTTCCTAACACTTGCGATTACCGGAATCGCCCTGCAGCTCTTAATCCTGGTGCTCGCCCTATTCGAACCGGGCCTGGCCTATCGGATGCCCGACACACCATCCGTGCCGCTGGACTCGGATGAGTTCGCGCACATTCTGGCGATTGTATCCGACGCACATCTCCATCATGACGCCGCTTTTGAGGTGCTCAAGAATGGCGCCACGTTCTACGAGGCCGAGTTGGACGCCATCCGTTCTGCCAAAAGCCACATCTGCCTGGAGGCTTATATTTTCCAGAAAGGCGAGATCGGCAGCCGGTTCATCGAGGCGCTCGCGGCGCGCGCCCGCGACGGCGTTGAGGTCAGGCTGGTCCTCGACGCGATCGGCAGCTTTAATACCTGGCGCAGCACCTTTCGCCCTCTGATCGAAGCCGGTGGGAACGTCTGCTGGTACATGCCGCTGCGCTGGTACAACCTGACGCGTTTCAACAACCGGACTCATCGCGAGATGCTCATCATCGACGGCGAGGTGGCATTCGTTGGCGGCGCCGGCATCGCCGATCACTGGTTCAAAGCACGCGGACGCAATAAAGCCTGGCGCGATACTATGGTCCGCGTACGCGGCAGCGCGGTTGCCAGCCTGCAATCCATGTTTTCCGAAAACTGGCTGCAATCCAGCGGTGAGTTATTGACCGACAAGAAATATTACCCCGGCAGTGCCAAACCTGGCCACGCGCAGGCTATGGTCGTCAACAGCACACCGTCCTACGGCCGCGCCAATCGCGCGCGTATGCTCTTCCAGATCCTCATCGCCACGGCCACCCGCTCTATTAAGATTACAACCCCGTACTTCCTACCGGATCGGAGCGCGCGACGTGCGCTGATCGAAGCTCTCGATCGCGGCATACAAATTGAGATCCTCGTGCCGGGTAAGCACAGCGATCACGCGATGACTCGGCGTTCCAGTCGCCGCCTCTACGGTCCGCTTTTGGAGCACGGCGCCAAAATCTACGAGTACGAGCCGTCTATGATCCACACCAAGTCACTCGTCGTGGACGGCCTGTGGGCCGTTTTCGGCTCCACCAATTTCGATACCCGATCTTTTGCCATTAACGACGAAGTGAACGTCGCCGCTCTCGACGAGCCGCTAGCCGAGCGGCTGGAACAGGACTTCCAGGCTGACCTCACCGTGTCACACCGCGTCACCTATGAAGACTGGCGCCGTCGTTCGCCCTTCGAACGCGCGCATGAATGGCTGGGCTGGATCATCGAGAGGCAGGAGTAGTGCTGCTTCGCGCCGTTACTTACAACGTGCATAAGTGCCGCGGTCTGGATGGCCGGACCTCTCCCAAGCGCATCGCTGAAGTTCTAGGTGAGGTCAATGCCGATGTCATCGCCTTGCAGGAAGTGCTCGGCCATCAGGCGGAAATCATCTCCAGCGATCTCGGCGTGCCTTTCGTGCTCGGCGAAAATCGGAAGCATCACGGGTATGCTTATGGCAACGTGGTCCTGAGCCGCTTTCCGATTTACAGCATGCACAATTACGATTTGACGGTTCACGGCCGCGAGGAGCGGGGCTGTCTCCGTGCCGACGTCCGCTGGAGTGAAACTTCCGTGCTGCACGTCTTCAATGTCCACCTGGGCACGGCTTTTATGGAGCGACGCCACCAGGGCCGCCGCCTCATCGCACCAGAGCTGTTGAACGATCTCGGCCTGGAGTCCCCACGGCTCGTGTTGGGCGACTTTAACGAATGGACCCGTGGGCTGGCCACTCACCTCCTACGCTCCCACCTGGCCAGCGCCGACATTCGCGCCCATCTTAGACGCTCTCGGACCTATCCCGGCGTGCTGCCCTTTCTTCACCTGGATCACATCTACTACGATCCCGTCCTTCGGTTGGAGCGCTTAACCCTCTGCCGCAGCCGCAAAGCCCTCATCGCCTCAGATCACCTGCCGTTAGTCGCCGAATTTAAGATGCCCTGCTGATGTCTATACGCCTTTGCGCCAGTCGGCATCGGACCATTTTTTTATTTGTACCCGAAACCCGCCATCCGGCTCGACAGGCTGTTCGCACGCCCAGCGCACGGGCCGGCGGACGCCGCCCTTAGTCTCAATCTCGGCCGTCAGGTGTACAAATTGGCCTTCCAGCTCTCTGGGCAGCATCAATGCAGCCTGCCGCACTCTGCCCGCCATTGGATGCCCGGCATCCAGCCCGCCTCCTGCGATCGGTTTACCATCTGGCGTCTTCGCGTTCACCTGGAGCACGCCCGGCACCCCAGCCACTCCGTCGTTCGTAAAGGCCACCACCAGTTCATTGGCGCCGTAACGTTTACGCTGCCAGACCCAGGACGGCCGCACTCTATAGCCCATACGCTGGCCGAGCCGGGTAAACCCTCGCGGATATCGCGCGTGATAGGCTGCCAGATTATTCGTTTCCGTCCAGAGGGACCAATAGTTTCCACCCAGATCGAGTACATGCAGCATGGTGTCTTCGAGCCGGTTCACTCCCGCGGTGTCCTGCGGCAGATATCCGGCGGCCGCCGTATCGTACCGGCGAAAGTAGCCATCCTCGAGGATTGCGGCTAGCCAGGGCGGACGATTAGCAAGAGCCTCGATCTGCTCCGGCTCTTCCACCAGCACGCTGTCGCTACGCAGCCATGCCCCGGCGCGCACGCACAAATCGATGACCTCGCGATTTCCAGTGTTGCTGATATCCGGCTGTGTGTTTACGGCCAACTGCGCCTGCCGGAACGACTCCAGTTGAAACTGCGCCATGGCGGTCATGGTTCGCTCTGCAGTTAGATAGTCGGGAAAAGGGTTGCGCAGGCTCCCCGTGTGCGACTCTCCCCAGAAGCCGTACTGTATCAGGTCGATCCACTCGATCAGGGAATTCTTGTCAAACTCCGCCGCGAGCAAACCCACCACTTCGCGAAAAGCCGTTTGGAACTTCGGATGGTCATAGCGCGGTTCGCGAAACTGGAAATCGCCGTAATCCTTAAGACTGCCGATCTCCACCACCGGGACGCTCTCCCGTACGAAGTCCGGCATGGCAAGATATCGCGGCTGGCCCACCGTGTTCGATAGCATCACGCGAAACGCAACCCGCCGCCCGTACCGTTTCGCGGCATCCAGGGTCAGTGCCCAGACCGGGGATAAGTCCAGCCGGCCCGGCCGGTTCTGTACATCCCGCCAGTCGCAACGGATATACAGCACATCTACGAACGGCAGGCTGGCCATCTTCTCCACGTGCTGCTCCAGCGCCTCACGGCCTGCCCGCACGGACAGTGACGCACCGCCCTCTTCCCATGCGTACCCGACCAGTCCCAGCCCGAAGTTCGGCACCTTCTGCTCCGACGGGGTGGTCGAAGCAATGGTGAACCAACCCTCATCCTGCTCGATTCCAAACGGTCCCTGGTTGAGCCGTTCCGCTACCTGTGGCCCGGACCCGAAATCGTAGCCGCTCCACAAATGCGTAGGTACATCCGCTCTCGCCTGCCTTGCCAGCGAGGCTACGGCCGCGGCTTTCAAAACGTCACGCCTTCGCATAAGCCTCTATCTTAGGGAATCTGCTGCGTGACCGTACACACGTCGAACGCTATGAATTGCAGGCATAATGCAAGAAATGCCTCTTACGGTCAAGGCCATCAACGCGGAAATGGAAAGGCGGGGTCACCACGCAAGGCTGGAGAGAGCGGGTCCATACTTCTATTTCTTCGGAGGCGAGGCTGCCGACTGGCTTGACCGTACCGTGCAGGTCGGTAAGGTCAGCAGCCTCACCTTGGAGCAGTGGATGGACGAGTTTGAGAAGCTGAAAAAGCGTAACGCCGAGATTTTCAAGACGCCGCCCAAGAGCTCGTCAAACGCGAAATCCAAAAAGTAACTGGCTCCGATCTATCGCTGCCTCTTCTTGGGAGGCTTCGTGCTTTCCTTATCTTTGTCTTTGCTTTTGCGCGCCATAAAATCCTTTCTGCGGGTAAGATTTCACGGCTCCTGGTGCAGGCCGGCTTCCAATCCAAGCCCCTCGGAATTTTGCACGATAGAGAATCGTTGTTCGGCTCACGCTAGGCTGCGGTCACTCCCGGTTGGCGATTCCCGGGTCGGCGACGGCCAGCAAGGTGACGCTCTCCTGCTCGTTCGGATCGGTGCGCGCGATCAGCCCGACGCACGGCTCAACCGCGCTCGGATTGTACGGTAGATGCGGCATGTTCGCGGGTATGTAGAGGAAGTCTCCGGGCCCGAGCCAGATATGTTCGCGCAAATCCGGTCCGTACCACATCCCGGCTTCTCCCGAGACGACGTAAATGGCACTCTCGTGATGGGCGTGGAGGTGCGGCTTCGCCCGGCCCTGCGGTGGGATCGTGACCACATGCATACACAGCCGCTGCGATCCGGCCGTCTCCGCGGACACACCCGCGAAATACTCCAGGCCCTGCTTGCCGTGATAAGGTTGGCCTCGCCTGATCACCACGCATGTTGCCTCCGTGCGTTCCACATCGCCTCCCTTCGCCCTAGCTTAACGTAAGCGGCTTGTCTGATCGGGATGCTATGGTTGTACCGCTTATGCGTACTGTAATCCGGGTTTTGCTCCTGGCCATGGCCGGCGCCCCGATATCGCTCTGCCTCGCGGCTCCTGCCAGTTCGATCTTCCCTGCCCCGCGCGAAATGGAAGTATCCGGTGCAGCCTTTACCCTCGACTCGAAAGTTGTCATTGCCATACCGGCCTTCCCCTCCGAACAAGATCGTTTCCTCGCCCAAACTCTCAGTGACGAGCTAGCCGACCGCTTCGCCCTGCATCTCCAAACTAGACGCCTCGATCGGATCGACCGTGCGCAGCGTCTGATTCTAATCGGCTCGACGGCCAATCCGCTGGTCGCTGAATATTGCGCGCGTGAAAACTGCAAGGTGGACGTGCGCTCGCCTGGTCCGGAAGGGTACATTCTCCGCACCTCGCCGGATCTCGTGCTGGTGGCCGGCAGCGACGATCGCGGCGCTTTCTACGGCCTGCAGTCCCTGCGCCAGTTGGTGGTGCGCGACGGCGGCGCGATGCGCTTTCCCGGCGTGCAGATCCGTGATTGGCCCGCCATGCCCTTCCGCGGTCTGAAGCTATATCTGCCCGGACGAGAACATATCCCTTTCTTTAAGCGGTTCGTACGTGACTTCATGGCGCTCTACAAGTTCAACACCCTCATCATGGAAATGAATGCATCCATGCGGCTCGAGCGCCACCCCGAGTTGAATACCGGCTGGATCAAATTTGCTCGCGAGGTCAATTACTGGCGTCGCAATTATCCTCCCGGCGCGCCGCACGATTGGGAGCAGAATTCCACGCATCATGACACCGCCGATGGCGGGTTTCTGGAAAAGGAAGAAGTGGCCGATCTGGCTCGCTGGGTGAAGCGCTATCACATCGACGTTGTCCCCGAACTTCCCTCCCTGACTCACAGCTATTACCTTCTGTCAGAACATCCGGAGCTGGCCGAAGTGCCTGGCGTGAAATGGCCTGACACCTACTGCCCGTCCAATCCCGCCAGCTACCAACTGCTGTTCGATGTCTATGACGAATACATCGATCTGCTCCATCCCAAAATGGTTCACGCCGGTCACGATGAGCTGTTTCTCCCGGTCGGTCTTTGCCCGCGCTGCAAAGATAAGGATATTCGTGAACGCTTCGGCGAGGATGTCCGGAAAGTCCACGACTATCTGGCCAGCCGCGGAGTGGCTATGGCGATGTGGGGCGACATGCTTCTGGAAGGGGTTCGCGGAAAAGGTCTCCAGAAAAAGAAAGCGCCCGATGGCTTTGCGTACCTGGTGCCCGGCGCCATGACACCCGAGCAGGTCGCGCGGCTGGTTCCCAAAGACGTCCTCATTTTCAACTGGTTCTGGTCCGCTGAAGAAGGCGTCTCCACCGAAGCTCAGGCCGAGAGCTACGAAGCTCAGCTTGAGACCATGGGCTTCCAGGAAGTCTTCGGCAACCTGGTACCCGAAGTGAAGAATTACGACTCCCGGATCAAACGGCAATCCATTCTGGGGGGCGCGCCTTCCGCCTGGTTCGCGACGAATGAAAACGGTTTTGGCAAAGATTTGCTCAGCGATTTTCTGGGCAGTGCGCACATGCTCTGGCGCGGCGACACCTTGTATGGCCGCGACCTCTCCGCCGTTATACAGGAACGCGTCCCCGAGATCAGAATACATTTCCGTGGTGAAGAACCGCCCACCCGCACCGAGTCTTCCATCGAACCGTTGGATATTGCAGTCAGTTTCAATTCCGGACCGCGTGAGCCCGGGCTTGGTGTGGACCTGAGCGGCATGCGTGCCGGCATCGTGAATTCCGGAAATGTGAAACTCAATGTAGCTGCCGCCGGCCCAAGAACCGTGATTATGGTGGGTGCCGACGGAACGGAGAAGACGGGCCTTCCTCGTGAAGCCACCGTCAAGGTCGGCCTGGATGCCACCAGCCTCATCTTCTTACACGCAGCCGCCCGCCCCGCCACCAACAAAGAATCCTTCCGCCTGCTTTACGACCAGGACGACACCGCTGACTTGCTCGGCTGGTACGAGGTCGTCTACGAAGATGGGTTTGTTGTCACCGTCCCGATCCGCTATGGGGTGAACATCCAAGAATGGAATTGGGAGCAGCGCACCTCCGCGCGCGACTATTGCTATGGCGCGGATGCCGTTTCCATCGGTGAAGCTGGCCGGCCCATCACCTTCTTCGCCTTCGAATGGAAAAACCCGCGGTTGGGCAAAGTCATCCGGGAAGTCCATCTGAAAGGTACGACCAGCTTCCGCGGCGGCGACACGGACTTCGTCAACGGCTTTGGTCCGGTCATACCGAGTAATGCCGTAATCCTGAAAGCACTAAGCGTTGTGAAAAAACGCAGCTGATTTAGTGCATGCGGTCTGTTAACCGTTTGCCCCGACCCGTGACCGCAAGGAAGCGGGCCTCCGTGCCTATGGCCGCTGATCACCGGCCATCCACAGTAAACGCCAGCAACACATTCCCGGTAGCGCCTCCCAAAAATCCATAACCCGAATTAACGAACACCGTCCCGCCCGCCACCGTCGGACCCGCGGCGTCCAGCGATCCTCCCTGGCCCGGCACGTTGTTTACAGTCTCGAAGGGCTTGCGCGTATCGATATCCACCAGCAACTTGCCGTCTGCGGCCGCGTACGCGCGCAAGTGGCCGTCCAGCGACCCGCTGAACACCACTCCCGCAATGGCGGTCACTGCCGACGGCTGGCCCGCGCTGCAGCCGCGTTCTCCCATGCACGCCGGCCTGGGCGGGGCCACGTGCCACACTTTCTCTCCCGTCGCGATTTGAACGGCCGTCAAGCCGCCGCCCGCCTCCGGATGCACCCAGTCCAGATCCGAAACGGCTACGTATGCCTTTTCCTGATCCGCGGCAAATCCCCATTCGATGCCGCCCAGCATGCCGCCTTTTCCTACCCGGATTTGTCGCAGTTCAGCTCCCTCGTGGTCCGGATCCAGCGTGCGCAGGATTCCGGATTTCTGTCCCGCCAGGATCACCTGCTTTCCGTTCGCCAGCGTGTGTAGGACCGGCGACGCCCCGAAATCGAAATCCGGTCCCGCCGTCTTTGGGCACGTCACCTTATCGCCGGCCAGACACGCCAGGTTCCAGCGATCAGCGCCCTGCACCTGCCGTCCCCAGGCGATTTTTCCGGATGCCATTTCGATCGCCACGATCGCGTCCGAAAAGCCACCGTCGGGATCGCTGTAATTATCGCCAGTTCCGGCGTATAGCAAGCCGCGCTTGGTGTCCACAGCGGCAGCCGACCAGACCCCCGCGCCTGACGGCCCCCACAGTTGGGTCCCGCCCGCCGTGCGCCGCGTCGGGTGCGGTGCTTCCGGAATCATGTACGTCTTCCAGATTTGCTTGCCCGTTTCCGCGTCTAGCGCCACCATGTTTCCCCGGAACGTGCAGCATTCGTATTTCGGATTCCCGGATGCCGCCTCCTCTAGGGACGCTACCGGCACATACAGACGGCCTTCGTGTAATTGAATTGCGCCGGTGACGCGCGCTAGCGGATGCTCGTCCACTTTGGATTTCCAGATCACTTTCCCGGTCACGGCATCCACCGCATGCACCGTAGCAGCGAGGTCTCCGAAATACGCCACAAAGCGGCCGTCGCCGGCGCTCCGCCCGATGTTCACCGCCGACCGTACCCCCGCCGGAGAGGCCTGGTAAATCCAATACGTGCAGCCAGTGCGTGCATCCAGAGAGTACACCGCGCCGTTAATGCTGCCCACGAAAACGCGACCGCCCATCACCACCGGCTGAGACCACGCCGCTGGCGCCATGGGAAATCCGAAGGCCCATTTCAATTTCAACTTCGGCACGTCTTCCGCGCTCAGCCCCGCCATCTCCGCCGGTTGGAAGCGACTGTTCACCAGATCGACACCCCAACCGTTCCACCGCGGTCCCTTGAGCAGGTCCGGCATCATGGATGAATCCGCCGGACAGAATCCCTCAGGCGCAGCAGCGGCCGGCATTTCAAATGGCCTCACTGGTTTACCGGAAAGATACGCTGCCAGGGCGCCCTTCTCCGCGGGCGTCAAGGTCGCCATCATACTCATGAACCCTATATGGAGATTCGCGAGTATGGCTTCCGGCGGCAGTTTGGTCAGCGTTTCACGCGCTGGAGCCCAATGCGATTCGTCGCCGCCGTGACACCGTGCGCAATGTTGCGAAAATAGCTTCGCCCCATCCGGCGTTTGCCCCATCGCTATTCCCAGCGCCGCTCCTACGGCAGCAACAGAACCGATTTTATTCAACTTCATCGAAACCCCCGTCCCTCACTGGTTGTGAAATCTGGTTGAGTATACAGGATTCATTGCAGGTATTCATCTGCCGGAACACGCGTCCATGCCAAAATTGATTGACCCATGAAGGCCCTTCGCGCCGCGCTGTGGATCATCGCCGCATTACTGCTGGCCCACCTGGTGGTGCAGCCGCTGCGGCACGGCTTCACCCATATGGATACGGACTTCCCGAACTATTACACCGCGGCCAAGTTGGTGGTGAAGCGCGAGCCTTTGCGCAACTTCTACGACTGGGTATCGTTTCAACGCCAGATACACTACGCCGGTATCGATCATCAACTGGGCGGTTACGTCCCACACACGCCGCTCACCATGCTCCCGTTTGTACCGCTGGTGCAGTTCTCCCCGCAGCGCGCTAAGCAGGTCTGGCTAGCCGGCCAACTTCTTTTCCTGGCCGCCTGCATCGTGCTGCTCGCGAATCTTGGCCCGCTCTCGGCGCTCGAGATCCTGGTACTTGCACTGTTGGCCCACAACGCCCTGAGTAATAACCTGCGGCTCGGTCAGTATTACGTTTTCATCCTGCTGCTGTTGACGCTGGCCTGCTGGTGCCTTCTGCGCGGACGGCCATGGTCCGGCGGCGCTCTCCTCGGCGTGATCTTTGCCGTTAAGTTATATACCGCCCCGTTTCTGTTCTACTTCGCGGCCCGCCGCCAATGGAAGGCTCTCCTCGGTTTCGCCGGAGCCATCGCAGGCTGCACTCTGCTGGCGGTGGCGCTATTCGGTTGGAGTGACGTCTGGTACTTTATCTCCACCGTAATGGCGCGGGCGATCGACGGTTCCGTGAACGACCCGTACAATCCCGGCTGGGCTTCCATGACGGCGCTCCTGCGCAAAACCTTTATGGCCGAACCGGAACTGAACCCTCATCCTCTGGCCGACGTGCCTGCTGTATTCTTCGTCATCCGCGCTCTTTATGCCTTCGGCCTGCTCGGCATCGCCTGCGTGGCTCTTCTGCGCGCACGGCGCGACCAGGAAGCGCAAGCTCTCGCGTGGTTCATCATCATTCTTTTCGCGCTCTCGCCTAATGCGGCTTCCTATCACTTCGTCCTTTTGCTTGTCCCCGCAGCGCTGCTCCTGACCCACTGCTCTCCCCGGTGGTCGCTCGGGCTCCTGGCGCTCTATATACTGACCGAGCTTCCTTTGTTCCCCTGGGACGCGAAGTGGTTCCCCAAAGCCTGGTTGTTGCTCGCCTTATTCTTTTACGCCGGCTGGACGTTTCTGCGCCACTTGCGGGCCGCTGCTGTGTGGACCACGATTTTACTCGCGACGGCACTCTCCGCCGGGATCACCCTGGCCCGCATGCGCATCTTCAACACCGAAGCACCCCAGAACGCGCAAGCGGTTCAGGTCCAACCCAACGCGATCTTTTCCTCCGCACCTGTCCCCCTACCGGATGGCTGGCTTTACGACTCCATCGCACGCGATCGCTATGCAGTAAATGACTGGAATCCGGCAGGCACGAAGTCTTATGCCTTCGATGGGGATGCTTTCAACCCCACTGCATCCCACTCCGGAGATTTCTTTGTCTTCGAATTAGCCGCCCATCGAGCGTCGCAGATCATGCGGTTCGATCGGGCCGGTGCGGCCCTGACCGCCATGGTCGACCCGGACCTGAAACCCACCGAACCATCCCTTTCGCGTGACGGCAGACGGTTGGCCTATGTCTCTACGGGATCGCTTTACCTGTTCGAAGACGGCAAGCACTCACTGGTAGCCAAAGGTCCTGTTTCGCATCCTGCATTTTTTCCGGATGGACGGCGAATCGCCTTCGTACAGGGCCTGCCCGGCTACCGCTCGATTCAGGCGGTAACCGCTGCGGAAGGTTCCAGCCCCCAGACCCTGGTGAACTTCGCCGATTGTTTCTGGCCATCCGTCTCTGCCGATGGCAGACTTATCGCCTTCGCTTGCTCTGCAACCTCCGCTACTCACATCTGGGTAAAGGACCTTGCCAGCGGGCAATCCCGCCGGCTCACCAACGGCTTCTGCAACGACGACACACCGGCCTGGTATCCGGATGCCCGCTCTCTGCTCTTCGCCAGCGATTGCAGCCGCGGCCTGGGCCTGCCGGCACTATACCAGATCGACGTGCCCCCTAAAATATCCGGCAGATGAGACCGATCGGTTAAGATGCCTCTATTAGAGGCAACAAGGAACTCTGTTCATGCCCGATCAATCTCCACCCTTCATCGAATGCGATCAGCTTCACGCAGGTTTGGCCGTACCGGACATCCAAAGCGCGGTGGACTTCTACGTCCACAAGCTCGGTTTTCAATTAGGCTTTACCTGGGGCGACCCGCCCACGTTCTCCGGCGTGAACCTGGGCGCCGTTCAGATTTTCCTGGCGAAAGGTACACCCGTTCCCAGTACCGAGACCGCGAGCGTCTTCTTCCTGGTGGGTGACGCGGACGCGCTCTACGAATTTCATCGCGGCAATCAGGTCGAAATAGTTCAGGAGATCGGCGACCGCCCCTACGGCATCCGCGACTACGTCGTTCACGACTTGAACGGCTACGCTCTCGTATTCGGCCAGCATCTGCTTAACACTGGGCCGCCGATCCATATCGAACGGGTCGCCGTTTCCGTGCGCCTGGAAAAGCGATTGGCCGCGTTGCTGCAAGACTTGGCCTTGCACAAACGCATGACAGTGGAGTCATGCCTCGAGGAAATGCTGCTGCACACCAACGAGGGCGTCGGACCACATACAAAAACGACCCTGCACTACATCCAGGAACTCAAGAAGAAGCATGGCATCGACTACGACAGCCATGGCAGCTACCGTTTCACCGAGGATTGAGCTCCCTTACCGCCTTTCCCGCGGCGCTCAGATTGCTGAGCCGCATCTCCGAATACTTGCGGGATAGGATGACGCCATCGGCGCCCCCATGCAAGGCCGCCAGCACCGCCTGACGTGTCCCTTCGGGAGTGCACTTCGCATGCTCCGGCGCGGTGGGAATATCTATGTCGATGCCGGGCCACAGGAGTGTCTTCGCACCCTTCAACCCTTGCCTTGCGCGTTGTGTTTCGCGCGCCACATAATCCGCCGAGAAGCCCGTAACGGGAATCTGATCGAGCGGCTTCTCGTGAAAATTCAAAATCCGGTAGTGCAGGTCCAGTAGCTCGTTTTTCGGCACATCCTCGAACATCGTCGCGCCAACGCTGTTGATGTACCCGGCCATGCGCTCGCCGGCGCAGTTGTGATACATCACGATCTTTAGAAAATCGGAATACGGCGCGATCTCGTGCAGGTCCTGCTCGGCCCGGTAGACCGGATTAAATGAATTGTTATGCCAGATGTGCCAGCCAACGCCTGCTTTTGGATTGATCGCCTTGACCCGTTTGTAAATGGCCTGATAGGTGTCCCGCAGGCTATCCGTCCACAACATCTCCCAGGCCAGAAGTTCGGGATACCGCAGCATCAGGCGCCATAACTCGACGTAGTATCCATCGCTGGGGCGCTCTCCAGCGCGTGCTGCACGCACGAACTTCTCCAACGCCAGGAAGCCTTCCCGCACGCGGTCGAACCGCAGCCCGCGTTCCTCGCCCTTCCGCTGGCAGTATGGGCAGAAGCACGTCACTCGCGCCGGATCGTTTCCGGCTCCCCCGTGCTGCGCTCCGATCGCGTTCGAGAACGCGCCTTGACGTTCCGATCCCCACATCACCCCATCCACCGGATGCGAGCGCAAATAATCTTCCACTACTCCCAGAAGGAAACCGCGATATTCGGGGTTGTTGAAACACAGAGTGGATGCGTTGCGGCCATACAGATCGCGTTCCTGCAACTTCTCGATTCCCGGAATATCTCGCCGGAAGACATCTTCAAACCAGCAGTAGGTTCGCATCCCACGCTTCCGCGCGGCCGGCACTACTGCGTCCAACACATCGAAGTCACCCAACTCCGGCGCCCGGAACTCCTTCAGGGACGTATCGCGGTAGAACTCGGGATGAATTCGCGTGTAGCTCCCGCCGTGAAAATTGGAGTCGTATTCCTGTTTGCCGTGATCGGGCAATGGTTGGCCGGGGACCTGCCTTCCCGCAATCCCCCGTCCATAAGTGAATGTCGCGATAAAAAGCGTGTCCACGGCGCCGCGTTCCTGCAGGATGTCCAGCACCTTTTCCACGCCTTCGTCCGCGAAAGAGACGGCCCCGATCTGAATGCCCGTCATCTTAGCGGCAGAAACCGTGGTCTGCGCCGGCGCCATCCCCAGGGCTGCACCGGAGGCGGCTACCGTCTTCAAGAACTCCCTTCGATCTTTCATCATGGAATCAGCCCTCCGGAGCTATCGTGCCATGATTCCCCGCTCTTCCAGCAGGTCCCCCGTGCGGCGTAGCAGATTCATCAGGTTTCGCCGGTAACTCACGGCGTTCTGCACCACGCTCGACTCCGCTGAAACCAGCGCCCCTTGCGCCTGCAGGACAAAAAACACGGTGCTGTTGCCCAGTTCGTATTTCTTCTGTTCGGCCTCCAGGTACTTTTTGGAAAAGTCGCGCGCCACCACCGATAAGCGCATGGCATCGCGGCTCGATTCCACCTGGTTCACCGCCGTGAGGACATCCAGCCTCACCTGCTGCTCCACCGAGCGCACGTTCAGTGAATCGCGCTTTTTCGATACCAGCGCATCCGCCATATCGGCCGAAGCCGCCCGGTTCCGCACCGGCAGCCGCAGTGTTAACCCCGCAAAATACACGGGGTAGCCGAATCCGAACATCTGACTCAAGGCGTCGCCCAACCCACCGGGTACCGCCACGGGCGGGGGCAGACCCGGATCCGTCGTAGTGGGGTAGAAGATCCCGCCCAACCCTTGCGTTGTGTATCCCGCCGTGAACTCCAGATCGGGCAGTAGTTCGTTTCTAGCCGTCCGGATCCCCAGATTATCGATATCTAGATCCTGCCGCGCCGACTTCAAATCCGGCCGCATGGACAGCGCCTTCGCCACTTCCTTTTCTGTATCGATGGCAGGAGCCTGTACGTCGGGGCTGACTGTTTCCGTCAGTTCGAGCGGCAAGGTCCGGATTTGCGGATCCAGGTCTGCGCCGATCTGTCGCCGCAGGGCATCCTCGGTCTCCTTCAGAAAATACTGCGCTTGTGAAACGCCGATCTTAGAAGAAGCAAATTGTTGTTGCGGGTTGTAGATGTCCAGGGGCGACAGGGCTCCTAACTCCAGTTCGCGCTGTGACCGTTTCAGGGCCTGTTCGGCCAGGTCGCGCGCGCTCTCCGCCACTCGCAGGTTCTCGCGGGCCAGTATCACGTCCCAATAGGCATTCTCGGCCAGGCTCACCAGTTGCAGCAGGCTGGTCCTGAAGTCGAATTCCGTCTTGCGCAGCCGGCTGCTCGCCACCATCACCGGCAACCGGTTCACATAAGAACCGCGATTCTTAATCAAGGGCTGCGTGATGGTTAGTGACAGGCTGGCATTAATCGATGGGTTGTAATCGTAATATCCGCTGTTTGTAGAGAGTTTCTGCGCGGTAAATGCCGCCTGGTACTGGAGACCGGTCGGCAGAAGTTGAGTGTAAGTAAAATTGCTCGGTTGAGATAACTGCACTAACGTGGCGGTGCCCGTAAGCTGGTTCCCGGAAGGCGTCCGTTGCTTGGTGTCCGTAAAGCTGGCAGTGGCCAGTGGATCGAACACGGCGAAAGCCCGTGTGATCGCATTCTGCGCCACGTCGATGGTGAGCCGCTGAATAGCGATATCCGTATTGTTGGCCATCACCAGTTCCAGGTAGGAACGTAGCGACAGTTCGAGTTTTCCGCCCACCACGAACTCCTGCAGCCGCGCAGGCGATTGCAATTCCACCCTGGTGACCGGCCGCGCAAAGGTCTGCCGGAAATATGACGGCTTCGGAAAGGAGGCCATTTGTCCGTATGCAGCCGCCGTAAATGCAAGAGTCGTGAGGAAGTAGCGAGAAGGCATTTTTTGACGTATATGATTGGACGCTTCGCGCCGCCATTTCGCTTAGAATTTTTCAGCGGCGTGCCGGGATATCAAAGGAAACGATAATCCGTTTCCCCGGCAATTGCAGAGCGGCCGTTTGATAACAGCCCATCCTCCCCAGAAAACAAATTGTTGTTCTGCCTGGATCGTTCAGAAAGTCTCCAAAAGTGGAGAAGCTAATGAAGTATTTATTGATATCAGGTATTGTCCTCACCACAACCGGGTTAGTGCTCGCCGACGACTCCCCGACCGACGAACAACTGATCGCGGCCCTCCGGCAAGCCCATTTCACCGGACGGGTTCAAAGTTCGCTTCCCGCACGGCTGGGCAGGCCGGTGAATCCGCAGTTGGCCGACTTGGGCCGGTTGCTCTGGTTCGACAAGATTGCGGCGCTGCATGATGACAATAACTGCTCCGGCTGCCATTCACCATCCAACGGATTCGGCGATACGCAATCGATTGCCATTGGAGTTCAAAACAACAATCTGGTGGGTCCGAACCGTACCGGACCGCGCAATCAACGCCGTACGCCAATGGCATTGAACACGGCTTTCTTTCCGCGCCTTATGTGGAACGGCCGCTTCTCTTCTTTGTCAGGCGATCCTTTCGATAACTCGCGGGGCTTCCTGTTTCCGCCGCCCGAGGGCCGCACCAAATTTCCTCCCAACGATCCTCTGGTAACCCACTTACTCGTCGCGCAGGCGCATATTCCCCCGACCGAACTGGTGGAGGCAGCAGGTTTTACCGGCACAAAAGGGACCATCGGTCCGCGCTTCGATCAGTTTGACGACGGCCTCGGATCGCCAGTTCCGCCGCCCGATACCAGCGGCTTCCGCAACGAGCCGATCCGCCAGGCCGTTCTAGACCGGCTCAATGCCTCATCGGCTTATCGCGCTCTTTTCGCCGCCAACTTCCCGGAAGTGGCCCAGGGCGCACCGATCGACTTCACCATGGTCGGCCGCGCCATCGCGGAATTCGAGTTTACGCTGGTGTTCGCCAATTCGCCGCTCGACCGCTTCGCGCGCGGAAATCGCGACGCCATGAGCAGCGGCGAGAAGAAAGGTGCACTGCTCTTCTTCGGTAAGGCCAAATGCGTCTCCTGCCACGCCGTGGCCGGCAAAGCCAATGAAATGTTCAGCGACTTTCAGAATCATGTCATCGGCGTGCCGCAGATCGCCCCATATTTCGGAATCGGCGCCGGTAACGTGATCTTCGACGGCCCGGGCGAGGACGAGGATTTCGGTGCCGAGCAGGTCAGCGGCAATGCCGCGGACCGCTATAAATTTCGCACGGCGCCGCTGCGCAACATCTCCTTGCAACCGGCCTTCTTCCACAACGGCTCCTTCACCCACCTGGAGGACGCCGTCAAGCATCACTTGAATGTGCTCGATTCCGCGCGCAACTACAACGCGCAGCAAGCAGGCGTAGACGGCGATCTGGCCTCGCGTCTTGGCCCGATCGAGCCCGTGCTGGATCGGTTAGATCCCAAGATCCGCAACCCCTTGCCCTTGTCCGGCGGTGAGATCGGAGATCTGGTGAAGTTTCTGCAGACCGGCTTACTCGACCCGGCAGCCACTCCGGATCACCTCTGTGCACTGATCCCTGCATCCGTGCCGAGCGGCCTGCCGCTCGTGCAGTTTGACGCCTGCCGGCAGTAGTTCGGTCTCAAGAACGGGCAGTCAAGGCGGCGCGCATGGCTCATCCGGGCGCGCCGCTGTCGTGGCGGCTAAGCCGTGCTAAGCGGGCCATGTACGCATCCTTCCAAGCCAAAGATCAAAAAAACATTTTCCCGCCTGTCGATTCCGCCCCATCTCGTTCGTTATTAGCGTGCAAGACAATCACACCCGAGGAGATCACATGAAACGATATTTCCTTTCCATCGGCATCGCTGCGCTAACCGTAGCCGCCGCAACCGCCGGTCCCCGCACCGAAAACACTGCCGGCCCAGCCGCCTTCGCCCGCCTGAAAACCCTGGTCGGCGAATGGGAGGCCAACACCAGCATGGGCAAGAGTCACGTCAGTTATGAACTGATTGCCGGAGGTACCTCGCTGGTCGAACACGAATCCGGTGAAAAGATGCCAGCTATGGTCACCGTCTACTACCTGGACGGCGATCGCCTCATGCTCACGCACTACTGCATGGCCGGGAATCAACCGCGTATGCAGGCTAGTTCGTTCAACCCGGAAACCGGCGAGATCGTATTCCAGTTCCTGGACGCGACGAATCTCACGCCCGGCGGCGGCCACATGCACAATGCGACCTTCCGCCTTCCGGGCGGCGATCGCTTCAGCGCCGACTGGCAGTTTTATGAAAACAATCAGCCCAAGATGAGTCATACCGCGGAATACAGCCGCGTAAAATAGGAGAAAACCATGGCACAATTCATGCTTCTGCTCTACGACGATCCCTCCGGCTGGGCCAAGCTCAGCCCCGAGGAAATGCAACAGGCTACTGAGAAGTACATGGCCTGGACCAAAAAGCCTTTTACGCGCGACAGCAAGCGGCTCGCCCCCGATATGGGAAAGGTGATGCGCACAACCGGCGGCCAGCCCCGTACTACCGACGGCCCCTACAGCGAGACCAAAGAAATCCTGGGCGGATATTACACCATTGAAGCCAAGGATTATGACGAAGCCGTTAAAATCGCGCTCGACCACCCCCACATGCAGTTCGGCACCATCGAAGTGAGGCAGGTCTGGGGGACCTAGCACCCAACGCTGGAGTGCTCATTGAGCACTTGTTCCGTCACCAGGCGGGCCGCATGGTCGCGCACCTCACGCGTCTCTTGGGCCCGGCCCACCTGGATCTTGCGGAAGAGACCGTGCAAGAGGCCATGCTTCGCGCCTTGCAGACATGGCCTTACCAGGGCGTTCCCGAAAACGCCCCGGGCTGGCTCTTCCGCGTAGCCCACAACATTGCCATCGATGCGGTCCGCCGGAGCCGCCTGCTCGGCGAAAAGACAGACGCCATCGTGGCGGAACTCTCTCATTCCGCGTCTGCCCCCCAGGATCCCGATCTCGAAGAACAGCTTCGCGATGACGAGTTGCGCCTCATTTTTATGTGCTGCCACCCCGCCATCGCCCGCGACGCCCGCATAGCCTTCAGTTTGAAAACCGTTGGCGGCTTCGGTGCCCGTGAAATCGCTCGCGCCTTTCTGGTCGACGAAACGACCATCGCCCAACGCCTGGTGCGCGCCAAACGCCAGGTGCGCGAAGGCCGCCTGACCCTCGACATGCCCCATGGCAGCGAGCTTCGGGAGCGCCTCGATTCGGTCCTGGAAGTGATCTATTTCATGTTTAACGAAGGCTATGCAGCTCACACCGGCGAGGACTTGATCCGCCAGGACCTCTGCATGGAGGCTCTGCGCCTGGGCCGCCTGGTTGCCGCATCTTCTATTGCTGAACCACGCGTGCATGCTTTGGTTGCGCTAATGGCCCTCGAAGCTTCCCGCCTTCCCGCCCGCGTGGACGCCTCGGGAGACCTCATTCTGCTTGAGAACCAGGACCGCAGCCGTTGGGATGACCGCCTGATTTCGATGGGCTTTCACTACTTCGATCGCTGCATTGCCGGCGACGAGGTATCCGAATATCATGTGCAGGCGGCCATCGCCGCCACCCATGCGCGCGCCTCCGATACCCAATCGCGTGATTGGAATATGGTCTTGGATCTGTACGACCAGTTGCTGGAGCTCAACCCCTCACCCATCGTCGCCCTGAACCGTGCCGTGGCAGTGTCGAAGGTGCACGGTCCTGCCCAGGCTCTGGCAGAATTGGAGCCCCTTGCCGGCGATCCGAAATTGCAGCGTTACTACCTGCTGTTGGCGGTCAGAGGCCACCTTCTCTTGGAACTGAACCGCCCCCCGGAAGCCGCTGACTGCTTCCGGGCAGCTTTGGATTGCGCCTGCTCCGAACCCGAACGCCGCTTCCTTCGCCGTAAACTGGCCACCGCCCAGAGCTGGACCGGATCTGCTTGATGTGCGGTGGGGAGATGTGCGCCTCTTTCGAACCGGGACGAAATAGAGCCGGACGCGTCTGTCAGCCAGGAGGCACTCATGGAGATCATTCTGGCCCGGCGGCGGGTAGTTCAAATTGCGGCGAGCCTTGCCGCTGCCCCGTTTCTGTCGGCTTTCGAACACGATCCTACGCACGCAGTTTCCGAAGGACCTGCGTATAAACCGGGCGCTCCCATGCGCCGGGACATCATCGATTCAGGCTCGCCCGGCACACGATTTTTGCTCCGCGGGCGGGTGCTTTCCTCGGCCACAGACGAACCTGTACCGGGTGCCTTGCTGGATCTATGGAACGTGCAGAATAATGCCGAGTACGACTTCAAAGGCTACAATCTCCGGGGTCGTCAATTATCAGAACGAACGGGCGATTTCGAATTTCTCACAATTGAAGCGATTCCGTATGGCGCTCGCACAGCACACTTCCACTTCAAGCTCTCGGCCCCCGGATTCGAGCCACTCACGACCGAACTCTACCTTCCCGGCATAGCTCAGAACCAGCGAGACATGTCATTCCGCACTTCCAATTTGCTGCAGGTAGTGGATGAGAGCGGTATTCGCAAAGGGCGCTACGACTTCTATCTCCACCCCCGGTAACGTCCGATTGGGTAAAACTGAAGACCTCGCGCCGGTTGCCAGCCGTTATTATAGAGGAATGTTATTCCCCCGCATTTTGCACGTTCGCCAAAACTTTCCCGATCGCCGCATTGCGGATGTCGCGGCTGAAGTCCAGCGGGAGTTGCGCGATGCCGGTTTCGCTTCCCGGTTGAAACCCGGGGCCCGGGTGGCCATCGGCGTCGGCAGCCGCGGAATCACGAACATCGCCACCATTGCGCGTGCCACCGCGGCCTTCTGGAAGTCGCAGGGTATGCAGCCGTTCATATTCCCGGCCATGGGTAGCCACGGCGCCGCCACGGCTGAAGGACAGGCGGATGTGCTGGCGCATTACGGGATTATCGAAGACACCATGGGATGTCCCATCGTCAGTTCGCTGGATGTGGTTCCGCTCGGCAAAACCGCGCAGGGGATTCAAACCTACATGGACCGTAATGCTTACGAAAGCGATGCGGTCATGCTGGCTGGTCGCGTGAAATGGCACACCGATTTTATGGGGAAAATCGAAAGCGGCCTTTTCAAAATGATCGCGATCGGGCTGGGCAAGTTCGCCGGCGCGCAGCATTATCATACCTACGCCTACAAGCTGGGACTCGAGAAAACCATCCGGGAGATTGGCCGCACGGTGCTGGCATCCGGTAAGGTTCTGGGTGGACTCGCCATCCTGGAAGACGCGCACCACAACACGGCCAAGATTGAGGCCGTGCCGGTTGAGGGAATGGAGCAGCGCGAAGAGGAATTGCTGGCGCTGGCCAAATCCTGGATGGGCAGGATCCCAATGGATCTCGACATCCTGATCGTCGACGAAATGGGCAAGAACATCAGCGGCGCGGGCATGGACACCAAAGTAGTGAACCGGAGCGTCTACGGCGACTACAACCCGTGGCCCAATACGCCGCGGATTGAACGCATCTTCGTTCGCGACCTGAGCGATCTCACTTATAACAATGCCGTGGGTGTCGGTATGGCGGATGTAGTTACCGACCGGCTGGTGAACCGGATCGATTGGAATCCCACTCGGGTCAATTCCCTAACCGCTTCCACGCCCGCAGCGATTCGCACTCCGATTCACTATTCAACTGACCTCCAGTGCCTGGAGGCGATAGCACCCACGGTCGGCAAGTTCAATATGAAGGAAGTCACCCTGGGATGGATCCACAACACGATGGAACTGGCGGATATAGCGTTAAGCGAGAACCTGCGCGCCGCAATCGAAGCCAATCCATTGCTCGAGATCGTTTCACCGCCCCTGGACCTCGAGTTCGATGCGGCAGGCAATCTCACCGGTCTGCCCGCGCTTGCACCGGCGGTATCGGCGCACTGATAAACTATTGGCAAAAATACCGCACAGGCTGTATATCGCCTCACACCGGGCTGCTCGTATGCTTGAAGAAACGGGATGCCTGGAAGCCGCTGGACCCAACCTCAAATCGATTCACTAATCGATCAAATCGTACATTTGAAGAAGCCTCTGCCCGAGATTCAAATCGAGGGCAAGTCGCGGGCCGCCATCAATAATCAACGCAAACGACTGCAGCGCGCCGGCGTACTTAACGGATCCTTCTCCGGGCGGGAGGTCAAGCCCTGGACGTTTCCCGAGTTGAAGAAGCTCACTACATTAACTCAGGAATATGGTTTTAGCGCCTCTTTCATCGCTCAGATGGGGCTGCTACCTGGACGTACCAAGGATTCCATCAGCAAAATGATGGGCCGGCACGGCTTGGGGAATCCCGCTATCAAAGAGCGCGCCCGCCAGGCCCGCCGCTTCGATCCGGAAAACCGGCAGGAGTTCCAGGAATTCCTGCTGGGCGAGGGACGCTACGTACCGAGCATCGCAGCCGCCCGGCAGTGGGGTATCGCGCAGAAGACAGTCACCGCTTACCGGCGACGGCTGGGTATCCGGCTCTCGTGGCGCGAGGCCCGGTCGTCGGAAGAATTTCAGCAGCAGCAGCGTAAACGGGCCGAGGCCTTCGTGGCGCACACGCGCGAGCGTTGGAAGCAATGGCGCGAGCGGAAAAAGACAGCATGGCAGAAGCTGAAACAGGAAATGTCGCAACGTGCGGACGCCCCTCCCGTCCGTACCTGTGAATCCTGCGGCGAGCAGTGGTTCGCCTGCCGTGACTTTTTCCACGTCCGGGTACGGCGCTCCAGCAGCGGTGCAAAAGTCAGTTTTTGCCGGGTCTGCCGGATCTGCCGCGCGGAACGCAGGCGCAATCGCCACGCCGCCGTGCCGGAGCCCGTGGTGCATGCCGCCGGTACTCCAGCGCATCATGAGGCTGCACTGTCGCACACCATGTCGTTTACCGGCTAGCCTCAGGACTTCAGGATTTCGAGGCGCTTTCCGACCTTTGTAAATACCTCGAGCGCGCGATCCAGTTCAGGCTGAGTGTGCGTCGCAGTCACAATCGTGCGCACGCGCGCCTTTCCCTCGGCTACCGTCGGAAAGCCGATCCCGGTTGCTAAAACGCCTTCCTCGAACAGTGCGGCAGATAGAGCGTGCGCAGTGCGCGCTTCGCCGACGATAACTGGCGTGATGGGAGTCTCGCTGACTCCGGTATTGAACCCGGCCGCGCGCAACCCTTCCTTGAAGTATTTAGTGTTCTTCCAAAGCATCTCGATACGTTCGGGTTCCTGCTCCAGGACGTCGAACGCCGCAATACACGAAGCCGCTACCGCCGGCGGATGAGAGGTCGAGAACAGGAACGGGCGCGCGCGGTGGTACAGGAACTCGATGAGGGCGCGGCTTCCACAAACATACCCACCCAGCACGCCGATAGCTTTCGACAGCGTGCCAACCTGAATGTGCACGCGGCCGTGCAGGCCAAAGTGATCGATCGTCCCGCGCCCGTTACGTCCCAGGACGCCCGAGGAATGGGCGTCATCCACCATCATAATTGCCCCGTGCTTTTCGGCAGCTTCAACCAGGCCCGGGAGGGGTCCGATATCTCCATCCATCGAGAACACACCATCGGTGATCAGGAGCTTGCGGCCCGGTTTCCCGTCCAGATCCGCCAGTTTGCGCTCAGCCGCGGCCACATCTTTGTGCGGGAACACGTGGATTTTGGCTTTAGATAAACGGCAGCCATCGATGATGCTGGCGTGATTCAATTCGTCTGAGATGATGTGGTCATCCGGCGTCAGCACCGCCGCCACCGTGCCAGCATTTGCGGCGAATCCCGATTGGAAAACGACGCAGGCTTCTACGTTCTTGAACCGCGCAATACGCTCTTCCAGTTCCAAGTGCAAGGACATAGTTCCGGAAATCGTACGGACGGCGCCCGACCCAACACCAAATCGTCGGGTGGCTTCCAGCGCCGCTTCCCTCAGGCGGGGATGAGTGGTCAGTCCTAAATAGTTATTGGAAGCGAGATTGATAACTTCCTTGCCGTCGAATTTCGATTCGGCTGCGCTCTCCGATTGGAGAACACGCAGCCGTTGGTACGTTCCGGCGCGCCTCCACGCCTCCAATTGCTCGCCAAGATAAGCCAGGGGATCGCTCATACTCCCCCAGTCTATGTCAAAGCTGAAGCTGCGTCGCGCGGCGGCTCGAATTATTGGCGGGTTTGCGGCTGAGGCTTCTCGGAAGCAGCAGCGCTTTTCGTATTCTTCCGTTTTGCCCGGGTTTCAGACGTCATCCGGTCGGCCGACTGGTCACCCCGGCCACGGCCTGCTTCGATGCGCGCCTGGCGGTCCGCCGCGGCCTGTTTTGCCCTCTCGAAGCGAATCGCTTCGGCTACGCCCGCCGCATCAGGATCTTTCTTTGATGCAGCATACGATGGTAGAGCGACCATCCCGCCCGCCATTCCCACAATCAGAGCAAACCTGGTGAACCTTGACATGATCCGTCCTCCTGAGAGGCTCGAAGCATCTTTTTTGCCAATCACGCACTGAACTGAATCCAAAGCACCGCCCGAACGGCACGGTACGAACAGATGCAAATAATACATGGCCGGTTCGGCGTGTCTGGATGCGAAAATCGAGCGAATGGACGAGCGGACACATTTGGTGGCGGTGGCACGCGGGGATGCGCCAGCCGACCGCCTGATTCGCGGTGCACGAGTGGTGAATGTCTATTCGGGTGAGATCCTCGATGCAAACGTAGCCATTGCCGGTGGGCGGATCGCATATGTGGGCGCCCACATTCCACCGGCTCTCGACACCATCGATGCGACCGGCCTGTATCTCGCTCCCGGCTGGATTGAGCCGCACGGTCATCCCTGGCTTATGTATAACCCCGTCAGCATGGTGGAAGGTATTCTGCCGGGCGGCACCACAACCGTCTTCAACGACGATCTGTTCTTCTATTTGCAGGCCGGGCCGGCGGGCTTCTGCCGGATGCTCGACAACCTGCATGACTTACCGGTCCGTTATCGCTGGCTGGTGCGGCTCATGTCCCAGTCGCAGTTCGATCATGAAGCGGACGAGTTTTCGCTGGAGAAGATTAAGCCGTTACTGGACCGCCCCGAGGTCGCGGGAACCGCCGAAGTCACCCGCTGGCCGGCCGTGATGCGCGGCGAACCCTGTCTCCTGGATGCGATCGCGAAAGTCCGCGCGCTCGGCAAACGAGTTGACGGCCATACCGCCGGCGCCTCCTACGAAAAACTGAATGCCGTAGCGGCTGCCGGCGTGAGCGCCTGTCATGAGGCCATCACCCGGCAAGACGTTATGGACCGGCTGCGGGCCGGGTTATGGACCATGCTGCGCCACAGCTCGTTGCGCCCCGACATGCCCGAGCTTGCGCACGCGATTACCGAGATGCACGCGGATACCAGGCGTCTGATGCTTACGGTCGACGGCCCGGCGCCGCGCTTCATTCGGGATCGGGGCTTTATCGACGAAGCGCTGCGTCAGATCGTAGCCGCAGGCGTTCCACCCCTCCAAGCGATTCAGATGGCGACCATCAACCCGGCTACCTACTATCACCTGGATGAAGAGATCGGCGGCATCGCGCCGGGGCGCCGGGCAGATCTGGTGTTGTTGCCGGATCTCGAGTCATTCCGCCCAACGCGAGTCTTCACCGGCGGTCATGATGTATTTCATCACGGCCGGCTCACAGTCGATCTGCCGGAGATTGATTGGGATATTCTCGGGATGCGGCCACAGTTTGCGGCGGAGCTGCTTCCGTGGTGGTCAGCCGGAGATCTGCCCGTAATCGATTTCGTCAGCAACGTGATTACGCGGCCGGGTGGCTTCCTCCGCTGGGATCAGGAGAGCGTCCCCGAAGGTCTAGTCTTGGCTATTCTCCTGGATCGCGGCGGTAAGTGGGCTGTACGTGCCTGGCTCAAAGGTTTTGCCCCGGGCTTGGCAGCGCTAGCCTCCACTTACAACACCACCACTCATCTGCTCCTGATCGGTAAGGATATTGAAAGTATGAAACGAGCCGCTGAAACCGTTAAGCAGGCGCAGGGCGGAATCGCCATGGCGGACGGCTGGAGTTTCGCCCTGCCAATCGCCGGAATGATGTCACCTGGTCCGTTTGACGCGACTGTGGAAGCCCAGGCGGCACTCGAACAGCGCGTGCGCGCGGCCGGGTATCCATTCCACGACATACTCTATTCCTTGCTCTTCTTGTGCTGTGACTTCCTGCCGGGATGGCGGATCACTCCCCAGGGAGTTAGGGATGTAAAAAGCGGGCAAGTGATTGCTCCTCCCATATTCCATTAGACAATTCACTAAAGTTGGTGCGCTAGTACCGTCTTATCTTGGCACTGACGCCGGCGGAATGATATTTTTGGCTAAGTCGCTCTAAGAAGCAATCTTACTTAGTAGAGCAAACGGAGACTGATGCAATTTCAACGTCTACTCTTACTTGGCCCGGGTGCTGTCCTGCTGGCCACTGCGCTGCCGGTTCTGGCGCAGCATGCAAATCCAACTAATCCGGGATGGGCGCATCCCCCCATCGTCGTTGCGCCCGCGCCGAATGTCGCGCCCAATGTCATCAGCGGTCTGAGTCCCGTCCAGATGCGCACCGCCTACGGTTTTACCGGGGTAGCCAACCAGGGAGCCGGTCAAACCATTGCTCTGGTAGACGCGTACGACAATCCGAACGCTGAAACCGACCTAGGCACGTTTACCGCGCATTTCGGTCTGCCGTCTTGCACCACGGCTAACGGTTGCTTCAAAAAGATCTATGCCAACGGCGCCAAGCCCCGCTCGGATACCGGATGGGCAGGCGAAAGTTCGCTCGACATCGAATGGGCTTACGCTGTGGCGCCGCAAGCCAAGATCATGCTGGTCGAAGCTGCTTCCGCGAGTACCTCGGCCTTGTTCCATGCGGTTGATGTCGCGGTCGCCAACGGCGCCACCGTGGTCTCCATGAGCTTCGGCGGCAGCGAGTACTCCACTGAAGTTAACGACGATGCTCATTTCAACGTCCCCGGCGTGGTATTCTGCGCCTCTTCGGGCGATAGTGGCAATGGTCCTCAATATCCCGCCGCATCTCCGTACGTAGTGGCTGTGGGAGGCACCACCCTCACCCTGAACACCAACAAGACCTGGAAAAGCGAGACCGCCTGGAACGGCAGCGGCGGCGGTTCCAGCTTGATCGAATCGGAGCCTTCTTACCAGGCTGGTGCGCAGAGCACCGGGATGCGTGGGATTCCGGATGTGGCGCTGGATGCCAATCCTTCCACTGGCGTGGCCGTTTATTCAAAAACCGGCTTTCGCGGATGGGCCCAGGTGGGCGGAACCAGTCTGAGCGCACCAGTGTGGGCTGGCCTGCTCGCGATTGCCAATTCCAGCCGCGTGGCGGTTGGCAAGACCGCGCTGACGCAGCCGCAATTCCTGCTGTATCCTGCCGCGCCAGCCGATTATCACGACATCACCTCGGGAACCAACGGTAGCTGCGGAACGCAGTGCACCGCGAGCGCCGGCTACGATTTCATCACCGGCCTCGGTTCGCCGATGGTGAACCTTCTGGTTCCGGCTCTGGTCGCCGCCCCGTAGTAGTCGATTTGATGTAGGAGGCAAGAGGGCCGTGCCAGGCGCGCACGGCCTTTGTTATTTTCAGGCGGGCAACTCAGCCGCGAAACTTGGCCTGCACTCGCGCAGTAAAGCGTTCAATGTTGACGATGGCGCGCTGGTGAGTACCTTCCCCGCACTTCTCCCGTTCATCCCACGCTTCGACTTTGAAATTCACGCGCCGGTCTTCCACGCTGGTGACTTCGGCTTTGAAGGTGACGGTCATGCCCATTGGCGTGGCGGCCAGGTGAGATACATTCACTTGCGTGCCGACCGAATCGTGCCCCGGTTCGAGCAGGGGCAGAATAGCATCGCGGCAGGTACGTTCCATCCATCCGATCATCCAAGGAGTGGCCAGCACGCGCGCGCCTTCCTGGCCCAGGAAGTCGATAGCGACCTCATTATCTACCAGCAGTTTCTTTTCGAGCCTGGTTCCGATCGGAATTTCCGCCATAAGCCGTGTGCCCTTAACCTTTGAGACCCGCCAGCACGCCGCGCATGTAGCTGAACGAATTCTTCATCCCCGGGAGAGGATTGTCTTCGTTGATTTCGTATTCCAGGTTCACACAGCCGGTGTAGTTGATCTTCTTAAGCTGCTTGAAGATTCCTACGATCGGCATAATACCCTCGCCCACGTCGCATAGGGCATCGTTCGAGTCAAAATTCCGCAAGTCTTTGATGTGCATATCGAGCAACCGGTCGCCGGCCTCGGCGATCGATTCCACCACGTTCGCGCCCGCCCGCGCCGAGTGGCCTACATCCATGCACAGCCCGCAGCGCGGATCCATGTTGCGCACCACCGCCAGCACCGATTGCGGGCTGGGAAACTGCTTGTCCTCCGGACCGTGGTTATGGATGGCAATGCGAATGTTGTACTCACGCACGAACTTCTCGATGGTTCCGAGATTGCTGTGGGTGGGAGCGCAAACCATCATGGGCATGCCGCACATTTTTGCGTATTCGAAATAACGGCGAATGTCGTCAGGATCCTCTTTCGCAAGCGAAATATTGCCTCCGCTCATGATGTGGAGACCGGCGCGTTCGAATTCCTTTCGTCCCGCGGCAAGTTCTTCCGGGCTGCTGCTGTAGGGAAGATGAAACTCTTTCACGCTGACGTACGGCGTGTGCAGCTCCTTGATGCAGTGGATCGCCAGCGTGCGCCGGAAATCGCGGAGCGAGTAGCTGGCCACCCCCAGTTTGAATCCAGCCGCCGGCTCCTCAGCCGGCGCAGCGGATACCTGCATGCCAATTCCAGCCAGACCAGCCGCGCCTAAAAATCCTCGCCGATTTATCCTGTGCCCCATAAACGATCTATTCTACATGGAGGGCGGAGTTCGGTCGCGAGCTTCAATCCGCCCGGATGATCTCATGTCACTACGAACATTGTTCCTTCTCGCCGGCTGTGCGCTGAGCTTGTCCGCGCAGCCTCTTCGCGTCACCATCCATCACGGTGTCGTCGTACCCATGCGCGACGGCGTGAACCTTGTGGCGGACATTTACCAGCCGGAGAGTGAAGGCAAGTTTCCGGTTCTTCTGCAGCGGACGCCGTATAATCGTGCGGGCGAGCAGGCATCGGCTGCCGCCATGGCCTCGCATGGCTACGTGGTCGTTGTGCAAGATACGCGCGGCCGTTTTGATTCGGGCGGAGAATTTTATCCGTTCCGCTACGAAAGCAACGACGGCTATGACACCATCGAATGGGCCGCCGCACTCCCCTATGCGGACGGCAAGGTGGGAATGTTCGGCGGATCGTACGTAGGCGCCACGCAGATGCTGGCCGCTATGGCGGCGCCCCCGCACCTGGTCGCCATCCAACCCTATGTCACCGCATCCGAATACTACGACGGCTGGACCTATCAGAGCGGCGCGTTCATGCAATGGTTCGCCAGTTCCTGGTCGAGCGGCCTGGCCATCGATACGCTGCGGCGCAAAGCCGGCGGCCTCCAGGATCCGAAATCGTGGGTTACGCAATTGCCCGTCGACAGCTACCGCATGTTGGAGTTGCCACCTGTCTCTACGCTGGCGCCCTATTACCGGGATTGGGTGACTCACGAACGGTCTGATGATTACTGGCGCGCCTGGAAGATTTCAGATCATTATCCGCAGATGAACATCAAGGCGCTGCATGCGGGCGGCTGGCACGACATCTTTCTGAAGGGCACCATCCAGAATTATGTCGGCATGCGGGCATCCTCTCCCGCGCGCAACGACCAGAGGCTCCTGCTCGGTCCCTGGGCGCATGCCGAAACTTCGCCCGAAGGAAAGATCGGTGATGTGACGTTCGGAAAGAACGCGGTCCTGGATACGGACGGCACGATTCTGCGCTGGTACGACTACGCCCTGAAAGGGCGGCGCAACGAGTATGCGACAGGCGCGCCGGTGCGGATCTTTGTCATGGGTGAGAATGCCTGGCGCGATGAACAGGAATTCCCGCTGGCCCGCACCCGGTACACCAACTACTATCTGCAGAAAGGCGGCCTCTCGACGGACGCACCCGGTACGGGGGACGCGGAGGATTACGAGTACGATCCGGCCCATCCCGTCCCTACCATCGGGGGCAGGTTATGCTGCGGCAACAATAACCTCCCGCCAGGACCGGCCGACGAGCGGCCAAACGAGGGGCGGTCCGATGTTCTCGTCTTCTCCACACCACCGCTGGCCCACGATGTGGAAACCACTGGCTGGATTAAGATGACTCTGTTCGCTTCCAGTTCGGCCGTGGATACCGACTTTACAGCCCTGCTGGCGGATGTGGAACCCTCCGGCTACGCTCGCTTTCTCACCGACGGCATTGTCCGCGCGCGCTATCGCCATTCGACCGAACGCGCGGAACCGATCGAGCCCGGAAAGGTTTACCAGTATTCCATCGACCTTTGGGCGACCAGCAACGTCTTCAAAGCCGGGCACCGCATCCGGCTTTATGTATCCAGCAGCAATTTTCCGCGGTTCGACCGGAATCTGAATACCGGCGAGGGAATTGCCGGTTCGACCGGCATGGTCAAAGCCCGGCAGCGAATCTATCACGACGCGCAACATCCGTCCGCCCTGGTCCTGCCGGTGATTCCCAGGTAACCCGAGCGCCGGCTGTAAGTTTCAGCGCGTCAACAGGCCGGAGCGCTCGAGCAGAGCATTCGGGTCGGGATCGCGGCCCATAAAGCTTCGATACAACTCGGCTGGATCCTCGCTATCGCCGCGCGCCAGAATGCGATCCCGAAACTCGGCCCCCACCTCCGGGCTGAAAATTCCGTTGGTCCGAAATCGGGTGAAGGCGTCCGCATCCAGCACTTCCGCCCATTTGTACGAATAGTAGCCCGCGCCGTAACCAACCGGGCTGGCGAAGAGGTGCGTAAAAGCGGCCACCATCGCATGATCGGGCGGCAGCGGCGCCGGCGAGTACTGCTGCAAAATGGCGCGCGTGTATGCGATCACGTCGCCGTCACGTTCCGGCTTGTAGTCGATGTGCATAGCCAGGTCCACGAACCCGAACCCGAGCTGGCGCATCTGCGCGTTCGCGCTTCGGAAATTGCGCGCGCGGACCATCTTTTCGAACAGTTCGTCAGGGATCGGTTCGCCGGTCTGGTAATGCTGCGCGAAGAGCGCCAGCGGTTCACGTTCCCAGGTCCAGTTTTCCATGATCTGGGAAGGCAACTCGACGAAGTCCCAGGCCACGTTGGTGCCCGCCAAACCCCGCACTTCTACGCGGCTGAGCAGATGATGCAACAAGTGCCCGAACTCGTGAAAGATGGTGCTCACTTCGTAGTGCGTTAGCAGCGCCGGCCGGTCCGCCAGCGGAGGCGTAAGATTCCCGCAAATCAAGCCCAAATGCGGTTTGAAGCCATCTGGGGTGGGACATCCGGTAACCAGCCCGTCCATCCATGCCCCGCCCCGCTTATTCTCGCGAGGGTACCAATCGGCATAGAAGCCACCGATGAACGCGCCGCTTTGATCGTATACGGCGTAATACTTCACCTGCGGATCCCAGACCGGCACGCCGGTTTCTTCCACCACTCGGATGCCATACAACCGCCGTACAGTCTCGAACAGCCCCTCCACCACCCGTTCCAGAGCGAAAAACGGACGCAACTCCTCTTCATCGAAATCGTAGAGCTTGGCGCGCTGCTTCTCGGCGTAATAGGAAACGTCCCAGGGCTGCAACTCGGCCGCATCCGGACCTTCCAGGCTGCGGCGGAATTCCAGCAGTTCGCGATTCTCGCGTTGGAAATGGGTTTCCGTTTTCCGCTTTAGATCTTCCAGGAATTCCAGGGCGCGCTGGCCGCTGTGAGCCATGCGATCGTGCAGCACCAGGTCCGCGAAATTCTTAAAGCCGAGCAGTTCGGCTTTGGCGCGCCGCAGTTCCAGGATGCGGCTGAGCAACTCCCGGTTATCGGTCTCGCCCCGGCTGGCCCGCACCGCATACGCGCGATACATTTTCTCGCGGGTGGCAGCATCGTCCAGATACATCATTACCGGCGTGTAGCTGGGGGCCTGCAGCGTGAATCGCCAGCCCGTTATACCCTTCTGAGCCGCGCTCTCGCGGGCTGCCGCGACCGCCGACGGCGGCAGACCGGCCAATCCCGCTTCGTCCTCGATCACCAGTTCGAATGCATTCGTAGAGTCCAGAACATTCTGGGAAAACTTGGTCGTGATGGTGGCCAGTTCGCTATCGATCGCCTCCAGACGGGCTTTTCCGGATCCGTCCAGGTCTGCGCCATGGCGGCGAAACGTGTCGATCGTCTTCGTCAGGTATCTTTTGCGTGTCCCCTTCAGCGTCTCGGCCTCTTCGGTCGCAGCATACGATCGGATCGCCTGCCACAAACCCGCGTGCAGGGGAATGCCTGAATAGAAGACGCTCACCTCCGGCTGGACAGCGTTATACGCCTCCCGCAGAGCCGGATATGTGGCTACCGATTCCAGATGCCGGACGACTCCCATGGCATCGTCCAGTGGTTCGGTGACGGAGTCCAGTGCGTAAAGCGTGTTCTGAAAAGTGCGGGGACCTTCGGCGGCAGCTAGTGCATCAATTCGCTGGCGAGCATCCCCCAGCAATTCAGCGATGGCTGGTTGAACATGCTCGGCACGGATCTGGTCGAACGGAATCTTGAAGCAGAGACGCAGTAAGGGATTTGAACTCGCGTTTTCGGACATTGTGGATCTTCCTTGAGATTAACAGACCCCGGCGTTTGCCCTAGCGTGGGTTGTGCCATAATCGACAGTGCAGTAAACGGTTGAGATGGATCCTGATCAAAATGGGACCCGGCGGCCCGCGGAAGGGGGCCGGCCGAGTCTGTATGCACTGGTGATTTACCTTCCAGATCCGCTGCGCACATTTCTAGACGATTTGCGGCTGGAAATGATTCCGGGGTGCAATCCTCATGCACACGTCAGCGTCTTGCCTCCCCGCCCACTCACGGAGCCGCCCGACGAAGCCATCCAGCAGTCCCTTTCGGCCATGGCGGGATTCGCGCCTTTCCAGGTGCAGCTCGGGCAGATCGAAAAGTTTAACGCTACCGACGTAATCTATATCAGCGTGGAACGGGGCGCAGATCAGCTACGCAAAATGCACGCCAGCCTGAATCACGGCGCGCTGGCTTTCGACGAGCCCTACGCGTATCATCCCCACATTACGCTGGCGCAGGAAATTCCAGCGGGGCGAGTGGAGCAGTTGCTGGAGCACGCGACCCGACGCTGGAACGAATTTCCGGGTCCGCGTAAGTTCCTGGCCGACCACACGGTATTCGTAAAGAACACCCGCGGCAATTTTTGGATCGATCTGGCCACTGGACCTTTGCTGGCCGCTCCTGTCGCCTCCACCCCGGATGCCTGAACTCCCGGACGCTGCCATCAAGGACCCGCGTGTTTACCTGGCCGCGGAGCGAACCTTCCTTGCCTGGATTCGCACCGGTCTGTCGTTAATGGGCTTCGGCTTCGTCGTGGCCCGCTTCGGACTCTTCCTGCGCGAACTTGATCTGACCCAGCACGTGAGCAACATGCATTCCGGAAAATTCACCTTGTGGGTGGGAACAGCTTTCATTCTGATCGGCGTGGTCGTGAATCTGTTCTCCGCCATGCAACATATCCATTTCGTACGGGAAGCGAAGCGCGGCGTCGACGTTGTGGACCGGCCCGTCACGATGGCCGTGGGCATTGCGGTAATCTTGGCTTTGACTGGCGTCGCCATGACTCTGTATCTCCTGATCGTCCGATGACTCGTCGCGAAGCATTAACGTTGCTGGCGGCTGCCGGCGTGCGCTCCGCTGCCGCAGCCGTGGGTAAGCGCATCGTGCTGGTGAGCGGTGATGACGAGTATCGCTCGGAAGAAGGCTTGCCTCAACTGGCCAGGATTCTCTCGGTGCGGCACGGTTTCAATTGCACCGTGCTGTATTCGATCGATCCCGCCGATGGCACAATTAAACCAGATTTGCACAACAACATCCCGGGGCTGGAAGCGCTGGAAACGGCGGACCTCATGGTGATGCTGATTCGGTTCCGGGATCTTCCCGACGCGCAGATGAAACACATAGTGGACTATGTGGAGTCGGGCCGTCCCATCATCGGCCTGCGGACAGCCACGCACGCCTTCGATCTGAAGAGCAGTCCGACGTTTGCGCGTTACACCTGGAATAGCAAAGCGTGGGACGGAGGCTTCGGCCGGCAGGTGCTTGGCGAGACCTGGATCGATCACCACGGCCGTCATAAAGAGCAGAGCACGCGCGGAATCATCGCACCCGGCGCCCAGGATCACCCGATTCTGCACGGCATCCGCAATGGGGAGATCTGGGGTCCGACCGATGTCTATGCGGTCCGATTGCCCCTGCCGGGCGATAGCCATCCGCTGGTGCTGGGCCAGGTTGTGGATGGCATGCATCCGGACGATCCTCCGGCCCCGGGCAAGCCGAATGATCCCATGATGCCGGTTGCATGGACCAAAACCTACACGGGCACGCGCGGCTCAGCCGCCCGGATTTTCACCACCACCATGGGAGCATCCCAGGATCTTTTGAACGAGGGCCTGCGCCGGATGCTGGTGAACGCCTGTTTCTGGGCCATGGGCATGGAAAAGCAAATACCGGCCCGGGCCAATGTCGATCTCGTCGGCGAATACAACCCGTCGCCGTTCGGCTTTGGCAGTTACCGGAAAGGCCTCAAGCCGGCCTGAACCGGTAGCCGGTAAGTTACTTCCAGGCGCCTAGCAACCGCCGCGTCAGAACCATTTCCCCGATGTGGTAGGAATTGTGATCGGCCAGCAGCAGGGCTTCCCGCAGCACCGTTTGGCCGTCTCCATGCGGCAGGCGTGCGTGCAGGTTGGTGCTCGGGTTTTTCACCAATCTCCGCATCACCGTAAGATCGGCGCGGAATGCTTTGACACTTTTGTCCCAGGCTGTATCGTCCGGCGGCGCGGGTGTCGGCGGCCAGTACCCGGCAGGCCAGGGCGGCGAAACGTGCTTGGGTTTGCGTGTGAATTCCACAATATCCCACTGCGCAATACGCATATGCTCCAGCAGTTCCCAGGGCGTGTGCGGCAGTCCGCTCGGACGGATCCCACGCAGGGCGGCAGGCAATCCCGTTACGGCCGCATCGAAGTTGACGTGCGCGCCGCCGCCATCCAGCAGGTTGATCAGGTGCTCTCGAAGTGATTGGTCCTGCGTCATACTTTTATTTTTTGCCATCCCATCACTCAGACACAAGTCCCGTCAGATTGAAGTGTGCGGGGAATGGGTGCGGCGTCTGATCCGGTACCCGCATGGGCGCGTTTGTAACCGCCATGACTGTCAAATTGCGCACAAGCCGGTACTCATCCGCGGTTACCGGCATGCGCTACAATATCCGGGACCCCTCGACATGGAACGCGCAAGCAGATTGATCGGAAGGCTGTCCCCCGCCGATGGGCCGATCGAACCGGACGAACTGGCGCGCACGGCATGGCCCATGGCCGTCGGGAAAACCATCGCAGCCCGTACCCGGCCTGCCCGCATGGTGCGCACCCGGCTGGTGGTGGACGTCGAGGATGTCATATGGATGAAACAATTGTGCGCCCTTTCCGGGCAGATCCTGTTTAACCTGGAGCGGCACTTGGGCAAGGGCTTTATCGAGGAACTCGAATTCCGTGTCATACCCCGGCGTCGCGATGCCCAGCGGGCTGAAGTGGCGCAACCGCATCTCGTGCCCGATGAAGCCGACCATATAGCCGATCCGGTGATGCGCAACATCTACAAAGTGGCACGCAAAAAGGCTTTGGCGTGAGGATCTCGGATGCCGAAGTTCGCTACGTGGCTGAGCTTGCGAACCTGAAGCTCAGCGAGCCGGAGGTCCAGAAGTTCCGAAACGATCTGGACGAAATCCTGGCGCATGTCGATCGTTTGAACGAAATCGACACCCAAGGTGTCGAACCCATGGCACAAGTGCTTTACGCGTCCGCCGATGCCGCTACCTGGAGAGATGATTGCGAGCGTCCGCCGCTCGGCACCGAGACCGCACTGGCAAATGCTCCCCAATCGGGCGCCGGATATTTTAAGGTGCCGAAAGTCATCGAACGCTGAGCTATGGATCTCCGCTCCTTTACCATTAGCCAGGTTCGAGATGGATTGCTTTCCCGTCGTTTCAGCGCGGTGGAGCTGGCCCGGGAATCGTTGCGTTTTGCCGAAGAGAAGAACAGCGTTACAAACGCGTACCTGCTGCTTTCCCCGGAGCGGGCGCTGGACGCGGCCCGGCGAGTGGACGAGAAGATCGCCCGGGGCGAGGATCCGGGTGCTCTGGGCGGCGTGCCGGTTGCCATCAAGGACGTGATCGTTACCAAAGGCCTGCGCACCACCTGCGGCTCAAAGCTTTTGGCCGACTACGTTCCACCCTATGATGCGACTGCCATTCAGCGGCTGGAGGCTGCCGGGGGAATCATTCTTGGCAAGACCAACTGCGATGAATTCGCGATGGGCTCGTCCAACGAGAATTCGGCGTTCGGTCCGGTGCGGAATCCGCTGGCGCTCGATCGCGTTCCCGGAGGCTCGAGTGGTGGATCGGCAGCCGCGGTCGCACAGGGCACTGCCACATTAGCGCTGGGCTCCGATACCGGCGGCTCCATCCGCCAGCCGGCATCGTTTTGTGGCGTGGTGGGCGTTACACCCACTTACGGGCGTGTATCTCGTTATGGCCTGACGGCTTTCGCGAGTTCGCTCGATCACATCGGCCCCCTGGCCCGGACCGTACGGGATGCCGCGGTGCTGTTGCAGGTGATTGCCGGGCGCGATTCCATGGATGCGACCTCGGCCGCTGCTCCGGTACCGGATTATACGCAAGTACTGGACGTCAACGTCAAAGGTTTGAAGCTTGGTCTCCCTCGGGAGTATCTAAAGGATTTGACCAGTGAAACCGGGGATTTGATTTCCGCCGGGGTTGAACGGTTGCGCCGCCTGGGTTGCGAATTGCAGGAAATCAGCCTGCCGACCACCGATTACGCTATCGGCTGCTATTACATCATCGCCACGGCGGAGGCCAGTTCCAATCTCGCCCGTTATGACGGCGTCCGCTATACCGCCCGTTCCGCCGTGAACGGCACGCTCACCGAGATGTACCGGCAAACGCGCGGTGAAGGCTTCGGCGCCGAATGCAAGCGCCGCATCATGCTCGGCACTTACGTGCTCAGCGCCGGTTATTACGACGCATACTATCTGAAGGCGCAGAAGGTCAGGTCCCTGATTGCGCGCGATTTCGCCCGCGCATTCGCGGATGTGGATGCCATTGTGGCGCCCGTTTCACCTTTTCCCGCATTTAAACTGGGGGAAAAGATCGACGATCCACTGGCCATGTATTTGTCTGATATTTACACGATTACCGGCTCGCTGGCTGGCATCCCCTGCATGAGTGTTCCCTGCGGCGCCACCGCTGAAGGGCTGCCGGTGGGGATGCAGATTCTGGCCAAACACTTCGACGAGCCAACCATGTTTCGCCTGGCTGACGCTTTCGAGCGCGCTGGAGCAAACTGAAGACCGGTTATGTCCGGCCCGCACATTCACACGAGGAGATAAACGGAGACTACATGCCTTTCACGCTTCCCCCATTACCATACGCTTCCGATGCCCTGGAGGCCGCCATCGACAAGACCACGATGGAGATTCACCACGATAAGCACCACGGTGCTTACGTCACCAACTTGAACAAGGCGCTCGAGTCGGCCCCCGATCTGGCCAACAAGAGCATCGAAGAACTGCTGGCTAACAATTGTGCCGCCGTGCCCGAGAACATCCGGACTGCGGTCCGTAACAATGGCGGCGGACACATCAATCACTCCATGTTCTGGAAGATCATGGGCCCCGGGACCGGCAGTGGGCCGGTCGGCAATGTGGCGCAGGCCATCACGGGAGCATTCGGCGGCTTCGATCAATTCAAGGAAAAGCTGCAAACTGCCGGTATGGGACGTTTCGGCTCCGGCTGGGCCTGGCTGGTCTGGAGTGGAGGCAAGCTGGACATCACTTCCACCGCCAACCAGGACAGCCCTGTGATGGAAGGCAAATATCCCATCATGGGCGTGGACGTTTGGGAGCATGCCTATTACCTGCGGTATCAGAACCGCCGCGCCGACTATCTCGGAGCGTGGTGGAACGTGGTGAACTGGCCGGCCATTGAAGAGCGCTTCAACGCCAAGAAGTGAGTGGTTGTATCTGCGTAGACCGGCGGGCGCACAACGCTGGCCGGTCCGCGCTGGTTTGGCTCTTCGTTTTTTGGATTTGTAGGCCTTTTCCAGGGCAGACGAGGCCACCGGGCGAGACTTCCATCTTTGCCCGGCAGGGCAAAATGGTCCCTGCCTCAAAAGGCAGCCGGCTCAGCTTGTATTGTTCCGGAACTGGATCCCCGACCGTGGTCCTGGAGACCGGCTTCGGAGGAGGAACCGCGGCCACCTGGTACAAGCTGCAACCTCTCCTCAGCGAACTCACTCGAACCTGTTCCTACGATCGTGCGGGGTACGGCTTCAGCACCCTCGGATCTAATCTTCCGCGCGACTTGCACCACGCATTAGCTGACCTGCACCGTCTGCTTGCCAACTCCGGCGAGAAATCGCCATACATTCTGGCAGGGCACTCCAACGGCGGATTGCTGATCGGCGCCTTCGCCGATCGTTATCCCACTGAAGTCGCAGGTTTGATATTCCTCGACTCCGCGGTGGCCCTGCCTTCCGATCCCCCTATGCGGGCAGCCTCGCCTTTGGACGAGTACTCGCATCATCACCTGGATACCATCCGTCGCTGCCTGGAGCGCGCCCGCCACGGTCTCGCTGCCGGGCCCGGAGACGAATGCGTGGATCCGAAATGGTACGACTCATTTCCGCCGGAGCTCGCCCCGGCCGAAATTGCCAATCGATCAAAACTGGATTTCTGGCGCGCTTATTTGTCCGAAGCCGAATGCAACTATGCGGGACAGATCAGCGGACAGGCCAGGGCATTCCTTCCACATCGCTGGCGAGATCTGCCGGTTCGGGTGTTCAGTGCCAGCGTGGGCGCGATGAGCGACGCGGACGCGTCGGTCGCATTCGGCATTCCTGAAACGGATCGAAAAGCTTTGGCCGAGGCCCGCTCGAACCGCGCGGGCGGCGAAAAGCGCCAGGAGCAACTTTGCAGCTTCTCATCCGATTGCCAGGTGACGCGCGTCCCCACGACCGATCACCTGGTGCATAACGCGGCGCCTGACCGGGTCGTGGCAGCCGTGGCCGGCTTAGTCAAACGTTCCCGGCACATCGCCCCTTAATGGGTTTCGCGCGGCGAGTACTTGTTCAACTCCGCCAGGATTTTTCTGGCATCTGGCGGCGGCTTCAGCCCGCTGAGCAGGATTTGTTTGTTCTCCCAGCGCTTACCATAAAGTTCCGCGTTGACGTCTACGTCATTACGCAGCGTGGCCCCGTCCAGCGAGACACCAGCGAACGCACCCCGCGATCTCGACCAGGATAGAATTTCAGCCGTCAACATGGCATCCGTTTGCGCTGTGGCGTTCCTTCCTACTGGCCCGCCAGCCACCGAAGCTTCGCCGCCCAACGTGAATTTGCTGGTCAACAACCGTTTCATCCCACGTTGATTCATGACCAGCAACACGAGGTCCGTGGATGAGAAGCCGATCTGCAATCCGAAACTGCCACCCTCAATGCGTACTGCTCCCGGGGGCCCCCAGCCATGATCGTTGGCGTGCCGGCAGAATACAAACCCGCGGCCGTATTTGGCCGCCAGCACGAATCCGCCTTTCTTCAACCCTGGCACCAGCACGATGCAGTGACTCTTATTCAACAGATCCTGCGGGATGGATTTATCCGGCGTGGACATGATCTCGGTGAACAATGCAGCGGCATCGTCCAGACGTTCCCCGGTCTTAGTCTTATCTTCGGCTCCCCACAACATCGAGCTAAGGCCGCCAATACACAAAGTTAGTGCAATCGTTCGCATAGAATTTATCGTAACAGCACGCCATAGTAGACGAGTCACACTAACTCGCCGTTACCGGAACTATAACCGTATAAATCAGGTTACAGCATGCCTCTTGGATTCATCAGCCGCTACTGACCGGAGGACTAAATAAGCCATGAATGGAAGGATCGCGGCGCAGAGACACACCGGGCCGTAACCATGCCGGTCTACTACGGCTCCAATTGCAGGCGAGACGATAGCCTGCACCGCTCCATAAGAAGCTACCAGCATGGAAATCGCGAACCCCGCCCTTGCGCCACCGAAAGTATCCAGTGGAATGGTGTAGGCGTTGACGCTGATAGCAGAAACGGCAAAGATGCTTAAAGAAACTCCCGCCGCGGCCCAACCCGCCTCCGGAATCATCGGAATCGCTGCCGTGGCAAACGCGATCACAGCGCCGGCCAGGCAGACCCGTATGCGCGCCTGAACCGCCCCCAATCCGCGCCGCATCCAGCGCAACGAAAGCCATCCACCGCCAAAGCCTCCCGCCATGGCGATGAGCGGCGGAATCACCGCGTACCAGTTCGCTGCCACCAGCTTCAGGTGATATCGCTCTACCAGAAATAGCGTGGTCCAGTTTGTCCAAAGCGAATAGACGCTCATGTTCAGCGCATTCGCCAGCACCAGAGCCCACAGCCGCCGCGAGCGCAACAGCGCCGGCACGCTCCGGGCGGCAGGTTCCGCGGCCAGTGTATCGTCTGCAGGCGGAACGCGCCGCGATGTCAGTTGCCACAACGGAATCCACAGCAGTCCCAGGATCCCGGTTACTACGAAGGCCCTGCGCCACCCATAATGAATCGCGATCCAGGTTGCCACCGGCGGTGCTAGGATGAGGCCCAGGCTGACGGCTGACTGATTCAGTGCATTTCCCAAGGCCCGTTCGGCGGGCGCCAGATACCGGTAGATTGCCTTGCCGGCTGCCGGTATCCCGGCCGCCTCCGACAAGCCCAGGACACTGCGGCAGCCCATCAGCCCTCCCAAACCTGTCGTGAATCCGGTGGCGATGCCGGCGCCGGACCACACTCCGACTGCGATCGCAATAGCCCGGTTCAGTCCCGCACGGTCGATCAGAATTCCCGCAAATGGAGCGCACGCCGCATACGCAATCGAAAAGGCCGCCAGGATCCATCCGTACTCAGCATTGCTCAACCGGAACTCCGCGCGAACCAATGGCGCCAAGGTGGCGAGCGTCTGACGGTCCAGGTAATTGATCGCCGAGCAGAGGACAAAAATACTGAGCACGAACCAGCGCTGCGGGCGTGCGCTCACTGGAACTCGATGGTAGCTACTTCACCCTTAGTCGCCAGCCGGATACTGGATTTTGGAAAATACTCTACCCTGACCCGGCGCGGTTTCTGCAGCCCGCAACTGAGACTCAGGGCGTTCTCGCCGCCGCCTAGAATCGCGACCTGGGAAGGATTCGAAACCATCAGCTTCACGGTCTTATGATCCTGGTCTTCCACGACCAGCCGAAGTTGCTTTCCCACACATTCGACCTGTTTCAAGATTCCTTGGGCGACTCCCGTAGGCTGCGGTCCATCCCACCAGGGCACGACCTTTTCGCCGGGTTTGGACGGCGTCTGACCCTGGTTGGCGCGGGCCTCCAACGCACGCAGTTCCTGCCGGGCCTGAGCTTTCAGGCGGTCCAACTCGCGCGCTTGCTCGTCGGCCTTGCGCCTCTTCTCTGCGTCTTCCCAGTTCAATCGCTGGTCTTCCACTTCCAGCCGTTTACGCTGCATACGAGCGCGGTCGCCAGGCGTAGATGCGGCCTGCTCTCCCGATTTCCAGGCTTGCGCCGCGTCCGGAAAATCATGATCGGCGAGATACGTTTCCGCCAGCGTTTCCCAATAAGTCACGTTGCGGGGATCCAGCTTGGCCGCCAGCTTTAGTTCCTGCACCTTTTTGGACGTCTCGGGCTCGCGTTGCGCAATCAGGAAATGCGGTTCAGCCAGTTTGGAATTGATCTTGGCTGCTTTCTGCAGGGCCGCCAGCGCCTTCGCATCGTCCGGCTCCAGCCGCGCGTATTCGAGATACGATTCCGGGCTTTTCGCGCCGGCCGCTATTGCAGATTGAAAGTCCTGGCGTGCTTCGTCCGCCTGCTTCGCCCGCAGCGCCAGCATGCCCAATCCCTCCCAGGACTCCGCGACGAAAGTCTTGTGATTGAGCAGATCCCGGTACTCAGCCGCGGAGGAGTCATTCAGCAGGTCGGCCATCGCCAGTTGCCCGGCGGCTGGCTCCACCGGCCGTTCCGGAAAATCCCGCGGGCTCATGGGCAGAGGTGAAATTGACGCCGTTCCAAACCGCCCGGCCGCAAGGTGCTGCTGGGCCTGCAATTCGATTTCTTCGGGGCGCTTACTAAATGCATTCCGAAAGGCGGCATCCTCGTCCACGCCTTTCCGTAGATTGTACGTCAGCACGCGCAGGTTGCCGTAATACTGTGGATCCACAGCCAACAGATGCATACGGGCCCAATCCAGATCCGGATGCACCGGCGGCTCGCCCAGCGTGATTCGAATACCGTTTACCTGGATGGTCGAGAACAACGAAATAAGGCCCCGCTCGATCCGCTCCGGCATGCGGGCCGTGTTGGTCTCCAAAAATAATTGCGTCAGGCGCGCGAATACCTCGCTGGAGACCGGCTGTCCGGAGGTGAGCACGATATTGTACTGCGCCCGCCCGCGTGTCACCGGTTCGGGCATGGACGGCGCGCCATTCTTGAAAAGCAGGATGCGCACCGGCAGCGCCATCTGCAGGTCCGTCTCGCCCAGAATGTATCCCAGCGCATGCCGGAACTCTTCAAACTTGACCAGGGTGTCACGGCCCTCTTTCGGCCCGGCGCTACTATAGACCTCTACCGGACCGGAGGTAAATCGGACCCAATGCTCGCTGGCTGAAACGCTGGTAGCAGACCATAGCGCGCACAACAAAAACAGCCGCACCATGTCTTCATCCTAACAGGCGGGCTCCATTGGCCGCCGCGCACGGCCGCGCGATACTGGAAGCCATGCACGATCCCGCCCTGGTGGCGCGCGCCGGGCAGTTCCATCCCTGGGACGCTATGGCGCCCGCCGCGCTCTCCGCAATCGTGGCGCGTGCGCCGTTTCAATGCTCTGCGGAAACCGGATGCGGCGGCAGCACCATCGTGCTGTCACATGTCAGCCGGCAGCACGTTGCCTTTGCTCTTGAAGGGAACGAGCACACCATCACCGGTCTGCGCAACGTACCCGACTTGCAAGACACTCGTGTGGCCTTCGTGGAGGGAATGACCCGCGACACACTGCCTGGGTACAGATTTGCGGCGCCTCTGGATCTTGTCCTGCTGGATGGACCACATGCCTATCCCTTGCCACAGCTCGAGTTCGTGTACCTGTTTCCGCACCTTCGCCCGGGTGGATGGCTGGTGCTGGATGATATCCAGATTCCCTCGGTTTACGAACTCTACAAGTTTCTGCAGCGCGAGCCCGTGGCCACGCTGGAACAAGTGGTGGTGCGGACCGCTTTCTTCCGCAAGACCGACGTAAGAGAGACCTCGCCGGATAACTGGACGTCGCAAGGAATCAACCGGCGCCTGATCTGGCGCTACTCATGGCGCGACCGCCTGCGCAAGATCATCAAACCTGCCGCGAGGGGGTAGTCACTGGCGGCACATCTCATTACTATTTGGGTGGAGCCTACATGTCTCACATCCAGAAAATTCTGCTGCCCGTAGATTTCTCCGGGCGAGCAGCCCAGGCCGTGCGGTTTGCCGTTCCGGTGGCCGAGCGATTTCATTCCGAGCTGATTCTGCTTCATGTGTTGCCGCCGTACCATGAGTTTGGAGCCGTAGAACTCGCCAGCGCCATCCTCACCGACTTAGTCTCTCAACGGCGGACCGATAGCGAAAAACAGATCCAGGCATATATGCAGGAGGAACTGTGCGGAAAGCCCGTTCGCCGGTTGCTGCGGGAAGGCGACCCGGCGCGCGAGATCGTGCAATGTGCCAGCGAAGAGGCAGCCGGAATGATCCTCATGCCGACCCACGGTTATGGTCCTTTTCGGCGGCTGCTGCTCGGCTCCGTAACGGCCAAAGTTCTTCACGATGCTGACTGTCCTGTCTGGACCACCGCCCACGGGGAGTATCTTGAGCCGGACAACGTCGCATTCAAGGAGATTCTCTGCGCAGTCGACCTCGGGGCCTCCAGCGCGCGCGCACTCACTTGGGCCGCGCAGATGGCGGCGGATTTCGGAGCCCGGTTATCCATCGTGCACGCCGTCGCGGAGCTCGATCCACGCACGGAGGGCTTTCACTTCTCACCCGAGTGGCGGAAGTACGTAGTTGAGCACGCGGAAGCGGAGATCGCCCGCCTCCAGCAAAGCGTCGGCACCCGGGCGGAAGTCACCATCGCCATGGGCCCGCCCGCCGAAATGATTTGCGAACAGGTACAGAAGCTACAGGCCGGTCTGCTCGTGATCGGTCGGGCCGCAAACTCCGGCATCGTGGGCCGTCTCGGCGGACAGGCGTACTCGATCATCCGTCAATCGCCGTGTCCGGTCGTAAGCGTTTAGCCCGAGTTCTATATATAATGTCGGGACGCGGAGAGCCGGCAATGGTTCGATGCGGAAGGAGCGCTAGGGATGTCAGTCGAGTTTCGTTTGTTGCGGCCGGTTTCACTTATTGCACTCACTGCCGCCGCAGTATTTGCGGCGGAGGCGCCCGTAGACCTGAGCGGCCTCGTAAATCAGCCTTGGACATTTTCCGGCTCGAATTCCGGCCTGATCAACGGAAACACGTTTCCGGCTGGAGATCAGAACTTCGGCGGAATTCCGTTTTCCATCCCGGCGGGTCCGAATAATTACTGGTCGAGCGCCACGGCCGCAAACTTCGCGGCGGGTACAGTCAGCCTGGTTATTCCGGTGGGCGTTTTTGGCGTCACCTCCGCCTTCACCTTGATGAACAGTGTATGGGGACAGCCCGGGCCGGATTCATACGTGACCGTGACTTTCACGGCGGAGGATGGTTCAACGGATGTGGAGTCGCTGATTGGCGGTGTAAATATCCGCGATTATAACCAGGACGGCTATCAGAACACGATTAATAATACGAGTACAATCCAGGCCTGGACCAACAACTTGGGCCAGAGGCTGGACCGGCAGGAGTATATCCTGCCCAGCAATTTCGCAAACCAGGTACTCACCAGCGTGACGATCACCGATTCGGGGAACCAATTCTCCAGCCGGGTGGCATTCGCGGCTTTGACTGTGAGTGCCTGCACTTGTGTCGTCACTGAAGGCGTCACCGCAACCAGCGATCCGGTCGTGTACCACCCCTCCTTCGGACTGTATACGCAGCACGCATTTCTGACGAATACGACCGGCGCCGCTATACCCGGACCTGTGTATCTCATCCTGGAAGGCTTGCCCTCCGGTGTCCGCCCGCTCTTGCCACCGAAGACGACCACCTGCTTCGCGCCGGTCGGGAGCCCATACCGGGTAGCGGTTCCAGCCGGATCATCGCTGGCTCCGGGTGCGACGGCCAGGGTGCGTCTCGCCTTCGTCGATCCGTCCGCCACACCGATCACTTACACGCCGCTGGTGGTGAACAGCCGGGGTGGCACGCCGTAGGCTGGCTTCAGGCGCCGGTATGCCCGCGCATGATGGCTTCGCGCGCCCCGGCCAGGGGGGCATTCGCATCGAAGACCACCTTACCTCGTTCCCGGCGTACACCCAGTTGTTTCCACAGATCGGGCAGGTCCACGTCCGCGGGTTGGTTGGCCATCTTGGCGTAGAGTTGGGTCAGCGTCTTGGTTCCGGTTGCGCGATCACCAATGTCGAGCGCCCGCTCCAGCGGCCAATCCGTCTCGATATTCCCGCCGGCCCGGTTAATCGCCCGGAAAGCGTCTTCCAATCCCTTTTGGTTGCGCGTGCTCTTGCGGATCCCGATATCGGCCAACAGGCAAAATAGCGCGCCGCCCCAATACGTTCGGCCCCAGGTATGGGTATTATCCAGTCCGCGATCGCCCTCCATGGGCAGCCCTTTGTGCATGTCGCGCATCATGTCGCCCCATACCTGCGCGGCGGTCAGGTTTCCGGCCTGCACTCGCGCGATCGGTTCGACATACGTGGCCATCCCCTCTTCGATCCAATGATGCTGTCTGGGCACCGTAGGAAATCCGAAATGCACCATTTCGTGTGTCAGCGTCCAATCGTCGTTCAGATCGGCCGCGGTCGAGCGGCGGCCTACATCGAGACGGCACCACACCCCGTCGTCTCCGTTGCTCCAGCCGTCTGAAACGCCCCGCCCATCCTCCGCCCGAATGATGACCCGCGCTCGTTCCACGGGATAGCGGCCATAGTACGCCGTCACCGCTTTGGCCGCGATTTTCACCCAATCAAGGAGCGCCGCCTGAGGCAGGTCGAAACCTTCCGATTCGAAGACAATGTCGAGGGTAGAATTTCCGGCCTTCAGAGTCAAAGGCTTGCCTGCCGCATGTAATTCTCCGGCATACCGGTTGACAGCCGCCAGGCCGATCAGGCGGTGGAGCGCAGACCGTCTGCTGATTCTCACTGTCCTGAGTGACGCTTGGTCCGGATTTTCGTTACAACCAGGCAATCCGTAAACGGGAGCACTGTCGTATACTCTAGGGAACCCGCACGGGGTATATTTAGCAAGCCTTGCCGCGGGAATCGAAAATTTTGAGGGTTTCGGGAATAACCGACCAAGGAAGGGGAATATAAGAACCATGAAAGTTTCGAAAAGCTCCTTAGTTTTGACCGCGGCGTTCACCGGCCTGCTGGGTGGCACGATGACGCGCCTGAACGCAAGCACCGTCTCCTCCAGTTCGACTGGGCAGAGGCTATCTTCCTCCACCTCTCTGGCTGGCCAATCAGCCGGCAGCGTGTGGCAGGCAAAGAAGGATAAGCACGCCTGCAAGGGGCAAAACTCCTGCAAAGGCAAGGGCGGCTGCAAGGCCGGCGACAACGGCTGCAAAGGCAAGAACTCTTGCAAAGGCAAGGGCGGCTGCGCAACCGACGGCTCCAAGAAAGAGGGTTAGTCTTACCCTGTGGGGTGGACCCGCAGGCCGTTGCAGGCCGGGCCCACCCCGCGATTCCATAATTGTTAAATCTTCAAATCAGTGCCTGCCAATCGATTTAACGGATTTACAGAATACGGGATCGGCGTAGGTCTGCGGATTCCGCATTATCAGCACATTCTGGAAAAAAAGCCGGTAGTGGGCTGGTTCGAGATTATTTCTGAGAATTATATGGTAGATGGCGGCCGGCCGCTCGCCATTCTGGATCAGATACTCGAACAATATCGTGTCGTCCAGCACGGTGTGTCCATGTATTTCGGTTCAGCCGAGCCATTAAACCGCGACCACCTTCGCCGGTTGAAAGCTCTCGTCAAGCGGACCAAGACTCCTTGGATTACCGATCATCTGTGCTGGGGTAGCGTGGACGGCCGCTATACTCACGACCTGCTGCCCATGCCCTATACATTCGAGGCAGCCAAAATCACCGCCCGTAAGATTCGCGAAGCTCGATCCTTCTTGGAAGTCCCCATCGCCGTGGAAAACGTGAGCAGTTACGCCGAGTTTCACGAATCCGAAATGACTGAATGGGAATTCCTCAACGAAGTAGTGGAGCGCGCGGACTGCGGCATTCTGCTGGACGTCAATAACATCTATGTTTCGTCCCGCAACCATGATTTCAATCCTTACGACTACGTGAACAGCGTGCCCCCCGAACGCGTCGCCCAGATGCATATAGCCGGTCATTCCAAGTTCGCTAAATACATCCTGGACACGCACGATCACCCGGTCATCGACCCGGTTTGGAAATTGTACGAGCACACCGTTCGCCGCGTCGGCCCCACCGCCACCCTGCTGGAATGGGACGATCGTATTCCATCGTTTGATGAAGTACATGCTGAAGCACGGAAAGCGGAAAAGTATCTTCCCGCGCCTCAACTGGTGTCCCGGTGAGTCTGCTCGAGTTACAGAAGAAAATGGTTGCGGCTTTGATGCGGCCGCTGGTCGCGGGTGACCATATCGACCCGGCCATCGCGGCGGACTACATCAAGCCAAACGATCGGCTTTCTTCCCTCGACCGCCTGGAGATCTATAGCCGCAGCTACTGGTACCGGCTGCTGGATTCTCTTTACGAAGATTTCCCCGGGCTGCGCGCCGTACTTGGACAACGGGCCTTTCAGGCGCTGGCCAATGCCTATCTCACCGATCGCCCTTCACAGTCCTGGACACTGCGCAACCTCGGGTCGGGTCTGGAAGCGTGGCTCCGGGAGCGCGATTCGTTCGCAGGAGATCGCCTCGAGTTAGCCATCGACATGATCCGGCTGGAGTGGGCCCACATCGAGGCTTTCGACGAAAAGGCAGAGGCCGTTTTGGGACCCGAAGATCTGCTCGAACTCGGGCCCGGAATGCGCATCGGAGTTCAGCCGTATATCCGCTTGATCGAATTGCGCTATCCGGTAGACGATTTACGCATAAAGGTGAACGCGGCGTCTGAAGAACACGGCACCGCGAGTAATGCCGTCCTCAAGCGCAAAACGGGAGGACTGGTAAAGCGCATTCAGCGCATGCAACCGGAGCACATCTTCCTGGCCGTGCACCGGCATGATTTCAGCGTCTTCTACCGCCGGTTGGATCCCGAGGAGTTTCAACTACTGGTTGCTCTCCGCAGTGGATTACCCGTGGGTAAAGCCATGGAAGCGGCACTGGAGGACAGCAGCCTCCCGGTGGAGGATCTGCGCTCGCGGGTGGAGACCTGGTTTTCTACCTGGGCTGAAATGGGTTGGTTATGCCGTCCCCCGGCGAAGAGCCGGCGCGTCTCCGGATGAATCAGATTAAACGACTATACGGCCTGCTCATTGCGGCAGCATCGAGCCTGCGCTCGCCCTTGCTGCTGATCGTACGCCTCTATTGGGGCTTCCAGATGATGCAGACCGGATGGGGCAAACTGCACAGCCTCGCTAAAGTAACGGAATTCTTCAGCAGCCTGGGAATCCCGTTGCCCGGACTGAATGCGCCGTTCATCGCGGCCCTGGAATTCCTGGGCGGGCTTCTGATCATGCTCGGCCTGGGTTCCAGGCTTTTGGCGCTATTGCTCGCCGCGGATATGATTGTGGCGTACATGACCGCGGACCGGCAGGCGCTCTTCTCGATCTTCTCCGATCCGGATAAGTTCTATGCCGCGGCCCCCTACACCTTTCTGATCGCTTTTCTGATTGTGCTGGTTGCCGGGCCGGGACGGTATTCATTGGATGCCCTGCTGAATCTGGATGGCCGGCGCTTACCGGACCGCTCAGCACCTTATAACAGGTGAGCGTACTCGGCTGGGTCCAGGCCAAAGCGTTCCATCTGTCGTGGCAGGTCCGCTCGTATCGCCTCTGGCGTATTGGCTACCCAAGCCGCAATCACCGTTTCCACTCCCACCCGGTTCTTGCCGTCATCTTCGGCTAACTGCTCCGCAGCGCCACGAAGTTGAGTCTCGGTACTGTCCCGCACCGGGCGCGGCGTCTGGGCCAGAATGGCTTGCAGCAGGTCTTCGGCAGCATCGTTCCAGTTCATTTCCGATATAGTAACAGGCAGGTTTATGTTGCGCGATCCGGCCCTGATTCCACTCTCGCACCAGCATCATAACGGCTTGTCGCTCTGTGTGCTGACGCGCCGCTCGCTGGCCCGGGATTCATCGCCCGAAAACATCGCCCGTCTCGCGCAACGCGCGGTAGACCGCTACGAACTGGAACTCTCGAACCATTTCGACATCGAAGAGCAGATCCTCTTTCCGGCCATCCAAAGTGCCGCCGGAAACCAGCCGCTCGTGCCGGAGTTGATTCAAGAGCACCGCGCCTTGGAGCAGATGATCGCCGGTCTGCGGTCCGATCCATCGGCGGCAGCCCTGGAACGCTTTTGCGCCCTGCTCTCCGCGCATATCCGGCGGGAGGAAAACGAGCTGTTTCAGACTGCCCAAGCCGCCATCCCCGCTGCGGATTTACGGGAACTCGGGTCCATAATCGAGGCCCGGGCCGTCCGCGTTTGCCTTTCCTGAACGGCAAACGGAGAATTTCCGCACTCGGTAGTACTACCTCGATTAGCACCCAGTTCGGCACGGCCGCTCCCTCCGTGTAACCACGAAGGTGCTCTCGTCCTGCTTTCCGGCAAATCTGCCGATCAAGTATCTGAGGTGAGGTATGGGAAATTCGATCGCAACCCGGCTGATCGCCTGCGCGATGTTGCTCACGTCTTTAGTCGCGCCGGTCCGGGCGGCTCAAGGATACGCTTTTCGCGTGCTGTACGCGTTCACCGGTGGTGTTGACGGCGGCAAGCCGTTCGGCAACGTTATCCTGCACAACGCAGCCGTCTATGGGACCACCCAAGGTGGAGGACAGAACCAGGCCGGCACGGTGTTCAAAGTGGACGTGGCGAGCGGCGTGGAGAATGTCCTGCATGCCTTCTCTGGCCCGGATGGCGCCGGACCCCTGGCCGGGCTGGTCCAGGATGCCGCGGGCAACTTCTTTGGAACAGCCTATGAGGGCGGCGATCGCAACTACGGAACCATATTCGAGATCACCGCAGCGGGTGATTTTGTCGTCCTGCACAGCTTCGGTGGTCCTCCGCTGGAGGGCATCGGACCGGCTGGCAGTCTGATTCACGATTCAGCCGGCAACCTCTACGGAACGACTTTCACCGGCGGCCGCAGCCTGGGATGGGGCACCGTGTTCCGTATGACCTCCGGCGCGGTTTACACCACCGGCCAAAGTTTTCCACCGGCGGGAGCGCTTCCGCGTGCCGGACTGCACGCGGAGGGCGGCCGCCTGTACGGCACGACGTGTGGAGGCGCGGCTCATTCCTATGGAGGCACCGTCTTCCAGGTTGGTGTGGCACAGGCGCTCTATACGTTCGCCGGTGGAGCGGACGGCTCGCAGCCGATGGGTGGAGTGATTGGCGATGGCAACGGCAATCTGCTCGGCACGGCAATGGCGGGCGGAGCCGGCAACTTCGGCGTGGGCAATGGAGTGATCTTCAAGCTCAATTTGCAAACCCACAAACAAACCGTCTTGCACACCTTTGCCGGACCCGAAGGTTCCGCTCCCACCTGCAGACTGGCGCGTGACTCCCGCGGAAATATCTACGGCACCACGATGTATGGCGGCGATTTTGGGCAGGGCACCGTGTTCATGCTGGATCCCTCGAACAATCTGACCGTGCTGCATAGCTTTACGGGCGGTCCGGATGGCGCACAACCTTTCGCCGGACTGCTGGTGGATGCTGCCGGTCACATCTGGGGCGCCACCTCAGCCGGCGGGATGGCGCTGCCGCCCGGCGGAAACGGAACCGTATTCCTTATGTCGCCGGTGGGTCGAAACGCTCGTTAGATATCGCGTTACAACCCTTCGCGCCTGACAAAGCCGCTCCGGAGTCCTGCGCGGTCCGACCTGCTAAAATCGGATAAATGGCAGCAAAACAGAAACAACCGAAGGAACCTATGCCGCCTTTGCGCGTTTGGGCAGGACCCGTCGCGCTCGGCTGGCTCGTTCCCGGCGGTGGTCACTTCCTCCTGAAGCGGAACGGACGGGCAGTCCTTTTGTTGGTTTCCGTCACTTTGATGTATCTTTGCGGCCTCATGATGCGTGGCGCCATGTTTCAACCCCAGAGTGGCGACCTGCTTACCATCCTGATCAATACGGGCGGCTTTATCGGCGACTTGGCTTCCGGGCTGCTTTACTTCCTGACGGTATGGCTTGGTTATAATCAGCCCGACGTTGCCGGGCTGGTGCACGACTACGGAACCAAGTTTCTGGTCACTGCCGGATTGCTGAACATCCTGGCCATGGTGGATGCCTTCGAAATCGCAGCCGGGAGAAAAAGCTGATGCCCAAAATGACCCTTTCGCACCTGGAGGCTTCGCTTCTTTTTGCCCTGTTCACCTCCGTGGTGATGGGTGTGGTTACCAAGCGTACCGACCGCGACCGCCTGCGCTATGGCTTATACGTCTTCGGCTGTTTCTTCGTAGCCCTGTTCGGGCTGGGATGGCTGATGCACTTCGGCCACGGCTAGACCGTGCCCTAGAAATCGTAGAAATTCTTATCCCAGCCGTGCCGGTGCAGCACCGCCAGAGTCTCGTCCGGCAGCCGTCCCATGTCTGAAACGCGGCAATTAGCTTCCACATTGCGCAGGCTTCGCATGCCTGGAATAACGGTTGAAACGGCCGGGTGGGAAAGACAGAATCTCAGGGCAATCGCGGGAAGAGCCTCGGCGGTTACTCCCAGATCTTTCACCAGCGCGTCGACATGTTCGCGCACCTGCTTTTTACGGTCCCCGCTGAAATAGCCGGCGCGAAAATCCGACGGCTCGAATTGAGTATTCTCGTTGATCTTGCCCGTAAGACTGCCTTCGTCCAACGGTACCCGCGCGATCACACCAATATTACGCGCCAGAGTAAGCGGGAAAAGTTTCCGCTCCGGACTCTGATCGAAGATGTTATAGATCACCTGGACGGTATCGATCAGGCCAGTCTCGATGATCTCGAGCGCCGAGTCCGGCTGGTGATCGTTAATTGAAATGCCGACCGCCTGAGCCTTACCGGATGTCTTGAGGTCTTCGAGCGCGCGGCGCCATTCATCCTGCCCGATCCACTCCGGATTCCAGACATGGAGTTGCTGTAGATCAAGCGCCTCCACCCCCAGATTCTTAAGGCTTCGTTCGGTGCAGCGGACCACGTAATCCTTGGGAAAAACGTGGTCGATTCCAATGCCGGGACGGGCTGGCCATAGTTGATTCTTGGGCGGCACCTTGCTCGCCACATAGATCTTGCGGCCCGCGTCCCGCACCACTTGTCCAACCAGTTGCTCGCTGTGCCCGGCCCCGTAAGCCAACGCCGTGTCGATAAAATTCAACCCCAGGTCGATGGCGCGCCGCAGGGCTGCGATCGATTCATCGTCGCGGCCGCCCAGCCACTGCGATCCGCCGATTCCCCAAGCTCCATAACCGATCTCGCTAACCGAGTAATCCGTCCGCCCCAGCTTTCGCAATTTCATGAACTCCCATTATATCGGCGGGTGCCTGCCCTGCCCGAAAGGATGGGCGAATACGCGCATCCATGCCGTCGCGGGCCGCATCTTTTCCAACATGAAGATTGGAGTTTTAGGTTCTGGAGTCGTTGGACAGGTGCTGGCCGCGGGTTTTTTGAAACACGGGCATGAAGCCATGCTGGGAACGCGCGATCCGCAGAAGCCGGAAGTGCAGAAGTGGATATCGGAAACACCAGGCGCACAAGCAGGGACATTTGCCGAAACTGCAAAGTTCGCTGACCTTGCGGTACTGGCGACGGCGGGTAAAGCCGCTGAGAACGCCGTCCAACTGGCAGATCCCGAGAACCTGGCTGGAAAGACCCTGATGGACGCCACAAATCCGATTGGGGACGCTGTCCCTGTCGACGGCGTCTTGAGCTATTTCACCGGCCCGAATGAGTCCCTGGGAGAGCGTATCCAGGCTCGTTTTCCACAGATCCACGTGGTCAAGGCCTTCAATAGCGTCGGGAATGCCTTCATGATCAACCCGCAATTCGCGGAAGGGCGGCCCACCATGTTCTATTGCGGAAACGATGCCGGAGCCAAGAAGCAGGTGGCTGCGGTCATCGAACAGTTCGGCTGGGAGCCTTACGACTGCGGCAGCATCGTCGCGGCCCGCGCCATCGAACCGCTATGCATCCTGTGGTGCCTCCCCGGATTTCAACATGGCGACTGGACGCACGCCTTCAAGATGATTTCCCGTTAGTCCCCCAACGGCAGTGAAACGCGGGGCGGCGCTAAACTAGTCGATAGAGATATGCGCAAAGCGCTAGTCGCGCTATTTGTCTGGGTCGTCGCGGCCCTCGCGGGAAACATCAAGCTTTACTTGAAGGATGGCGGCTTTCAGCTTGTCCGCGAATACAAAGTTGATGCCGACCGCGTCCACTTTTACAGTGTCGAACGAAGCCAGTGGGAAGATATCCCCCTGGATCTGGTTGACCTGAAGCGTACGGAATCCGAAAGCGCCGAGCACCAGGCAGCTCTCGCCGAAGAGTCCAAGATCATCGCCTCGGAAGAAAAAGCCGAACGCGAGATCAAGGCCGAGGTCTCCAAAATTCCCCAGGATCCCGGCGTGTACTACCTGGAGAACGGCGAACTCAAGATCGTCAAGATAGCCGAATCAAAATTGCACAACAACAAAGGACGCAACATCCTGAAGGTGCTGTCGCCCGTGCCGATGGTGACCGGCAAAGCGACCCTCGAATTGGATGGAGAGCACTCTCCGAACATCGTGACCAACCCGGAACAGGAATTCTATATCCAGCTCTCGGCGGAGGAGCGGTTCGGAATCATAAAACTCACTCCGCAGCGCGGCATACGAATTGTGGAGAAGATGAGCATCATTCCGGTGACAAAAGAAGTTGTCGAAGAGCCCATCGAAGTGCAGGTCTTCCGCAAACAGATGACCCAGGATGGTCTATATAAGCTCTGGCCCATGAAATCCATGGAGCCGGGCGAATATGCGGTGGTGCAGTACACGCCCGGCAAGACGAACATGCAGGTTTGGGATTTCGCCGTCCGGCCGGCGGGTAAGAGCTGACTGGGGTCGATACCTACTCACGCTACGACTCCCAGCGCCTTCCGTAATAGATCAACGAGAACAGATAGATTATGCCGGCTAGGCCCAACACTGCCGGTCCTCGCTGATGCTCGACAAAGCCAAGCGCCATTCCGCCGAGCGCCTGCAGCGCTCCCACCGGCAGCAGACGGCCTCCCGCGAATCGCCATCGTGTTTGCGGCAGTTCCATCAGCACTGAAGAATGGTGACCGAGCGCCAGTGAGATCAGGCCGAACGTCACGCCTGCGGCTGGATCGAGCGGAAGCAGGAGTAACAAGAGCACCATCAGGTACGCTATATCTTTCCCCAGCAGCACCTGCCATCCTGAGAGCGGCAGCAAGCGGTAACGGCTGATACCGGAGCCCAGGTCCAGGCCGAAGAGCGATTGCGCGTACGTGCTCAGGGTAAGCGCCACCAGCAAACTGATCATCGCCGAGGCATCCGGATCCGGATGCTTGTACAGGAATCGGTACGCCGCGCCACCCAGACTAAGAAACAGGGCGGCGTAGGGGTCCAACATGCTGAGCAGTTCTCGGAGATCTTTATGCACCAGTCCGCCCAGCCGGCCCGGGAAATGCGGAAGCGCCAGCAACAGGTTCCAATGTGGATCGCGTCGTGCAGCGTAGCGCCCCAGCGCCGCTATCCCCTGCATCAGGATCGCAAGCAGGACGAAGCCGGCGGCCATCCCCGGCCGGGCCGTCTTCACCAGAATCAGGATACCGATCCAGGTGATGGGGCTTAAGAACAAACTCGTAAGCCGTAAGATGAGGCGCTGTGCCGGAGAAAGTGGCCACAATCCCAGTCGCGCGGGTGGGATCTTGCCAAGCGGATCAGCCGAAAGGGGGAACAGCAGCAGAAAACCGAGCAGCACGAAGAACGGTTCGGCGCTCTTCGGCGGTTGGCCGCTGTTCAGCGCGCCGTACGCCAGCAGAGCCACGAACAAAAACAGGTTGTTTACCTTGATGGAAGCCAGGCTTCCCAGATCCCGACCGACGGCTTGCCGCGTCGCCTTGAGAATGGCCCAAAGCGGACCCAGTCCGGGGCTCTTCATTCTGCCTGGGTCCAGCGGCGTCCATAATACCAGACCGATACCACATAGCCGGCGAATGCCGCGAGCAGAACCAGGACCCCGCGCTGATGCTCAACGAATCCCATCGCCAGTGAAACAGCCGTCTGAAACGCGCCGAATGGCAGTTGTCCGCTGGCAAATCTCCACCGGCGTTGAGGCAGGACCGTCAAAACCGAGGAGTGATGCCCGATCGCCAGCGCCGTTAATCCGAACGTTATTCCCGGTGCCGGATCCAGCGGCAGGACCAGGAGAAGCAGCATCGTCAGAAATGCCGCGTCCTTTGCCACCAGGATTTCCCATCCCTTGAGCGGCAGCAGATGATACCGGGTCACACCGGAATCCAGGTCGAGTCCGAACTGCGATTGCGTACACGTGGAGAGCACCAAAGCCACCAGCAGCGCCACAATCGAAGAAGCCATAGGATCGGGATGTGCAGCGAACAGCCGGTAAGACACGCCACCCGCCGCCAGAAGCGCCGCCGCATACGGGTCGAGCAGAGTCAGGAACTCCCGAATATCCTTCCGCACCAGTCCACCCAGCTTGCCCGGAAATCGCGGCATGTCACGCAACAAATCCCAATGCCGGTCGCGCTTGACCATCTGCCGCCCAAGTGCCAGGGCGGCCTGTATTCCAAGCGCGAGGGCGACGAACAGCAGCGCCAGTCCGGCGCGGCGGGTCTTCACCAGGATCAAACTGCCGATCCACAGCACCGGGCTTAAGGCCAGGCTGGCGACGCGCAGTCCCCAACGCTCAGCGGCCGACAGCGGCCACAACGCGAGTCTGCCCGGCGGAACTTTGCGCAACGGGTCTGCCGACAACGGGAATAGCAGCAGAAACCCGATCAGCAGAAACAGGGCTTCCGCACTCCCGCCCAATAACGCCAGAAACAGGATATTGTTCGACCGGAATGAGCCCGCCAGGTCGCGCCCCACGGCGCGCCGAAGTGCCTTCAGAATGGCGGCGAGTGCAGCCAAGCCAGGTCCTCCTGCGGGGGCTGTTCCACATGCTCGAAGTAAAGCTCTTCCAGGGGACGCTCGAATTCCGATGGCGCGCCGCTGAACACAATGCGGCCGCCGCGAATCATCTTCACCTCCGCGGCCAACTGGCCGATCATCGACAGGTCGTGCGAAGTCAGGAACACCGCGATGCCACGGCTGGCTACCGATAGCAGCAGATCCCGGATCGTCGCCGATGAAACCGGGTCGATGCCTTCGAACGGTTCGTCCAACATCAGCACGCGGGGGCTGTGGAGTAGCGCCATGGCAAGTGCGGTCTTCTTGCGCATTCCATGCGAACACTGGTCCAGATACGTGTACCGGCCGGCTTGCAGGCTGAGAACCCGCAGCAGGGCATCCGAGCGATTCCGCGTTTCCGCGCGGCTCAAGCCATAAATCGGACCGCTCAGGTCCAGGTGCTCTTCAATGGTTAACGCGTCGAACAGGCCCTGGTCTTCCGGCAGCACGCCGATCATCCTCTTTACCCGCAGCGGCTCCCGCGCGATATCGCATCCGCCGATCCGCACTTCACCGCTGTCCGGCGCAAGCAAGCCGGTGAGAATCTTCAGCAGCGTCGATTTCCCTGCCCCGTTCGGGCCGATTAATGCGCAAACTCCGCTGGTCAGTTCGAAAGAGATATCGTCCAAAGCCAGGAAATCGCCGAATCGCTTGTTAACGTTGCGGCAGTGAATCATGCTCTGCCGATTATCGCAGGTCCCTCCCGTCCGGCTGCGGGACAGGCTTTAACGAAAATGGACACGGCAGTCCACTCGGAGCCGTATTTACAGTCATTTGCATTGGCTTTTCGTTTGCTTAGCTGGGACCCCATGGGACGTCTGGCACTCGATCTGCGGCTCGCTCTGCGCCGCCTGCGGCAAAACCCGACTTTTTCCGCGGTAGCGGTGGTAACACTAGCTCTCGGCATTGGCGCCAATACGGCCATTTTCAGCATCATCAACGCGGTTCTCCTCCGCCCTTTGCCCGTGGAACGTCCCGCCGAGATTGTGTCCCTCAACGAAACCCTGGGGGGCAATACGTTCCCTACGCTGTCGTATCCGAATTACCGCGACATGCGAGATCGCAATACTGTACTCGCCGGGTTGGCGGCTTATCGCTTTTTGCCTGCCAGCTTGGGACTACCCGGCAGCACCCAGCGCCTCTGGGGATATCTGGTCACCGGAAATTACTTTCAAATGCTGGGCGTGCATGCCGCGCGCGGCCGCTTGATCGGACAGGATGATGACCTGCGGCCCGGCGGCCATCCCGTCGCCGTGCTTTCCTACTCCTGCTGGCAAAAGCGCTTCGGCGGCGATCCGGCTGCAATCGGCCGCACCGTGAAGTTCAACGGCATGGACTTCACCATATTGGGCGTGACTACTCCGGATTTCTTCGGCACCGAACTTTACTACGTGCCCGAAGTCTTCTTTCCCGTGATGATGTCGAAAGCGCTGGAAGGCCGAACCTATCTGGAGAACCGGGACGCCTCGAATACCTTCGTGGTGGGCAGGCTCAAGCCCGGCGTCACGCTCCCTCGCGCCGAAGCCGGATTGAACAGTCTTGCACACGCTCTTTCCGAGCAATATCCGAAAGAAGACGCCGGGATGAAAATCGTGTTGACGCCGCCCGGCCTGGCTGGAAACTACATACGCGGAGCAGTCATCGGATTTGCGGCTGCCCTGTTTGGTGTATCGTGCCTCGTTCTGCTGGTGGCCTGTACGAATATCGCGAGCATGCTGATGGCCCGCGCGGCCGACCGGCGGAAGGAAATTGCCATGCGGCTGGCGGTAGGCGCGGGACGCGGCACCCTGGTCCGGCAGCTATTGACAGAGAACCTGGTCGTGGCCATCCTGGGCGGCTTGGGTGGCGCTCTGCTCGCACTTTGGATTACCGACGCGCTCGCCGAATGGCGGCCGCCTACCGACATTCCTCTGGTTATCCACGCCGCTCCGGATATCCGCGTATTCCTGTTTGCATTGCTGGTCTCGATCGTAACGACCCTGCTTTTCGGTCTGCTGCCCGCATTGCAGGCCACCCGCGCGAGCCTGCTCAGCGCACTCAAAAACGAAGCCATTTCCGAAAGACTGCGCCACTGGCAGATTCGGGACTACATGGTCGCCATTCAGGTCAGCCTGTCGGCCGCGCTGCTGGTCTGCTCGGTGCTGGTGGTACGCAGCCTGCAACGCGCCCTGGATGCCCCTATAGGCTACAACCCCAAAGGCGCGGTGACTGCCTCTTTCGATCTCAACATTCACGGCTACAGTGAGGCACGCGGCCGGGAATTTCAACGGCGCCTTTTGGAAAAAGTACGGGCCATTCCGGGGATCGAGTCCGCCGCGCTGGTGGACTGGCTGCCTCTGACGTTGAACGGTTCGTCCGATGCGATCTTCATAGACGGCGAGCCGGCGCCGAAAGCTGCCGATGCACCCATCGCCTATGATTTCTCCGTAACCCCCGATTACTTCCGCACTATGCAGAGCCGGCTTTTGATGGGCCGCGAATTCACCGATCGCGACAAGCAGGACGGTCCGCGCGTTGCGGTGGTCAACAAGGCCTTCGTGGATCGCTTGCTGCACGGGAAGGATCCGATCGGCAGGGCATTTCGCACCGCGCCCGACGCTAAACCGGTCCAGATTATCGGGGTGGCGGAAGACGGGAAGTACTTTTCACTGAGCGAACACCGGCAAGCCGCCTGGTGGGGTCCGATGGAGATCTGGTACAACTCCAGCGCATCCCTCGTAGCTCGTACAGCCTTGAATCCGGCGGAGGCCTTGCGGCTGATTCAGGAGGCGGCCAGGGACCTGGATCCTTCCCTGCCCCTTTATTACTCCGGCACCTTGGTCCAGCGGCTGGATCTGCCGTTATTCCCGGCCCGTATGGCGGCGATGTCACTGGCTTCGTTTGGGGTGCTCGCTCTCATCCTCGCGGCCACCGGCATCTACGGCGTCATGGCTTACGCCATTTCGCGGCGCACGCGGGAGATAGGGATCCGCATGGCGATCGGGGCGACGCAGAAACAGGTGCTGGTGCTGGTTGCGCGGCGGGCCATGCTTCTGATTGGATCGGGCACTCTGGCTGGGTTGGCGCTGGCGGTAACGGCGGGGCGCTTTCTGGAGCAGATCCTCTACGGTGTGCAGCCCACCGATCCAGTGACCCTGGGCGTTGTCTTGCTGATGATGATCAGCATTGCCGGGTTGGCCTGTTGGATTCCGGCGCGGCGGGCTATCCTCATCAATCCGGTGACGGCGCTGCGCCAGGAGTAAGTGTTGCAGCGCCGTTCCGGTTGATGCGTTTGTCGTTTACCGGACCATTCTCACGGCCATTTGTTCGGGGGACAGGAACTCGACCAGCGCCCGCTTGATTTCCGGCGGAATAGTGAAGCGCTCGACTTCATGCAGATCGCCGGCCGCATACCTCACCTCGTCTCCGCTCATGGTCACTGCGATAAACAGGTGCCGGGTCACTTCGTGGAACAGGCCCCGCGGCTCCTGCTTTTCCGCCTGGAACGTCAGGGCGCGAACCGGTCTCTCCCGCTCCGCCAGATTGGCCTCGTAAGCCATGGCAACTTCCGTTGAAATGCGTTTCTCGTAGTCAGCCTGGATGCGCCGCGCCTTATCCCGCCAGGAAATTTCCTGGTAAATCAGCGCGGCGACCGCAAATAGCAACACCATCTCCAGAAACGTCATGTGAGCTCCTCAGCTCCGTTTAGCCTTCATATCGGCCAGCATTTTTTCGATCTGGTCCTGCTTTTCGAGCTGGGCCAGTTGATCGCCCAGATCGTCATTCAGCAATTCCGCTTTGGCCTGGCTCACGGCTTCGGTGTGCCGGACTTTATCCTGCATGCGGTCGAAGGTGGCCGAGGTGGATTGTTCACTGGTGGCGTACTGTGCGTCATTAGCCCGCGTGGCGGTGCGCGCCCGGCGATGCTGCGCGATCAGCAGGTCTTTCTTACTCTGCGCTTCCGCCAGTTTCTGCTCGAGCTTTTGCAGCGCCGATTTCAGGTTCTCGACCTGAACTTTTTGATCCGCCACCTGCTGTTTGTAGCCTTCGGCCATATTGCGATAACTCATGGCCTGTTCGAGCGCGCCTCGCGCCAGGTCGTCGCGCTTCTTGTCTACCGCCAGTTCGGCGATACGGGTCTTTTCCGCGGCCTTCTCTTCGGTCTCCTTCTGCTTCTTGTCAAGGACATGTTGATCCGCGATGGCGATAGCCACCTGCGTCTTCACCTGCATGAGCTGGTTCTGCATATCCAGGATGACCTGTTTGATCATCTTTTCCGGATCTTCGGCCTTGTCCATCAGGTCGTTCAGATTTGCGCGTATTAGGGTGGATACTCGTTCCAATAGTGCCATTTCGTTCTCCTTCCAAAGAGGGCGGGTTTAGGCCCGCCCCGGCTGCGTGCCTTTACGCTCCCGCTCCCATCGATTTGTCGGAGCCGTTCCGCTTGCTGTCGCCTATGGTTTTAACTTTGCCTAACAGTTCGGACATCTGCATGCCCGACAATGTTTCAAACAGTGCCGGAATCTGGGCCGCCATGGCTGCCAGGTCTCCCGTTATTTTGTTCATTCCCGCCGCATGGCCGTCGCCGGTGGAGACGATCGTGATCTTGTCGACGTTCGCTAGCGGGGAAGCCAGCGCGCGCACCACTTCCGGCAAGCCGGTGATCAGCTTGTCCAAAACAGCGGCCTGGTTATATTCCTGGTAAGCCTCCGCCTTCACGTTCATAGCCTTGGCTTCGGCCTCGCCCTTTTTAAAGATGATCTCGGCTTCCGCTTCGCCTTGCGCGCGGATCGCCGACGCCTGGCCCTGAGCTTCCAGTTCCAGCTTCTGTTTCTGGGCTTCGGCCAGGGTCTCGATGCGCCGCCGCTCGATCTCCGCGGCCTTCAGGACAGTAGCGATCAACTCGCGTTCGCGGCGTTGGATTTCGGCGTCCTGCACGGCTACCTCGTGCTCTTTCTGCACCTGTTGAATCTTCACCTGCTCAGCGATTACCTGCTGCTGCATGATGTTGGTCTGGATCTCGTACGCCTTGTCAGCCGATGCCTGCTGCTTTTTGATGGTTTCGTTGTAATTAGCCTTCTTGATCTCGAGGTCGCGCGAGGCTTCCGCCTGCTTGGCCTGCGAGAGCGTCTCCGCCAGCACCCGTTCCTGGTCCGCTTGCGCCTTGGCCACCGCGGCGGCGCGTGTTGCTTCAGCGCGTTTGATGGCCGTGTCGCGCTCCGCTTCCGCAGCCGCTACATCCGCGTCGCGTTTAATGCGGGCCACATCCGGCCGGCCCATGTTCGAGATGTAATCGTTCTTGTCGCGGACTTCCTTAATGGTGAACGAGATGACTTCCAAACCCATCTTGTTCATGTCGTCCGCGCAGGTGGAGCGCATGCGGTCGCCCACCATCTCCGGCTGCTTCACGATCTCTTCCACCGTCAACTGGCCGATGATGCCGCGCAAATGGCCTTCCATTACCAGCCGGATCAACCCTTCGCGCTCCTGGTCGGTCTTGGTCAGAAACTGCTCGGCGGCAGTCTGAATCGACTCCGGATCCGACTTCACTTTGATCTGGGCTACGGCCTCCACCGTGACCGCCACGCCCTGTCGCGTATACAGATCCTGTTGCGGCGCGACGTCGAACGACATCAGCTCCAGCGAGAGACTCCGGTAGCTCTCCACTACGGGCCAGATGACAGTGCCCCGCCCCTTGACGATACGAGTACCCCGGCGCCCGTAAACGATCAACGCTTCGTGCGGACCGGCTTTGCGGTACAAACGTGCCAGCATCGAGGCGATCAACACGATCGCCAGCAACATCAACAACACCACCACCACTACCATGTCCTTCTGCATAACTCTCCTTTTGAGCCGCTAGCTTTCCTTGGCGGCTAAATCCTCCGTACTACCCGTCAGATCTTCCCATCGACGCACGTACGCGATACCATTCTCGTAGCGCGTCACCACTACCTCGGATCCCTTGGGAATTCGGATCCCATCCTCACTGCGCGCGCCGGCCACGCGCCGGACGCCTTCCTGCGAGAACACGATTTCGCCGGTGCCGCCTTCCCGAATGGGAATCGTCAACTTGCCCAGCACGCCGATCATGTCGTAATCGGCCGGGTCGAGTTCTTCCTCACCCGCAGACAACTTGGCCAGAAACCAGAACACGATGGCCGCTCCGCCCAGTCCGCTCAGGACCGCAATCCCGAGGGCCATCAGAAACCAGACAGCGTAATAGCGCTCCAGCAGGTAACCCGTACCCCCGAACCAGGCCAGGAACGCGGTCAAAGTACCGAAATTGACCCATGGGAGCCCCTCCGCTTCCGGCGCTTGCGCATGCAGGTGCGGGCCATTCAGATGCACATGCGGCACGTGCACATGCGGAACATGAATGTGCGGCAGATGCAGGTGCGCGCTGCCGGTCAGCACCGACAGGATACTCAGTGCCAGCCCCAGCAGAAAGCAGATCAGATAAAAATCCGTCCACGTCATCGCGATCGCCTCCTCGATCTGCCCGCGCCATCCGTCGCTACCGGCGCAGACGCGGGTTTCAACACTTGTAACAAACGCTCGGCGAGCCCGGGATTGTCCAGGATCTCGCTCAGCAGCACCAGACACATGCGCGAATCCTCGTGCCGCGCTACGCGCAACAGCGCCTGGCTGAGCTCCGGCTCCGCACGGAAACGCTCCGCCCCGTTAATCAGCCAGAGATCCAACGTGTCCTCCAGGGCGCCCAGCTCGGAGATCAGTTCCTCCTGATAGCCCTCCGGGTCATCCACCAGGTAACCGGGATGGACGTTATAGAATTTAGCCAGCAACATACGGCTCGAATTGGTCAGGTGCGGGCGCGCTCCGCTCTCAATTTGCGAGAGATACGCCTGGCTGATGGTTTCGCCCATCTCCTTCTTCAGTAGTTTCACTACTTCGGCCTGCGTCAGCGCGCCGGACCGCCCCCGGAGAGTGCCTTCGATCTCTCGCAGGTATCTGAGCTTTTCACCAAGCTTCATTGCAGATCGTTATAACGATATAGCAATTTGTGATATCGGTCAAGAAAAATATTTGCTCTGGCGTCAAGCGGTTACAAGGCTTGTTCTCGTGAGCTATTTCTGCCGTACTTTCCGCGTATTGGAGTGAGCACAGGAGGGAAACCAAATTGAAGGGCACTACACAACGTGTTGAAACGGTGGTAATTGGCGGCGGCCAAGCGGGCCTCTCGGTCGGATACTTTCTGGCCCGGCAGGGGAGGCGATTCACCATCCTGGATGCCAATCAACGAGTGGGGGACGCATGGCGCAACCGCTGGGATTCATTGCGCTTATTCACTCCGGCGCGGTATTGCGGACTGGCCGGCATGCCGTTTCCGGGGCCGCCGCACGCCTTTCCGTCCAAAGACGAGATGGCCGCCTATCTCGAATCGTATGCCTCGCACTTTTCGCTTCCGGTGCGCAACAACGTGAAAGTAGACGGCGTGGCAAGACGCGGAGATCGGTATCTCGTTACCGCGGGCGAGCAGCGGATCGAGGCGGATCACGTGGTGATCGCAATGAGCCGCTACCAGGCCCCTAAGTTGCCGCGGCTATCCCTGGAGTTGAGGCCGGACCTTGTACAACTCCATTCACTTGCCTACCGTAATCCCCGGCAGTTGCAGGAAGGCGCGGTTCTGATCGTCGGCGCCGGTAACTCCGGGGCGGATATCGCCCTCGACGTGGCACGCAGCCATAAGACCTGGCTCGCGGGAAGGAACACCGGCCAGGTGCCCTTTAGAATCGGCGGCCTGGCGGCCCGGTTGTTCCTGCAGCGCATCATCTTCCGCGTCGTCTTTCATCGCATCCTGACCAACAATACACGCTGGGGCCGGCAGGCTAAGCCCAAGGTTCTGGCTCAGGGCGGACCCTTGATTCGCGTGCGGGAAGAGGACCTCAAAGCAGCCGGAGTGGAACGCGTGCCGCGCGTCGTCGGGACCCACGATGGATCGCCCCTCCTCGAGGACGGCCGCATCTTGAGTGTCTCGAACGTGATCTGGTGTACCGGATACGAAGCAAACTTCTCGTGGATCCGGCTGCCTATCTTCGAAGACAACGGCATGCCGAAGCACGAGAGCGGTGTAGCTTTGGGCGAGCCCGGAATCTATTTCGTGGGACTGCCGTTTATCTCGGCGTTCTCATCGACCATGATTCATGGTCTTGAGCGGGACGCGCAGCACGTGGTGAGCGTGATCGAGCAGCGCGTGCGAGCGCGTCCGCAGACCGAACTGCAATCCGCCGCGTAGAAAGTGATACTATACGCGATCTACTGCGCTACGTAAGACTCGTTGCTGAACGCCTGATGGCGCCGGACGCATCCAGCCGGATGACGAATCCGTTGCAATCATCTGCGCTGGAGGCCACAGGCCGTAAGGCCCGCGCCGTCGCTTGCAGATCACCTGCATTTACGCGCCCGGTAACATAGGTGCGGCCGTCGGTATCACGGGCGATACCATAGATCGCCATACTCGTCCCGCCCAGCACTTTGTGGTACAGCACAGCGGTTCCACCCGGACCGCGTTTCTCAATGACGTTACCTCCGGCCAGGTAGGTATTGCCGCCTGAATCTACAGATATCACCTGCGCCGAAAATGGAAGTGCGATCTGATAGAGCACCTTCTTGGCGGATGAATCCAGTTTTATCAGGTACGATGCCGGGACAAAGCGGGGTCCAGAGAGTTGTACCTCTCCAGCTACGAGAATGTAAAGATCGCCATCGGCGTCCATGCCAGACTGGACGGAAGCTACTTCAGCTTGACGGGGTAAGGCGCGTGTTCCGGCAGCTTCGGACTGGAACTCTCCAGGGTCTTCATCAGCTCCGCCACGCCGCGCTCCAGTTGCGGATCGTTTCCCTCGATCACTGATTTCGGATCGTTCTCGACCACGATATCCGGATCTACCCCATGACCTTCGACAGCCCACTGGCCGTCCGCATTAGCGTATGCGAACTCGGGCACGTTCACCGAACCGCCGTCGATCAGTTGTCCGTGGCTGGTGATGCCGACCACCCCGCCCCACGACCGTTCGCCGATCAGTGGACCAAGTTTGGCAGTCTTGAACATCCAGGGGAAAATGTCGCCGTCCGATGCGGAGTTGGCATCCAGTAACACCGCTTTGGGCCCGATGAATACGCTATCAGGGTAAGTTGCCGGTGTAGCGGTGGTCGCCGGATAGGTAAGCGCCAACAGGTTACGGGTCAGACGGCCGATCACCATGCGCGAAATGTTACCCCCGCCGTTGGCCCGGTCGTCAATCAGCAAAGCGTCTTTACGAAGCTGGGGATAATACCACTTGATGAACTCACGGATACCGTTGGCGCCCATATCCGGCAGGTGCATGTAACCGATGCGTCCATGCGAGAGTTCGTCCACCAGCCGGCGATTGCGGTCCACCCAGTCCAGGTAGAACAGATCCGATTCATGCGTCACTGGTCGGTAGCTGACCTTTCGCGCGCCGCTCAGGGACGGCGAAGAGTTCAACATCATGATCACCGGCGCGTCACCGGCGTGGCGCAGGAACTTGTAGATGTCATCTTTGGTTGTGACGTCCTCGCCGTTGATGCTCATTACGTAGTCGCCGGGCCTGGCATCCACGCCAATTTCGGTGAGCGGTGAACGATAAATATCCTCTTCATTCTGCCCCGTGTAGATTTTCTCGATGCGGTAACGGCCATTCTTCTCATCCACCGCGAATCGCGCACCCGGCAGCCCCGCATGCGGACGCGGCGGCAGCGTCAGGTCTCCGCCGTCGATATACGCATGCTGCACCGTCAACTCCGCGATCATCTCGCCGATCACGTAATTCAGATCGCTGCGATGCGCCACGTACGGCAGCAGCTTGCTGTACCGTTCGCGCAACGCTTCCCAATCGTAGCCGTGCATGTTCCTGGCATAAAAGAAGTCGCGATAGCGCCGCCAGACTTCATTGAAGATATCGTTCCATTCCGCTACGGGATCTTTTTCGAGCATCAAGCCGGCAGTCGATACGGTCTTCTTCGTGCTGGCGCCGGACACCGTGGCATCGTAAACATTCCAGGCCTGTTCCTGGTGCGCGAGTAGCTTCGAGCCGTCCTGCGAGACGACAAAACCACTGGCGTCGTCCAGGAGCGTGGTTTCCTTACGGTCCTTGAAGTTGAAGATCCGAACCGCGGGTTTGGTGGGAGCAGGCCGCCCATAATAAGGCTCGGGCGCTACGCCATATACCAGCGCATCGTTCTTGACCACCAGGTTGTAATAGTTATTCGCCTCCAGCGGAACGCGCGCCACCCGTTGTTCGATCCCGTCGAAATCGATGCCGCCGTCCTTAGGCTCGTCCTTTTTCTTGTCTTTGTCGTCCTTGGCTTCTTTGGCGGGATCTTTGATCGTCACCTCGTCGCTTTCCGCCGGGAACGGATTCTTCACATCCTTACGCAGCGCCATGACGAAAATCCCGGTCTGGCGATTGGTGGCGAAATCGAATTCGATCTGTGAAATCTGCGGTTGAAATTCGTGGCGCGCCAGGAAATATAGATAATCGCCGCCCGGGTGCCAGGCCGGCGAATTCTCGTTGAAGTTGCCGCTGCTGACGCGGTGTAGTTTGCCCTCTTTCATGGCCCATATGTCGAGCGCCGAAAAGCCGCGCCGGTCATTCATGCTAAACGCCAGGAATCCGCCTCCGGGAGACCAGCTGTAATCGCGAATTTCGCCTTCCGTCGAATGCGCGATTTCCTTCGTGGAATGGTCCTTGACCGATGCCAACCAAAGGCGTCCGTCTTTATCGCTGAAAGCAATGTGATCGTTATCCGGAGACCACTTCGGATCGTACCGGAAAGCCTTCCCGCCGCTGGTGATTTTTTCCGCGGGCGTAGCTCCATCTTGGGCCACGACGTAAATTTCCTCTTCTCCACTGGCGTCCGAAAGGAACGCGATCTTGGAACCATCCGGCGACCATGCCGGCCATTTATCGTGCGCCCCGGGAGAGTGCGTCAAATTCCGGGTGGGACCCTTTTCTACCGGCGCTGAAAAGATATCGCCGCGGGCCGCAAACAGGATGCGCTCGCCTTTGGGGCTGATGTCCACCTGCTCGATGAGGTTCGCGGCCGGGACATAGGCCGGGCGGCGGTTAACGCCATCATCCGGAACATGCACCGCTATTGCCGTGCTTTTGCCCGTTTTAACATCCAGCACCTGTAACTCGCCGTCGAGTTCGTAAACAATACGCTGCTGGCGGTCCGTACTGGGCCAGCGCACATCCCAAACCGTGTTCTGCGTGATTTGGCGCGTGCGGCCGGTTGTCGTGTCGTAGGAGTAGATATTGAAGTGGCCGTCGCGATCCGAGTCGTAATAGATCTCTTTCCCGATCCACATGGGATCGCGGCTGGCGCGCGCACCCTCCGTAATCCGCTTGGCCACATGCGTTTCAGTATCGAAGATGTAAAGTGCGTTCGCCTGTCCGCCGCTGTACCGCTTCTCCGTACGGAAATCGCGCGCTTGCGGCGAGTACACGATCTGGTTGCCACCCGGTGAATAGGATCCGGCTCCAGAAGTGGGCATGGGCAGCGGCTGCGACGGCCCGCCATCGATTGACACCCGGAACAGACGGCTCATAGGCAGAGCCCAGCCGTCCCGCATGGACCGGTAGATCACGTAATGCCCGTCGTTGCTCCAGCCGTACACCTGATTGTCGGATCCCCAGCGGGGCGCCAGCGGACCTCGCGCCGGGTAGAACGTGAGTTGTTTGGGCTCGCCGCCCTCGGCCGGCATGACATACACTTGCTCATCCCCGTCGTACTGGCCCGTGAACGCGATCCACTTGCCGTCAGGTGAGAACTTGGCAAACAACTCGACACCGGGATGGGAAGTCAAGCGAACCGCGGTACCACCCGCCGCGTTCACCGTCCATAGATCGCCGCCGTACGTGAAGACGATACGGTTATCGTGGATATCCGGAAAACGTAACAGTTTGGTCTGACCCGGCAACGACGCGGCAAACGCAAGAAAAGCTGCGATCCCTAAATAGCGCATAGATTGTATGAAGCATAAGACTAGCAGAATCGAGAGTCGGTAGCTAAAATCCGCAAAACAGGTCCTTCGCCTCCATACCCCCAAAAACCGGGGTACGGAACCCCCCCTTTTCAGCCACAAACCCGCTACGGTATTTCGGTATTCAAGCCCGACCCATGCGCAGGTTAAGGTTAAGAGCACTTCGAGCAGTTAGCACAAAGGAGGATTGATCGTATGCAACCCACAACCTATACCGCACCCACCATTCAGGTGGCTGGCGACGCCCGTGAAATCGTCCTTGGCCTCGGCTATGTAGGCAGTGATATCCGCGGCGAGTACATGACCGGACGTCCTGATTTCCTGTCCGACGAAGGGCTCGACATCGCTTAGGTGCCGGCCCGCATGGGCGCGGCCAAGCCGTACAAGCGGCGGCCGCGCCTGCATCGCGGTTCTTTGGGGGAGGAGAGTCCGTATGTACCGGGTCCGGCGCAGACTGATTAATTTCCGGGTAACAGAAGAAGAATTCGAGAAGCTAAGTGCGGTAGCCCAGGCCCAGGGTGCGCGGGGCATATCCGACTTTACGCGGCAAGTGCTGCTCGAGCGCATCAACTCGCAAGCCGCCGATCAGGCAATCTTACAAGAGAAGTTGCGTGAGTTCGAGGAGCGTCTCGAACGGCTGGAGGCTTCGGTCGGCGGCCTGGCCGGGGCCCTTACTCATCGCGGTGCTGGCGGGGCCTGAGATCCGCCCCGCCGCGCGTCCAAATACGTTCTGCTTCCTCAACCAGTATTCCAGCAGCAGGATCTGCCGGAGTTGCGGTTCGTTGCATGCGAGCGAGAGCGTCAACCGTTCCAGCCGGCCATGCAAGCTAGCGCCGTCCACGTAGCCACGCTCGACCAACTGTAGCCGCTGCCCTGGCTTTAACAACTCCGCTGCCAGCGGACGCAGAGATTCCAAAAATACTCCAGCAAAGGCATCCTTCGAACGCCGCTTCCGCAGGATGGCGGGCCACAACGGACCCAGCGCCCGTTTCATCAACCGGCGCGGCTCGCCTGGACTGCACGCGACTTCGGCGGGAATGGCGAGCATGAAAGTCACCAGCGGTCGATGCGCGAACGGGTGTACGAAGTTCAGGTGCCCCATTGCCTCCGGTGCCTGAAGTTTACGTTGCCGCAGCATCTGCGTGATGCAACGGTAATGCTTCCGGCGTTCCGGGGGTGCCTGCTTCCAGTCGCTACCGGATGGTTCAATTCCCTGGCTGGCCTGTTTGTGCCAGTGGACCGTTAACGAATGCTCCGCCAACGTTTCCGCGGGCGATTCATCGCCCGGCATTCCCCGAACTGCGCGCCACAGCACGCCCGCAACAGGCACCCCCGCCGCCCGGCTCCAACTTAGACTGGTCGACAGGGCCTCCCTGATCCGGCCCACCCGCAACAGGCTCGCGACCTGGCTGCTGTCGTCTTCCCAATTGCCCATAACCGCATCCCCAAGCAGACCGGTCATGCAGGTTGAAGCCCCCACCGCCTCCGCAATGCCAGCCTCTCGGGCATGCAGCGCAGTCCAGAACTCCGGCATAGCTTTCCCTGGATCGCAGGCTCTGAAAAAGGGATGCTCGTCCGTATGAACCAGGTGGTTTTCGACCCCGCACGCCCGCGCTACCGCTTCATAGAACACCCGGTCGCGCGACCCCTCATGTTCCACGCTGACGGTCGCCACCTTGCGGCACGGCACGTGCCCGGACCGGATCAGATCCGTCGCCATCGCCACGATGGAAGACGAATCAAAGCCGCCGCTCAATTCGCAGAGCACCACCTCGTCGCGACAGCGCGCGCGGACTGCCTCGCGGAACAGAGCCCGCAAATGCTCTTCGTAATCGGATTCGCGCTGATAACGAATCACATTGCCGGCCGGTAGCTCCCAGAAAACTCCCGCATGTGCACCGCCCGGCGTGACCCTGACCCAGTGACCCGGCGGAACGGAATACACGCCGCGATAGGGCGTGCGGTTTGGGGCGCCGCCATCAGTCAGCAACCCCATGACATACTCATCGTCCAACTCGACCTCAGGCAGCCAGTCCACCAGCGCCTGGAGCCGCGTAGACCAGATCACGGCATCCGGTCGAACGGAGTAGTACAGTGGGCGAGTCCCGGCATAGTCGCTGGCAAGCAATAAAGCACGCCGCCGAGCGTCCCAAACGGCCAGGCTGAAGTCGCCGATCAGAGCCGCCGGTCCCTCTTCCGCTGATGCCTCGTACGCTGCCAGCGCCAGAGCCGCGTCGCTGGTTTCGGCGGTGCTGCGCGCATCCTGAAATCGCATCCGCAGGTCCGGCCGGTTATCCAAACGCCCGTCGAAGCTGATCGTGCCCGCGGGTCCGGAAAACAGTTGACGGCCATGGCTGTGCCCCATGCACACGCCCGGCGCTGGCGACACAGCGACTGGGCTGGCGCCCGCGTGTTCGGTCCATGCGGCCATCGACTCCGCATCGGCCGGGGTGACCGGCCTCCCGTCGAAATACCAGATTCCCGATTGGAAACTCATAACGAAGAACGTTTATGCCGTGTACAGGACCTGCATTTGCTCTTTGTAAGCGGGCGAATCGTTGATTACCCTGCCATTCACCTCAACCCAGGCATGCGCCGCGAATGGAGACGGGCAGTATCCAATTACCAGCCGGGCATTCACGCCGGATCTCCGCAGCATGCGGACAATCACCGACGACCGCTGCAGGCAGCGCACGGGCTTCCAGTAAAAACATGCAGCCAGGGTGACCGCCTCGCATATCTCCAAGCTGTTAGGCGCGTTCCTCGTGAGCAGCTTGACGGATGTGCGCGCGACCTGCCGGTGCAGCCGCCGGAATCCAAACACGGCACTCAGGACTTCATACCGCGACAATTCCCAGAAGGCCCTGAGCACGAGCATCAAACTCACGCGCCGGGCCCTCACCGCTTTTGTCCTTTCGCGACTAACAGGCCGCTGCGCTGCAATTCTGCGACGAAGATTTGGAAATCGCGCTCTACCGTCTGACTCGAGATGCCACACTCTCGGGCGATCTCGTTGCAGATTTCGTCGTGCTGCAGGCCGCTCGCCAAGCCGAGCCACATGCGCGAACCGGTGCGGTTACAAACAAAGATTTTGCCCGTGGAAATTTGCAGCAGCGTCGCCCCGTCCGCATGGACCGAGACTTCGACACCCGGCGCAATGCTCAATTCCCGATCGCCTGCCGCGCCCGTTTGCCCCGGTTTGGGATTAAACCGCCGGAGTAGTGAGGACATCATGAGAACACAATAAGGTTCTCTTGCGCCCTCTCCAATACCTTATGTGCGCGTATTCCAACCGCCGCCTCAAGGGGTACCGGCGTACCGGATTTCCGGGGTGTCAGTCGATTCGCAGAAACCCGCGCCGCACCGCTACAGTCACGGCTTCTACCCGGTCGTGTACCTTGAGCTTGGTACGGATATTCTTCACGTGCTCCTGGACCGTATCCTCGGAAATGTACAGCCGGGCCGAGATTTCCTTGTCACGCATGCCTTTGGCCACCAGGCGAAGCACTTCGATCTCACGGGGCGTTAGCGAGGCCATAGTCACCCGGTCCGCCAGCTTGCGGCCTACTTCCGGAGGAATCGGACCGCCTCCGGCGTGAACCTGTCTGATGATCGAAATCAGATTCTCGCTCAATGCGTCTTTGAAGAGGTAGGTGGCCGCTCCAGCTTCCAGGCAACGGTAGATGTCCTCGTCTCCTTTGTAGGCCGACAACACAATAATTCGCGCTTGGGGAGCCTCGCGTTTGATCGCCTGGATGGCTTGCAAGCCCGTCATGTCAGGCGTGAGATTCAAATCCATCACCGTGATGTCCGGCTGTGCTTCCCGAAAGCGGTCGAGAGCCTCTTTGCCAGTGGCCGCAGAAGCCACTACCTTCATGTCGGGTTCGGGATCGATAGTGGCCGTTAGCCCGCGCAGCACGAAGGGATGATCGTCTACGATCAGAACGCGTATGGGCAGGGTCTCCATAAATAATTTGCCGGGCTTCAATCGGACGTGGAGGGTAGCGGCGCGAAGATGTCGATCTGCGTTCCAGAACCGGGCTGGCTGACGATATTCAGCTCCGCGCCGATCTGCCGCGCGCGCTCGCGAATAGTCGTCAGCCCCCAATGACCCAGGAGCTTTCCTGCATTCTCGATATCGAACCCGCGGCCGTCATCGCGCATTTGCAGGTGAATCTGCTCCCGGTCCTGATAGTCGATCGCCACCTGAATTTCCTTGGCTTGGGCATGCCGGACTGAATTCCGCAGCAACTCCTGAACAATACGCAGCAGGTGAAACTGCATGTTCGCAGGCGCGGGACGGGAACGCCCGCTAACCGCCACGTGAAACTGAATCGCTTTGCCGTGCGTGATTTCTTCGCCGGCCTCCCGCAGCAGATCGGACAAACTCCTTTCGGTGATAACCGGCGCCCGCAGGTCCCAGACAAACTCGCGCGCATCTCTCATGCATTGCTCGGTTTCATCACGCATCAGGCGCAAGTCGTCTTGGGCCGACGCCGGCAGTGCGCTGTTCTTCGATACCCCATCCAGAAGCAGCGCGAAACCGCAGAGACGTTGCAGCAACGTGTCATGCATTTCGCCCGCAATGCGGGTACGTTCGGCGTAGCGTTCCTCCATCCGAATGCGGAGCCGCTCCTTAACGGTTTTCAGCCGCAGCCGGAACAATCCCCAAAGCAACGCTCCCCCCAGCGCGACCATGACAGCCTTGAACCAGGAGGTCTGGTAATAGGCGCGGTCGATGGAAAAGTCGTAGCTGGATCCTGCCGTATTCCACAGGCCGTCATTGTTGCAGGCAATCACTCGAAACGTATACCGCCGCGGCGGAAGGTTCGTATAGACCGCCTGCCGGCTGTTCCCTACATCGTGCCAATCGCTGTCAAATCCATCCAGGCGGTAGCGGAAGCGAACCTTCTCCGGAGCCACGAAACTCATCGCGGCGTAATCGATACGCACCTCTTTCGTTCGCGGCTTCAGACGCAGATCCGGGTTCAGGTGAAAACTCTGATCGCCCGCTGTGATGTTCTCAATCTCGACCGGCGGCGGGAGGCGGTTCTCCGGCAGACGAGCCGGATTCAGGACAGCCAGGCTTTGGAAGGCGGCAAACCACAACCGGCCATCCGCCGATCGCACCGCGCTGCGAAAATATCCGGATGCATGCGCGCCGCCGCGCAGGCCGTCTGTCCAATCGTAGGTTCGGGATCCCACCGGGAGAGACGGGTTCGTGTACCAGCGCTCCAGGTCCGCTCCGTTCACATGCGTGAAGCCGTGGCCGGTGCTTAGCCATGGATCGCCGCTCCGGTCAATGACGATCGCGTTAACATTCTCATGCGATAGTCCCGGCGCTTCCGGCATAACCATGGCTCCGCTTCGCACAACCGCGAAACCTTTGCGTGTCGCGACCCATAAAGCATTATCCGGTCCGCTGGCCAGGTCCATGACGGCCGCGCGGTCCAGATCCGGTGGCGGAGTAAACCAACGCGTTTGCGCGCCGGGTTCATAGTGCGCCACTCCGCCTTCGGCAAATCCCATCCATAAGCCGTGGCCCGAGGGGTCCGGCAGGATAGCCCAAGCCCGTTTGTTCGCGAATTCAGACCAGGGAATGGTCTCCACCAGGCGCGCGTCTCTCAGGCGCAATAACCCGTGTTCTGCATCGCTGAACCAGACGGTATGCTGCTGGTCCTCCGCTCCCGCGGCGAACTGGATAATAAAACCGGGCGGGAATTGCGGCGCATGAAATTCGCCCTTTTCCCAGTACGCCGCTCCGGACGGAGTGAACACCCACATCCGGCCGCCGGCTTCGGAAAATAGACCTGCAATGTCGTTACCGGGCAGATGGTCCCTTGTCGTGTAGGCCCGCGTTCCCGAAGCGGAGATGCGAACCAGCCCTTTAGTCGTGCCGGCCCAAACGCTGCCATCCGTTCCCGCCGCCACCGATCCCACAGGTCCGCGTACAATTCCGCCCTCGCCCGACAAGGTGGTCACGGGAAACTCATGAAAGCGGTCGATACCGTTGTTGGTGCCGGCCCAGATGTTTCCTTCGCGATCCTCCAGCAGGCAATTCACCGCATCGCCGGACAGCCCGTCCTGGTGCGAAAACCGGTGAACATGTCCTTGGTACAGCCGCAGCAAGCCTTGCCCGCGAGTCGCAATCCACAATCCGCCGTCCCGATCCGGCAAAAGAGCAGCGATTTCCGGCTGTGGTTCGGAAATACTGACGGTCACCACCCGCTCGCCTTCGATGCGCTTTAGACCGCCGGCTGTCGCCGCCCAGATAGTCCCTTCGCGATCTTCGACTACGGAATAATAGAAACCCCGGGATCCTGAAAGTAAACGGGGAGGCGAGGCGGCCGACTCGCTGTGCCATAGTCCGACTCCGCCTGCCCAGATAGTTCCGCGCCGATCCCGCAGCAGCGAGTAATACCCGTTCGGACCGTTTTCGCAGGCCAGACCTTCACCCGCGACGCGACACAGCTGCCCTATGTTGTAGCCGCCCGTAGCTGCCAATATCGCTCCGGCGCCATCGACCGCTATCGCACTGACGCCCGGACCCGCTGGCCCCTGACTCGTGCGATACGTTTTGAGTTGCCCGTGCGCCCACTGCGCCAGTCCATAGCGGGAACCAATCCACAGACTGCCGTCAGGTGATGGAGCGAGCGAGAGAATATACTCGCCGCCTGGCGGAGTGGAGAGCTTCAGGCTTTGAAACGATGCTCCGTCGTAACGCAGCAACCCGTTGTCGGTGCCCACCCACAGCCAGCCATCTTTTGTCTGGGTCAGGGCCAGCACGCTGGCCGGGATTTGGCCGTTCTCGCGGGTCCACGCGCTGTGCGCATACTGGCGGACCGGCAGCGCAGGATCCAGGCACCAGCCACTGATCGTAATAAACTCGACCAGGAAAGGAAGCCCCAGCACCCGCCGCATGACTCATTCTAATCTCGATGTGAGCTTTAGTACAGCGAGGGGGTCAGGGGCGCGGCTCGATAGCACTGTCGATTGCCGCTGATACTTCCGACACGACCGCGCGCAGATTCCGGTCCATGGACTGCACCACGTTCGCAATCTCTTTACCGTCTACCGGCTCCTCGCGCTCGAACATGCGGTCCCAAAAACGGTTGTTTCGCTTGTCGACCAGCTCCATGTGCAGCGAGATGCGGGTATGCATCGCGGGCGTGTCCACTTCATCGAATTCGAACAGACGTCCCTGCACCACGTAATCGCCAGCCACCGCGGACGCCGCTTGTCTGACGTGCTGGTATTTTCCGGAGGCGCGCAATGCCCGTATCAGTTCGACCTGCACCAGCGTGCCCGGGCGCTCCAGCCAGCGATGATACTCATACGCGCCCACTTCGTTCGTGCCCGTCCGGTATCGAATGCGACCGTCCTGAAGCGACTCGGCGGTGACGATATTTGCTACCAGAATGGTCGGTCCGCCGGGACGGTGTTGTGTAGCCGGTGGCGTAAACGATCCCAGGGTGTAGTAGTGAACCGGCCGCGTTCGCGCGCATCCGCCTAAGAAAACGGCGGCAATCAGTAAAGGAGCGCTCCGGCGCAAATTAGCGGACCTCATCGCGGTACCTCTCCAGGTCTACGGTCGGGCTCCTTGATGCCCCGGATCAGGCTGGCGGGAGCGCGCTTGAGCGTCTCCGTCAAGGCCCGCAAATTCTCGGTTGACATGCGCAGATTGTCCAGCAGCTCATCGATGTTCGCGGAGTTCTGATCTAATGTGCGGTTCAGTTGATCCATCAGCACCGTGGAACGAGCCAGAGTATCGCGCAGCCCGACAATCGAGCTGCGAATGTCCGCCCGATTGTCCATCAACGTGGAATCCACGTGCGCCAGGGCGTCGTTGGCGCGCCCGGTCGTCACCTTCACGTCATCCAGTAAAGGACGCAACTTATCCGTAATCTGCTGCACGTTCGTCAGGCTGGTCGCCACTTTCGGCCGGGCATCGTTCAGCAGCCCGTTTAGATTATCCAGCGATTGCGTCATTTTGGGCCGCGCATCAGCCAGCAGGTGATTCAGGTTGTTAAGCGAACCGCCGATCTGCGTTCGGTTCCGATCGTTCAGCAAATCGTTGGCACGGTTCAGGGTAATTTGCATCGAATCCAGATTCTGGTTCAATTTCTCGATGGCTTTGTGCAGGTCCGGCATCATCGATGCCGCCGCATCGCCCAACTGCGGAAGGCCAAACACTTCCGCGGCGGGCAGCTCGGCGCCGGGTTGCGCACGCGGAGAACCCTTGGCCCCGGTCGTGATCTCGATGTAATTATCGGTCAGCGGTCCGAGCGTGGAGATCTTGGCGATGCTGTCCGTCTTTACCGGCGCGTCCCGGTTCACCTGTAATTGAATTTCAATCCGCGACGAATCTGCGGGGTCCACTCGCACCCCGGACACCCGGCCCACTGTAAGTCCACCATACCGGACCGGAGCCCCGGCTTGTACACCACCCGCGAACTTAAAAAAGGCGTGGTACGGGACGCTCGCGCCGCCCACCCCGCCGGAAACGAGCAGCACAGTGCCGAAGAGCAGAGCCGCTGCCACCAGGACAAAGATTCCCACCAATGTGCGTTCGCGCGTGGCGTTCATACCCTACCTGATCCCATCGGTGAACATCCGGAGATGATCCACATCGTCGTCCTGCATAGTATCTGCTGTCCGGTCGAGAAATTGGCGTACCCGCGGATGCTGGCTCTTTCGCACTTCATCGATGGATCCCGCAGCCACGATGTTTCCGCGATCCAGCAGGATGATGCGATCCGCAATCAGGAATGCGCTCGCAAGTTCATGGGTCACCACCACCATGCTCATCGAGTAGGCTTTCTTCAAATTCAGGATCAGATCGTCAATTCCGGCCGCCGTGATGGGATCCAGCCCCGCCGAAGGTTCGTCGAAGAACAAAATGTCGGGATCCATCGCCAGGGCCCGCGCGAAGGCAGCCCGCTTCTTCATGCCGCCGCTGAGTTGCGAAGGGCTATAATCCTCGAAACCGCTTAAGCCCACCTGTTCGAGCTTAATCCGCACCATCACTTCAATCGTGGACCGTTCCAGGTTCGTATGTTCGAGCAACGGCAGAGCAATATTTTCGCCCACCGTGAGGGAGCCGATCAATGCACCGCCCTGAAACGCCAGCCCGATGTGCTTGCGGACCGCATCCAGTTCCCGCGCGGAAGCGCTGCTGATGTCCACTCCCTTGACGAGTACCTGCCCCGAGGAGGGACGCTCCAGGCCCGCAAGCGTGCGCAGCAGCGTGCTCTTTCCGGATCCCGAACCGCCGATCACTACCACCGTTTCGCCCGGCCGTACCTCCAGATCGATGCCGTGCAAAATTTCGCGATCGCCGTATTGCACCCGCAGATTGCGGGTGGAGATGGTCGGACCCGGTGTAGAAGGCGCAGCCATTTTACGCTGCTCCGCGAGTCACGTAAAACAAAGTAGTGAATACCAGGTCCACCAGGATCACCAGCAAAATCGATTTCACCACAGCCGCGGTCGTGGAGCGCCCGACTTCCTCTGCTCCGGCGCCGGTCGAAAATCCTTCCTGGCAGCCCACCGCGGTAATGATCAACCCGAAAACCAGCGCCTTCAGCAGTCCCGTCGTGACATCCTTTAATACGAGCGCGTCGCGCGTCGCGATCACATAACTGCCAAAAGTGAAATCTCCGCCGATCATGCCGAAAACGCATCCTCCCAGCACGCCCATGAAATCCGCCCACATGGTCAGGCAGGGCAGCATGATGGCCATGGCCGCGAACTTGGGGACCACTAGAAATGCGATCGGATCGAGTGCCATGGCTTCCAGCGCATCCAGTTCTTCGGTCACGCGCATGGTGCCGATCTCGGCAGCAAACGCCGATCCGGAACGTCCGATCACTACAATGGCTGTGACCAGCGGGCCCAATTCACGGGTGATGGAAATCGAAACCAGGCTGGCGACCAGTTGCGTCGCACCCAATCGCTGCAGTTGGTACGCCCCCTGCAAGGCGATGATCACGCCGACGAAGAAGACGATCAGTGAAGTGATCGGCACGGCGCCTACACCGGCCACCGCCGCCTGATGGATGGCGCGCTCGACACCACGATGACGTTTCAGCGGCGAAAACAAGAGGAGCCTGGCGGAACTCGCGAAGAGGTGGCTCAGTTCCCCCACATAGGCAACACTCCGCTCGGTTGCGGCTCCCACTGCCGCCACTAATTGCGTCACGCGCTTCCCAGGGCCTCCTGCTCCGTTTCGAAGACCTGGAAAATACGGATCACGTGAGTCAACCGGAACACCTGCAGAACTGCGGGACTCAGCCCGAACAACACGAAACGCTTATTGGTTTTTTGCGAGTCCTTTAATACCTCGATAAGCGTCGCGATTCCGGAACTATCCATATAACGCACGGTGCGCAGATTTAAAGCCACCTTGCTCGCCTGCCGGAAGGAATCGAACAGAGCCCGGCGCAGATCCGGCGATGTACCAAGGTCGACGTCCCCTTCCACCTCGACAATCTTAGTCTCTCCTGCGTCACGAATAGAAATATTCATAATGCTTTTCGCAACCTCTTTGTGGCCAGGAAGCGGTTCCCTTCGGGTGAGACCTGGTATGAGACCGTATCCATCACCTTTTTGATGATGTGAGTTCCCAAACCGCCCGGCTGATCGCATCCCAGCTCGCGCGCGCAAATCTTAGAGCGGTCCGGCGCGTCGCCTTGATCTAACAACGTGATCTCCAAACCGTCTTCACACTGCCGGCACTCCAGTTCGATCACCCCATCGGGCCGGTTATGGTAGGCATGCCGGATTACATTGCTCACCGCCTCGTCCAGCGCCAGTGTGATGTTACGGCATTCCGCTTCGTCCCAGCCCATCACCGAGGTCAGCGGCGCGATGGCTCCGCGCACCACGCAAAGATATCGCGCGTCGCTCGGCATCACAAACTTCAGATGCAAACAGGCTTGATCGGCGGACATAGTCAGGCCGGCAGCGCCGGCCGTTGCAGCACCACTACCGTTTCGTCGTCCCTGGCCGGTTCCGATCCGCGAAAGTTTTCAATCGCCATCAGCAATGCCTCTCCGGTTGCAGCCGCGGATTCAGCCGGCAGGTTCTGCGCGAGGGACAGCAAGCCCTCCAAACCCAGTTGCTCACCGGTCTCATCACACGATTCGGTGATCCCGTCTGTATACAAAACTAACAGATCCCCGGGCGACAATTGTACCGCGGTCTGATTGTAAGCGGTGCCCGGGATCAGCCCTAGCGGTAGATCTTCAATGGTCTTACTGTGCGGCGTGGACTCGGCCATCCAGCTCCACTCGCCGGAGGCGGCACGGTACCACAACGGCGGCAGATGTCCCGCATTGGTGAACAGCAGTTCGCTCGAATCGGCATAAAAACTGGCCAGAAACGCGGTAGCGAAGCGCCCGTTTTGATCAGCCTTGAGGATGCTCTCGTTGAGTTGCCGTACCAGGTGCGACTGGTCCCAGTGATCCACGTGTTGATGCAAGGCGGCACGCAGTTGATCCGCTGCGGCGCTGACGATTTCTCCATGTCCGGCCACATCCGCCAGCACTACACGCGCCACTACCCCGCTGCTGCACGAGGAAAGATAATAAAGATCGCCTCCCCGTGACGCCGGTCGCAAGGGCCGGCACCAGACCCACCCCGTCAAGCCCGGCAATTCCGCGAGATATGCGGCTAAATGATTGCCTCCCCGAAGCTCCATGCAAGCCAGCCGGTACATCTCCTGTTCCTGCGTCTTCATAACTGTCCCTTAACCTTTATTGAGCCGATCCTGCCCCGGTTGGATTCAGGATTTTAAATGCGTACCGAAAACTGAGACCCGGCTGCCGAATGGCGCATCGAATCTTCAGCATGCCAGTGGAACAACAGGTCATTTCAAACCATGGCTCCAGTCCCGCTCCGCGTCTATACCTGGAAGATTTGCAGGTAGGGCAGTGCTACAGTTCCGGAACCTACGTCATCACCGAAGATCAAATCAAAAGGTTTGCTGCCGAGTTTGACCCGCAACCTTTCCATTTGGACAATCGCGCGGCCGGGCAAACGATCTTTCGCGGGCTGGCTGCCAGCGGCTGGCACACCGCCGCGATCGCAATGCGGTTGATGACCAGCGGCGGGATGCCCCTGGCAGACGGCATTATCGGTCTCGGCGGCGAGCTCTCGTGGCCCAAGCCCACTCGTCCCGGCGATACGTTGCAGGTGCGGAGCGAAATCCTGGAGATCACGCCCTCGCGCTCTAAGCCAAACCAGGCCATCGTGAACGTAAGGAACACCATGGTGAATCAAAATAACGAGCCTGTATATGTGTTCCAGGCGAAGATAATCGTGTTTAAACGGCCCACGGCCTGAGGAGACACAAGATGCCCAAAATGCGCGCAGTACAGGTTTCGCGGCCGGGCGGGCCGCTCGAATTAGTGGAGCGCGAGATCCCGGAACCTGGTCCGGGAACCGTACGCATACGCGTTCAGGCCTGTGGGATCTGTCATAGCGACACCCTGGTTGTGGAAGGCCACATCCCAGGGCTTTCCCTGCCCCGTATTCCCGGACACGAAATCATTGGCGTAGTAGATGCGGTCGGGACGGGTGTAAAACGCTGGAGTGCCGGCGACCGGGCTGGGTTGGGCTGGAACGCCGGCTACTGCGGCTATTGCGATAACTGCCGGCGGGGCGACTTCTTTGCCTGTCAAACCGGCGTTTATATCACCGGGTTGACCAACGACGGGGGCTACGCCGATTACACCATCGCCCGTAGTGAGGCTCTGGCCCGCGTCCCGGCGGAACTTACCGCGCAGGATGCAGCGCCCCTCATGTGTGCCGGGCTCACCACATTCAACTGCTTGCGCAATAGCGGCGCCAGGGCAGGCGACGTCGTGGGCGTGCTCGGATTGGGGGGCCTTGGCCACCTCGGCGTGCAGTACGCCGCCAAGATGGGCTTCCGGACGGTAGCGATTGCCCGCGGTCAAGATAAGGAGCCGCTGGCGCGAAGTTTGGGAGCGTGGCAATACATCGACAGCCAGGCCCAGGATGCGGCTGCGGAATTACAAAAGCTCGGCGGCGCCAAAGTGATCCTGGCGACCGTTACAGCCGGCGACGCGATGACTGCGGTAATCGGCGGTCTGGGGACCAACGGTCTTATGATGCTGATCGGAGCCGCGGATTCCATGCAGATCTCGCCGGCGCGCATGATTGCAGACTCCCAGGGCGTCAAGAGCTGGTATTCCGGCACCTCGATCGATTCCCAGGACACGCTGTCGTTTAGCGCGGCCACGGGCGTCAAGTCGATGAACGAGATTTACCCTTTGGAAAAAGCCGTCGAGGGCTACGAACGCATGATGAGCGGGAAAGCCCGCTTCCGCGTGGTGCTGTCTGTTTCGTGAGCGCGGGCTAGCTATTCTTCGCGTAACGCGAGTATCGGATCAACCCCGGTTGCGCGCCGGGCCGGAAGCGCCGTGGCCAGCAGCACGACCACGGCTAACACCACCGCTACCGCCGAAAATGTTGCCAGGTCGCGTGCGCTCACCCCGAATAACAGACTGGACATCAGTCGCGTCAGCGCCGCTGCGCCCAGCAGTCCGGCGCCGATTCCAATAGCGGCCAGCGCCATTCCCTGCCGCACCACCAGCGAGACGATAGTTCCGCGTGGAGCACCCAGCGCCAGTCTCACCCCGATATCGTGCGTACTCTGCGTGACCAGGTAAGACATCACTCCATACACGCCCACCGCGGCCAGCACCAGGGCGAAGAATGCAAATGCCCCCAGCATGGCCGTCGCGAATCGCTGTCGCGCCAGTGAATCGAACAAGCGCTCGTCCATGGTGCGGATGTCGTAGACCGGTACGCCCGCATCTACTGCATGGATCTCGCGCACGACAGCGCCGGCCAGGTCAGCCGGGTTTGAGGCCGTTCGCACCACCACGTACATGTCGTTGCTGCCGCCCTGCGCTTGCGGAAAATAAGCGACCATCTTGCTTTCGCTGTCCAAGCCGTACTGCTTGACTTCACCCACCACGCCGGCAATTGTGATCGGCTTCTTCGGATCGAACCAGATGTGTTTTCCGATGGGATTATCGTGTGCCCAGAAACGGCGGGCAAACTGGCCGTCGATAATGGCCACCTGCTGTCCGTCGTTCGAATCGTGATCGTCGAAGTAACGGCCTTTCAAAAGCGGAATTTTCATGGTGCGGAAGTAATCCGTGCTGGCCAGGCGTAAGTCCGCCTGCAGCTCCTGCCCGGGCTGTGGAACAAAGCCTTCCACATGGATGCCGCCCCATCCGACCGATCCCGACAGCGGGAGCGAGGAAACCTGGCCTTGCGCCACCACTCCCGGCAACCGGCTGATCCGCTCGCTGATTTGGGAATAGAACTCCACCACCGGTTTGCTCTCGCGGTACTTGGGCCCGGTAGCCACCACGCTCATCGATAGCACATGATCGGTGGCAAAGCCCGGCGCCACGCGTTGCAGTTGAACAAAACTGCGGATGAGCAGCCCCGAACCCACCAGCAGCATCAGCGAGAATGCCAGTTCCGCCACGACCAGCAGCCCGCGCAGCCGGTGGCGCGACACCAGCAATCCGCCGTCGGATTGCCCGCTGCGGCCGCCGGCTTTGAGCGACGTGTTCAAATCCAGCCGGATGGCGCGCCACGCCGGCGCCAGCCCGAACAGGACGCCACAAATAGCCGATATCAAGAACGTAAAGAGCAGGACGGAGCCATTAATCGAGATATCTTCCAGCCGCGGTATGTTCCCCGGATTGATGGCCCGCATAGCCGCCAGGGCGGCCTGCGCCACCACCAGTCCGGCGGCCCCTCCCATCACGGCCAGCAGCACGCTTTCCGTCAATAGTTGCCCGGCCAGCCGCCGCCATCCCGCGCCCAATGCGGTGCGAATGGCGACTTCCTTCTCTCGGCCGGCCGCCCGGGTCAGCAACAGGTTGGCGACATTGGCGCAGCCGCTCAGCAGCACTAGCGCGACAGATCCCAGCAATACCAGCATGGCGCGCCGCACATCGCCCACTACTTGATCCAGTAGTCCGACCACCGTCATGCCAAACGTGCGGTCGCGTTTATCTTTTTCGCGAATACGGTTCGCAATGATGTCGATATCTGCCTGCGCCTGCCGCACCGTCACCCCGGGCTTCAGCTTTACCATCAGGTTGTAATTTTCGTCGCCGCGCCGCTGCGCCGCATCCGCGCCCAAAGGCAAGGGCAGGAAGATGTCCATCTTGTCCATTGGCCCTTCCGAAGGCATCACCTCCGAATTCAGCCGGAAATCTTTGCTCAGAACACCGGCCACGGTTACCTGATTCCCATTCAGTGTGATGCTGCGCCCGACCACCTTGGGATCCGAGCTGAACAGCCGCTGCCATAACCGGTAACTGATCACGGCCACGGCTGGTTTGCCGGGCCGGTCTTCCTCCGGCAGCAATAAGCGGCCCAGCAGCGGACGTGCGCCCAACATGTGCAGCAGGCCGGACGAAGTCCGCATCCCCGGGATCAGCTCGGGTTGTTCCATGCCGGTCAGGGTGAATTGGGTCAGCCGCGAAATCGACATCTCGTCGAACGAGTGGTTCTCGTTCCGGATATCGACATACTGGCCCGGCGACGGCCAGTCGCGAAAGATGCCGATGCCCGGCGAGTGCAGCCAGATCGCGGCCAGCCGCTCCGGTTGAGGATACGGCAAGGGCCGCAGCAGCAACGCATCCACCACGCTGAAAACAGCCGTATTCGCGCCGATTGCAATCGCCAGCGACAGCACGATCACCAGGGTCATCCCGGGACTCTTGCGCAGCATGCGCAGCGCGTAATGGAGGTCTTGCCGCAAAGAATGCATGATGTCCATTATGACGGTTGGGCGGCCCACAGGTACTTATCAGAGCCGCGGTATTTTGCGTACGCGGACGTACGCCGGCCGTTTGGCGCAGCCTCCCCCGGCTTCTATCATGAAACCAGGTAAACGAAAGGAGTCACTCCGATGGCTGATACCAAGAAATGCGAGCATCCCGCTTGTCACTGCCCTGCCGCAAACGATAGCGATTATTGTGGGGCTTACTGCGAAGGAGCCGCCGACCGCGCTTCGGTAGTCTGCGAATGCGGTCATGCCTCGTGTGCCATCCCGGCACGCTAAGCTCGCCCGATTCCCGGCGCCGGCTGAGCGATGATCCACTCAGCCGCGTCTTTCAGTCCGGCAAATCGCGGCCAGTTGCCATCCCCGCCGTTCCCCACCAATACCGGACGGCAGCCGGCTCGAACGGCCGCTTCCGCGTCCGCTTCGCGATCGCCGATGAAAAAGCAGGCATCCGGAGAAACGGAAAAATCCTGCAGCGCGCGCAACAGTAATCCAGGCGCTGGTTTGCGGCAGTCGCACGCATCCGCGGCCGAATGCGGACAATAGTAAATGCGCGAAATTGTGACTCCAAATGGCGTCAGCAGGCGGAACAACGCGGCGTTTACGGCAATGAAATCGCGCGCTGAAAAATATCCCAGCCCGATTCCTTGTTGATTCGTTACCATCACCAGGCGAAAGCCGGACTGCTGGAGAGCTGCCAGCGCCTCGCCCACGCCGGGCAGTAATTCAGCTTCATCGGGATTGCTGAGGTATGGCACGTCTTTCAGCAGAGTGCCGTCGCGATCGAGAAAGACAATGCTCTTGCAGTCTCGCCCCGGCACTTCTGCAGCTTTGGCGGTCGCCGCAAGCACCGCTATTCGTTCCATGATCCGGCTGGTGCTGATATCGTGCCGCACCGGAATCGTCACCACCTGCCCGCCGTATGCGGTCACGATCTCTGCGGACCTCAGCTTCTTCGCTCCGTAGTCTCCACCTTTTATGTATAAATCCGGCTTCCATCGCTCCAGTTGCGGGGCGGGTCGATCCTCTTCCAGAGGAGTCACTGCATCCACGCATTCCAGAGCCGCCATAACCGTCATTCGATCCGCTAGCGAGTTGACGGGCCGCAGAGGGTCTTTATAGCGGCGGATCGAATCGTCGGAATTGACCGCCACCAGCAGCGCATCGCATAGTTCGCGGCTGCGATTCAGATAATCGACATGTCCCGCGTGCAGCAGGTCGAAAGCGCCGCACGTATAGCCTAATCGCTTCCCCGACTGGCGCAAACCGGCCACCCAGCCATCGACTTCCTCATTCGTTAGAATCTTTTTCATCCGGAGTTCAGGCTCGCGCCGCGCGCTTCATGGCCGCGAGGGCGTTGGCAACCTGTTCCCGCGCAATCGCAACCGTACCGGACTCCCCCACCGCCAGTCCGGCCGCCAGGTTCGATAGCCAGACCGCGTCGTCAAGCTGCGCTCCCGCCGCCAGTGCCACCGCCAGCATGGCCAGCGCCGTATCGCCTGCCCCCGTTACATCGTAAATCTCGCGCGCGAAGCTCGGAAAGTGCCGGGCGGCTCCTCCCGGCTGCAGCAGGGTCATGCCATCCTTGCCCTCGGTGACAACGACCGCCGCTCCTCCCATCCGGCGCAGCAGTTCCTGCCCGGCGACCATAGTCTCGTCATGATTCCGGACCGCCAGGCCGGTCAGCGCCGCCAGTTCGTTCCGGTTCGGCTTAATTAAGGTTACGCCGCGATACCGGACGCAGTCCGTGCCCTTCGGGTCTACCACCACCGGCTTGCCGGCTCGACGCGCCGCTTCTACCAAACCCCTGGCCACCTCCGTCGAAACGAATCCTTTGGCGTAATCCGAGATAACCACGGCATCCACTCGCGGGATCAGCAACCGCGCCCGCTTCACCACCTGGGCCGCCAGGGAACCGTCCAGCGCAGTTGTTTCCTCTTCGTCGACACGCACCACCTGCTGGTCGTGGGCGATCACTCGCAGCTTAACCGTGGTCGGACGTCCCGCCGCAACCGAGATCCGCGAACAGTCGATCCCACCCTCGGTGAGGATTCTGCACAACTCCGCGCCCGCCTCGTCCCGTCCGGCGGTGCCCAGCAAAATCGCTTGCGCTCCCAAAGCGGTGACGTTTCGCGCCGTATTGGCCGCGCCGCCGGGAACGGCGTAGGCGCTGGTCTTGCGCACCACCGGAACCGGGGCTTCCGGTGAAATACGCTCGACCTCTCCCCGCCAGTACCGGTCCAGCATCAGGTCACCCGCCACCAGGACACGCTTTCCGTCGAAGGCGGATAGCAGTCGGGCAGCGCTGGTTGGCTTCATGCGAGGGATTCGGGAGTGCTGGATTGTTCCGGGTCAGGATAACACAGGGGGATTTGCCGTTTTTTCGCCGCACGGCATTGACCTGATTTGCCGGCTGCCGAGCCTCTTAAAATGCTGCATTGCAAACACGAAATTCCTGGTTAAGTACCGTCACGTTTCGCGTGGCCCTGTGGAAATCTGATGGCCAAAGGTTAATGCCTGACGCGTCCCATCGATCGCCGGTAACCGCTTCTATCGACGCGATTTGCTTCGCCGGCCTGATTCCACTGCCCTCCCGCGGTGTGCGGCTCTCCTTCCGGCGAATCTACGTAACAAAGAGTCCTTCCGCAGTACAAAAGTACTTCAAAAAATTCTCGTTGAAACCCTTAGTATTATGGTATAAGTTTCCTATGCGCATCCTGCTTGCGACGTTGCTTCTACTAGCTGTCATCCCAGCATACGGGTCGATCATCGTTGTATCGGGTGTAACGGTCCTCTCGACGCCTCCTCCTTCAGTAGCTGCCGGGCAGTTGATGAGCGACACTACCATCTACGGTTTTTCAGAACAAACTAATGTCACCCTGACGTCCAGCGTCAACGCCGGCATCACCACTCCGGGCGCTTGGGTTTGCTGCACTTCTCTCTCGCCTGGTGTCATTCCGGCGGGCACGGTAGTCAATAGCTACCTGCTCCGCGCCGCACCGGAGACCAACGCGGACGGTTTTACGGGACGTGATTTCCAGGGCCAGATTTCGTTCAGCCCTGGTGAGCACATCGTAGGCATCATCATCGGATATACGAACATCGCAAACACGGATGGAATGCTCGGCGCACCTGGTACGATGTATCCGCCCGGAACTTATCAGAACGGCGGCTTGGAGCCGGGTACCTCGGGCGACGAAATCTTTCTTTCGGGTAATTATTCGTCGGTTTATCTGAATCTGCACGTAGCTGCGGGCAACATGGACATGGTCCGGATTCTGACCACGACCACGCCGGAGCCGGCTGAGTTCATCCTCCTGGGATCCGGGCTTGCCGTGCTCGCCTTCTGCAAACGCAAATTCCGCTCCCGCCGGACTGAACACATCAGTTAGTTCGGCGCCGCAAGCAGAAACCGGCACAGGGTTTTAACAGAACGTCCGCGCGTCCATCAGGGGCGCGCGGACGTTTGCACGTTTGGCTGCGTCATTATGATCCTCAGACTCTGTATCTTTGCCCTTCCGTTCACCCTGGCCTTCGCTCAATCGCACGCATCTCACACAGCCGGCGCCGAGAAGCCCGTAACCCTGTACAAAGGAATGGGAGTCTGGCGTCACCCCATCCAGACCAGCAGTCCGGAAGCTCAGAAATACTTCGATCAGGGACTCGCTTTGCTCTACGGCTTTAATCGCTACGAGTCTCTGCGATCCTTTCGCAAGGCCTCCGAACTCGATCCGCAGGCCGCCATGGCGTATTGGGGCATGGCTATGGCCGCCGGACCGTATATCAATATGGATGGCGATCCGGATTTCAACCAAAAAGTCTCGTGTGAATCCGCGGCAGCCGGCCTGAAATTAACTGGAACGGCGCCCGAAGAGCGCGCCTACCTCGAAGCAGCCGGCAAGCGTTGTCCCGAATTCCAACCGCAGCCTTACATCGATGCCATGCGCGATCTGGCGCAGCGCTGGCCCGACGACCTGGACGCCCAGACGCTCTATGCGGAGAGCCTGATGATCGCCTCCCGCTGGCGGTGGTACGGAATGGATGGGGCCCCTGCGCCGGGTGTACCGGATGCGGAGAGAACCCTCGAACAGGTATTGCGCCGCTGGCCGGATCACCCCGGCGCCAATCACCTTTACATACATGCTGTGGAGTCCTCGCCGACTCCCGAACGCGCCATTGCCAGCGCCCAGCGGCTCATGGGAATCATGCCTTCGGCCGGCCACATGGTCCACATGCCGGCGCATATCTGGCTGGTGATGGGCGACTACGAGACAGCCGCCGGCTTGAACGAGCGTGCCGTATCGGTCGATCGTGAATATTTGAAAGACACGGGCGTTCGCAGCGGCTACGGAATGTACTACGCGCACAACATGCATTTCGTGGCGTACTCGCGCTGGATGCAAGGTCGCAAGGCAGAAGGCTTGCGCGTCAGCGACGCAATGGCCAAAGCCTTGGAGCCGATGTTCGAGACCATGCCCGACATGGCCGATGCTTTTAACGCCTTGTCGATGTTTGGCCACGCCCGGCTGATGGATTGGGACGGCATTCTGGCCATGCCGCAGCCCAAAGCCTCCTTGCACGCGTCCACTGCCATCTGGCATTATTCGCGCGCGCTGGCATTCGCCGGAAAAGGAGACCATGCGTCTGCCGCACGGGAGCAGGCAATCGTCGAGACCATGCGCAAGATGATCCCTGCGGAAGCCCCGTGGGGTCCCAATAATAAGGCGCGCGACGTAATGGCCGTGGCTTCCGAAGTCATCGCCGCCCGTTTGTCGCCCTCTCCCGCCGAAGCGGTCCCGCACTGGCAAAAGGCCGTCACCCTGCAGGATGCGTTGGTTTACGATGAGCCGCCGGACTGGTATTATCCCGTTCGCGAATCTCTCGGCGCTTCGCTTTTGAGGTCCGGCAATGCGGCTGAAGCCGAAGCCGTATTTCGTGAAGGCGTGCGGCGGTCGCCGCGGAATGGGCGCATGCTGTTCGGCTTGATGGAATCGTTGCGCGCGCAAGGCAAGAACCAGGCAGCCGATTCCGTGAAGCGAGAATACGAAGCCGCCTGGTCCAAAGCAGATATTCAACTGAAAATCGAAGAGCTGTAGCGCCGGAATTACCCGGCTTTCTGCGATACGCTCAACAGGTTTCCGCTCGGATCTTTGAACCACGCGATCCGTGAACCCGCGTGTACCGCCGCTACGCCCGGTCCGCTCGGCGATGTCCAGATTCCGAGTTCGTCCTGATCCGTCATCCAGGGAAAGCGCTCAAATTGGACTCCTGAAGCTTGCAACGAGCGCACCGTCGCCGCGACATCCGCCACCTCCCAGCCCAGCACCGTAAACCGCGGGGGCGTCCAATCCTGCACCGGAGTGAGACGCAGCGTGGTCCCGTTTGCATCGAAGACCAGCGCGTATTGATCCTCTCCCAACAGGCGCAGGCCCATCGTATCGCTATAAAAGCTCTTGGCGGCTTCCCGGTCGGTTACCGCCGCGAATGCCACGATCTTTTCTTTGCCTAACATTTCCTTGCCCTCCACCCGACAGTTTGGGACAATTTCGTGCTGTCGTAAAGCGCGCGATGCGCCATAATATATCTCTCGTGCGACAGGACTATATCACCCTCTATGACCCCAAACGCGGCGCCTCGATCTCTACCCTGGCGTTCGATTATCCGCCAGGGTTCCAGGTGCCCGAACATGCGCACGGGGCGGATCAGGTCATCTACGCGACGCACGGCGTGATGGAAGTGACCGCCGGCCGCAGCTTCTGGCTGATCCCTCCACAATTCGCGATATGGATCCCTGCACGCACGGTACATAGCCTGCGAATGCCCGCCGCGGTCTCAATGCGCACGCTCTATCTGCGCCGCGGACTGGCTTCCGGGCTGCCTGCCACGTGCGCCGTCCTGCACGTCTCTTCGCTGTTGCGCGAGCTGATCCTGGAAGCCGTCCGCATCGGGCAACTCCGGTCCCGAAACCCTTTGCATTGCGCCCTCCGCGATCTGCTGGTTTCCCATGTGCGGAATGCCGCGACGGTACCCGTTTCGTTGACCATGCCCAGGGATGCACGCGCCCTGTCGGTGGCGCAGGCGCTGATTGCCAACCAGGCGCATAACCCCGCTCTCAGCTCGCTTTGCGCCGCCGCCGGAGCCAGCGTGCGTACCGTGGAGCGGTGCTTTCGGAACGAAGTAGGAACCGATATCTCGACCTGGCGCCGCCAGGCTCGCCTGGTTAAAGGCATCGAACTTCTGGCTTCGGGTAGCCTGGTGAAGCAGGCCGCGTTCGCCACCGGTTACCGCCAGCCGAGCGCCTTCGTGGAGATGTTTCGCCGTACGTTTGGAGCGACGCCGAAAGCCTGGGCAGCCGCTTTGGGCTCGCGCCGCAATGGCGCTTGAAAATCGCAAATTCGATCAAGCTGCCGGATTCTTTTCCGATTACGATATTGCTCATGAAGACCAGTGCCGTGCGCGTGGCCGCCGCCCAGACGGATCTCTATAAGATCCACAAGGCGGAGTACGCCACACCCCGCAAACCCGTTCTCCTGCGCATTGCCCCCGCAACATATCTGGGGATCGCAGGGCGCGGCGCCCCTGGAAGCGAAGCTTTCCAGGACGCGATTGGCGCCCAGTACAGTATGGCATTCACCATAAAGATGGCGAGCAAGTTCTCCGGCCGCGATTATTCCGTCTGCAAACTGGAAGCGCTCTGGTGGGTGGACTCCGGAGGCTGCTTTCACACTGAAGCGAAGGATCAATGGTCCTGGCGGTTGCTGATCCGCACCCCCGATTTCATCGGCGAACATGAGATTGCCGCCGCCCGTCGCCAACTGGCGGAGCGGGGCAAGAGTCCCCTGGTCCAACAGGTCGAGTTGTTTTCATTGGACGAGGGCCCATGCGTGCAGATGCTGCATGTTGGTCCGTACGATCGCGAAGGAGAAAGCATCGCCGAAATGTCGAACGTCGCGGCAGCCGAAGGATACCGGTTCCACGGCCTCCATCACGAAATCTATCTTTCAGATCCGCGGCGCGTGGCTCCCGAAAAACTGCGGACCATATTGCGCATGCCCGTCGTCCGCTTGAACTAGGCTGGTGACCCGGCGGTCCACCTGGGAGGATTATCAGCTTCGTATTGGGCGTGCCGTTCAATACCTGGAGAAGCACCTGCATGAGGAAGTGACGCTGGCCCAGTTAGCGGAGGCTGCGGCATGCTCTCTCCATTCCATTTTCATCGTGTGTTTCGCGCCGTAACCGGCGAAGGCGTGGCGGAGCATCGTCGCCGTCTAAGCCTGGAACAGGCCGCCACTCGCCTGCGCACCACCAACCGGCCCTTTCTGGAGATCGCCCTGGAAGCCGGATACGAGGCGCACGAATCGTTTACCCGACGGCGATCGAGAAATTCGCGGATCAAAGCTCGAAGGACGCGACTATGCGACCCTGATCCACAAAGGTCCGTACAGCGGCCTTTCCGCCGCGTATGGATCTCTGGTGCGCTGGCAGCTTCAAAAGTTCGACAGCGCAATCGCCGCCGCGCTCGGTCGAGTTTTATTTTAACCAGCCCGGTATGACCGCTCCCGAAGCGCTGCTGACCAAATCGGTCTGGCGATCGAGGATTAGTTTCACCGCGTCGTATTCCGCAAAACGGTATAAGCCAGCGGAGGACGCTGAGAGAATCCCAGATTAATCAGCACCAGGCCGGGCAGTTCATCCGCTGCAATCGTCCCCGCCCCGATCAGTTTCGGCGTGTCGTTGGCGCCGAAGAACAGAGTCGGTGCGAATGTTCCATCGCCCTTGCCGATCATCACCCCGACATCCTCTTCGCCCTGGCTGGCAAATGCGATGTCCGGGATACCGTCGCCATTGAAATCCAGGATCACCAGATTCAAAGGAGCGTAAGCAGTAAACGCAGCTTTGACGTCCTGAAAAGTCCCATCGCCGTTTCCCAGGTAGATCGATGCGTACAGCTCGTTGTTGTTGGACGACACGATATCCGGATTGCCGTCCCGGTTGAGATCGGCGACCTTCACGTCCCAGGGCGCCGCATCCGTGGGCAAAGGGAGCGTGAACTGCGGCTGGAACGTGCCGTCTCCATTGCCCAGCAGAACCGAAATACTGGCCGGGCCGGACGGTATGCCGATATTCGTGACCACCACGTCCAGCTTGCCGTCTTTATTGAAGTCGCCCGTCGTCAGGTAAATTGGATGCGAACCCAATTCGAATATGGCGGTTGGCGCGGCGAACGTCCCGTCGCCCTTGCCCGCCATAACCGAGAGGTGGTCTTTCAGGACCAATGCCAGATCCGGCTTTCCATCATTCGTGAAGTCACCAATAGCCACCGCACCCTGGGGAGCTAGCGCATTTGAGTTCAGAGCCGCCTGAAATGTTCCGTCTCCGTTACCGAGCATCACTTGCACGTTATTGACGCGCGTGGTCATGACCACGTCTGGGATGCCATCCCGGTTCACGTCGCCCAGGGCTATGGCGTCCGATTTTACGTTGATGAACTGGCCGCGAGTCAACTGCCCGTTCCCGGCCCCGAGCAGCACCTGCGCGCCCGTCGATTCAGCCACGATGAAATCCGTCAGGCCATCCGCATTCAGATCTCCCGATCGCATGCTGGCTGGGGTTACGCCGGCCGGCGTTCCCAGAAAGCCAGTCTGGGGAGGAACCTGAAATGTGCCGTCACCCTGTCCCAACAACACCGAAAGCAGGCTCAAATTGATGTTCGCGTTCCCGGTTACGATGTCCAGCCGGTGGTCGCCGTCGAAATCGCCCACGCCCAGTGCTGTCGGACCACCCATGGAATAAGCATCAGGAGGTTGAAACGTGCCGTCGCCATTCCCGCGCAGTACCAGCGTCTTGTTGCCGGCCAGATCGGTGAGCACGGCAATCAGATCCAAGTGGCCGTCATGGTCCAGATCCGCAGCCGTGATTACCGCGGGACCGGTGCCTTCGGAGACCACACTCACCGGGTTTCCCAGGTGGCCCGCGCCATCGCCCAGCAGCAATGCCACCGCGCTCTGTCCCGACAGAGTTGCACCGCAGGCGACATCCAGGTTGCCGTCCTCATTAAAGTCGCCGATCGCTAATGCCGTTGCGCCAGGCAGGGGAGCCAGTTCCGGCGGCTCGAATGTGCCATTTCCGTGCCCCAGCAGGGTGGCAATTTGTCCGGCGTGGCCCGTGGCCACCAATATGTCCGCCTTACCGTCCCCGTTCAAATCGCCTGACAAAAGCGAAGCCGGATTGCCCCCTGCGGGTACCAGCACGATAGGCTGAAACGTGCCGTTGCCGTTTCCAAGCAACAGCCGCAACTGATCCGATCCGGAGTCCCCTGCTACCAGGTCGAGTTTGCCGTCCCCGTTGAAATCCGCCACCGCGAGCGCGTTGCCGGATGCGTCCGCGATATTTGCCAGCGGCTGGAAAGTGCCGTTGCCGTTTCCGAATAAGATCGCGAGGCCGTTGCGCGAAATCACTGCCACATCCAGTTTGCCGTCTCCATTGAAATCGCCATGCACCAATGCCGTGGGCGTGGCTCCGACGTTGATGGCTTTGCCGCTCCGAAATGCCCCGCCCCCGGTGTTCGTCATCAGCACCAGCGAACTGGTGCTTTCACTCAGAACCGCGACATCGGGCCGTCCGTCTGAATCGAAGTCGCCGATGGTGATGCTGGAAGGCGGCGCCTGCCTGGGATTGAGCAGTGCTCCCGGTCCACTAACCGGCGAATCGCGGCGCGCGAAAAAGGAGAATGCAGGAGTTTGTGCCGGGGCCGGTGGCGTCCCCATCAGGAGAGTTACAGAACTTAGAAGAAAGAAACCTGAAGCAAATAATTTCATTTACACGCCTCGACCGTCCGTTCCCGATTATAAGCGTCGGGTCTTTTGAACCGGGCGTCAAGCGTGTAAAAAGGGTGTAAATCGTAGAATGTGAAGCGGGAGACAGAGAGTATCTGTCCCCCGCCTCGGGTCTGAAGCTATTGACCGGTGCCCGTCAGAGGAAGCACTTGTGGACTTCCCGGGCTGTTATCGTAAACCAGGAAGTTCGCCGATTCCGCCCCCGCGATGGACGGTGTGAAGAACATCGTAAACGTACATGCCGCGCCCGGCGCTAGCGATCCCGCACACGGCGGATCAGCAGCGTTGCTGGCGAAGTCGCGGGCATTGGCGCCAGTTATACTCCACGCGGTGAAGTAAAGATAGGTCGGGCCGCCGTTGGTGATAGTCACCGTCGACTGCACCTGGTGGCCTACAGTAGAGGTGCCGAAGTTGACCGCCGTCGGATTGAAGACCACCGCCGTCGATGTCCCCGATAACGCCGCGCTTTGCGGACTGGTGGAGTCGCTGTCGTTCACCGTCAGGGTTCCCGTCGGAAAACCTACCGTGGTTGGACTGAATACGACATAGATACTGCACGTGCCGTTATTCGGGATCACCAGGCTATTGGTGCAACTGGTAGCGCTGATCTTGCTGAACGGACCCGTAAACGATATCGCCGGGTTACCCAGGGTAAGAGATACGCCCGTATGGTTCGTCAGCGTAATCTTCTTTGCGTTGGCAGTAGGAGTCGTGGTGCCTACGGCCTGAGTGGGGAAGTTCACGGTTGCCGGCGTCAGCGAGACATTGCTGATTCCGGTGCCGCTGACTCCGACCACCTGCGGACTGCTTCCATCCGTGTCGGTTAAAATCAGCGCGCCTTTCTTAAACCCCGTACTTTGTGGTTTGAAAACAACGCTGATACTGCAATTCGCGCCGCCGGCTAGAACGTGTCCGGCAGTGGGGCAGGTGTTGGCCGAGATCGCGAAATCGGTGATCTCGTTGAGCACAGTTCCGGAAAAGGTGATGCTGCCCGCGCTGAGATTCGTTACTGTGACGCTCTTGGGTGCGCTGGTCGATTTGGATAACTGGTTGTCGAAATTCAGCGGATTTCCCGTAATGGAAAGCGCACTGCCCACGCCAGTCAAACTGATGGTGGTAGCTTGGCTAAACAAACCGTTGCTCTGAACCGTCAGTGTTCCGGAGCGGGTCCCGCCGCCGGTGGGCTTGAAAGTGACAAACACTTTGCAGGTTTTCCCGTTGGCGAGGCCGGATCCGCAGTTATCGAATTCCGAAAAGTCACCGGTGGTCAAAATGTTGGTGATAGTCAGGGGTCCGACCGCGCTCAAGGTTACTGTCTGCATGCTGCTCGAAGAACCGAGAGAAACGGTGCCAAAGGCCAGCGCATTTGCGGTAACGTTCAGCGCGGGAAATGCGGTGATACCGCGTACGCGGAGGTTATTATCATCCACTACCAGCAGATTGCCGCTGGCATCCTCCGCGATTCCCGTAGGAAACGCGAGCGCGGAAAGGAACGCAGCTACTCCTTCGCCGGTGTAGCTGGCCGCGCCGGTCCCGCCAAACGTGGTCATGTTCCCCGACAGGTCAACCCACCGTAAGCGGTTATTCGACGAGTCTGCGATGAAGAGATTACCGTTCGCATCCGCCGTAACGCCCCGCGGGCTGTTGAGCGAGTGCAGGGTCGCTGGACCGTCGCCATCGTAACTGGCTGACCCGTCTCCTGCCACGGTGGTGATGATCCCGGACGCCGCATCCACCCGCCGGATACGATGGTTGTTGGTATCCGCGATGTAGAGGTTACCTGCTCCATCTACCGTGACGTCATAGGGGTTGTTTAGCTTCGCTGTTGTCGCCGGGCCGCCATCGCCCAGAAACCCGGACAAGCCTCCCATACCTGCGACCGTGGTGATGATCCCACCGCTCACCTTCCGGATCACGAAATTGGAAGTATCGGCGATGTAGACATTATTCTGACTGTCGACCGCCACTCCGTATGGGCTTCTCAGCTTGGCGCTGGTTGCTAAACCGCCGTCGCCAGTGAATCCGGCGCTCTGGGGCGTGCCGGCGAATGTGGTGATGATACCCGACGTGTCCACCTTGCGAATGATGTGATTCAGCGTATCTGCGATGTAGATGTTGCCGTTACTGTCCCGCGCCAGCCCGTAAGTCTTATTCAGATTCGCGGTAGTGGCGGGAACGCCCTCGCCGCTATAACCGCAGATGCCGGTTCCGGCGAACACATTCACCAGGTTGGCCGGTTCCACCAGTTCCCGCACCATGCAATTGTTCTGGTCCGATACAAACACATTTCCCGACGGGTCTTCGACGACATCCCAGGGATTGTTCAGCACTACTCCGTTTGGAGGAGCGCCATTGATCGTTGTAGGCAGCGAGGCACTGCCATTTCCAGCCACGGTACTGATGTTGCCGGCTACACCCCCCGTCAGGGTAAACTGCCGGATCCGATTGTTGTCGCGGTCCCCTACCAGTACAGTGCTTCCGTTGATGGCAAGCCCTTCCGGGTTGGAAAAACAGGCTTGCAGGGCTGGACCGCCGTCTCCGCAGGAGCCGGCAGGCCCCTTGCCCGCCACAGTGTTGATGGTTCCCCCGATCGTAAACTGCCGTATGCGCTGGTTGCTGCGATCGCCAAAGGTCACCGTCGTTCCAGCCGAATCCACCACGATGGCGGTCGTGACTACACTGATCTTGGCGCCCAAGGCGGGGCCGCCGTCACCCAGGAATCCGTTGAGACCGCTGCCGCCGATCGTGTTGATCTTGCCGTCGGATTTCGTAACCTCGCGAATCCGGAAATTGTTCGTATCCGCTATGATCACATCGCCGGCGTTATCGACGGCCACGCCGCTGGGGGAGTTGACCGCGGCCGCGGTGGCCAGGCCGGTATCTCCGCTAAACGTGCAGGAACCTGTTCCGGCAAAGGTGCTGATTGTATTGCTGGACAACACCAGTTTCCTCACGCGGCAGTTGCCTGAATCGGCAATGAACAGATTTCCGAAGCCATCCAGCGCGATACCGTAAGGCCTGAATAATTTGAAATTGGTGGCCGGACTTTCCAGCACATTGGGATCCTAAGCTTAGAATTCCACGTGGACAAGTTGTCGCG
>JADMIO011319482.1_pt1 | contig 115724 bp, 67 predicted proteins | sample 8958161 | NCBI WGS metagenome assembly JADMIO01 (sample SAMN16585339, study PRJNA669376) | soil metagenome | isolation source: Crop rotation soil | place: USA: Cullars Rotation, Alabama | collected 2011 | reverse complement strand
GCCGCGACTTCAAGTCACGTGAATTCCAAGCTTCGGATCCCACTGTGCTGGAAAGGAGAGATAGAAATGCGCCGCCAACTCATCAAGCGTCTGCGTGCGTTGCCCGGCGTGAAAGCCGTCAGCCAGGCGGATCGCCAACCGCTGACCGGCGGGTCGCGCACGACACGGATCACGCTGGCAGGAGATGCTCAACCCACCGCGCGCCCGTTACAGGCCAACTTCAATTACGTCTCGGCTGATTACTTTCAAACGCTCGGCTTGCGCATCACACGCGGGCGCGGCTTCACTGAACAAGAAGCGCAAGCGAATGCGCCCGTCGTGCTGATCAGCGAATCCACCGCGCGCCGCTTCTGGCCCGGCCTCCACGATGTCGGCGAAGTGCTCGGCAAACAGATCGGCATCGGCGTGGCCGCAGCGCAGAGCGAAACACGGGGCAGCGCCCCGCCCACGTTCCCACCATTCGAGATCATCGGCATCACGAACGACACGCGCCAGGGCTGGGTCTGGCAGCGGGATGAGACTTTTCTCTACCTGCCGTTGCGCGCGGCCAACCGGAACGCAGAGGGCAGGACTGTGGGTGAATATTTGATCGTCAGCACCGCGGGCGATACGCGCCCCTTGATGACAGCGGCGCGTAATGAAGCCGCCGCCGTTGATCCCGGCCTGTTTGTCGTACCGCGCCGCGTCGAAGATTCACTCGCCTTTCAAATGGCTCCCTTCAAAGCCGTCGCCCTGCTGTCTGGTGTGCTGGGCGCACTGGCCTTGCTGCTGGCCGCCATCGGTCTGTACGGCGTGATGTCGTTCGTCGTCAGCCAGCGCACGCGCGAAATCGGTGTGCGGATGGCGCTGGGCGCGCAGGCAGAAGATGTTATCAAGTTGTTTTTGCGGCAGGGCGGCAAGCTGATTGCCGCCGGTATCGCGCTCGGTTTGGCCGGGGGCGCCGCGATTTCCGGCTTGTTGGCGGTAGTGCTGGTGGACGTGAGCCAGTTCGATCCGTTGGCGTTTTGTGGTGTGGCAGTGTTTCTGTCGGGCGTGGCGCTGCTGGCCTGCTACCTGCCAGCGCGGCGAGCGACGAAAGTTGATCCGTTGGTGGCGCTGCGGTACGAATGACCAAGATTAATCCTCGGCAAAATCTGGAACCAAACCTAGCCAAGCTGCGTGTTGAGTCTGATTCACTCTAGCCCCAATGCGATCATCAAACAAAAGTACCTACTTGAGTTCTCGTTCCATGCGCACGGGTATTTTTGATTTCACCGAACAACTTTTAGGAGAATTGTATGGAGAGAGCGGCCCATCGTTGCCTGCGTTTCTTGGTCTTCAACCTAACGCTTAGCCTGTTGGTTGCGAGCTTGGCTCTGCTTGAACAAAAGGTAGCCTCTGCTCAAACGCAACCAGCAGCAGCGCGGTGGACGAGCACGGGCGCTACCACTTTTCAACACACCACAATGGCCCGCTTGCATAATGGCCGCGTGATAGCGGTGGGCGGTACTGACTTGCTCGAACGGCAAGGAAATAAGGTCGAGCTTTATGAGCCACTCACTGGCCGCTGGCGCGACACTGCGCCCATGAATTTCGCGCGCTACGACGCTACCCCGGTGCTGTTAGCCGATGGCCGCTTACTTGTTTTGGGCGGCTGGAAGTTTATAGACTATGGGATTCCTCCTATGCTGGCCGGGCCGCCTGAGCTTTTCGACCCGGCCACCGAAACCTGGAGCGTTATCACTATTAACGGGCCGACAAAGAACTTCTATTACGGCCTTTTCCCATACAAGCCCACTGTCACGCCCTTGCCCAATGGCCAGTTTTTGCTGGTCAGCGGACTGAGCCGCTTCGCCGCCTTGCTTGACCCGACCAGCCGCAGCTTTGAAGAGATTGCCGGGCCGGCCAATGATACGCACGGACATTCCACCGTGCTGCTGCCAAATAACAAAGTCCTCTACTTGACCATAAGCAATCAAGGCGGCGTCAGCGCAGAGCTGTTTGATGTGGCCACGCGCACGTGGCGCGCTACGGCGGTTCCAACGATTAGCGGCGTGCCGATAACCGGTGTCAGCCTGGCCGGGCTGTTGCCCAATGGCAAAGTGCTGGGCATCTTTTATCGCGTAGATTGGTCGGGTTCCGAGCCCAGAGCTTTGCCGCAAATCAGCGCCATGTACGATCCACAAACGGAAAGTTGGACGGACTACGTTGAGCGCAACACGGACGCCTCTTGGCAACCTGCAGCGGTGGTCTTGGCCAGCGGCGAAATGTTGACATTCACCGGCGACTACTTGGAACTTTACAACGCTGCGCAAAAAGCCTGGCGCGGGATTTTCCCAGCAATTTCACCAAAGCTCCCTCCGCTGCTCTTGCCCGACGGGCAAGTCTTCACGGGCAAGGAACTGTACGGCTTCGATTTTGGCGCGAGTCCACCTGCAAAAGTCGTCAACACTTCAGCCGCGAGTTTTCGCGTCGAGTCATTGGCCAGAGCCTCGATTGTCTCGGCTTTCGCCCCCAATTTGAGCGATTCGACAACGCTCGATGCGGTCAGCGTTAGCCTCAGAGATCAGCAAGGCGGGCAATTTGCCGCGCGGGTCTTCGCGGTCACGCCGAACCAGATCAATTATGAAATGCCCGCCGGGCTGGCTGAAGGACAAGCGGAAGTGGTCATCAAAAAGTCGAGCAATGGCGCGGTCGCGCGCGGCCTGCTTTCGGTGGTCGGCGTCGCGCCTGGTCTGTTTACGGCAAACGGCAACGGGCAAGGTGCGCCCGCCGCCGTCGCGTTGCGGGTCAAAGCGGATGGCAGCCAGAGCTACGAACCGGTGGCCGAGTTCGATCCGGCGCAACAGCGTTTTGTCACCCGCCCGATTGAGCTAGGGGCCGAAAGCGACCAAGTCTTTCTCTTGCTCTTCGGCAGCGGGTGGCGCAATCGTACCGCGCCGGAAAATGTGCAAGTCTATTTTGGCGATACCAAGGCTGACACGCTCTACGCTGGCAAACAGCCTGATTCAACTGGGCTGGATCAAATTAACGCGCGCATACCACGCAGTTTGGCTGGACGCGGTGAAATTGAGCTTTATGTCACCGTGGATGGCAAGCTCGCGAATCCTGTCAAAGTGCAGATCAAGTAGCGGTACAGGGAGAGGTAAGGCTCTCTATACTGCATCGCTGGCTTGCCTCCAGCCAACAAACAGCAGCTTCAGTCTGGCGGCCGTGCCTTTCGCTGGCTCATTCCATCCACGCCTGCCAGCGCCACATTAATAGTCTTGTCCGCACGAGTTCAGCGTATGGTGATTCTATTTCCTCAAAAATATTCAGTGCTGCTTCAGCTAGTGTGATAGCCCGCGCGCAATCACCGAGTTCCGCCGCCGCTACACTTATGTTGAAAAGCACAATGCCTTCGCCTTCACGGTCACCAATCTCGCGGGCGATGGCAAGGTGTTGTTCGAAGAACTCAATGGCCTTATGCTGTTCGCCGAGTTTAGCCCAAGCTACGCCGAGGCCGGTAAGCACCATACCATCGCCTCTACGGTCGCAGACATCGCGAGCAAGGGCAAGGTATTGTTCGTAGCACTCAATGGCTTTGTGCTGCTCACCGAGAGCAGAGTAGACAGAGCCGAGGTTGCCGGACACAATACCCTCTCCTTTACGGTCACCAATCTCGCGGGCGATGGCAATGCGTTGTTCATAAACCTCAATAGCCTTGCGCCTCTCGCCAAGCGCGGCCCAGGCTCGTCCGAGGTTGTTGAGCCACGCGCCTTCATTTCTGCGGTCGCTAGTCTCACGGGCTATGACGAGAGCTTGCTCGGAGAACTCAATGGCTTTGCGCTGCTCGCCGAGATCAGACCAAGCCAGACCGAGGTTGCCGAGCGCATAACCTTCATGGTCTCGCCGTTTCAACTGCTGGGCGACGGCAAGCTGCACTTCCAGCCAGTGAATGCGCGCGCGCGGATGCTGACGCAGAGAAAGAACCCTAACTCCGACACACGAGTAATCAATACACAACTCCGCAAAATCTAAGTCTTTCTCCCTCTTGGCTTCGGCCCATGCCTGCCCTGCCTGAATATTGCTCCACTCTTGATCGAAGAGCGCCAGCCCGTGTTGCACCGCTTCGTTTCCTTTCATGTACAGCGAATCACAGGTCTCAAGCACCGCACAGTAATGCCGCGCGAATCGTCTTTGCGCAGCGCCCGCCTCTTCCGCTCCGGCTTCGGACAGCCGCGCTTCGGCAAACAGCCGCGCCAGATCGTGCAGCCGGTAACGCCCAGTTTCGACGCTGAATTCCACCAAGCTCCATTTCATCAAATCGCCGAGCGCGTCCTGCGCGGCGTCGCGCTCCATATGCCACACTGCTGCTGCCGCTGCGTCGTCGAAGCTCTGCGGAAAGACCGCGAGCGCGCGCCACCACCGCCGCTGCTGCTCGTCGAGCATTTCGTAACTGAGGTTGAGCGCGACATCCACTTCCTTCAAGTGGCTGAGCCGCTGTTTGGCATCGGCCAAGCGCCGCGCGTAATCGCTGGGCGCGAGGTTGGGGCGTTCGGCCAGCGCGCTGGCAGCGACGCGCAACGCCAGCGGCAAATCGCCGCACAGCCGGGCGATCTCGTCCGCCTGCTCGCCGATGCGTCCGGCGATGGTGCGCAGCAGCTTGATCGCATCCGCGCGCGGCAGCGCATCCAGGTTTTGATCGAACATCCCCGGCAGGGTGAAATGCTGGCGCGAAGTGACCAGCAGCACGCAGCCTGCAGGCGGGATGAGCGGCTCGACCTGCGCGCGGTCTCTGGCGTTGTCCATCAGGAGCAACGCGCGCTGGCCGTGCAGCGTTGAACGATAGATCGCGCCCAACTCCGCCAGCGATTCGGGCAGCTTGGCCGTCGGGTGATACGCGCGGATGACGTGTTCCAGCGCGCGGGCGGGCGAGAGCGGATTGGTGCCCGCGCCTTGCAGGTCTAGGTAAAGCTGGGCATCGGGGCAGCGGTCTTGGAGGCGCTCGGCCAGCTTGAGTGCGAGCGCGGTCTTGCCGATGCCGCCGAGTCCGTGCATCCCGGAGATGGTCACGCCCTGACCGAGCTTGGCGAGCAGTTCATCCAACTCCTTTCGCGACCGGTGAAATCGGGTGGTGGCGGCGGGAGTTGATGCAAGGCGGAGATGATTGGCACAGACTGGTTGATTACGTCTCCGGTGTTGATCGTCCCGTAGTTTGCGCCGCTGACGGCTGCTTGCCGATCGCCTTGCTGTTGGATTTTTTCATCGGACATAGTTTTGCTTGCTAAAATGGAAATGGCTTTGACGTACCGTAGACTGTCTAGTCTGCGGCAGGCTTCATTATCCAACTATTGCAGGAAACCGCTATCGCACGGGGGATTTATGCGTTGTCCCGTAATGTTCTAAAGATTAAGTCTTCCGCGGACTAGACAGTCTACGGTACATCAAGGCAGCCTCCAGGCTACGATTTGCGAATATCGCCCGTGTTGATGTTGCCGTAGTTCGCTCCGCCGACATTCACGTTGCGCTCACCTGATTGAATGATCGGTGCGCCAGCCGCTTTCGCCTCTTCCCAGAGCCGCGTGATTTCCTGGGCTAATGGCGCATCTTCATCCAATAGCTTTTTCAATTGCACGCGCAAGACAGTTTGAACGTCGGTATCTTGCGGCGCTCGCAACGCATCATTGACTGCTTCGAGCGCAGCAGGCTTAGCTTCAATCTTCGGTTGCAAACGCTGCCAGAGTTCTTTGGTTTTACTCCAGGCAGCCCCGGCGATGGATTTCCCCGCCTCTTCCGCCGCGCCTTCGCCAGCTTTGGCAAGGTAAGGCAGCAGTGGGATTAGGTACGGTGTCAGGTGTTGTGTGAGTTGAACGAGATCCATGGCTAATGATCCTTTCGCTGATCTGAAAAGCTTCTGGCGATTTACATAACGACCTCAAAAATTCCTATGAGACACAAGACAAAACGAATGACTGACCTGCGGCGGCACGATACCACAAGGCGCAAAGATTGGGCAGAGCCTTCGGGCAGGTGTTTTCATCAATGCATGCGAGTGAGCTTGAGCGATTTTGGGAATGCTTGATCCCGGAAGTGGGCACTTAGGCATGGGACAACTATTCATTTGCCCAACGGTGGCGCGCAATCAAAGACTTTAACGGCAACCAGCAATGGCACGCAGCTTGGATGTAAAAACCTAAGCTTGGCCTCTGGCAAAAGGTGTTTCGGAGTGCTGAGAGGCTCAACAGTTTGCGCTACGGTTATGGAGGTTCGAACTATGCAGACACTCTGGCAAGACCTGCGCTACGGCGTGCGAATGTTGTTGAAGAAACCCGGCTTCACCTTGATTGTCGTGTTGACGTTGGCGCTGGGCATCGGCGCGAATACCGCCATCTTCAGCGTCGTCAATGCTGCCTTGTTGCGGCGTTTGCCTTACGACGCTACGCGATTGGTGGCGGTGGATTCGTTCAACCCGCTGAAGGAGGTCAACTGGGGCGCGGTCTCTCCGGCCGATTTCTGGGACTGGAAGGAGCAGAGTCAAAGCTTCGAGCAGCTTTCCGCCTACGTTGGGCGCGGTGTGAATATGAAAGAGGGAGAGCGGACGGAAGTGCTTGACGGCGCGTTCGTCTCGGTCAATTTCTTTGAAGCCTTTGGCGTCAGCCCGCTGCTGGGCCGCGCATTCGTCAAAGAAGAAGGTTTGATGAGTGGGCCGCGCGCCATCGTGCTCAGTCACCGTTTCTGGCAGCGCCGTTTCGGCGGCGACCCGCAGGTCGTGGGCCGCACGCTCAGGACTGATGACGGCGCGGTCACAGTCGTCGGCGTGATGCCGCCTGAGTTCAGATTCCCGAGTTATGCTGAAGTGTGGACGCCCATGCCGCGCGATAGCGGCGAGATGAAGCGCCGGAGCAGTCGTTACTATTCTGTGGTGGGCCGGATCAAACAGGGCGAGACGCTGGCTTCAGCCGAGGCGGAGATGAAGTCCGTCGCCGCGCGGCTTGCGCTGGTCAATCCAAAAGAGGATCAGAGTTGGACGGTGCGGCTGATGCCGTGGCGTGAACACTTGGTGCAAGGCAGCAAAACCTCGCTGCTGATTTTGGCGGGCGCAGTCGGGTTCGTGCTGCTGATTGCGTGTGCGAATGTGGCCAACCTGTTGCTCACGCGCGCGGCCGCACGGCGCAATGAGCTGGCCATCCGCTTGGCGTTGGGTGCTTCGCGTAGGCGATTGTTCAGACAACTGTTGACCGAGAGCTTGCTGCTGGCGCTGTTGGGCGGGGTAGTGGGCCTGCTCTTCGCCGTCTGGGGCGTAGAAGCGCTGACAGGATTACTGCCGCAATTGAAGGCTTCGTTTCAATCGCTCGCCGAGTTGCGCGACGAGATTCGCGTTGATCGCGCGGTGCTGTTCTACTCGCTGGCGGTTTCACTGCTCGCTGGTTTGTTTTTCGGTCTCATTCCAGGCTGGCAGGCCACCGCGCCGACGGTGCAGGAGCAACTCAAAGAAGGCAAGCACGCGAGCAGCGTCGCGCGTCAACGTCTGCGCAATGCGCTGGTCGTGGCGGAGATTGCACTTGCGCTGGTCTTGCTGGCCGGGGCCGGACTGTTGATGAACAGCTTCGTGCGCATGCGCAGAGTTGAGCTGGGTTACGACCCACGCCGATTGATGACGATGAGTCTGGTCTTGCCGGTGGAGAACAAGCAAGGTTTTGTCGAGCAGGTGCTCCAACGCGTTACGACTGCGCCCGGTGTCGAGTCTGTCGCGTTGATGAGCTACTCAACGCCGGGCGGACTCGTTATGCCTTTCAATCTCGAAGGCAGCCCGCTGCCGAACGGCGATGTGGCGGTGGCTTACAGCGCGGTCAGCCCTAGTTATTTCCGCACGCTACGAACGCCGTTGCGCAGGGGGCGTGAGTTCAACGACCGTGATCTCGCAGATAGTCCAGGTGTGGCTATCATCAACGAGACGCTCGCTCGCCAATATTTCGCGGGTGAAAACCCGCTTGGCAAGAAGCTGACGCTCAGCTATCTGAACCGCCGCCTCTCGCGTGAAATCGTCGGTGTGGCGAGCGACCTCAAACAGGACGAGCCGTCCAAGCCGACTTTGCCTGAAATCATCGTGCCCTTTGCCCAACTCCCCTGGTTCGGCGGCACGCTGCTCGTCCGGTCGGCCACTGATGATCCACTGGCGATCAAGACGGCGGTGCAGCAAGCCATTTGGTCGGTCAACAAAGCACTGCCTGAGTCAAAGGCCGAGACGCTCGAACAAATGCTTTCCGGTCAAGTTGCCGAGCCGCGCTTGTATACCTTTCTCCTGGGCATCTTCGCGGCCACCGCGCTCTTATTAGCGGCCATCGGCATTTATGGCGTGATGGCTTATTCCGTCGCACAGCGCACGCACGAATTTGGGATTCGCATGGCACTCGGCGCGCAACAGGCGGACGTATTGAAGTTGGTCATCGGGCAGGGAATGAAGTTGGTGTTGTTTGGCGTGGCCATCGGTTTGATAGCCGCGTTCGGTTTGACGCGCCTGTTGAAGAGTTGGCTGTTTGGTGTGAGTACGACCGATCCGCTGACCTTTGCGCTGATCGCGCTGCTCCTCGCCGTGGTCGCTCTGTTTGCTTGCTACATTCCGGCGCGGCGCGGGATGAAAGTTAACCCGCTGGTCGCGTTGCGGGGTGAGTAGAAGAGCGATTCCACAAATCGCAGAGGAGCAACAATGAAGGAACTACAGATCGAAAGAGTAGCCTACCAATGGGGCAATCCGCATGGCATATGGGTCATGTTGAAAGAGAAGCGAGGACAGCGGTACATCCCCATCTGCATTGGCCAGTTCGAAGGCGCAGCTATCATCCAGGGGCTAGAGAATGTGAAACTGATGCGTCCCTTTACGCACGACCTGTTGGCGGCGACGCTGGAAGAGTTGGGCGCTGAAGTCAAACACATCGCCCTAACAGAATTTAAGGCAGAAACCCAAACCTTTTACGCGGCCATCGTGGTCGAGTCGCATGGCACAACTCACCGAATTGATGCTCGACCCAGTGATGCGCTCGCACTGGCCGTGAGAAAGAAAGTCCCGATCTATGTGGAAGAGGCACTGCTGAAGATGGATGGGGAAGCCAAGCTGAAGCGAGGAGCAAAAGCAAAGGCAAAGGTCGTAGCGATGCCACCGCTGGCTACGCTCTGGCCGGGCTAAAAAGGAAATTCAGTAAAGCCGAAAAAGCTGCAAAGAAAAAAGACAATCAAACGCGCTTGAGCCGCTGTTGATTGCTCAGCGCTGGTGTTCGGCACAAGAATCAGGTAAGAATAGCTTGCAGACAACAGGCTTGGGATAGTTCAAAATCTGAAGTCTGAAAACCTCCAAGAAAGAATGTGACCAGTGCTGCTCCGAGATTCGCGCTGCGGAACTGTGCAACGTGCCGCAGCAAATGCGTTCAGACATTGAGGAGCCAGTTTATGATTTCACGACAAGTTTTTCTTGCGGTCGCTTTGGTGACCGTGTGCTTAGCAACGTCGCTTGCCGTCAGCGCGCAAGACCAGCCGAGCGCGGAGCAACAACAAAAAGCTCTACAAGACCGAGCTTTTCAATTGCTCGATCAAGTCGTCGCCGAAGTGCGCGCGCTCAAACTGCCCGAAAACCGTTTGCGCGTGCAATGGCAGGCGGGCGACTTGTTCTGGCCGCGCGACGAAACACGCGCCCGCGCGCTGTTTTCGCAGGCAGCGGCGGGCCTCGGCGAGTTGATTCAAAGTCTGGATGTCAACGACCGGCGCTTTATGGAGTTGCTGCAAACGCCCTCGCAGTTGCGCCAGGAGTTTTTGACGACGGTGGCGCGCCGCGATCCGAGACTGGCCTACAACCTCCTGTTGACTACGCGTCTGCCTGCGCCGCCCAACGCCGCGAATAACACCGGTCAGCAGAACGCTGAGACGAATCTGGAAATGAATCTGCTCGCGCAAATTGCGGGCAGCGACCCACGGCTCGCCCTGCAAAACGCCGAAGCCGCCATAGACAAAGGGCAATTCTCAAGCTCGCTCGCACGATTGCTCGCACAGCTTCAAGACAAAGACAAAGACGCAGCGGCCAAGCTCAAAGATAAGCTCCTCAAAAAACTGCGCGGGGAAACCTTGGTTAGCGCTCCTGGTGCGAGCAGCCTGGCGCTCAGCTTGTTGCGTTCCGGCCCGCGTTCGTCCGACACGAAGGAAAGTAGCGCACAAACCACAGCGGGCACTTCTTTCCGGCCCGCCAGTCAGGCGCTGGACGAAGCTGCGTACCGTGAGTTGCTCGACCTAGTTATCGCAGCCGCCCTCAGCGCCACGCCGCGTACCAACAATCCACCTTCTCCACTGCCGCCCGGCGCGTCGTCTGCTTTGCGCGCCGAGCAAAACAACGCACGAGCCATGCAGGAAAATGCGCGCAGCCTGGCGATGGGCTTGCAAACACTGCTGCCGCAGATTGAAAAGTACCTGCCCGCGCGCGCCGCAGCCGTCCGGCAGAAACTCGGCGAAATGGGTGTTCGGCAAAATCCGGTTGTGATGACACCCGAACTCTCCAACCTGATGCAGCAAGGCTCCAGTGACGCGCTGATGCAAGCGGCACTCGGCGCCGCGTCACCAGAGATGCAGAGCATGCTCTACCGACAAGCGGCCTTCAAAGCACTCAACGAAGGCAACCTCGACCGCGCCCGCCAGATCGCCACCACACACGTAAACGAGCGGCAGCGCGAGGGCATTATGCGCGAATTGGAGCGCCAGCAAACTTTGCAGAGCGCCTTGGCCGGTAAGATGGAAGAAGCGCGCCAAACGCTCGTCGCAATGAAGACGGATGCCGAGCGCGTCAACTGGCTGACGCAGGCGGCCTCGACCGTCGCGAAGAAGAACGATCAGAAGTTGGCTTTGCAGTTCCTCGACGAAGCGCGCGCATTGGTCAGTCGCCGCGCGGAAAACTACCAGCAGTTCGAACCGCAACTGCGTGTTGCGCGCGCTTACGCCGAGCTTGATCCAGCGCGGGCCGTCGAAGTGCTCATGCCGGGTATCGAGCAACTCAACGAACTGCTCAACGCGGCAGCCGTGCTCAGCGGCTTCGAGGTGCGCGTCTTCAAAGAGGGCGAAATGTTGCTGCAAGGCGGCGGCCAGTTGGGCAGCCTCGTGATGCGTTGCGGGCAGACGCTGGCCAACGTGGCGCGCAAGGATTTTGAGCGCGCGCAAAATACTCTAGATCGTTTCCAACGTGTCGAACCGCGCCTCAGCGCACGCCTGGCCATTGTGCGCGGGATTTTGGATGTGCGGGAAGAGGGTGAGTTCCAGAACTTCATCCCGCCACCGCCGCCACCAATGCCGATCAGATTTGGGAATCTCTGACCTTGAACTCCGCACGCACGCGCGCACCTGAGCCGCGTGCGCGCGTGCGGCTTGCAATTCTGCCACTACTCCTAAAGTTTTAGTTGACAGCCTGCCTTTTTGTGTCTATACTCCTAAAAACTTAGGAGACAGCTTATGGTTCAACGTAAAAAAGAGCGCCTGACGCCGCTCGAACTCGAAATCATGCATATACTGTGGGACACCGGCCCCGCCAATGTGCAGACCGTACAGCAGCAACTCCCGCGCGACTTGGCCTACACCACGGTGCAGACCATGCTCAACATTCTGCATCGCAAGGGGAAGGTTAAACGCACGCTGAAAGAGCGCGCCTATTTCTACCGGCCTGCTGTCAGCCGCAGCCAGGTCGTCAGAAGCGCTGTCAGCGACCTGGTCGAGCACCTTTTCGGCGGGTCAGTAGAAAATTTGGTGATGAGCTTGGTGGAGACCAAGCATCTCGATGCCGAGAAATTGGCCCGGCTCAATCAGCTCTTGCAAGAGGCTGAGGAGGAAAGCGATGAGAACAAGTAGCCAACTCTTGTTGACCTTTCTCGTGAATGCCTGCTGGCAGATTGCGCTGATTACGGCAGTCGCGGCGCTGTGTGCCTGTTTGTTGCGCGGAACGGCAGCGCGCTATCGTCACCTACTGTGGGTTGTCGCCTTGGCTCTCGCTTTCGGTTTGCCTGTCGTGACCAGTTCACAACTTTTCAGCGCCGCTATCTTGTCTGCGCAGCCAGGGTCGCTGACAAATGCCCAACTGGCTGCGGCTGGCTCGCTGCCTTCGGCTCAACCGATCGAATCCGACGTGCCGCCTTCGTTGCCCACGATGGAGATAAGCTCGCTCATCTTCATCAGCAGGAATGTCGCCGCAGTTGTGATTGCCCTTTACCTGCTGTTTCTGTGCTATCGCAGCAGCCAACTGTGGCTGGCTTGGCGCAGGGCGAGAATGATCGCGCTTAGCGCCTACTTGGTTGAATTGCCCGAACGTGCCCAGGCAGTGATTGATGAATGTCAGGCAGTGCTTGGGGTGAGACAATTTCAGGTTCTGTGCTCTAACTCAGTCTCAGTGCCGATCACAGTTGGCAGTCTCAATCCGCTGGTCATTCTGCCTGAGCAGTTGTTGCTGGAAGCTGATCGCGATGTCTTGACCTCGGCCATCGGGCACGAACTGGTTCACGTCTGGCGACGTGACTACGCGCTGAACTTGCTCTACGAACTCATTGCTCTGCCACTCGCGTTTCATCCTGCCACGGCACTGCTGCGACGCCGGATCAGAGAGACGCGGGAGTTGGGCTGTGATGAGTTGGTCACCGAAAGATTATTGGATGCCGCAGTCTATGCCCGCTCGCTCGTCCAACTGGCCGGCGCGGCAGTCACGGTGGGCCGCCCCACTGCAACCATCACCGTCGGCATCGCCGATGCCGACATTTTGGAGGAACGTATTATGACCATCTTGAGAAGACCGCAAATCAATGTTCGCCGGAAGAATTTGTTGTTGGTTGCCGCCGCGCTCGTCTTTATTGTTCCGTGCGCTGTGGCTATGCCATTCGCACTCCGCATTAACATAAACACGCAGGACGCTGCCACAGCGCCACGACGGAGCATCACCGTGGAACCTGGCACATTGACCACCTGGCTAAAAAGTGTAGGCGAGACGGTCGAACGCGGCGAGGCGATTGCCGAAGTGAAAACCGACAAGGGCTTGATCAAAGTTGAGGCCAGCACTAGCGGCGTTATCGAAAGGCTCATGGTGCAGCTTGGCGAAAAAGTTCCGGCGGGCGCGGCGCTCGCAATTATTCGAGCACAAGGACCGGGCGAGCTGTTGCTTCCACCACAAGAAGAACGAGAGCGCAACGAAGTGCACGAAGCAAGGCTGAAAGCCCATGCGGAGCTTGAAGCGCACCGTCGAGTGGAGCGAGAAAGGCAGGGCTGGGCCGTAACCCACTCACCAGACCAACAGCCAGAGCCCGGAACATTCTTGGTCAATACCGTTGATGGGCCGAGAGTCTTTACTTTTTCACAAGACCCGCAGCAGGAGGCCAGACAGAAAGAAGAGCGGAGGGCGGTGGAAGCCAGAATGAAGGAAGAGCACGCCCGCGCCGAAAGGGAATCACAAGACCCTGAGATTCAAGCGCATCGGCGAGCCGAGCGAGAGGCGATGGCCAAGCGGCAAGCCGAGTTGGTGAAAGAAGCGCGGATCACAATGCAGCAAGCGATCCAGATCGCGAACAGCCAATACCCCGGCACAGTGCTGGAATCCAGATTGGTGCGCGAATTCCAGGATAAAGCTTGTTATGCGCTCACGATCCTTTTCGACAATGGAGCAGAGACCACGACGACTCGCGTATTCCTGAGTGCGATTGATGGAAGCCTTATTAAGGCGGTGAAGCAGGAGCGTTGATGGCCGAATCTTCAGCGATTCCAGCCGAAGTGTTCGGGTCGGAAAATAGTTTCTATCCAACCGCCAAAGCTGGAATCGCTGTCAAACTGAAAAGGATTCTACACACTCAGCCCCGGTGATATAGCTCCCAAGTCCCACACCACCTTTACCCCATTAAGCAAACCCAGCCTGCCACCGCTTCCGCCGTCAATGCCGATCAACTAATAAGGCGCGCGCCGCCCGGCTGAGTTGCAAAGCTGAGCTGCAAACAAGCGCGCACAAAAATTTGGATGATTGCCAAACGTGCGTCAATCTGCTTAATTGCTTCGGCCACGCAACCAACTTTTCCCACCATCAAGTAAGTCTCGGAACTTGCATTTTATTGACGCCGTATGACTGTCTATATAATATGTGGCTATGACACATATCAATACCCGAATCTTTGATCGCGAATTAAAAAAGGGCAGCGCGGAGTTATTAATCCTCTCGCTCTTGGAGGCCAGACCGCGACACGGCTACGACATCAGCAAGTTGATTGAGGCGCGTTCGGGCGGCGTGCTGAAGTTCAATGTCGCTTCGCTCTACCCGTTGCTCTATCGGTTAGAGAAGCGCGGCTGGATCGAAGGACGTTGGGTCGAGAAGGCCGGGCAGCGACGGCGGCGGCATTACAAGCTGACGCCGGAAGGCAAGAAGGTGCTGAAGGCGCAACGCAGCACCTGGGAGGCCTTTGTCGCGGCGATCAACCGCATCACTGGGGCGGAGCATGCCTGAGTGGAAGCAGGAAATCAGAGGGCGGCTAGTGGGCTTGCGGCTTGAGCCAACGCGCGAAAACGAAATCGTCGAAGAGTTGGCCCAGCATCTTGAAGACCGTTACACCGAGTTGCTCGCGGGCGGCGCACCCGAGGTAGAAGCTCAACGTGCGGTGCGCACAGAGTTAAGTGTGCATGAATTGCTGGCGCGCGAACTGCGGCGCTTGGAGCGGCAGATCAATCAGGAACCCCTCATTCTCGGAACCAATCGGAGTACAAATATGATCGCAGATTTGTGGCAAGACCTGCGCTACGGCGTGCGCATGCTGCTGAAGAAGCCCGGCTTTACTTTCATTGCCATCATCACGTTGGCGCTGGGCATCGGCGCGAACACGGCGACTTTCAGTGTGGTCAATGCCGTGTTGCTCAAACCACTGCCATACCCGCAGCCGGAGCAGTTGGTGATGATCTACGGCAATTTTGTGACGCTCAACACCAGTCAAATGCGCCTCTCCGTGCCGGAGTATGTTGATTTCCAACAGCGGACGCAGAGCTTCACGGCCAGCGGTGTGTTTGATAGCAGCGGCAGCGCGAATTTGGCCCCGGACGAGGGCGGCGTGCCGGAGCGCGTCGAGCGGGCGATGCTGTCGCCGGAGATGTTTGCGGTTTTGCAAGCCGCACCGCTGCTGGGACGCGTCTTTACGCCGGAGGACGCGCAAGCCGGGCGCGATGACGTTGTCTTGCTCGGCTACCGTATGTGGCAGCGGCGTTACGCGAGCAAGGCCGATGTGATCGGGCAGAAGCTGACGCTCAGCGGGCGTAGCCATACTATCATCGGTGTGATGCCGCCCAGCTTTGCCTTTCCGCCGGCAGCCGAAATCTGGCAGCCGCTTTGGTTCCCCAAAGAGTTTTATGACGAGCAACGACGCGGCGGGCGCGGGTTGGAGGTGATGGCGCGGCTCAAGCCCGGCGTTAGTCTGACCGCAGCGCAAGCGGAGTTGGATCGCTTAGGCGCACAACTCACTGCGCAGCATCCGCAGAGTTATGGCGCTGAACGGCGCTATCGAATGGTCGCAGCGTCGTTGCTGGAAGATTACGTTGGCGAGTTGAAACCGGCGTTGTTGTTGCTGGCGGGCGCGGTTGGCTTCGTGCTGCTGATCGCCTGCGCCAACGTGGCGAATCTGTTGTTGACACGCGCGTCTACACGGCGGCAGGAACTGGCTGTGCGGTTGGCATTGGGCGCTGGGCGCGGGCGCTTGCTGCGGCAGTTGTTGACTGAAAGTGTCTTGTTGGCTTTGGCCGGGGGCGTGACTGGTTTGTTGCTGGCGATGTGGGGCGTGCAGTTGCTGTTGCGCTTTGTGCCTGACAACCTGCCGCGAATCAGCACAGTCAATTTGGATGGCCGCGTGTTGGTCTTCACGGCGCTGGCATCGCTGTTGACCGGCGTGATCTTTGGTCTGGCTCCGGCGCTTCAGGCAGCAAAGGCCGATGTGAATGACGCGCTGCGCGAAAGCGGGCGCACTGGCGCAGGCGCGCGACAACAACGGTTGCGCAATGCTTTCGTAGTTGCCGAGATTGCGCTGGCGTTGGTGTTGCTGACTGGCGCAGGGCTAACGTTGAGAAGTTTCTGGCGCTTGCAAGCCGTTGAGCCGGGCTTCAATCCCGACGGCGTGCTGACCTTCCGAATGTTGTTGCCGTTCAGCACGCATCCGAAAATATCACAACGCGCCACACTTTTCGGGCAAGTGTTGGAACGCCTGCGTAGCTTGCCCGGCGTAGCATCGGCAGGCGCTGTGTCGCGCATTCCGATGGCTCCGGGGAATAATTCCGGCACGGTGACCGGCGAGAATTCAGCCAACGGGCCAAACGATCCGCGCATTGAAGTCGAAATGCGCTGGGCCTCTCCGGCGTATTTTCAAACGATGGGTATCGCGTTACTCAATGGCCGCGACTTCAATGATGCCGATGCCGAAGGGACGCTGCCCATAGCCGTCGTAGATGAACAATTCGTGCGCCGTTTCTATCCGAACGAAAATCCCATCGGCAAACGCATCAAACGCGGTGGCCCGACGAGCACAAGACCGTGGAAGACCATCGTCGGTGTCGTGCGCTCCATCCGCAACCAACGCTTGGACGCCACTTCACTGCCGCAAGCCTACTTCCCGGTTTTGCAGGAGGCGGACGAAATGTTCAACCTCTCGTTCGCCGTGCGTGCGAGCGGGGGCGGGCCGTCGGCATTGACGCAGAGCGTGCGTGCTGCTGTGCTGGCAGTGGATCGCAACCAACCAATTTTTGATGTCAAACCGCTGCGAGAAATCGTCAGCGACTCGATTGCGCTCAAACGATTGGCGCTGCTCCTGCTGAGCGTCTTTGCCAGCGTGGCGTTGGTGCTGGCAGCCAGTGGAATTTACGGCGTGATGTCATACACGGTCGAGCAACGCACGCACGAGATTGGCATCCGGATGGCGCTGGGCGCGCAAGCTGGCAACGTGTTGAGACTGATTGTTCGACAAGGTTTGAAACTCGCGCTCGGCGGTGTGGCGCTGGGTTTGGTGGCGGCGCTCGCCTTAACGCGCTTGCTGACTGCGTTGTTATTCGGTGTCAGCCCAACTGACCCGCTGACGTTTACGGGGATTGCTTTGTTGCTGTTGTGCGTGTCGTTGGTGGCTTGTTGGATTCCCGCGCGGCGGGCGACCAAGGTAGACCCGCTGGTCGCGCTCAGATACGAGTGAGGCGCCAGTCAGCTTTCTAGTGCAAGCTGCTGAACGTTGTTGAGGATCAATCATGCCTGAGTGGAAGAAAGTGATCAGCGCGCGGCTGGCGTGCCTCAACCTATCACCGACGCGCGAGGCCGCCATCATCGAGGAACTCGCGCAGCACTTGGATGACTGCTACGCAGAGTTGTTGGCGGCGGGCGCGACGGCAGCGCAAGCGTATCGCCTGACGCTGCTGGAATTGAGCGAGAATGAATTGTTAGCACGTGAGCTGCGACGTGTCGAGCAGCCAGTCACGCAAGAACCCATCGTACTCGGAACCAATCGGAGGATAAATATGTTTGCGGACTTGTGGCAAGACCTGCGCTACAGCGCGCGCACGTTATTAAAGAAACCTGGCTTCACTTTGATTGCCGTTGCCACGCTGGCTTTAGGCATCGGCGCGAACACGGCGATCTTCAGCGTGGTTCATACCGTGCTGTTGCGGCCCTTGCCTTTCCCAGAACCGGAGCGGTTGGTCGTCCTAGCGACGTCGTGGCCGGGGGCAGATTTTCGGGCGGGCATCGCCTATCCGGATTACGTAGACTGGCGGACACGCGCGCAATCGTTCGAAGATACAGCCTGTTTTCTCAACACGGGATTCAATCTGATAGGTGTGGAGCCGCCGGTCAATCTGCTGGGTCGGCGTGTGAACTGGAATTTCTTTCCAATGCTCGGCGTCAAACCGCAACTCGGTCGGCTCTTTGCTGAAGCAGATGACAAGGCGGGCGCGGTGCCGACGGCGCTCATCAGTCACAGTCTGTGGCGCGAGAAATTCGGCGGCGAGCAGTCGGTCATCGGCAAAACAATCAGCCTGGATGGAAACCCGTTTGAGGTGATTGGCGTGTTGCCGCCCGGATTCGAGATGCTCCGTCGTGATGACATCTACGTCCCGCTCGGACTCTGGTTCACCCCTGACAACAACCTGCTCAAGCGGAGCAATCAATTTCCGCTCTACGCGCTGGCACGCTTGAAGCGCGGCGCCACTGAGGAACAGGCACGCGCGGAACTCTTGACGGTGGCCGCCCAACTGGCGCGCGAATACCCAACAACCAACAAAGGCCGAAGCGGGACAGCAGACAAGCTGGCCGATTTGCAGGTGAAAAACGTGCGCCCGGTTTTACTGATTTTGCTGGGCGCAGTCGGCTGCGTGCTGCTGATTGCCTGTGTGAACGTGGCGAATTTGATGTTGGTGCGCGCGGCGGGGCGCGAGCGCGAGCTGGCCGTCCGGCTGGCGTTGGGTGCTGGGCGCTGGCGCATCGTCCGGCAATTGCTCACCGAAAGTCTGTTGATTGCGGCGCTGGGCGGGGCCGCAGGCTTGTTGCTCGGGGCGTGGGGGATCAGCGGTCTGACCGCCCTGGTGCCGTCCGAACTCCTGCAACTCGATCAGGTGCGGCTCAACCAAACCGTGCTCTTGTTCACGCTGATTGTGTCAGTGCTGACCGGCTTGCTGTTTGGACTGTTGCCCGCGCTCCACGCCGCGCGCACCGATCTGAATACGGCGTTGAAAGAGGGCGGGCGCTCGGTTGCCGGTGCGGCCTGGGAGCGCGCGCGCAAAGGCTTGTTGGTAGCTGAAGTCGGCTTGGCGCTGGTGTTGTTGGTGGGCGCGGGACTGATGCTGCGCACCTTGCATCAATTGACGCGCGTGGATTTGGGCTTCAACGCAGAGAACCTGTTGACGCTGCGATTCACCTTGCCGGGCCGAGTTTACAACATAGAGCGGCGGCTCACGTTTTTCCAGGAATGCCGCGCACGCATTGAAGCACTGCCGGGAGTGCGTTCGGCCTCGTTCGTTATGTCGCTGCCGGTTGACGGGTCGAACTGGAACTCTTCCTTCCTCGTGGCCGACAAACCCCTGTCACCGCCCGGAGAATTGCTTAATGCAGCCTTCACTCCGGTCAGCGCAAATTACTTCGACACGATGGGCATCCGGTTACTCGCAGGCCGTGCCTTTAGCGAGGCCGAGATGAGCGATACGCCGCCTGTTACGTTGATCAACGAATCGCTGGCGCGCCGCCTGTGGCCCGGTGAGAACCCGATTGGGAAACGCTTGAGACAAGGCAATGCCGACAGCCAAGCAGCCTGGCGCGAAGTGATTGGCGTGGTTGGCGACGTAAAGCTCTACGGCCTGGATCAGCCCGCGCCCTTGCACGTTTACTTGCCGCTCGCGCAACGCAATAGTTCAATCGTCGGGCTGGTCGTGCGCACGGCGGGCGATCCGCTCGCGCTGGCCCAGACGGTCGAGCGGACAATTCGCTCGCTTGATAAAGACCTGCCTGTTAGAAGCCGTTCGATGGATCAATTGATAGGGAATGCGCTGGCGCGGCAGCGACTGACGCTAGCGTTGCTAACTGGCTTAGCTATGTTGGCGCTGCTGCTCGCGGGCGTCGGCATCTATGGCGTGATGTCTTATGCGGTGACGCAGCGCACTCACGAGTTGGGCATCCGGCTGGCCCTTGGCGCGCAGACTTCAGACGTGTTGCGCTTGGTAGTCAAGCAAGGCATGCGGCTGGCCGTCGCGGGCGTCGTCATCGGTCTCACCGCCGCCCTGACGCTAGCCAAGCTGCTGACCAGTTTCTCCACGTTGCTCTATGGCGTGAAGGCGACCGATCCGGCGACCTTCGCCTTGATTGCGCTGTTGCTGCTGGCGGTCGCGCTCCTGGCCTGCTACATCCCGGCGCGCCGGGCGACTCGTGTAGACCCACTCCTCGCGTTGCGCTGTGAGTGATTCGATTTTGGATTTTAGATTTTGGATTCGAGAATGCAGCCCTCGCTTCAATCCAAAATCTAAAATCTAAAATCCAAAATCAGAGGAATGCTGATGTCAAATATTGTGCATGTAACTCCCTTTCTACTTGTCCCCGACCTCGACGCCGCGCTCGATTTCTTCACGCGCGTACTGGGGTTCACCGTTCCATATCAAATGGAGAACTATGCCTACCTCGCGCTTGATTCAGCGGGCCTGCGCTTGCTGGCAGAGCGTACTGCCACGCCTGTTGCACGCGAACACGCCCGCACGACCGTTTACATTGACGTGCGCGATGTGGATGCGCTCTACGCGGAATTGCAAGCGCGACTCGCCAAATTGTCCGCAGAGGATGTGCAGCCGCCTGTCAACCAGGATTATGGAATGCGCGAACTCAGCGTGCGCATGCCTGACGGCCACTGGCTGACCTTCGGACAACCAGTAAGGAGTTAAAGGGCGCAGGAAGTTTCGTGATGCCTGAGTGGAAACAAGAAATCAGACGGCGCTTGGCGCAACTCAACCTCGCACCTACGCGCGAGGCGGCCATCGTCGAAGAACTCGCGCAGCACTTGGAGGATCGCTATGCGGAATTGCTCGCAGGCGGCGCGACGGAAGCGGAAGCTGAGCGCCAGACGCTGGCGGAATTGAGCAAGAGTGAATTACTTCAACAAGAGCTGCGGCGCGTAGAGCGGCAAGTTACGCCGGAGCCTATTGTGCTTGGCACCAATCGAAGGAGCAATGTAATGGCAGACCTGTGGCAAGACCTGCGCTTCGGCGCGCGGATGTTAAGCAAGAAACCCGGCTTCACCTTGATTGCCGTGCTCACGCTCGCGTTGGGTATCGGCGCGAATACGGCCATCTTCAGCGTCGTCAATGGCGCGCTGCTCCAACCGCTGCCTTATCCCGCGTCACAGCAGCTCGTGCGCCTCTTTGAGCGCGTTGAGCGCACGACAATGGCGAGCGACCGGATGGAAGTCGCGCCGGCCAATTACTTTGATTGGCGCGAGCAGACCGCTTCACTCAGCGGTCTGGCGACCTATGGATTGACCGGCCTGGCTTTGTCGGGTGATGGCGCAGCGGAGCGTATTGAAGGGGCGCTGGCTTCAGTTGACTTCTTCTCGGTGCTGGGCGTGCCGCCGCTGCTGGGGCGGACGTTTACGGCGGAAGACGAGCGCTCGGGCGAACGCTTTATGGCTGTCATCAGTTTTGACTTGTGGCAGCGCCGGTTCGGCGGCGCGCGCGAGATCATCGGGCGCGCGATTCAGATTGACGGTTACAGCTTCACCATCATTGGGGTGATGCCGCCCGGCTTCGGGTATCCGCATCGGACTGAGCTGTGGGAACTCTACCGGCTCGGCGCGAATCAGCGGCAGATGCGCGAGGCGCGGTTTCTCAAAGTCATCGCGCGCTTGAAGTCGGGTGTCACGCTTGACCAAACGCAAGCCGAGCTGTCGGGCATTGCGCGGCGGCTGGCCGAACAGTATCCGCAGACCAATCGCAATTGGGGCGTCAACGTAGTGCCATTGTTGAAAGAAGAGGTCGGCAAGATCGAACCGGCGCTGCTCGTCTTGTTCGGCGCAGTCGCACTGGTGTTGCTTATCGCGTGCGCCAACGTGGCCAGTCTACTGCTCGAACGCGCCGCCGCGCGGCAAGCTGAGATTGGGATTCGCCTGGCGCTGGGCGCTCAGCCGCGTCGCATCGTGCGGCAATTGCTCGCCGAGAGTCTGTTGCTGGCTAGCTTGGGCGGGCTGTTGGGCTTGCTCGTGGGCGTCTGGGGCTTGCATGCGCTGCTCGCACTTGCGCCGGAGAATCTGCCGCGCCTCGGCGAAGTCCGACTCGATGCGCGCGTGTTTGGCTTCACCCTGCTCGTGACACTCGTGACCGGCCTCCTCTTTGGCCTTGCGCCTGCGTGGCAAGCGGCGCGGCAAGATGTGCAAACGGCGCTCAAAGAAGGAACGGGCAGAGCATCGGGTCAGCGCCGCCTATTCGGAGCGCTCGTGGTTGCCGAAGTCGCATTGGCGCTCGTCGTGCTCGTCGGCGCTGGGTTGCTCGCGAGCAGCTTCCTGCGTGTGTTGCGGGTCGAGCCGGGCATTGACGTGGAGCGGTTGCTGACCGTGGACTTCGAGCCGCCGTCGGCGCGCTACAACGGGAGCGACTGGAAAGCGCAAAGGCTGAAATTCTGGCAGCAGCTTTCGGCGCGTGTCGCCGCACTGCCCGGCGTCGAAGCGGTCGGCGCGGTTGACAGCCTGCCATTCAGCGGCGACGGCGCCCGCGTCTGGCGTTTCCGGTATGCCGGCGATGACCCGAACGTAGCGGCTGGCCCTGCCGCTACTTTTCAAGTAGCGACGCGCGATTACTTTCGCACGGTCGGCATACAACTTCGGCGCGGACGCCTCTTCAGCGCCGCCGATGGTGATGGCACGCCGCCGGTCGTCATCGTCAACGAAACGATGGCGCGCCGCTTCTGGCCGAATGCTGAAGCCGTGGGGCAACGCATCGTCATCCGCAACGAAGAGTTCGCGCGCGAAATCATCGGCGTCACGAGTGACGTGAAGCATTTCGGTCTGGAGCGAGAGACCGCGCCGGAAATGTACGTGCCTTTCGAGCAGCGCGTGATTGACGTGATGCCGTTGCTCGTCCGCGTTAAAGGCGATCCAGCGCAATTCAGCAACGCCGTCAGAGCGCAAGTCCAAGCCGTTGACCCAACGGTTGCGGTGGCCGCGATCATACCGATGCGACAACTGCTGTCCGCCTCGCTGGCGCCGAGGCGCTTCACACTGCTGTTGCTGGGAGCTTTTGCGGGGCTGGCGCTGCTGCTCGCGAGCGGCGGGATTTATGGCGTGATGGCTTATGCGGTGGCCGAACGCACGCGCGAAATCGGCATCCGCCTGGCGCTGGGCGCGCAAACGCGTGACGTATTGCGGCTCGTCATTGCACAAGGAATGAAGTTGACCCTCGTTGGTGTGCTCGTCGGCTTGGGCGGGGCGTGGTTGCTGACGCGGTTGTTGAAGAGCTTGTTATTCGAGGTGAGTGCAACCGACCCGCTGACGTTTGTCGCTATCGCACTGTCGCTGATGGGGGTCGCATTGCTGGCATGTGTTGTCCCGGCGCGGCGAGCGACCAAGGTAGACCCGCTGATTGCGCTACGGTCTGAGTAAGACGGGGTAATGGGACGTAGGAGCAGACCTGTGTGTCTGCCCCGGTCTTGCGTACCCGCCGCTTCAGGGCAGACACAGGTCTGCCCCTACGCTATCGGTGTTATCTCAATCAATTCCACAACTACCGACGGAGGCATTCTGGAAATGAAAGCGACTCAAGTTCTCGCGCTGTTGCTGGCGGTGTTGAGCTTCAACATTTGGATCACTCCAGCTTCTTCAACACAGACAGCGGCGACGGCTACTAAAAAGGCCCATCATTTCGTGTTCTTCAATCGTGACAGGAAGCGCATCGCCGACACGGCGTTTCTCGCGACAAAGGCCTTTGAAGGGGCGCAAATAAAATACACCTGGCAGGAATTGGAGCCGGAGCAGGACACCTACGATTTCAGCGCCATCCGCCAGGACTTGGAATTTCTGACCTCGAAAGGGAAGCGGCTCTTTATCCAGCTTCAGGACGTTTCCTTCCACGACAACATTGTGAATGTCCCGCGCTACCTACAGCGCGACAGCCGCTACAACGGCGGAGTGGCCCGGCAATACAGTAATGAAGAGCCTGGCAAAAGCGCAGTTCCCGAAGGCTGGGTGGCGCGGCGCTGGGACCCCGCGGTGCAGGAGCGGTGGCATAAGCTGCTTTCGGCGTTGGGTAAAGAATTTGATGGCAAGCTCGAAGGCATCAATGTACCCGAAACGTCACTCGTGTTTGGCGGAAGTGCGGAATTGTTGCCGAAAGGTTTCACCCATGCTGGTTATCGTGACGCGGTCATCACAAATATGCGTGCCTTGAAGCGCGCGTTTCCAAAGTCAGTGGCAATGCAGTACGCGAACTTCATGCCTGGAGAATGGCTGCCCGGTGAAGACAAGTCTTACCTGCGCAGCGTCTACCAACAGGCGAGAGAATTGAAGGTTGCGGTGGGCGGTCCTGACCTCATGCCTTACCGGCGCGCTCAGATGAACCACGCTTATCTACTGATCAAGGAAAGTGCCGGCCTTGTGCCGACTGGCATCGCGGTTCAAGACGGCAACTATGAGTTCGTGAATCCGAAGACCGGCAAGCGCGTGACCATTGCCGAGTTGCAGGAGTTTGCTACGGAGTATCTCAAAGTTGATTACATCTTTTGGTGTACCCAGGAACCTTTCTACTCCGAACAGTTGCTACCTTCACTCAAGCGTTGAGTGGCCAGCGCACGGACAAGGCTATGAAGAACAAATGTGGCTCAACTGTGCCTGACTGGAAAGCGGAGATCAGACGGCAGCTTCAACACTTGGCGCTTGCGCCGCCACGCGAGGCGGCCATCCTCGAAGAACTGACGCAGCATCTCGATGACTGCTATGCGGAACTGCTGGCAGGCGGCGCAACGGAAGCGGAAGCCTATCGCGCGGCGCTGGCGGAGTTGAGTGGGAGCGAATTATTGGCGCGGGAACTGCGCCGCGTGGAGCGGCAGAGCGCACCGGAACTTATCCTGCTTGGAACCAATCGGAGGACAAATATGTTGGCAGACCTATGGCAAGACCTGCGCTACGGCGCGCGAATGTTGCTGAAGCAACCCGGCTTCACGTTGGTTGCAGTGCTTTCGCTGGCACTCGGCATCGGCGCCAATACGGCCATTTTCAGTTTGTTGGATGTTGTGCTGCTCAAATCACTGCCCGTGCAAGAGCCGGAAAAATTGGTGCTCTTTGGCAAGGGCGAAGAAACTGGCCTGACCGATCAGTTCCCAAACAGAAGCATGGATCTCTTCTCCTACCCTTTTTATCAAGCGGTGCGGCAGCGCAGGGAAGTCTTTACCGATGTGGCAGCGCTGCTAAGCATGACTTGGAACGTGCACGGCACGGTCAACACAAATGAGTCGAGCAGCGAAGTGGTGCAGCTTGGTGTGCAACTGGTCTCCGGCACTTATTTCTCCGTCTTGGGTGTGAACGCCGAGTTGGGGCGCGTCCTCACCGAAGCGGATGATCTGACGTCGGGCGGACATCCGGTCGCTGTCGTGAGCTACGCCTGGTGGGAACGCCAACTGGGCGGCGACCCGGCGGTGATTGGCAAAACCGTCACGATTGATCAGACGACCTACACGATCATCGGTGTAGCGCCCAAGGAGTTTTTTGGCACGACGGTGGGACGAGCGCCAGACCTCTGGATACCGCTGGCGATGATGCCACAGATGCCGCCCGGCCACTGGGATAAGCGAAACGACAAGTCATCCTACCCGCTCTATTTGATCGCCCGGCTGAAAAATGGCGTGAGCACCGAGCAGGCAAGCGCCGCAGTGAATCTGCTCTTCAAGCAGTCACTGCAAGCGCAAGCGGGCGCGCAGCCTTCGGCGGAGCGGTTGCAGGATATTCAGCGAGCCAGCGTTGAACTGACGCCTGCGGGCAAGGGGTTATCGTCACTGCGCCGACAATTCTCACTTTCACTGCGCATCTTGATGGCGGTGGTCGGAATGGTCTTGCTGATTGCCTGCGCGAACGTAGCGAATCTGTTGCTGGCGCGTGCCTCGACGCGGCAAAAAGAGTTTGCCGTGCGGTTGGCGGTAGGGGCAAACCGCCTGCGCCTCATCCGTCAGTTGCTCAGCGAAAGCCTGCTACTGGCCAGCCTCGGCGGGCTTGCCGGAGTTGCACTGGCCTGGTCGGGTAGCCGCTTGCTTGTCTTGCTGGCTTCGACCGGTTCGCGGTCGTTGCCGCTTGACGTCACGCCGAATGCCCGCATCCTGCTGTTTACGCTGTTCGCTTCTTTACTCTCTGCCGTGATTTTTGGAACTGCACCAGCATTGAATGCGGCTAGGATCGAGCCGAATACTGCGCTCAAAGGCGGGAAAGGCACGGCGCAGGCTACGTCGCAAAGCCCGCTCAGCAAGGCGCTCGTGGCCGCTCAAGTTGCAATCTCGCTACTGCTGCTAGTTGGAGCAGGGCTATTTGTGCGCACACTGATCAATCTACAAAACATCCCCACCGGATTCAATGCACAGAATGTAACGCTCTTTAAGGTGGATACCACGATGACTGGCTATAGCGAAGCGCAACGCGCGAGTGCCATGCGCGAGGTGGAAGAGAAAGTGAAGACGATACCGGGCGTGCAGGCAGCCGCATTTTCCTTCGTTGTTTTCAATCAAGGTGGTTGGTCAGGCCCGGTATCTATGCACGACTACACTCCGCCGCCAGGACAAAGCCGGACCGTCAGAAACAATGTAGTTGGCCCGGACTATTTCACTGCGCTGGGCATTCCGTTTTTAGTTGGGCGGGGCTTCAGCGCGCAGGACACGGATAAATCCCAGAAAGTCGCGGTGATCAGCGAAACGACAGCGCAGCGGTTCTTCCCGAATGGCTCTCCGCTCGGCAGGCGCTTTGGCAGAGGCGGCCCCGAAAATAGCAATCAGATCGAGGTCATCGGCGTGGTGAAAGATGTCAAGTACGGGAGCCTGACAGAACCGCCGCAGCCGATAGTCTATTATTGTTATACCCAGCACAGGGAGTTTCCCAACAACTTTGTCGTGCGCTTCTCTGGCGCGCCGGAAGCCATCGTCCCGCAAGTGCGGCAGGCGATTAAGCAAGTCAACCGCAGCCTGCCGATTGATGAAGTTCTGAGTTTGTCCGATCACATTGGCCGCTCGCTAGTTCAACAGCGACTGGTCGCGCGGCTCGCCTCCTTCTTCGGACTGCTCGCGTTGCTGCTCGCGTGTGTTGGGTTGTACGGCGTTTTGTCCTACGCCGTCGCGCGGCGCACCAATGAAATCGGCATCCGGATGGCGCTCGGTGCGCAGAGCGGCGATGTGCTCTGGCTGGTGTTGCGCGAAGCTCTCACGCTGGTGTTGATCGGCGTTGGCATTGGATTGGCAGCTTCTTTGGCAGCGACGCGAATGGCGGAGAAGCTGCTCTATGACTTGAGGCCAAACGACCCGGTGATTATTGCGCTAGCGACGGCAGTACTATTCGTCGTCGCCGCATGCGCTGGTTACTTGCCCGCGCGCAGGGCGGCGCGGGTTGATCCGATGGCGGCACTGCGAGTCGAGTGAATCAGCGCGAACAATTCAACTATGTTTGACTGGAAACGAATAATCAGACAGCGGCTGACACACTTGAAGCTAGAGCCGACGCGTGAAGCCGCAATCGTCGAAGAACTTGCCGCCCATCTCGATGACTACTACGCGGAACTACTCTCCGGCGGCGCGACTGAAGCGGAAGCCAAGCACCGGACATTGGCGGAATTGAGTGGGAGTGAAATCTTTACGCGCGAACTGCAACGCGTGGAGCGGCAAGTCGCGCCAGAACCTATCGTGTTGGGGACCAATCGGAGGACAAATATGTTGGCAGACCTATGGCAAGACCTGCGCTACGGTGCGCGAATGTTACTGAAAAATCCTGGCTTCAGCGCCGTAGTGGTGCTGACGCTGGCGCTGGGTATTGGCGCTAACGCGGCACTCTTTTCGGTGGTCAATGGCGTGCTCTTGAATCCGCTGCCTTATCCGCAGCCCGAGCAGCTTGTCGCGCTCAACCAGCGCACGTCGAATGTCGCTGCGGGTTCGATCTCGTACCCGAACTATCTGGACTGGCAAAAAGAGAATCAGACCTTCTCCGCAATTGCCGTTTCGCGCCAGTCCAGTTTCGCCGTGCTCGGCACGGGCGAAGCCGAGCGCGTCAGGGGGCGGCGGTGCACGGCAAATCTCTTCTCGGTGCTCGGTGTGAAGCCTGCGTTGGGGCGCGACTTCGCGCCGGGCGAAGATGCACCCGGTGTCGGCCCAGTGGCGATCATCAGCGCAGAGTTTTGGCAACGCAGATTTGGTGGCGCGCGGGATGTACCGGGCAAGAGCCTGACTGTGGATGACAGGAACTACACGATTGTGGGCGTGCTCCCGGCGAGCTTTACGCTCTATCGCGGTACTGATGTCTATATACCTATGGGCCAATGGGGCAATACCGCGTTGCAGAGTCGTAGCGTGGGATTGGGCCTGCAAGGTATTGGCCGGCTCAAGCCCGGCGTAAGTCTCGCCCAGGGGCAGGCCGATCTTGACCGAGTGACGCGGAGGCTGGCCGAAGCCTATCCCGAAGCCAACCGTGGCGTTGGCGCTGCTGTCGCTCCGCTCAAGGAAAGATTGGTCGGCGATGTCGGGCCGAGTCTGTGGATGCTGTTGGGCGCGGTCGGCTTCGTCTTGTTGATCGCGTGCTTAAATGTCAGCAACCTGCTGCTGGCGCGTGCGACCGGCAGGACGCGCGAATTCGCCATTCGCGCTGCGCTGGGTGCGGCCCAATGGCGTTTGCTGCGCCAATCGCTCACTGAAAGCCTCTTGCTGGCTTTGGTCGGTGGCGGACTGGGCTTGTTGCTCGCCGCCTTGGGTACGCGCGCCGCACTCAATGTGCTGCCTACCGGCTTGCCGCGTGCGGACGAGGTCGGGCTTGATGCGCGGGTCTTGCTCTTCACCGCAGCCATTTCGCTGCTCACCGGTCTGCTCGCTGGGCTGGCTCCGGCGTTGAAGACTCCGCAATGGCGGCTGGCCGAAACTCTCAAGGAGAGCGGGCGCGGCGCGGGCGGCGGGCGTCACCGCGCGCAAGGCGTTCTGGTCGCAGTGGAAGTGGCGCTGGCGCTCGTGCTGCTGATCGGTGCGGGGTTGATGATCCGCACCTTGAGCGCGTTGTGGAACGTTGATCCGGGCTTTCGGCCCGACAATGTGTTGACCTTCGGACTCAGCTTTCCGCCCTCGATGCGGGCGCTTAGCCCGGAGGGGAAGCGCGCCGCCTTGCGCGACTTGAGTGACCGGCTCAACGCGACGCCGGGAGTCAAAGCGGCTTCCTTCTCGCTGCTCGCCTCTCTTATGCAAAACGGAAGCAACTCGTACTTCTGGCTTGATGGCCAGCCCAAACCCGCGAGCACTAGCGAAATGAATCGGACGTTAGTGTACGGGGTCGAACCTGGCTATCTAACGGTGATGGGAATCCCGCTCAAGCAGGGCCGCTTTTTCACCGCCCATGACGAAACAGGCACTCAAGGAGTCGTAGTGATTGACGAGGTCTTTGCCCGCCAATATTTCCCAACCAGCAACCCCATCGGCAAGCGCCTCCAGTTGGACTTCAACCAAAGCCCGTCTGAGATCGTCGGTGTGGTCGGGCACGTCAAGCAGTGGGGGCTAGATACGGACGACAGCCACTCGCTCCAGGCGCAGCTATACCTCCCGTACAGGCAGTTGAACTGGAATTCAGAAGCGGACGTGTTTGTGCGTGTCGAGGGTGCTGGGGGAGAGGCAGCGGCACAGCTTGCCGCGCTCCGCCGGGTCGTCCAAAGCCAACACAAGGATAACGTCATTTACGAGCCGCAGACGATGAATGAGGTAATAGCAAATTCGTTGGCCCGGCGGCGTTTCGCAATGATCTTGCTCAATGCCTTTGCGGTGGTGGCGCTGCTGCTCTCAAGCATCGGACTTTACGGCGTCATCTCGTATCTCGTTGGCCAGCACACTCATGAACTAGGAATCCGCCTCGCGCTAGGAGCGCAACGCAAAGACGTGCTGCTGCTCGTGCTCAGTCAAGGCATGAAAATGACGTTGGGCGGCGTGACGCTGGGACTGCTCGCCGCGCTGAGCCTGACCCGGCTGCTGGCACAGATGCTCTACGGCGTGAGCGCGACTGATCCGGCCACCTTCGCTGGCATTGCCCTGCTGCTTGTGGCGGTGGCGCTTGCGGCCTGCTTCGTGCCGGCGTGGCGCGCGACGAAGGTAGACCCGCTGGTCGCGTTGCGCTGTGAATGAGGAGTTTTCAGTTTTTAGTTTTCAGTTTTTAGCGAAGAGAGTGAGAACGGGGACTGCTGCTTGACTGAAAACTAAAAACTGAAAACTGAGCGAAGCGATGATGCCTGACTGGAAAACAGAGATCAGAAGGCGGCTGGCAAATTTGCGGCTGGAACCGGCGCGCGAGGCCGCCATCATCGAGGAACTCGCCGCACACCTTGAAGAGTGTTACGCCGACTTTTTGGCAGGCGGGGTCAGCCGGGAAGAAGCGGAACGGCTGACGCGGGCGGAATTACGTGGGAATGAATCCCTAGTGCAGCAACTGCGGCGCGTCGAGCGGCAGATTGACCCGGAACCCCTCATGCTCGGAACAAATCGGAGGACCAATATGATTGCAGATCTGTGGCAAGACTTGCGCTACGGCGCGCGTATGTTGCTCAAGCAGCCCGGCTTCAGCTTGATTGCCGTGCTCACCCTAGCGTTGGGCATCGGCGCGAATACAACGATGTTTAGCGTGATCAATTCGCTGCTGCTCAAGCCGGTGCCATTTCCTGCGGCAGAGCGCTTGGTCTTAGTGTGGCAATCCCGCGTTAACGAGCCCCAGAGCCGGAGTATCGTCGCGGCGCCGAATTATTGGGATTGGGAGAAGCAGAATGATGTCTTTGAGCGGATGGCGTTGTTGGATTCCGCCGGGAAAGGCTACAGCCTGGCTGGTGATGGCGAAGCGGAGCGCGTTTCCGGCGTGCGTGTGACAGCGGGCTTTTTCGATGTGTTGGGCATCGCGCCACAACTGGGCCGCACGTTTTTGCCCGCCGAAGAGCAGCCGGGCAAACATCAGGTCGTGGTGATCAGCGACAGCCTGTGGCGGTCGCGCTACAACGCTGATCCAACCATCATCGGCAAAACGGTCAAAGTGGATAGCGAACCCCACACGGTGATTGGAGTGATGCCGCCGAAATTCGAGTTTCAACTTTACAGCCCGATCCGGCAACTGTGGGTGCCGGTGGCTTATACCAAAGGCGACTATGAGCGCGGCTCAAATTCATTTATGTGCCTGGCCCGGCTCAAGCCTGGCGTGAGCCTTGAACAGGGGCGGGCGCGGATGGACAACCTCGGACGCGCGTTGGCGGCGCAATATCCGCAAGACATCGCGGGCGGGACCGTCACCGTTGATTCCATCATCGGCTATGACACCGAAGCGCAACAGCGCACGCTGCTGACCTTGCTCGCGGTCGCCGGGTTCGTCTTGTTGATTGCTTGCGTCAACGTCGCCAATTTGCTGATGGCGCGCGGGGCTGCGCGGCAGCGTGAATTGGCGATTCGCGCCGCCCTTGGCGCGAGCCGCCGCCGCACGATTCGCCAGATGCTAACGGAAAGTTTGTTGCTGGCCTTTGCGGGCGGGTTGAGCGGTATTCTGCTCGCCATCTGGAGCAATGGCTTGTTGCTAAAAGTGCTGCCGGGCAATCTGATGGCAGTGCCTTTCCGTTCGATCAGCCGCACCGCAGGCCTCACGCTTGATTACAAAGTGCTGGCGTTTACCTGGGCCATCACTTGCTTGACGGGCATCATTTTCGGCTTAGCGCCCGCGCTGATTTTCTCCAAACGAGATGTCAACGAATCGCTGCAAGAAGGCAGCCGTGGCACGACCAGCGGCGGCGGTGCCAAGCTGCGCCAGGGCTTGGTCGTGCTCGAAGTTGCCCTGACTTTGATTGTGCTGACGGGGGCGGGACTGATGATTCAAAGCATGGCGCGGTTGTTGAACGTGACGCCCGGCTTTGATCCAAACAATTTGCTGGTGCTGAGCATGACTCTGCCGCAGGAAAATCTTTATTACGGGCCGCCGGGGCGTCCGGAATTCCCGCGGCTGTTGCAGCAACACGTCGGGGGTATTCCCGGTGTCGTCTCTGTCAGTGCCGTCAGCCACATGCCCATCAGCGGCGGTTGGGCAGGCCGCAGCTTCGTAATTGAGGGACGGCCTGAGCAGGACCGAGACAATCAGCCAGGCGCAAAGTACAACATTATTTGCCCCAGTTATTTTCAGACGATGGGTATCAAGCAGATCGGCGGACGCGAATTTACCGAACAGGATTCGCTGAATGCGCCCGGCGTCGTTGTCGTCAATCAGGCGCTGGCCAAGCGCTATTTTCCTGATGAAGACCCGGTCGGGAAGCGCATCAAAATTGGCCAGTTCAACAGCGATGCGCCCTGGCTGACCATTGTGGGCGTCACTGGGGACGTCAAACAACGCGGCCTGGATCAGCAGACGCGCCCCGAATTTTTCCGCCCGTATAACCAAGCTGCCTGGCCTGTGATGACGGTTGTTGTGCGCACCGCGGCTAACCCGGGCGCGTTCATTGCGCCGGTTAAACAAGCTCTCGCACGTTTTGAACCGGAACGTGCGGCTTCTGGCATCCGCACAATGGAGGAAGTGCTTTACGACTCAGCCGGCGCGCGCCGCTTCCCGATGATGTTATTGGTGGCGTTTTCCTTGATCGGCTTGACGCTTGCTGCCGTAGGCATTTCAGGCGTGGTTGCCTTTTCGGTCGCACAACGCACCCGCGAAATTGGCATTCGCATGGCGCTCGGCGCAAGCAAAGGCTCGGTGATTCGCTTAGTACTGAATCGCAGCATGGGCGCAGCGTTCATTGGCATCGCTGTTGGCTTGGCTGGTTCTCTGGCGTTAACCAGATTTCTGGCGGGGCTGCTGTTTGAAGTCAGACCCATGGACCCGCTCATCTTAGGTTCAGTGTCTGCCTTGCTGGCGAGCGTCGCCTTCGCTGCCTGTTATTTCCCGGCTCGCCGCGCCACTAAAGTGGACCCGCTGGTTGCGCTGCATTGCGAATGAAGCGGCGGACAGGCGGGAGGAACTCACTATGCCTGACTGGAAACACCACATCAGGAAGCGACTGGCGGGTTTGAGACTGGAGCCGGCGCGCGAGGCGGCGATTATTGAAGAGCTAGCCCAGCACTTAGCCGACTGCTACGCGGAATGGCTCGCGTGTGGCGTGGCTGAAGTGGAAGCCGAGCGCCAGACGCTGGCGGAATTGCGTGGTAGTGAATTGTTGGCGCAAGAACTGCAGCGCGTGGAGCGGCAAATTAACCAAGAGCCCATCGTACTAGGAACCAGTCGGAGGACAAAGATGATCGCAGGACTGTGGCAAGACCTAAAGTATGGCTGGCGCATGTTGCGTAAATCGCCCGGTTTTACTCTCGTGGCGGCGCTCACGCTAGCGCTCGGTATCGGCGCGAACACTGCCATCTTTACGGTGGTTGATGCGACCCTGTTGCGCGGCTTGCCCTACCAGGCACCAGAGAGGCTGGTTCAAGTGTGGGAAACTCGCCGGCTGGGCGAGATCAAACAGTTGGATGCTTCCTACCCGGATTACCTGGATTGGGGGCAACAAACCGATGTCATCGAAGGTATCTGCGGATATTCGGGATGGGGTGGTTCATTCACGCTTACTGGCACGCTCACCGGGCGCGCTGAACCCGAACGGATCGAGGGCGCGCGCGTCACCGCCAGCTTCTTTTCTGTGCTAGGTGTTGCACCTGCGTTGGGGCGTAGTTTTCTGCCGAATGAAGATAAGCCCGGAGCTGCGCCAACAGTCATCATCGGCCACGGGCTATGGCAGCGGCGCTTTGGCGCTGATCCGCAGATTGTCGGGCAACAAATCGTACTGGACGGCAACGGTTATACGGTGCTCGGCGTCTTGCCCCAAAGTTTTCAATTCGCCCCAATGGGCAAAGCGCAACTCTGGGTGCCATTGCGTCCACTCCCTTTCCAGGTAAACCGGCGGTTCATGCATTGGCTGGATGTCATCGTTCGGCTCAAGCCCGGCGTCAGTCTGGCGCAAGCTCAGGCGCAGATGAACGTAGTCGGCGCGCGCATTGAACGCGAAAATCCGGATACTCACACGAGCGCAGGATTGAAGCTCGTTCCGTTGCACGAGCAGATTGTCGGCTCAGTCGGCCCACTGCTGCTGGTTTTGCTCGGCGCAGTTGGGCTGGTGTTACTGATCGCCTGCGCCAATGTCGCCAACTTGCTGCTGCTGCGCGCGGTGGCGCGGCGGCAGGAAATCAGTATTCGGCTGGCGCTCGGCGCAACGCGTTGGCGGTTGGTGCGGCAACTGGTCAGCGAGAGCTTGTTACTGGCGCTACTGGGCAGCCTGTTGGGTGTGGCGCTGGCGAAAATTGGCGTCCAACTCTTGCTGGCCGCGATTCCCGCGGCGCAACTCAGCACAATGCCTTACCTGCAAGGGCTGGCGCTCAACACTCGCGTCCTGGCGTTTACCTTTGCGCTATCGTTAATCACCGGGATCGTGTTTGGGTTAGTTCCGGCATGGCAATCAACCCGGCTGGATTTGCACACCGCGCTCAAAGACGGCGGCCGGGCGGCCGCGAGCGGTGGTCGCTGGCGTTTGCGCAGCCTGCTGGTGGTTTCGGAGATGGCGTTGGCGTTGGTGTTACTGATCGGCGCAGGATTGTTGATCCAGAGCACGCTGCGTTTGCTCAACGTCAAGTTGGGTTTCAAGCCTGAGCGCCTGCTGACGCTGCAATTGGAATTACCGCAAGCCAGATATTCAACCGATGATCAGACCCGGGCCTTTCACCAACAACTGCTCACCCGCGTAGCGGCGTTACCCGGAGTCGTCAGCGCCAGTTCGGTCAACTGGCTACCGCTCGAAGGCGGCCCGGTAGATTTGTTTTGGATAGAAGGTCCGCCACGGCCGCGGCCAAGCGAGATGCCCAAGGCCACTACACGCGTCGTGAGTGCCAATTACTTTCACACGATGGGCATCGCACTTATCAAAGGTCGGCATTTCACCGACGCTGATAATCAAACGTCGCCCAGGGTTTTAGTTGTCAACAACGCCCTGGCCAAGAAGCTCTTCGGTCAGCAAGAACCGCTTGGTCGCCGCCTGATCTTTGATGACAAACCGTTGGAGATCGTCGGCGTGGTGGACGATGAACGAGTGGGTGAACTGGATCAAGAGGCGGAATCAGTGGTCTACCGGCCATTTCTGCAAGACCCCTGGGCGAAAGTGAATCTGGCAGTGCGAACTACAGGCGAGCCAGGCAGCGTCGTGAATGCTGTACGTAGCGAAGCACAAGCTCTTGATCCGAATCTGGCGCTTTTCTCCGTCGCCACGATGGAGCAACTGATCGCCGAACAGCCTGCGACTTTTTTGCGGCGTTATCCGGCCCTTTTGCTGGCTGTGTTTGCGGCCCTGGCGTTGATTCTGGCGGCAATAGGCATTTACGGCATCGTCTCTTACTCGGTTAAACAACGTACGCACGAAATTGCTATTCGTCTGGCCCTGGGCGCGCAAAGCAGAGATGTGCTGCGGTTGGTAATCGGGCAAGGCATGCGACTGGCCGGTGCGGGTGTCGTCATCGGTCTTGCGTTGGCCATAACGCTAGCCAAATTGATGACTGGATTTTCCGGCTTGCTATATGGCGTGCAGGCGACTGATTCGCCGACTTTTGCGTTGATCGCGCTGTTGCTGCTGGCTGTCGCACTAGCGGCCTGCTGGCTGCCCGCGCGGCGAGCGACAAAGGTGTCCCCATCGGCCTCGCTGCGAGCCGAGTGAGCTACGGCGAGCAATCTGATGCTTGACTGGAAACCGAAAATCAGACGGCGACTGGCGGGTTTGAGACTGGAGCCAACTCGCGAGGCCGCGATTATTGAAGAGCTGGCCCAGCACTTAGCAGACTGCTACGAGGAGTTGCTCGCGAGCGGCGTGACGGAAGCGGAAGCCGAGCGCCGGACGCTGGCGGAATTGAGGGGCAGTGAATTGTTGGCGCAAGAACTGCGGCGTGTGGAGCGGCAGGTCACGCCGGAACCTATCGTGCCCGGAACCAATCGGAGAATAAATATGGTTGCAGATTTGTGGCAAGACCTGCGTTACGGCGCGCGCATGTTGCTGAAGCATCCCGGGGTCACGGCAGTGGCGGTGCTTTCGCTGGCGCTGGGCGTCGGTGCGAACACGGCCATCTTTAGTTTGATTGATGCGGTGTTGCTGAAAATGCTGCCCGTCGCACAGCCTGAGCAACTCTACTTTATTCAAAACGTCGGCCCGCGTCGTCCCGACGGTGGCGCGCCGCCTTATCCGTGCTTCGAGCGTTTTCGTGATCGCAATCAATCTTTCACTGGGCTGGCGGCTTTCACTGCGTTCGACCCCCAACTCAAGATTGATGGACAGATCGAAGAAGCACACGGCCAGCAGGTTTCGGGGAATTACTTTTCACTGCTTGGCGTCAATGCAGCGCTAGGGCGCGTATTCAGTTCGGCAGACGATGCGGTGCCGGGGCAAGGTGGGCCGGATGGTTTAGTGGCGGTCATTAGTTACGACTATTGGACGCAGCGTTTCGGCCAGCATCCGGCGGTCATTGGCAAAGTTCTGCAACTCGGCAACCAAGCAGTGACGATCATCGGCGTGACGCCACCTGATTTTCACGGACTAATTCCTGGCCAGGACTTCAACCTCGCACTCCCGATGGCATCGGCGGGCGAACGGGCATTGGCGCGCAGGGAAGCTTGGTGGTTTAAGGCGGTCGGGCGGCTCAAACCCGGCGCGCACCTTGAGCAGGCGCGCGCCGAACTCGACACCATCTTTCAGTCTTATATCAGTGAGACGAGCATGAATGCCGAAGCGCGCCGCGAAGTCTTCAACCGAATTGATCTGCGATCAGCCAGCAAGGGACTGGATTCCTTGCGCAAACAATTCTCGCGGCCTTTGCAGGTGTTGATGGTCATCGTCGGCCTGGTCTTGCTGATTGCCTGTGCAAACGTGGCGAATTTATTGCTGGCGCGAGCGACGGCACGACGCAAGGAATTCGCTATCCGGCTGGCGCTGGGGGCGAGCCGCTTCCGCTTGCTGCGCCAGGCCCTCACGGAAAGTTTGTTGCTGGTCAGCTTGGGAGGGTTGGCCGGATTGTTGTTTGCGCGTTGGGGCAGCGCGGTTCTAGTCAGCTTCGTGGCCAGCGGGCGCATACCGCTCAGCGTCAATCTGCCGCTGGATTATCGAGTGCTGTCGTTCACGGCGGGCGTCGCGCTGCTGACTGGATTGATCTTTGGCCTCGCGCCTGCACTGCAAGCCGCGCACATCGAGCCAAACTCCGCGCTCAAGGACGGCGCTGGCAGTGGCGCGCGTGCTCGCTCGCGTTTTGGCAAATCGCTGGTCGTGGCACAGGTCGCGTTGACCTTGCTACTGCTGGTGGGGGCAGGCTTATTTCTGCGCACGTTGTACAACCTGAAAACGATTGATGCAGGGTTTCGACCAGCAGGCGTCTTGACGATGCGCGTGAATCCGACAGATAGCGTGAATCAAGAAGAACGGCTCGCCAATCTGTGGAAACATGTGCTGGCGCGTGTCGAGCGCTTGCCCGGTGTGCGTTCCGCCAGTCTAACCACGCTCAGCCCGCTGGATGGGGCAGACCGGGGCGTTGCCATTAACGTGGCTGGTTTCAACGCCAGCTCTGATCGCGATAAAGGGATTCGGATGAACCAGGTTTCCCCCGGTTACTTCCAAACCTTTGGCATTCCCGTATTGCGAGGACGCGGCTTTAATGATGCCGATACTGAGGCTGCGCCTAAAGTGGCATTGTTCAACGAAGCGGCGGCGCGCTTCTATTTCGGTGAGCGCAGCCCGCTCGGCGCACAGGTCAGTTTCGCTCAGCGCGAAGGTTTTTCCCCAACGTATGAAATCGTCGGCGTTGTCAAAGATTCGCGCTACGAAAACCTGCGCGAGCCGGACACGAAATTGATTTATCTGCCCGTGACACAAGCGCGCGACCGGCTGGGGCGCTTGACGCTGGCCGTGCGCAGTGAAGGCAAACCTGCCGATTTGACCAACGTCATCGCCCGCGAACTGCGCAGCCTCGATGCCAATCTGCTGTTTAACAACATCGCTACGGTCAGCGAACGAGTAGACCAATCGCTGGTGCAGGAGCGGCTGATTGCCACACTCTCGCTCTTTTTTGGTGTGCTGGCGCTGTTATTGGCCTGCATCGGACTGTATGGCGTGATGAGTTATGACGTAGCGCGGCGCACGAACGAAATCGGCATTCGGATGGCGTTGGGTGCGGATGCACAGCGTGTCGTGCGGTTGGTGCTGCGCGAAACTCTGTGGTGGGTTGCGCTGGGGGTAGGCCTTGGCCTGGGCGCAGTGTGGACGACCACGCGTTGGCTGGAAAGTTTGTTGTTCGGATTGAAACCGCACGACTCGCTGACGATTGGATTGGCCGTACTGGTGCTGCTGATGGTCGCAGCAGTAGCCGGGTATTTGCCCGCGCGGCGGGCTGCGCGAGTTGATCCACTGGTGGCATTGCGTCACGAGTGAGCCGATTTTGGATTTTAGATTTTGGATTTGAAAGCAGAGGCTGAGCTTCAATCCAAAATCCAAAATCCAAAATGAAAGGACAAACGTGCCTGACTGGAAACCGGAAATCAGACGGCGGCTGGCGAAGTTGAAACTTGCGCCGCCACGCGAGACCGCAATTATCGAGGAACTCGCACAGCACCTGGATGACTATTATGCGGAGCTGCTCGCAAACGGCGCGACGGAAGAGGAGGCCGAACGTAGGACAGTGACGGAGTTGAGTGGGAGTGAATTGCTGGCGCGCGAACTGCGGCGCGTGGAGCGGCAAGTTGCCCCGGAGCCAATCGTGGTGGGAACTAATCAGAGGACAAATATGATTGCAGATTTATGGCAAGACATGCGCTTCGGCATACGAATGTTACTGAAACAACCGGGTTTTACCTTGATCGCTGTCCTCACGCTCGCGTTGGGCATTGGCGCGAACACAGCCATCTTCAGCGTGGTGAATGCGCTATTATTGCGGCCGCTGCCGTATAGGCAGCCTGAGCAGTTGGTAAAGGTGTTTAGGACGCAGCCCGATCCGGCGAAAGGCATGTTGCCCTCGATCTGGTCATACCCGCGCTTTGAGATGTTGCGTGACCATAACCAGAGCTTTACCGAGGTCGTGGGTTTCAATCAAAGCCCTTACAACTTGACCGGGACGGATGCGCCGGAGCAGTTGTGGATGGAGATGGTGTCAGACGGTTACTTCCCGCTGCTTGGTGTGAATACCAGCGTCGGGCGTTCTTTCACGAAGGAAGACGCGGGCGAAGTTGCGTTGCTGGGGTACAGCCTCTGGCAGCGGCGTTATGGCGGCGACCCGCAGGTGGTCGGCAAGACGATCGAACTGGACAAACAGGCGTTCACCATCGTAGGCGTGCTGCCGCGTGGCTTTCGCGGTCAAAGCGGCACGGCGGACGTCTGGTTGCCAATGATGGCCGCCCCCAAGTTTGTCCGTACTATCTTCAAAGATCCGAACGATCACTGGTTTCAAGTTATCGCCCGTTTGAAAGACGGCGTCACGTTGGCACAGGCACAAGCGGACATGCAGCGGGTCCGCGCCCGGATCGAGCAGAAATATCCCAGCCCGCCTGACACAGTGCCAGGGAATGCAAAAGTCCCTGTGCTCGAACCATTTCAATCCGCCAAGGTCGAACCGGCACTCAGGACTTCGTTCCTGCTGCTGTTGGGCGCGGTTGGATTGGTGCTGCTGATCGCTTGCGCGAATGTGGCCAACTTGCTGCTGGCGCGGTCGGTGGCGCGGCAACGTGAGTTTGCTTTGCGCGCTGCGCTCGGCGCTTCAAGGCTGCGTTTGTTGCGCCAACTCATCACCGAGAGCCTGCTGCTGGCGCTCGTGGGCGGTGCGTTGGGCGTGCTACTCGCACGTTGGGGCGTGGCACTGCTGCTGCAAATCCGTCCCAAGGACAACACGCAATTTTGGACTTCGTACTCGCACACATTTAATTTCTTCACGGTCAACCTGGACTGGCGTGTGCTCGGGTTTAACTTCGCATTGGCGCTGTTGACAGGCTTGTTGTTTGGCCTCTTGCCCGCGCTGCAATCCTCCTTTATCAACGTCAATGCAGCCTTGAAAGAGGGCGCGGGCTTTCACGGCCCGCGTAAATCGAGCGTGCGCGGCCTGCTGATCGTCGGTGAGATTGCGCTTGCACTGGTGTTGCTGAGTGGCGCGGGATTGATGATCAACAGCTTGCTGCGGTTGCAATCCGTCAACCTGGGTTTCGTGCCGGAAAACCTACTCCAGATGACCGTCTATGCGCGCGAAGCGAAGCTGGAGTTTTATGAACAACTGGCCGCGCGCGTGCAAGCGTTGCCGGGAGTCGAGGCGGCCAGCTTCAGCCGTAATGCGCCGCTGTTGGGCCGTTACGCCAGGGCCGTGATAGATATCGAAGGCCGCGCCGACATCAAGCAAGCCGGTGTGGGATTTCACAGCGTCTCGCCCGCTTATTTCAAAACGCTTGGTATCACGCTGCTGCGCGGTCGCGTCTTTACGCCGCAAGATCGCGCGGGCGCGCCGCGTGTGGCTTTGATCAACCAAGCGGCCGCCGAAAGGTTCTTCCCCGACGCAGACCCCATCGGCAAACGCCTCCGGCCTTATGTGACCCCGCAGTATGAGACCACGGAAAAGTTTGTCGAGATTGTCGGCGTGGTGGCCGACGTGCCGTATGGTCGCCTCGAAGAAGCGATTGGGCCAGACATGTACGTCTCGGCGCTGCAACCCACCGATCAGATGCGCATGTTGATCGTGCGCTCGCGCGTTGAGGCGGCGGCGCTCACGGCAGCGGTGCAGCGCGAAGTGCTTCAGCTAGATCGCAACATCCCACTCACCGCCATTCAAACGATGAAGGAACGCGTAGCGGACGTGACTTCGCGCACGCGCTTCATTGCGCTGGTGCTGGGTTTGTTTGCGGGGCTGGCGCTCTTGCTGGCCGGGATCGGTATTTATGGCGTGATGGCCTACAGCGTGTCGGCGCGCACGCATGAAATCGGCATTCGGCTGGCACTCGGCGCGCAAGCGACTGATGTCATCAGAGTGGTGCTCAAGCAGGGAATAAGCTTGGCTGCTATTGGCGTAGGGATTGGGTTGCTGGCTTCGTTGGCGTTGACGCGGTTGATGCAGGGTTTGTTGTTTGGTGTCGGGGCTAACGACCCGTTGACCTTTTGTGCAATCACTTTGTTGTTGCTGGTTGTGGCCGGGTTGGCTTGCTGGTTGCCGGCGCAGCGTGCGACCAAAGTAGACCCGTTGGTAGCGCTACGGTGTGAGTGATTCGATTTTGGATTTTAGATTTTGGATTTTGGATTCGACAGTGCATGCCTGGCTTCAATCCAAAATCCAAAATCAGGGAGGGGTAACCGTGCTTGACTGGAAACCAAAAATCAGACGGCGGTTAGCGAGACTGCAACTCACGCCGCCGCGCGAAGCCGCGATTGTCGAGGAATTGGCGCAGCACCTGGACGATTATTACGCGGAGTTGCTGGCGAGCGGAATGACGGAGGCAGAAGCTGAGCGCCGGACGCTGGCGGAGTTAAGTGCCAGCAAAACGCTGCAACGTGAGTTACGACACTTGGAGCAGCAAATGCCTTTAGCGCCGCTTGTGTTGGGTACGAATCGGAGGATCAATATGATTACAGACCTGTGGCAAGACCTGCGCTTCGGCGCACGGATATTGGCGAAACAGCCTGTCTTTACCTTGATCGTGGTACTTTCGCTGGCGCTGGGGATTGGCGCAAATACCGCCATCTTCAGCCTGCTGGATGCGGTCGTGTTAAAGACGTTGCCGGTCAGAGAGCCGCAAGAACTGGTGCTCTTAAACTGGCTTTCCGGGCCGAAGCGAATGGCGCGCAACGTGTTTGGCGATATTGAGCCTGACAAGGCTACTGGGCTGACCACCAGCACCTCTTTTTCCTACCTGAGCTTTACGCGGTTGCGCGATCAGCGGCAGTCGCTCGTAGATGTTTTCGCCTTCACGCCTCAACGACTCAGTGTGCAGGCGGATGACCAGGCAGAATTCGTCAGTGGACAATTAGTCTCCGGCGGTTACTTTGCGGGGTTAGGAGTGCAGCCCCTGCTGGGCCGAACGATTTCAGTCACGGATGATCAAGTCGCCGCCAGCCCGGTCGTTGTGATCACGCATCGTTACTGGCAACACCGATTCGGCCTTGATCCAGCGGTGATTGGGAAAACGATCAAGATAAATCAGATTCCCTGCACGATCATTGGCGTGACGCCGCCCGGTTTTTACGGCGCGCTACAAGTCGGGCAGGCAGCAGATGTCTCAATTCCGCTGTCATTAGAGGCGCAACTGAGTCCAAACAATGTGCGGCTGAACAAGCCCTGGATTTGGTGGTTGCGCGTGATGGGGCGCTTGAAACCGAGAGTCTCAGTGGAACAGGCGCGTGTCGGATTGGAACTCGCTTTTCAGCAAAGCGCGCAGGAAGGCTGGGCAGCAGCTCCGGCGCAAAATCAGTCCAGTCAGGCAACGCCGGAAGCCCGTGATGTGCCGCGGCTGCGAGTGGTGGATGGCAGTCAGGGACTGGCCGAGTTGCGGCGCAAGCGGGCGCAATCCCTGATCATCTTGATGGTGGTGGTGGGGCTGGTGTTACTGATTGCTTGCGCCAACATCGCCAATCTGTTGTTAGTACGCGCTGCCACGCGCCGCAAAGAGATTGCGGTGCGGTTGGCGTTGGGGGCTGGACGCTTCCGCTTGATCCGGCAACTGTTAACCGAAAGCGTATTGCTCGCTGGGCTGGGCGGCGCGCTCGGCGTGGTGCTGGCTTATTGGGGCAAAGACCTGTTGCTGGCGCTGCAACCTTGGGGAGGGGGACTGGCGCTCGATCTCAAGCTCGATCTGCGCGTCCTCGGCTTCACGACAGCCATCTCCTTGCTTACGGGAGTGGTGTTCGGACTGACGCCCGCATTACGCGCGACGCGCATTGATCTGACGCCCGCGCTCAAAGATACAGCTCGGAATTCCAGTGGCGATGCGCGCTCTTCACTCAGCAAAGTGTTAGTCGTGGCGCAGGTCGCATTATCGTTGGTGTTATTGATTGGCGCGGGCTTGTTCACGCGCACGCTGCGTAATCTGCAAAGTCTGGAAACCGGCTTTAACCATGAGAACCTGGTGACCTTTGGGTTGAATCCGCGCCTCAACAACGTCCCAAACGCACAGATTACACAGCTTTTACAACGGCTGCTCGAGCGCCTTGAAGCTCTTCCCGGCGTGCGTTCGGCGACGCTCTCGCAATACCCGATTCTTGCCGGCAGCCGCAATGATGCGCCCATCTTTGTGCAAGGCCAGACGCCACAGCCAGCCGAAAGCCGTCGTGCGAACGTCAACGATGTGGCCGCGAATTTTCTCGACACACTTCAAATTCCCATTCTGCGGGGACGAGGCTTAACCTTACAGGACGATGAACATTCGCCGAAAGTCGCCGTCATCAATCAGGCATTTGCACGCAAGTTCTTTGGCAACGAAGACCCGCTGGGCAAATACATGGGCCTGGACGGCCCTAAAAACAGCGGACAGCTTGAAATTGTCGGCATCGCCCAGGACGCGAAATACTTCGAGATGCGCAGTGACATGCCACCTACGGTTTACCTGCCGTATTTTCAGGAGCCAGCTTCGGACGCCTATTTTGCGGTACGCACGACAGGCGAGCCAACCGCCATGTTTGCTTTGATTCGGCAGACCGTGCGCGAAATAGACGGCAGCCTGCCCCTCTCTGACTTCAAAACAGTACGCCAACAAGTCGAAAGCGGCTGGGCGCAGGAACGGCTCTTTGCCACGCTGTCCAGCTTCTTTGGCTTGCTCGCGATGCTGCTGGCCGCCATCGGTTTGTACGGGGTGATGGCTTACAGCGTCAACTGTCGGCGGAATGAAATCGGCATTCGTATGGCCCTGGGCGCGCAACGCCGGAATGTGATTCAACTGGTGTTGCGCGAATCGTTGCTGCTGGTCGCGCTTGGCGTAGCCATTGGTCTGGCAGCGGCGCTGGCGACCACACGCCTGATTTCTGCGCAGTTGTTTGGCTTGGCGCCGAACGATCCATTGACGATTACATTGGCTACGCTGCTGCTAATGGGCGTTGCCACGCTAGCGGGTTATTTGCCTGCCCGAAAGGCGGCGCAAACAGACCCGATGTTGGCTTTGCGAAATGAGTAAACCGCCGCTCTATGCTGGCAAACAAGTGATGCCTGACTGGAAAGCAGAGATCAGACGACGGCTGGCGAAGTTGAGACTAGAGCCGACGCGCGAGACCGCAATTATTGAAGAGCTGTCGCAGCACTTAGCTGACTGCTACGCGGAATTGCTGGCCTGCGGCGCGACGGAAGCGGAAGCTTATCAACAAACACTAGCCGAATTGAGCAGCAATGAATTATTGGTGCGTGAACTACGGCGCGTGGAGCGGCAGCTCGCGCCCGAACCTATCGTACTTGGAACGAATCGGAGGACAAATATGATCGCAGACCTATGGCAAGACCTGCGCTTCGGCGCGCGTATGTTCGTAAAGAATCCGGGATTTACTTTAATTGCCATCATCACGCTGGCCTTGGGTATTGGCGCCAACTCTGCGCTCTTCGGCTTGTTGGACGCGGTTCTGTTGCGAACGCTGGCTGTGCCGCGTCCGCAAGAGTTGGTCTTGGTCGCGACACGCACCGGCGAAGGCGGTCTGCACCCGGATTTCTCTTATCCGCTCTATGTCGCCTTGCGCGACGGCAACGATGTTTTTGCCGGAATGTTGGCTTCAGCCGGCACTAGCTTCGGCATCAGTTCGGGTGATCGGACTGAACGTGCGCGCGGGGAATACGTCAGCGCCAACTATTTTTCGGTACTTGGTCTGCCAATGTCGCGCGGCGCTGGCTTTGGCGCCAGCGCCGAATATCTGGGAGCGCAGCCTGCCGCTGTCATCAGCGACAAATTATGGAAACGCTTTTTCGGCGGCGACCCGGCTGTTTTGTTCAAATCACTGACGATCAACGGACGCAATTTTGCCGTGGTCGGTGTCGCGCCGCCCGGATTCAATGGGCTGTCGCGCGGATTAAGCACGGATGTTTGGTTGACCTTGCCGCAACGCATCGCCTTGGGCGGGCCGCCTGAGCTGCTCAACGACCGCACGACGAGTTGGTTGTCACTGGCGGCGCGCTTGAAACCCGGCGTGACAGCGGCGCAGGCCCAGGCGCGGCTTTCGACCCAGTTGCCAGCCGGATTCGAGGCAGCCATCGGCAAGGGGCAATGGGAAGCCGCGCTCACTCCGGCGGCGCACGGAAGCGATTTTTTCGTCGCCGAGTTATCACAGCCGTTGCAATTGCTGGCAGCGATGGTCGCGCTGATCCTGCTGATCGCCTGCGCGAATATCGCCAATCTGTTGTTGGCGCGGGCACGAACTCGACAGCGCGAGATCGGCATACGGCTGGCGCTGGGCGCTTCGCGCTGGCGCATCATCCGGCAGCTTTTGATTGAAAGCCTGATGCTGGCGTTTGTGGGCGGCAGCCTCGGTTTATTGGTCGCGCTTTGGTCGAAAGACCTGACAACCAATATTCGCACGCGTGTGGGTGGGGCGCTGACACTGGACAATTCGCTCAACTGGCGTGTGCTTGTTTTTACGCTCGGAGTGGCAGTCGTCACTGCGCTGCTGTTCGGCCTGATCCCGGCATTCCGAGCCGCGCGTGTTGAGTTGGCACCGACGCTGAAAGACGGCGCAGTCTCGTCCTCCTTCTCCACCAGAATATTTTCGTTGCGTAACTTGCTGGTAGTGACGCAAGTCGCACTCTCAATTGTCCTATTAGTGGGTGCGGGATTGTTCCTGCGCAGTTTGTGGAAGTTGCGTTCGATTGATGTTGGTTTCTCCGGCGACCAAGTGTTGGCGCTCACGCTAGACTTGCGGCTGCGAGGTTACAACGAAGCGCAGGGCAAAAATCTCTACAACGCTGCGCTCGAAAAGCTGGCAGCAGTGTCGGGCGTGCAAGCCGTCAGCCTGAGCAGCGTGTTGCCAGTGACCGCAGGTGGCTCTCGATTGCAAAGACCACCGAACCTGACTCGCCCGGCAGTGAACGAGCGCATCTCGATTGACATCATTACGGTGACGCCGCAGTTCTTTCAGACGCTGGGACTGCCCTTGCTGCGGGGCCGCGATTTCCGCGCGCTCGACAGCGAAAAATCGGGCCGCGTCATCGTTATCAACGAGACGATGGCCCGTAAATTCTGGCCGAATACTGATCCCGTTGGGCAGACTTTCTACGACGGTTCGGACAACTTCGAAGTCATCGGCGTCGCGCGCGCCACCAAATACCGCGACCTGCGCGAAGAGCTGCGAATGACAATGTACCAACCGCTGGCGCAGGAATATTCCTCCGGCATGAACTTGTTGGTGCGCACAGCCATTGCGCCGACAGCGATGATTGCCCAAATCCGCGCGCAACTCAGTTCGCTCGATCCGGCGCTGCCCGTCTTCAACATTCGCACCTTGCCCGAACACATCGGACGCTCACTTTACCTTGAACGAATGCAAAGCGTGTTGCTCTCGTTATTCGGGCTGCTCGCGCTGGTGCTGACTGCGGTGGGGCTGTATGGCGTGATGTCTTACACGATTGCGCAGCGCACGCGCGAGATTGGCATTCGCATGGCGCTGGGCGCGCAAAAGGGCGCGGTTTTGCGTTTGGTGATCGGGCAGGGAATGAAGCTGACATTGATTGGAGTGGCCATAGGTATTGGAGTGGCGGCAGCTTCAATGCAGTTGATCGCGAGTCGGCTTTACAACGTGAAGACTGCCGACCCGCTCACTTTTACTGTGACTGTTTTGTTGCTCGTCGCGGTCACCTTGTTGGCCTGTTGGGTGCCGGCGTGGCGCGCGGCGAAGGTTGATCCGCTGGTGGCGTTGCGCTGTGAGTGAGGGGTTTTCAGTTTTCAGTCAAGCAGCAGTCCCAGTTCCGACTCTCTTCGCTGAAAACTAAAAACTGAAAACTGAAAACTGAGCGAAGCGATGATGCCTGACTGGAAACAAGAAGTAAGACGGCGGCTAGCGAATTTGCGGCTTGCGCCGATGCGCCAGGCTGCCATCGTCGAGGAACTTGCGCAACACCTCGACGACTATTACACGGACTTGCTTGCTGGTGGCGCGACCGAAGCGGAAGCCGTGCATCTGACGCGGGCGGAATTGAGTGAGAGTGAAATCTTGGCGCGTGAACTGCGGCGGGTGGAGCAGCAAATCCCGCCAGAACCTATCGTGCTCGGAACTAATCAGAGGAGAAATATGCTGGCAGACCTTTGGCAAGACCTACGCTTCGGCGCGCGAATGTTGCTGAAGCAGAAAGGCATTACGGCGATTGCCGTGCTTTCGCTGGCGCTGGGCATCGGCGCGAATACGGCGCTATTCAGCATTGTGGATGCAATGTTGCTCAAGCCATTGCCGGTCAAAGAGCCGGAACGCCTCGTGTTGCTCCAATCCGTTGCTCCACGCGAATTCAGTGCAGGCGGCTACTTCAGTGTAGGCGGCTACAGCGGCAACTCGCAGACAGACCCGGTGACGGGGCAAATGCGGATGGCTTCGTTTGCGCAAGTCAGTTACCAACGCTTGCGCGAACAGTTGCAGCAACAAGATAGGGCAGATGGCGCACTTTCTGACCTCTTCGCTTTTGGTAATGTAGGGTTGAATGTGTTGGCGGACGGGCAAGCCGACTTGGCAAGCGGACAGTTTGCGACGGGCAATTATTATCGAGGGCTGGGCGTGCAGCCGCTGTTGGGGCGCGTGTTGACGGATGAAGACGATCAACCCGGCGCTACGCCCGTGGCGGTGCTGAGTTATCGGTACTGGCAAAAACGCTTCAGCGGTGACGCGGGCCTTGTGGGCAAGCAGATCAATCTCAACCAGCGCGCCTTCACCGTCATCGGGGTGACGCCGCCGGGCTTTGACGGCACAGGGCAAGTAGGCGACACGCGCGACATCACAATCCCGCTCGCACTCGAAGCCGCGCTGAATGCCGACCCGAAAGATTCGCGGAATTACGGCGCGGGCTTGTGGTGGTTGCGCGTGATGGGACGGTTGCGACCGGGCGCTACGATGGCGCAAGCGCAGGCGCAACTCGAAAACGCTTTCCAGCAATCGGTGGTTGAACATCGTACGGCGCGCAACACGCAAGCGCTGGCCGTTGGCCGCAATGCGGTTGGCCTGTTGGAGCCAAAATTTTATCCGCGTCTTGTCGTCGCTTCCGGCACACAGGGCGAAATGAATTTGCGCGAACGCTACGCGCCGTCGCTGTATTTGCTGCTCGGCGTCGTTGGCATGGTGTTGCTGATTGCCTGCGCCAACGTAGCGAATTTGTTGCTGGCGCGCGTTTCCGCGCGGCAAAAGGAAATTGGTGTGCGCTTGGCGCTCGGCGCAAGTCGTGGACGCTTGCTGCGGCAATTGCTGACCGAAAGCGTTTTGCTGGCGACAGTGGGCGGCGCTTTGGGATTGGCCTTTGCGCTGTGGATCAAAGACGGCCTGCTCGCGGTCAGCGATTGGGGCGGACAGGGGATGCGCGCGCTGGAACCGCGACTGGATTGGCGTGTCCTCACGTTTACACTGGCGCTGGCCTTATTGACGGGCATCGTCTTTGGGTTGGCCCCGGCGTGGCGCGCGACCCAGGTGGATTTGACGCCGACATTGAAAGACAGCGGGCGCGGTTCGAGCGCGGCGTCGCGTTCGTGGCTCAGTCGTGGACTGGTCGTCGCACAGGTCGCGCTGTCCTTATTGCTGCTGATCGGCGCTGCCCTTTTCGTGCGGACGCTCGTGAATTTGCAGCGCGTTGAGCTGGGCTTCAATCCGAAAAACTTGTTGATCTTCAACATCGTGCCGGATAGGTCGGGATACAAAGACGAACGGCTCAAGACGCTTTGTGACCGCATGATGGAAAAGCTGGATGCCTTGCCCGGCGTATCCAAAGTCACATTCACCAGCACGCCGCTGCTGGCGCAAGACACGAGTAATCGCAGCGTCTATCTGCGCAGCGCCTTGACTGCCACGCCGGATGCCAATGGCAGCATCAAGGCGACGGGCAACACCCATGTTTTATATGGACGCGAAAACATGCTGGAAACATTGGAAATTCCGCTCGTGGCGGGACGTACATTCAATCGGCAGGATGACGAACGCGCGCCCAAAGTAGTGGTGGTCACCCAAACCTTCGCCCATAAATATTTCCCCAACGAATCTCCGCTGGGCAAACGTTTCACCTTCGATGCGAAAAAGCCGGATGAGTTTGAAATCATTGGCCTCGTCAAAGACGCCAAATTTGGCAAGCAACGCGATGACATTTCCCCTACGACGTACCTGCCGTGGCGACAACATCCGAATACCATGCGCTCTGGCACGGTCGAAATGCGGGTCGCCGGAGACCCGCAATACACCATCACCGCCGTGCGTCAGGCGATGCGTGAAGTAGACGCGAACCTGCCGCTCACCAACGTCAAAACACAAATCGAACAAGCCGATGAAACGCTACGAATGGAACGGTTGTTTGCCAGGCTCGTCGCACTGTTCGGCTTGCTCGCGCAACTACTCGCCGCCATCGGGTTGTTCGGCGTACTGGCCTACGCCGTCGCGCAACGCACGCAGGAAATCGGCATTCGCCTGGCGCTCGGCGCTTCGCCATTTGATGTGCTGAAAATGATCGTGCGGCAAGGTATGACACTGGCAGTGATTGGCGTCGCGCTGGGCTTGGGCGGCGCGTATGTGCTGACGCGCTATCTGGAAAGCTGGGTGAGCCTGTCGAAGATGCTGTACGGCATCAAGCCGAATGACCCGCTGACTTATGGTGTGACGGCGGTGCTGCTGACGGTCGTTGCTGCCATCGCTTGTTACGTCCCGGCGCGGCGTGCGACGAAAGTAGACCCGCTAGTAGCATTGCGTTGTGAGTGATTCGATTTTGGATTTTAGATTTTGGATTTTGGATTCAAGAGCGCGACCTTGGCTTCAATCCAAAATCCAAAATCCAATCAAGGGAGTATTCGTGCCTGACTGGAAACTGGAGATCAGACGACGGCTGGCAAAGCTGAGACTGGAATCAACGCGCGAGGCTGCTATCGTCGAGGAACTCGCGCAACACCTTGAAGACTACTATGCCGAGTTGTTGGCAAGCGGCGCGACTGAAACAGAAGCGTATCGCCAAACGCTGCTGGAATTGAGCGGGAGTGAACTTTTGGCGCGCGAACTGCGGTGCGTGGAGTGGCAGTTCGCGCCCGAACCTATCGTACTTGGAACGAATCGGAGGACAAAGATGATTGCAGACCTGTGGCAAGACCTGCGCTATGGCGCACGAATGTTGCTGAAGCAGCCCGGCTTCAGCTTGATCGCCATGCTCACACTGGCCTTGGGCATTGGTGCGAACACGGCGATGTTCAGTGTGGTGAATGCCGTCTTACTACGACCTTTGCCTTTCCCTGAGCCCGAACGCCTGATGCTTTTGGTGGATGGGAAGGCACCCGCCAATTTTGCCGGCGCGGATGTGCGCGACCTGGCGCTGCCGAACCGCTCTTTTGCGCAATTCGGTGCTTACTCGGTAGCCACGTTCAACCTGGCTGGGGGCAGTGCGCAGGAGCGCGTCAATGGCGCACGCGTCTCGGCTGGCCTGTTGCCGACGCTCGGCGTGCAGCCGTTGTACGGCAGGAATCTGACACGGGAAGAAGATCGGGAGGGCGGCGCCAAGGTTGTCTTGCTCGGTCACGCAGTCTGGCAAAGACAGTTTGGCGCAGACCCCAACGTAGTGGGCCGTGCGCTCAGCCTTGACGAGCAGAGCTACACGGTGATCGGTGTGCTGCCGCCGAAGCTCAATTTTCCTGCTGACAACGAACTGTTTGTGCCCCTGGCCTTGAGCGCGAAAGAGCTGGACAGTTATTTCAGTCCCTTTTTTATCACGATCACGGCCCGCTTGAAGCCAGGCGTAACTCGTCAACAGGCCGAGACCGAACTGGCCACGCTCATCAAACCGACTGAGCCGGGAGAGAAACGCCCCCGCTTCCAGAAGCTGCGGGTAATGGGCTTGCAAGAAGTGCTGGTGGGTGACGCGCGCACGATGATGCTGGTGCTGCTGGGCGCGGTCGGCTTCGTTATGCTGATCGCTTGCGCCAATCTGGCGAACCTGCTGCTGACGGCAGCGGCACGGCGACAGAAAGAAATCGCTGTCCGCCTGAGCCTCGGCGCCAGCCGCAACCGCGTGGTGCGGCAATTCCTGACCGAAAGTTTGCTGCTGGCGGGCTTGGGCGGTGTGGCCGGTTTGTTCCTCGCTTATGAAGGAATGATGCTGATCAATGTGCTGCTCCCCCGCACGATTCCGCGCAGCGGCGCAATCAGCGTGGATGGTGCCGTGCTCGCGTTTACTTGCGCGCTGACCGTACTGGCCGGGCTGTTGTTTGGCACACTGCCAGCGTTGCGCGCTTCGCAGACAGTGTTGACCGAAACGTTGAAGGCGGGCAGCCCAACGCTCGGCGGCAGCGTCGGCGCGCAGCGCGTGCGTGCGTCATTGGTCGTCTCGCAAGTCGCGTTGACCGTGGTGTTGCTGACGGGCGCGGGTTTGCTGATCAAGAGCTTTATGCGGCTACAGCAATCGCGACTGGGTTTCCGACCCGAACGACTACTGACGGCGCGCGTCTCATTGCCGCGTTCCGTTTACGCGACGCCGCAGCAGCGACGGAATTTCGCGGAACGGCTGCTGGAAGAGACGCGCCAACAGCCTGGGATGCAAGCGGCGGCACTAACCTCTTTACTGCCATTCGCCACCGGCGACCATATCTTTGGCGTTCTCTTTAATGGTCAAAAAATTGAGGAGCGCCGGCCAGGGATGCCCATGGCCAACATCCGCGAGGTCAGCCCGGACTATTTTCGGGTGCTGGGCATTCCGCTGCTTCAGGGGCGCGATTTTTCTCCCGCGGATCACGAGCGCGCGGCGCTTGTGACCGTCATCAATGAGGCGATGGCGAAACGCTATTGGCCCAATGCCAATCCGCTTGGGCAGCGCATCAATGAAACAAATAGCGACGAGAATTGGCGTGAGATTGTCGGGATCGTGGGCAACGTGCAGCATCTGGCCAGAGGGGCAGAACCTCAGCCGGAAATGTTCGTGCCCTTGAACCAAAAACCCTCCAATTCGCTCAACGTGGCGGTGCGCACCCAAGTAGAACAGGCGGTCTTCGAGGCAACCTTGCGCCGTTCGGTGACAGCCCTTGACGCAAATTTGCCGGTCTTCGAAGTGCGCACGATGGAAGAGCGGTTGTATGAATCGGTCGCTCAACCACGCTTCCGCACGATACTGCTCGGTGTCTTTGCCGCGCTCGCGCTGCTGATGGCTGTGGTCGGCCTGTACGCGGTGATGGCTGTTTCAGTCGCTCAACGCACGCACGAATTGGGCATTCGCCTTGCTTTGGGCGCACAACGCCGCGACGTGATCGGAATGGTCTTGGGGCAAGGGATCAAGCTGGTGAGTCTCGGCATTGTGATCGGTCTGGCTGGCGCGTGGGCGCTCACGCGTGTCCTGACGACGCTGCTTTACGGGATCAAGCCGAATGATCCGCTGACTTTCGTGGCAGTGCCGGTCTTGCTGATTACTGTGGCTCTCCTGGCTTGCTGGCTGCCTGCGCGCCAAGCCGCCAGTGTAGACCCGCTCACGGCCTTGCGCTACGAGTGACTATGGATTGCGGATTTGGGTAGTCATCCGCTGCTTTGAATTCGCAATCCGCAATTGAATATGCCTGAGTGGAAAGAGCAAATCAGACAGCGGCTGACGAGTTTGAAATTAGAGCCGACGCGTGAGGCCGCCATTGTCGAGGAACTCGCGCAACATCTCGACGACTACTACGCGGAGTTATTGGCAAGCGGCGCGACGGAAGCGGAAGCCGGTCGGCAAACGCTAGCCGAGTTGAAGGGCAGTGAAATGCTTCAGCGCGAACTGCGGCGCGTGGAGCAGCAGTTCGCGCCCGAACCCGTCGTGCTTGGAACCAATCGGAGGACAAATATGATTGCAGACTTATGGCAAGATCTGCGCTACGGCGCGCGAATGTTGATAAAGACGCCGGGCTTTACCGCCGTGGCGGTGCTCTCACTGGCGCTCGGCATCGGCGCTAACACAGCCATCTTCAGCCTGGCCGACAAAGTGTTGTTCAAAAAGCTGCCGGTCGAAGAATCCGACCGGCTCGTGACGGTCAGTGCCACCAGCAGCCGGGGACTCGGCACGGTTTTCAGCTACCCTGACTTCGCCGACTATCGCGCCAACAATCAGGTCTTTGACGGCCTGGTGTGCTACGCGCAACGCGCTTTGACATTGACCGAAGGCGGTCAGGCTGAGCGCCTTCAAGGAATGATCGTTTCGGGCAATTACTTCGCCGCGTTGCGCGTCCCGCTGGCATTGGGGCGCGGTTTCCTACCTGAAGAAGATAAAACGCGCGGCACTCATCCTGTCATCGTGCTCAGTTACGGATTGTGGCGGCGGCGCTTTGGCGCTGATCCCGCGCTCCTGGGCAAGACAGTCAATTTGAACAGCTACAGCTTTACCGTAGTCGGAGTCGCGCCGCCGGAGTTCACCGGTACAGTTCCCGGCATCGCGCCGGACGTGTATGTTCCGGTGATGATGCAGGGTCAGGTCTCGCCTTCGTGGAAGATGGACCCCTTGTTTGGCCCGCGCAGCAGGAATCTCTTATGGCTTGAAGCCCTGGGCCGCCTGAAACCGGGCATCAGCCGCGAGCAGGCCACTGCTGCGCTGAACGCGCTGGGCCGCTCGGTCGCCAAGGCCAATCCCAATGCGGACGGCAGCCCAAGATTCGAGCCGAAGTTCCTGCTGGAGGGCGGCAGCCGAGGTCACACTTACTTGCTGCGTGACCTTCGCTTTCCTTTGCAGATGTTGCTGGCGACCGTTGGATTGATTCTGCTGATCGCCTGCGCCAACGTCGCCAACCTGTTGCTCGCGCGGGCTGGCACACGGGAGAAAGAGATCGCGGTTCGGCTGGCCATCGGGGCGGCGCGCGCGCGTTTGATTCGGCAGTTGCTGACTGAAAGCGTGCTGCTGGCGGTGCTCGGCGGGGGCGTGGGGCTGGCGCTAGCTGCGTCCATCAGTGGCCTGGTGGTGAGCTATACGCCGCCCAATAACTTCTCGACACTGACGCTTGATAACCAGCTCGACTGGCGCGTGCTCGGTTTTACGCTCGTCGTCTCGTTGCTGACCGGCCTCTTCTTCGGTCTGGCACCTGCGTTGAGCGCTTCGCGGCCCGACCTCGTCTCCGCGCTAAAAGAAGACGCCACGTTGATGGGCAAAAGCGTGCGCCGCCTGAGCCTGCGAAATCTGCTGGTGGTGGGGCAAGTGGCGTTGTCAGTGATCGTACTCGTCGGCGCGGGCTTGTGCGTACGTAGCTTGCAGAAATTGCAAGCCATTGACGCAGGCTTCGATCCGAGCAAGGTGCTCGTGCTGTCAGCGGACGTGAGCTTGAGTGGCTACGACAACGAGCGCGGGCTGCGCTTTTATTCAGAACTGCTCGAAAGGCTCAAGCTTGTGCGCGGAGTGGAAGCCGTGAGCATCGCGGCCCAACTCCCGCTGGGCAGCGCGCTAAGTTCGCCGCTCAGGATAGAAGGCTACGTGCCCAAACCCGGCGAGGACATGAGTTCTGACTTCAACATCGTCGGGCCTGATTACTTCCGCACGCTGAAGATTCCGCTGCTCACGGGGCGCGAATTCGCTGAAGCGGATGCGAAGACAGCGCCGCAGGTCGCGCTTATCAACGAGACGGCGGCGCGCCGCTTCTGGCCTGATCAGAATCCTGTGGGTCGGCGCGTGATCCTGGGGCGTGCCCCCGATGAAGAGGTCAGAGAGGTCGTCGGCATCGTCAAAGACAGCAAGTATCGCCGGTTGAACGAAGAAGTGCGGCCCGCCGTCTATGTGCCGTTTGCGCAGGATTATCGGGCGAATATGGCGCTGCACGTGCGCAGCGCGGGAGAACCAGCGGCGCTCGTGGCGGCGGTGCGGCGCGAGGTGCAGGCGCTCGACGCGAACCTACCGCTCTACAACATCAAGACGCTGGAGGAGCAGAAGAGCAGTTCGCTCTACACCTCGCGCCTGGCGGCCACGCTGCTCACGCTGTTCGGCCTGTTGGCGCTCGGGCTTGCCAGCGTGGGCTTGTACGGTGTGATGGCCTACGCCGTCGCGCGGCGCACGCGCGAGATCGGCATTCGGCTGGCGCTGGGCGCGCAAGGTTCAGACGTGCTCCGGCAGGTATTGGGCGAAGGTATGACGCTGGTGGCGGTTGGCTTGGCGTTAGGGATGGGCGCGGCAGTAGTGGCGACGCGGCTGGTGCGGGGCTTTCTCTATGAGGTGACGGCGAGTGACCCGCTGACGTTCAGCGTGATCGCGGGGCTGTTGCTGGTGGTGGCTTGGCTCGCTTGCTTTATCCCGGCGCGACGGGCGACGAAAGTTGATCCGCTCCTCGCGTTGCGCTGTGAGTGATTCACCCTTGCGGCAGAAGGAGAATCATTGGTGCCTGACTGGAAACCAGAAATCAGACGGCGGCTGGCGCGCTTGCGGCTTGCACCGACGCGCGAGGCGGCCATCATCGAAGAACTCGCGCAGCACCTTGAAGACTACTACGCGGAGTTGCTCGCAGGCGGTAAGACGGAAGTGGAAGCCAGTCGTCGCACACTGGCCGAGTTGAGTAAGAACGAAATCTTGGCGCGCGAACTGCGGCGGGTGGAGCGGCAAGTCGCGCCCGAACCTATCGTGCTGGGAACGAATCGGAGGACAAAGATGCTGGCAGACCTATGGCAAGACCTGCGCTACGGCGCGCGGGTGTTGCTCAAGCAACCGGGCTTCACGTTGATCGCTGTGCTCACGCTGACGCTCGGCATTGGCGCGAACACGGTGATCTTCAGCATCATCAACGCCGTCGTCTTTCGTCCGCGACCGGTCGCACAGCCTGAACAGTTGGTCGAGCTTTACCGCAGCGATGCGCAGGAGCCTTATCAGAATTTCGCTTACCCGGATTTTTTGGTTTTTCGTGACCAGGGCGAAGTCTTCTCGGGCCTCGCGGTGTATCGGCCGTGGCAGTTCAAATTGGGCGGAGCGGACGAGCTGGAACAGGTCGCTGGAGAAGTGGTCTCCGGCAATTATTTCGACTTGCTTGGAGTCAAGCCTTTCCTTGGCCGCACGTTTTTGCCGGAGGAAGATCAAACTCCTGGCGCACGTCCGGTGGTAGTGATCGGCCACAGTTTATGGCACCGCCGCTTTGGCGCTGATCCCGCGTTGATTGGCAAAACGATCAAGCTTAACCACCAGACGTTGACGGTGATCGGCGTAGCGCCGCCGCAATACACAGGCATGCTGCGTGGGCTGGCGATTGAACTGTGGATACCCGTGATGACGCTCCCACAGTTGGAACCGGAACTCGGTCCGTCTTTGCTCAACGATCGCGGTGACACCTTGTTCTCTATGGTCGGGCGGCTCAAGCCTGAGGCGACGCTGGAGCAGGCGCGCGCGCGCTTTGATCTGATTGCCCACCAATTGCGGGAAGCCTATCCCGAGGCTTGGCGCGAGCGGCGCGCTGAATCAGGTGAAATGCGCGAAAAGTCGGTCACCATCCTGCCCGAAAGCGAAACCAGAATTCCTCCCGAGGCGCGTGCCGCGGCCTACGCCATCATCGCGGTAGTGGTGACGATCATCAATCTGGTAATGCTGATCGCGTGCCTGAATCTGGCCAATTTGCTGTTGGCGCGCGCGACGACGCGCAGCAAAGAGATCGCCGTGCGGTTGGCGGTGGGGGCCGCGCGCGGGCGCATCGTGCGGCAGTTATTGACTGAAAGCGTGTTGCTCGCCGGCCTTGCGGGCGCGGCTGGCACATTGCTGGCGCTGTGGTTGATGCGCGTGCTGATGGCTTCGCTCCCCGCGCTGCCCGAAGGCTTCCGCATCGCGATTGATCTGCAGTTGGATTGGCGCGTGTTGCTTTACACGTTGGCGGTTTCGCTTCTCCTTGGCCTGTTATTCGGCTTGGCTCCCGCGCTGCAGGCTTCCAGGCCGGATGTGATCGTGGCTTTGAAAGAAGGAGGGGAGGGCTATGCCGGCGCGCGACGCCAATCGCGGTTGCGCAATGGGTTGATCGTTACGCAGGTCGCCTTGTCGGTAGTGTTATTGGCGGGTGCAGGGCTGGTGTTGCGCAGCGTGCGCAACCTCCGACCAATCGGCCTGGGCTTCGATTCGCTCAATCTGGTGGTCGCGCCGATTGGGCTGGAAGAACGCCTCTACGACCGCGCGCGCAGCCAGGATTTTTACCAGCGCTTGGCGGAGCGCACACGCGCCTTGCCCGGTGTGCGGTCTGTGACTTTCGTTGATCACCCGTATATCGGATTGGCCCGGACACGCACCTCGGTTGGGATTGAAGGTCACAAGGCAGCGCCTGGCGAAGATATGGAACTTGACCGGAATATCATCGGCCCGGGCTTTCTGACGGCGATGAATATTCCAATCACGCAAGGGCGCGATTTTGATGAACGCGACCGCGGCGGCGCGCCGTGCGTGGCAGTGGTCAACGAGGTTTTGGCGCAGCGCTACTTTGCTGATGGACGAGCGCTAGGGAAACGTTTGATAAAGCCCGGCTGGAAGCAACCCGACCAAGCTTGCGAGATCGTCGGCGTCGTGCGGGACAACAAATTTCAATCGCTGCGGAAGGAACCTGTTCCCTGGCATGCTTTCCCGCTGTTGCAATCGGACAATCTGGGGACGACGATGCTCGTTCGCACCGAGGGCGCGCCTGAAAATATGATTCCCGCCGTGCGTCGCACCATTCAATCGCTCGATCAAACTATCGTTACTACCGACGTCCGAACTTTAAGCGACGCCTACGCTCCTATACTTTTTTTCTATCGTTTGTTCGGCTTGCTCGTCGGCGCGTGCGGGCTATTGGCCATCGTGTTAGCTGTCATCGGCATTTACGGCGTGGTCGCTTATGCCGTCAGCCGGCGCACGCGCGAGATCGGTATCCGCTTGGCCTTGGGCGCCGACAAACAGAAAATTCTGCGGCTGGTGATGCGGCAAGGCATGATCCTGGTGGCTTACGGATTGAGCGTGGGGCTGTTGTTGGCGCTGGCGCTGACACGAGTCCTGACCAGCTCGATCTTCCCCATTCCGATCTTGAATGGTGTGAGCGCAACCGATCCGCTGACGTTCAGCTCGATTGCGCTGTTGTTGATCGTCGTAGCGCTGTTGGCCTGCTGGATACCGGCGCAGCGGGCGACGAAGGTTGATCCGCTGGTCGCGTTGCGCTGCGAATAACGATCAACGGCGCTTTTTTGTTAGAACCTTTTTGCAAAAAGAGATCAGAGCATTATGCAAGTACCTCGAATTATAAAGAGCCTATGGTTCCTGTTGGTTTTTCCTCTCGGTATTTTGGCTCAGTCGGCTGATCAGGCCAGCGAGATGGATCGGTTTATGACCACATTGCACGAACGAGGGCAATTCAGTGGCAGCATTGTTGTGGCGAAGGACGGAAAAATGATCTATCGCAAAGCGTTTGGTGAGGCTGACTGGCAGTCGCATCAGAAATTTACGCACACCACGATTTCCAATATTGCTTCCGTTTCCAAACAGTTTACGGCGATGGCGGTGATGATGCTGGCGGAACAGAAGAAACTTCAGTATGAGGACTCGGTTGCGAAATACCTACCCGAACTCGGCAGCACGCTGAACGGAATTACTTTACGGCACCTGCTACATCATACGTCCGGTATTCCTGATCTGGGCGATTTGGGCATTGATAGCCCGCAACTGACCAACGACGGCGTGTTGCGAAGGTTGATGAAGCCGGATTTTCGAGTCTCACAGCCAGGAGAAAAATACCACTACAGCAATACCAACTACATTCTACTTGCCGTGGTTGTTGAGCGGGTGGCGGGGCAGGGCTTCACCACTTTTTTGACAGAGAAGATTTTCGAGCCGCTCGCAATGCAGGACACATTTATCAATGAAGCCCCGCAGCCCGGCACGAAAATAATTGCCAAAAGTTATGACCAGTTCGGCAACCCGGCGAGTGCTATCGGACGGGTTACAGGCAGCAGCGGCATTCACTCGACGGTGGATGACTTACTGAAATGGGATCAAGCGTTGTACTCCGAACGCCTGGTTCGTCAGTCAACGCTGGCCGAAGCCTTTACGCCCGGTCAGGTAAAGACGGGCGGCTCAACTTACGGCTTTGGTTGGAATATAGGAACGCAGGAAGGCCAAAAATTTATTTGGCATCAAGGCTCAACTGGTGGCTATAGGGCGCTGATCAAACGAATGCTGGCGGAAAAAATTACCATCATCATTTTGACCAATCATGGGAACAGTAAACGCCTGGAGATCAGCGACGCGATTCTGAACATGCTGCACGGCAAGGCGTATGTGTTTCCCAAGCGTTCAATTGCCGTAGCAATGTACGAGACGCTTAACAAACAAGGCATTCAAGCGGCGCTCAAACTTTATGAAACCTTACGCGCAGCCAATGATGCCGCGTATGACTCCGGCGAAGGGGAACTGAACTCGTTAGGGTATCAAGTCCTCAGTGGCAATCGGAAAACGAAGGAAGCCATCGAGATTTTCAAATTGAACACGGTGGCTTACCCGCAATCGTCAAACGCTTTTGACAGTTTGGGCGAGGCATATCAAGTGAGCGGTAATAAAGAACTGGCGGTGAAGAGTTATCAGAAAGCGGTTGAGCTTGACCCGACCAACCTAAATGCCATCACGATGCTGAAGAAATTACAGTGACTGGTACGGCGGATTTATCGTGCTTGATTGGAAACCGGAAATCAGACGGCGGCTGGCAAACTTGCGGCTTGCGCCGACGCGCGAAGCCGCCATCGTCGAGGAACTCGCGCAGCATCTCGATGATTACTATGCGGAATTGCTGGCAGGCGGCGCGACGCCTGCGGAAGCGTATCGGCGAACGCTGGCGGAATTGAGTGGCAGTGAATTGTTGACGCTTGAACTGCGGCGCGTGGAGCGGCAGGTTTCACCAGAGCCGATCATCCTGGGAACTAATCGGAGAACGAATATGATTGCAGACCTATGGCAAGACTTGCGCTACGGCGCACGAATGTTATGGAACAGCCGTGGTTTTACGGCGGTGGCCGTGCTCTCGCTGGCCTTGAGCATTGGCGCGACGACCACTGTTTTCAGCTTGGCGAACGCCGTGTTGTTGCGCCCGCTGCCGGTGAAAGACCCCGCGACGCTCGTTAGCATCAACAAGCCCGACCCGAATGGCAGCGGCATGCACACGATTTCGTACCCGGATTACCTGGACTATCGCAGCCGCAACGAAGTCTTCACTGATCTGTTGGCGTGGAGTGAAGTGCCGCTCAGCCTTACCCTGAACGGGCAGGCGGAATCAGCTTACGGCATGCTGGTTTCGGGCAATTACTTTTCCACGCTTGGCGTGCAGCCCGCACTGGGCCGTTTCTTCAGCGCCGAAGAAGACCGCACGCCCGGCGCGCATCCGGTCGCCGTGCTCAGCTTCGCTTTGTGGCAAAGCCGTTTCGGTGGCGACCCATCCGTTATTGGTCAAAGCATCAAGCTCAAGGGCCAGCCGTTCACTATCATCGGCGTAGCGCCCAAAGGTTTCACCAGCACCTACAACGTGTTTGCGCCCGCGCTCTACGTGCCGTTGATGATGCAGGCGCAGATCAAGTCACAACCGAACATCTTCGGCGAGCGCATGTCCAAGTATCTGAAGCTGACCGGGCGGCTCAAACCCGGCGTGACGCGCGCGCAGGCGCAGGCAGCCTTGAATTTGCTTGATCGTCAACTTGAAGAGGCTCACCCGCAGCGCGGCGAAACTTCACAGCGCCCGCAGCTCGGCGTAGAACTGGTACCGGTCGGCTCATTCCCGTGGGAAATTCGCCTGGCGCTGCTCGGCGTCGCGAGTTTACTGCTGGTCATCGTCGGCTTTGTCCTGCTCATCGCTTGCGCCAACGTGGCCGGAATGTTGTTAGCGCGCGCCACGGTCAGGCAGCGTGAGATCGCCGTGCGGTTAGCGTTGGGTGCGACGCGCTGGCGCCTGATCCGGCAACTGCTGACCGAAAGCAGTCTGCTCTTTTTGCTGGCGGGCGCGCTGGGCGTGAGCTTGGCGCTGTGGCTGACGCGGTTGTTGTCAACGATCCCTGTGCCGATTGACTTGCCGTTTGCTGTCGAAGCCAAGGTGGATTGGCGCGTCTTGAGCTTCACACTCTTGCTGGCATTGTTGACTGGCATCATTTTCGGGCTAGCGCCTGCCACGGAGGCCGCGCGGGCAGATTTGCAGACAGCCTTGAAAGACGCTCCTTTGACGCGTGGGGTCAAGCGTTCGCGCTTGCGCCAGGCCTTTGTTGTCGGTCAGATCGCGCTCTCGCTGGTGCTGCTCATTGGCGCGGGGCTAGTTGCGCGCGCGTTGCAATACGGGCAAACGATCTATCCGGGCCGTCAGCCCGACACTGTGTTGACTGCGGCGTTCGACCCGCGCAATCAAGGTTACAGCGCTGCGCGCGGGCGCGAGTTTTATCAGCAATTGATCGAGCGCGTCGCGGCGCTGCCCGGCGTCGAAGCGGTCAGCCTCGCACGGGAACTCCAAATCGGCGATGGTTACAGCACGACCAGTCTGGCCGTCAAAGATGCCCCGCAGGAAGGCAACCTGAAGGTTGAATCCATCACCATCGCGCCAAATTACTTTCAGACACTCGGCATCCGGCTGCTCAGTGGCCGCGATTTCACCTTGGCGGATCGCGCAGGCGCGCCGCGTGTCGTGATTATCAATGAAGCCATGGCGCGCCGCTTCTGGCCCGGCGCAAGTGCGCTCGGCAAACAAGTGCAAGTGGGCGGACAAGGCTGGGGAGGGGCGGCGCTTATCCTGGACGAGACGGGTAAATCCGGCAAACAACCGCAAGCGCTGGGAGAAGGATGGGCGGAGGTCATCGGCATCGTCGAGAACGGCAAGAGCCGCAGCGCCGGCCAGGCGCCGCCGCCTTTCGTTTATGCGCCTTTCCTGCAAAGCCAGAGTGACAACCAGGGCATGACGCTGGTGCTGCGCCAGCGCGGCGACACGGCGAACACGCTGGCCGCCGTGCGGCGCGAGGTGCAGGCGCTCGACCCCAATCTGCCGATGCAATCGCCGATGACTTTGGTTGAAGCCGTGCAATTTATAACGCTGCCATGGCGGGTGGCAGGCGTGCTGGCCAATGTATTCGGCTTGATTGGGCTGACGCTCGCGGCGCTTGGCATCTACGGCCTGATCTCCTACACGGTCAATCAGCGCACGCACGAGATCGGTGTGCGCGTCGCGTTGGGCGCGCAACGGCGCGATATTTTTAAGCTCGTCGTCGGCCAAGGTTTGAAGCTGGCTTTGTTGGGCGTGGCGACGGGGCTGTCGCTCGCGTTCGGCTTGACGCAAGCACTGGCTGAGTTTCTGTTCGGTGTGAGTGCGAGCGATCCGGTGACTTATTTAGGCATTTCGTTGCTGCTTATATTGGTGGCTCTGGCGGCAAGCTTTATCCCGGCACGGAAGGCGATCAGGACAGACCCGCTCGTGGCTTTGCGGCACGAGTGATTCGATTTTGGATTTTAGATTTTGGATTTTAGATTTCGGATTGAAGTCAGTCTGTCGCTGTCGAATCCAAAATCTAAAATCCAAAATCTAAAATTAGTACGGCTTTGCGGGAGGAATAATAGTTTTCCTCTCAGCGCAAACCTGACTCGGTCAGTAGTAAGTATTGGTAAATCATCAAAAGGAGTCTGGTTATGCACAAATGGTTCGCGTTCGCCGCCGTCTTGGTGTTGCTGATGGTTGTCAGCAACGTCAACGCGACACAACAATCTGAGCCGCGCACTGTCGCGGAATGTTTGAAGGCCGTACAGCAATACAGTGACCGGCAGGAAGAGGCCGCACAGAAGGTCGGGCGGAGGCCGGATTACCGCGCCTATCAAGCGCAAGCCAAGGAGTTGGCTAGGCAGTATGCCGCACGCTTCAAACCACAGGAGGTAAAGGGGGCCGATTTACTGAGTCTGGCGCTGCTTTACCTCGAAGCAGGCGAATCTGTACAGGCGCGAGCAGCCATCGAGCAGCGGCTCAACGAGGTAAAGCTGGCTGAGAGTGACCGCGCCGAGGCGCTGGCCACAGCGGTTGTCGTACTGACGAGAGCCTCGCCCAGTGTCGCAGACATCCAACTGGCCGAAGACTACACCGCCCGGCTTGACGCGCTTTCGGATGCAGCGCTGAAACAAAAGATCGCGGCGCACAAACGTCTGGGTGGGTATTACAACGGGAATGAAATTGAAGAAGATAAGTTGTTGGGGCACGACGTCGCTGTTCTGAGACTTGTAGCGCAATTGCCGCCTGCCGAGCGCGAAACGTATGCCCGGCAAAATCTCAGCCTCTATGGGCGTATCTCAACCAACTATGGCAACCAGGGTCTGATCGAGAAAGCCCGTGAGACTTGCCAACAGGGGATCGCGGAAACAGTGCGACAGAAACGGACGAAACTCGAATATGATCGCTGCACCGGACTTTACTCGCTGTTTGGCCGCCCTGGGGCGCCGCTCAAGGGCGCGTACTGGCTCAATGCCGCGCCAGAGACCAAACAACTCGATCTTGCCGGGCGCGTGACGCTGATTCAGTTCACTGCGCATTGGTGCGTCCCCTGCCGCAAGAGCTATCCAGATTTGCTCAAGCTCCACCAACAGTTCCAGGCGCGCGGGTTGGAAGTGGTGCTATCAACAAAGTTGTATGGCTATTTCAGCGGGCGGCAGGATTTGAAACCTGAAGAAGAATTCGCCGCCAACCGCGAGTATTACCTCGAACACCACAAGTTACCGTTCAAGATCGCCGTGGAACCGCAGCTCGATTTATCCGACCAGACGGCGGCTGCCGATGCCGCTTGGCGTGCGTCAAACGAAGGCAAATATTTTGTCAGCGTCTTTCCACAACATGTGCTCTTGGACAAACGAGGCATCGTGCGCCAAATCTTGTTTGGTTGGGGTTCAGCCAACCAAACGCGCCTCACGCGAATGATTGAGCAACTTTTGTAGGAGCAATAACAGGCGCCCCGGCGCCAATCAAGCAATTTCGTAAAAAGGAGTGGAACCATGAAACCAACATCACTGACGACCCTGGCGCTGTTATTTCTGGCCCTGGCTGGCGCGGCGCAAGCGCAAACCCAAGCCACGCCGCCTGACCCAACTGCGCCCTTCAAGAACTTTTACAATAACACCAAAAAGAATCTGATCGGCGCGGCGGAAAAGATGCCGGCCGAACATTTCAGCTTCAAACCCACGAGTGACGTGCGCAGCTACGCCGAAATCTTCGGCCACATCATAGACACGAATTACTATGCGTGTGCTGCCTTGCGCGGGGAAGCGAGTCCGAACAAGGACGACTTGGAAAAGACGTTGAAGACCAAAGACGAGGTAGTCAAAGCCGTCAAAGCTTCGTTCGAGTATTGCGATGGCGCGCTGAACAAACTGAGCGAGGCGACCTTGAAAGAGACCTTCAAATCAGGCACGCGCGATGTCCCGAAAACTTCCCCCTTGCTGCTGCTCATCGCGCATAGTCAGGAGCATTATGGCAATTTGGTGACATACCTGCGGCTGAAAGGCCTGGTGCCGCCGAGCAGCGAACCACCGCCGGCTAAGAAATAACCAGAGCGGTTCCGCGCGCCAACCACGAACACGCGAGGATGTAAGATGATTGCTTTGCTTCCGCGCGCGCGTGGCGGAAACACCGCAAGGACGCTAATCAACTGCTCGAATGCCTATGAATAAAGGCGATTTGCGCGTCTGACAGAGTTGTCGGGCTTGGCGAATGATTTTTCCTGAGAGTCACCGAAAACCTAACAGGCATGCCGGACTGGAAATCGCAAATCAGATGGCGGGTGACGAAGTTGAAGCTGGAACCACTGCGCGAGGCCGCGATTGTCGAGGAACTCGCGCAACATCTGGATGATGCATACGCGGAATTGCTGGCGGGCGGAGCGACGGAAGCGGAAGCTTATCAACAAACACTCGCCGAATTGAGCGGCAATGAATTGCTGCGGCGCGAACTACGCCGCCTCGAGCGGCCAAGCGACCTTGAACCTATCGTTCCCGGAATCAATCGGAGGACAAATATGATCGCAAGCTTATGGCAAGACCTGCGCTACGGCGCGCGAATGTTACTCAAACAACCAGGCTTCACTTTGATTGCTGTCTTAACGTTGGCGCTCGGCATTGGCGCGAACACGGCGATCTTCAGCATCGTCAATGCGGTGCTGCTGCGCCCCTTTCCGTACCCAGCGCCGGAGCGCCTGGTGAGCCTGGGGGAGTATCTCTCCAGCGAATCGGTGTCCTATCCCAACTTTGTTGATTGGCGCGCGCAGCACACGGTTTTTGATGGAATCTCGGCGGTGCGTGGGAACGAGAGTTTCAACTTCACGGGTTCAGGCGAACCGGAACGCTTGCAGGGGCGGCTCGTCTCGGCGGAATTCTTCTCCACCTTGGGCGTCAAGCCACTTGTGGGGCGCGACTTTCTCCCGGAAGAAGATCGTCCGGGCGCGACCCCGGCGGTGATTCTGAGTTACGGACTTTGGCAGCGCAGGTTTGGCGCTGATCCGGGCATCCTCGGGCAACAGCTCACGCTCAACAATCAACGCTTCACTGTAGTCGGCGTGGCCCCGCCCAGGTTCCAGTACGGGGAGGCAGCCGACGTCACTGTGCCCATCGGTCTTCAGGCGGAACGCTTCAAAAATCGTGGCAGTGATCCGGGAACCGGCGTCGTCGCGCGTTTGAAACCGAATGTATCGCAGCAGCAGGCGGAGGCGGGTATGAACGTGATCGCCGCGCGCTTGGAACAACAATACCCGAAGACCAACAAAGACCGGCGCGTGCTGATCAAGCCGCTGCACGAAAGCTTTGTCGGTGACCTGCGCCAGCCGCTCTTGATTTTGCTGGGCGCAGTTGGTTTGGTCTTGTTGATCGCCTGCGCCAACGTCGCCAATCTGCTGCTCGTGCGCGCGTCGGCCCGGCAAAAGGAGATGGCGGTGCGCGTCGCACTCGGCGCGAGCCGCGTCACGCTCGTTCGTCAATTGTTGACCGAGAGCGTCTTGCTGGCCGCGTTGGGCGCCACGCTCGGAATTTTGCTCGCGTTCTGGGGTACGAGTGTCATCGCCGCGCAGTTGCCCGACGGCATCCCGCGCTTGCAGGAAGCCAAAGTTGACGCGCCAGTATTGGTCTTCACGCTCGCCATCTCGCTCCTGACTGGTTTGCTCTTCGGTCTGGCTCCGGCCTTGCAGGCTTCGCGCCCGAACCTGACCGAAGGGTTGAAAGAAGGCGAGCGGGGCTCATCCGGACGCCGCCAGTGGCTGCGCAGTGTGTTGGTCGTGGGTGAAGTCGCGCTGACGCTGACCCTGTTGGTGGGCGCGGGTCTGCTTATCCAAAGCTTCCGGCGCGTGCTAGGAGTTGATACGGGCTTCAATCCGCAGAACCTGCTCACGATGCAGGTTTCGGTCAACAACCCCGATGGCCAACAGATCGCCAACTTCTTCGAGCAGTTGCAACAAAACGTCCGCAACCTGCCTGGCGTCAAAGCGGTCGCCGTGTCGAATGGACTTCCATTCGGGGGAACAAATCACCCGACTTTCGTCATTGAAGGCCGACCAGAGCCTGAGAAGAAACCGAACGGCCAGCGCTACGCCGTGAGTCCCGATTACTTCCAGGCGCTGGGCATTGAGTTGATCAAAGGCCGCATCTTCAACGCACAGGATACGCGCGACAGCTCACGGGTGGTCGTCATTGATGAAGTGCTCGCCCGGCAATTCTTTCCCAACGAAGAGCCGATTGGAAAGCGGATCAGACAGCCTTCGGCTGACTCGCCGAGCTTGGAGATTGTGGGCGTCGTCCGGCACGTCGAACCTTACAGCCTGGACGGACAAGGGCCCGGCCCAGCCCAGTTCTACACCAACTTCAATCAGCAATCCTTGCAGTTGATACCAAACAGTGTCCGGCGCATCAACCTGCTCGTGCGCACCGAAGTCGAGCCGTTAAGTCTGGCCGCGACGGTGCGCGCCCAGGTAGCGTCTTTGAATAAAGACCAAGCGGTCTTCAACGTGCGCACGATGGAACAAAGCTTGGCGCAATCGGTCGCGCCTCGGCGTTTCTCGATGCTATTGCTGACAGTCTTCGCCATTGTCGCGCTCGCGCTAGCCAGCCTGGGGATTTACGGCTTGATGTCGTATGCAGTCGCACAGCGCACGCGCGAAATCGGCGTGCGGATGGCGCTCGGCGCGCAAGTCAGCGATGTGCTGAGATTGGTGATCGGGCAGGGAATGAAGCTGGCACTCGTCGGCGTGGCGCTGGGTTTGGTTGCGGCACTAGCGCTGACGCGACTGATGAAGAGCTTACTCTTCAGTGTAAGTGCGACTGACCCGCTGACATTTTTGCTGATCGCCTTGCTGCTCACTGGGGTGGCGCTGTTGGCTTGCTATCTGCCAGCGCGGCGGGCAACCAAAGTTGATCCGCTCCTGGCGTTGCGCAACGAGTGAGGCAATGCGGAACCAGGTCGTGAAGCACAGTCTGGGTGCCGCACTGTTCAGCCTTTAGCAGAGTCTGCTCGGCTCGTTTGTACTGACTCGGTGGTAGAAACTGTGATTGTGTTGCGTTGTGACTAAATCGAAACAACGGAGATTGGTACACTCGATGAGAAGTTAAGAAACTCGATGTCAAGTGTTCGGAGTACCGGCTTCAGCCGGTACTCCGAACACTTGATTGCCGAGTCTTAGGTATCATCGGTTGTTTCAATAATGTGTGTTTCGATTTAGGCTGCGCCTGCATCGGGTTGCGCCTGGTTCAGTGCGACTAATCAGCTCGCCTGTGTTGTGGCGGCGTCAGTGATTACCCAAGTGGCGTTGCTCCACTGGACAAAAAAATAAGCTCAGTCCTTTGTTGGCCAGGTAGAAAAAAATGATGGAAGAAAACCGCTCCCATCTGCGTCTAAGCTGCAAACGGACAAATCGTCCGGCGCTTATTACCGTCAACGGAGACTTCTTCAATGCAATCTTTTTGGCACGACTTGCGCTATGCCGCGCGGATGCTCGGCAAAAAGCCGAGTTTCACCATAGTGGCCGTGTTAACGCTCACGCTGGGCTTTGCGCTGACTGCGATAATGCTGGCCGTCGTCAACGCTTATCTTATTCGGGCGATGCCTTATCCGGCGGCGAATCGTCTCTACCACGTGATTCACGCACCCCTCGGTCAGCCTGAACCCGTCGGCTCGGCCACACTCGACTGGAAGACGCTCAGCGACGTGGTAGAGATTGCCGACTCTTCCACGCTCGCACGGTTTTATCTTGGTGAAGGGGCGGAGAAGCAAGAATCACTAGGCCTGTCGGCGGCACCCGGCGCACTCGAAATGCTGGGCGTGCGCACAATGATCGGTCGGGGTTTGCTGGACGAAGATTTTCGGCAGGGAGCAGAGCAAGTAGTACTGATAGGGCAGGCTCTTTGGTGGGAGCGCTTTGGTGCTGATCCAAACATCGTCGGGCGTTCCCTCCGCGCGAGCCGCTCCAATCTGGCCGAGCCGCTTGAGACCTTTCGCATCATCGGCGTCCTACCGCATGAATTTCACTACGCCCGTGATTACACGCGCGGGCCAATGGGATTTGTCGTGCCGTCCCGAACTCCCAGGCAGACTTATATGGTGCGTCTGCGCGCAGGCGTGCCTGTCGCGTTCGCAGAACGACGCATCACAGAGGCGGTGAGAAACGTGGCGAAGTCGTTTCCGCCCAACTGGCCCGGCGTGCGGCTGGAATCCATTCACGCGCGCTACGTCACCGAGCTTCGTCCGATGCTTTACGCGCTGACAGTCGCCGCGGGTCTTGTGCTAGTCATCGTATGTGTGAATGTCGCCGTGTTGATGTTGTTGCGCGCACTGCGGCGACAGAAAGAAGTTGCCGTGCGTGTCGCTCTCGGCGCCGAGCGCAGACACATCCTGCGGATGATTGTGGCCGAGACTTGTTTGATTTGTGGGGCTGCCCTGATGTTGGGGCTTGCGCTGACGAGTTTCACGCTGCGTCTGCTCGCGCCGATTATTGAAGCGCGCTTGGGGCGAGGCGCTCCCGGTGGCAGCTCTGCGATTGCGCTGGATGCCACAGTACTGTTGATGGTCGGGGGCGCAGGTGTGCTGATTGCCCTGACGCTTTCAGCCATCCCTTTACTGACGCTGTGGGAGCGGCGGCTGGCCGATACATTGCGACGCGAGGGCCGGAGCGGGACAGATGGCCCGGTTATGCGCCGGATGCGTTCAGCACTGATCGCCCTGGAAGTCGCGGCCTCCCTGACCTTGCTTGTAGGTTGCGGCTTGATGATCCGCACCGTCGTCAATCTGGTGCGCACTGATCTGGGATTTCAAACGGAACATATTGAGCGCACACGGGTCGCTTTGCCGCCGCGCACTTATCCAGACGCGCAGACGTTTATGCGCTTCTACGATCAGCTCAATCAACGGTTGTCGGCTTCATCGGATGTGCCGTTCGCGTTGACGAATCACATTCCTTTCTACGAGACACCGAAGCGAGCGGTGGAAGTCGCTGACGCCGACATCAGTGGTTTGAAAGTAGGTGTCATCGCCGTGAGTGATCGGTACTTTGACTTGTTCGGCATTGGTATCAGACAGGGGCGCGCCTTCACTGCCGTAGACCGGGCCGAGTCGGAACCAGTCGCGGTGATCAGCGAAACGCTGGCCCGGCGGTTGTGGCCCAATGCGAATGCGGTGGGTCACCGCATTCGCGCCGCCGATCAGCCTGACCGAGACGTCAAGGCCGTCTGGCGCACCATCGTCGGTGTCGCGCGAGATGTGCGGCAAATTCACACTGATACTGACTTGAGCGACATCTACCTGCCGTTCTTTCAAACGCCGAGCCGTTACGCGCCGCTTTACATACGGACTGATCGCCCCACGTCGCTTTCATTCGATAAGCTGCGCACTCTGTGCGCGGAGATTGATTCGGGCGTATTGATTACCGGGCAGATAACGGGCGACCCTTCGCTCGCGCGCGAGGCGGAGCGCCAACTGGCAGGCCCAAGATTTTTAATGGCGAGCTTGACTGGCTTCGCGCTCTTTGCGGCGCTGCTGGCCACGCTCGGCATCTACGGCGTGACCGCGTATGCCGCGCAGCAGCGTGAACGCGAGGTTGCCATCCGCATGGCTATTGGCGCGACGCCCGGCACAATCATGCGAATGTTTTTGAAGGAAAGTAGTCTCCTGCTGGCCTGCGGCATCGGCTGCGGACTGTTCGGTGCATTGGCAGTGGCCAGAATGTTGACCAATCAACTTCACGGCGTGCAGCCGTTCGACCTCACGACGCTGCTGGTGGCTTGCGCATTTATGGCGGCGGCGGGGTTGCTGGCGACTTGGTGGCCAGCGCGACGGGCGGCGGCCAAAAATCCAATGTCATTCCTGAATGAAAACTGAAAGAGGTAAAAGACGATGATCAGAATGCTTATCCTGGTTGCGTTGAGTTGGGCGGTTCAAGCTCCGTCACCAAGCCCGCTGTTTAGGCCCGCGCCCAACTCACCGGTGAAAGTCGGCGAAGGGTCGGGAAAAATATTGCTTGCGGATGTCAATGGTGATGGCAATCTCGATCTGGTGACCCAACATTTGCTGCGTCATATCGTGGTGGTACAACTCGGCGACGGCACGGGCCGGTTCGCCTCTGGCAATTCGATGGCGCTCAATTATCAGCCGGGAGACCTCAAGCTGGGTGATGTCAACGGCGACAAAATCCTCGATCTGGTCGTCACGCGCAGCGAGCCGAATAAGGTGGATATTTTCTTCGGCGATGGCAAAGGCGGCTTCAGTCTGGCTCCCGGCTCGCCTTTTACCGTGAGCGCGGCAACAGAAAACTACACGTACAGCTTGCAGCTTGTAGACCTCAACGAAGATGGCAATCTAGACATTGTTACCGCGAATAATCGCCGGAACACTGGTGCGTCAATGCTCGGAAACGGACGCGGCGGATTCGCGCTGGGGCCAGCGATCACGTTTCCGGGGGGGCACAGTTTTTATACCTTCGCTTTTGGCGACGTTGATGGCGACAAGCATCTGGACATCGTGATGGCGAGCGGTGCGCAGGGAGACGAGGCTGAACCTGGCCGCGTAGTGTGGTTGCGCGGTGACGGCAAAGGCACTTTCAAGGAGATGTCAACCGCCCCGCTGTCTGTGACAGCGGGGCCGCGCTACTTGACGCTCGGTGATATAAATGGCGACGGGCGGCTGGACGTTGTGATTAGCCATTTTATCGAGCAGCTTAGTGTTCTGTTGAATGATGGTCAGGGCAAGTTCACGCCTGCTGCGCCTTACAACTTGCGGATGCGCGGGTATGCGGTAGTTACTGCTGATGTCAACCGAGATAAGCGGAGCGATCTTGTAGTTGCCAGCGCCGACGACGTTACAGTTCTGCTCAGTGATAAAAACAGCTTCACGCCAGCGCCCGGCTCGCCGTTCGCTGCTGGCCCCGGCGCTTACCATCTCACCGTCGGAGACATCAACAAAGATGGCAAACTAGATATTGCAGCCTCCAGCTTCGAAGGCAATGCCGTGACCGTACTGCTTGGGCGATAACTATCAGGTTCATTCAGCCGCGATTGCCGCAAGGTTACCAGCTTTCAGTTCAGCCAGCGATGTTGCGAATGCGCTGGCGCAGTTCTTCTATGTGCACTCGTTTGATCACGTAGCCCGGAGCGAGCGCCGGATCGGTGTAACTTCCTGCGGCATAGCCGAGCCGCGTCGCTGCGTCCTCCAAGTATGTGCGCAATTCCGTAATGTGCACAGCCTTGATTACGGTGCTGCCTGGTAACAGTGTTGGATCTGTCCAAGGTGCTGGCCCCAGCCCTGCCACTGCACGCAAGGCGTCTACGGCTTGGCGCAACTCAACGATGTGTTGCGCCTTGACGGTTGTGCTGCCAGCCGTGAGCGTGTTGTCAGTGAAAGCTGTCGGCAAATAGGCGAAGGCGTTGGTCTTGGTATAAGGACTACCAGTGCTAGGCGTCAACACAATGTCAACGGCGCCGACGGCGTGTGCCGGAGTGGTCAGAGTGATTTCGCTCGTCCCGTTGGAATAACTCCAAGTGGCGTTGTTACCACCTATCGTCACCGTGGATAAGTTGGTGAACGATCCGATCAGCCTGATCAGTTGTCCGCCCGAGGTCCGACCGGCGGGTGGAATCACACTGTCAATTCTCAGCGCGCCTGCTGTTTGGGTGATCGTAAAATTAGTGTCCGAAATGTCGAAGAAGATGTTGCCGACCGCTTCGATCTTGATGCGCGCCTGCGTCGTGCCTATGTTGGGTACGACGATGTTCTCTGCCCCGTCGTTGGGGGTGCTGTTCAGGATCGTTGTGGGGAAGCTCAGGCCGCCATCTGTAGAAAGCGAAATCTTCACATTGGCCGCGAGAGCGTTAGCGCCATTGACGCTCCAGGTCACTGTCTGAGTTGATCCGCCCGGCCAGGACACTGCTGAGTTGGGTGCTGTTACAAGGAAAGGCCCGGCGCTGCCGCTCACCGTAAGTAAGACTGCATCATCGCTCACGCCACCGCCACCGGCGCGATTGTCGCGGATCATCACGCGGAAATTGAGCGAGCGCCCAATGCGCGGCAACTCTTCCGCCGTTTGAAAACCGCCCACCGTGTCGGGCGGATCGTTGGCGTTGTTCAGGATGTAAGTCAGGCTCGGAAAGGTGCGTGACGGAGATGACGAAGGGGAGAATGAACGAAAGATCGGGCGCGTTGTAGTCGGTGGATCGGACGCGTCGTTGTAAGAAGCTGGTGTGCCGTTCTGTGGAAACTGTGTGCCGCCCGAATCGGTCTGATCCCAAGTGTAGGTCAGATTGGGCACGTCACCGGCGTTCGGGTCACTGCCAGTGGCAGTGAGCGTGAAGGGCGTCTGCTTCGGAATCGTGTAGTCAGTACCACCGTTGACTGTTGGCGGATTGTTGCCCGTAGCTGCGCCGGTGAGACAAGTGGCAGAGTTGGCGATGTAGCTGGTGATTTGCGCATAACTCATGGCGTGGAAACGCATGTCGCGGGTGTTGGTAATATTGTCCGCGTCGCAAATACCGGGGTAGGCCATAATCGTCGAACCGCTGCCCGGTTCATACGCAGAAGCGTCACTGCGGCTGGGCGGGGCGCAATTGCCTAGTGTGCCGTTGAAACTGTGATTGGCTCCGAACTGGTGTCCAAGCTCGTGAACCCAAACGCCGAGTGCAATATTGTTGCCGGCCGACCCGCCGACCAGTGTCGCGCCGCCGCCTTTGATCGGCCCAAGGCTACTGAAGTCGGTATTGCTGCAAACCACGCCGATGAAGGCGACGCCCGAAGCGCCTAGGCCACCGAGTTGGCCGAGGACGTGTCCAACGTCGTAATTGGCCGACCCCACGTGATCGCGCAGATCAGGCCGGACTTGATTGAGCATTGCGCCCACATCCGAGTTGTCATACGGATCGGTCAAGGGCGTGAACCCACGGTCTGTCGTATAGAGCACATCAGTGTCATTGACCAGGTTGAGATGGACTGCCAGCTCGCGCTCGTAAATAACATTCGCGGCGTTAAGCCAGGTGTTGAGCGACGCTACCGTGCCTGCTACAGTGCCGCCGCCGTACTGGGTGCAATATTCCCAAGTGGCCGCGATAGCGATGCGGTAATTACGCATCGTCGAGCCGATAGATGTGATTTGCGGCGCGGCGCGGCGCAACTGCTGATGAGGGCCGAGATTGTGAATATCCTGAGTCAGGCATTGCGCTGCGCCCTGCTGCTCTGCGCTGCCGAAAATGCTGAGATAAACATCTGTCGTGCTGGCTGGCTGTTCAGCCGGTTGTATGCTGATGAGCCGCGCGCCAGAAAGAACAGTAACGTAAAAGCCGCGCGGCGACAGATCGCAACGCATGCTAAGCGCGGGATTATCCAATCCTTGACCACGATAGCTTCTGATTTCAGGAAACTGCGCGGCCAAACCCGGTTCCATAACTGGTGATGCTTCGATACTGAATCGTGCAAAACTGCCTTCGGGCATTGGCAGCGTCAGCGTCGCAGAATGCTTGGTTGCCTCTGCCGTGAACTCGAGTGGCGCGCGTGCGAGCGCCTGCGCGAGTGCGTCACGATTGAGCCGCACTACGTGTGCTGCCGCTGGCATATCTTTTTGATTGGTCAGCGTGTTACGCTCCAGCGCCTGCCAAACGCCGTCGGGCAAGTTGGTTTGTGCTGCGGCTGCCGCTGTGTACAGCCGCAGCAAATGGAAGCTACTGGCTAATGCGCAAGCGCACACAATCAGCCAGAGAGACAAACGCAACACGAAACTCTGTAGCGACGACAGCCAACGGAAGGCCTTACTCAAAGTCATAACGAGACAAAACCTCTTTTCCCGGTCAGACGATTGATTGGGGGTTACGCACAGGGGGGCAAAGATCAGTTTTTGAACATCAGCCAGCGATGGTGCGAATGCGCTGGCGCAGTTCCTCGACGTGCACCCGTTTGATTATCACGCCACTGCTCAAGCCCGGATCGGTGTAGCTCCCCGGCGGAGAATAACCAAGCAGCATCAGTACGTTCTCCAAGTTGGTGCGCAACTCGGTAATATTCACAGCCTTGATAACGCTGCTAGCAGGCACAAGCGTGGGATCAGTCCAGGGTGCCAGTCCAAGTCCTGCCACTGCGCGCATCGCATCAACCGCCCGGCGCAGTTCGTAGATGTGTTGTGCCTTAACCGTCGTGCTACCTACCACCAGCGTGTTGTCAGTAAAGGAGGTTGGCAGGTAAGCAAAGGCATTAGTCTTGGAGTAACCAGTGCCAGAGGTAGGTATCAGGTCAATATTGACGGGCGCGACGACGTGCGCCGGAGTGGTCACCATGATCTCACTCGTGCCGCTACTGTAACTCCACGAGGCTGAGACGCCGCCCACCAGCACGCTCGATAAATTGGCGAACGCGCCGGTTAGTTTGATCTGCTGTCCACCAGAAGTCCGCCCGGCCAGTGGAGACACATTGGCAATGCTCAGCGTAGATGGCGTGGTACTGCTGATCCGCTCAAGCGTGCCGCCTAGCCCAATGACATAAATCTCTCCAGCTTCATCTTCACCGAAGCCGGAGATGTTGCGCGTCGTATCGAGCAGTAAACTCTGTGTCCCACCGTTGAGCATAAAGATTTCGCCTGTGCAGTAATCCGCATAAATGTAAGCGCCAGTCGGCACAGTCCGCAGCGGGCCGCGATAAACATAACCGCCGGTGATCGAACAGCGCCCGCCAGTATGGCCGTACTCGGCGATAGGACAGGTGTAGCCATTGATGTTGCAGTTAGTCGCGCCTGTGCTGCAAATGCCCGAATCCAGTCCGGTGCAGTGAGTGCCTTCGTAGACGCGCCAGCCGTAGTTACCGCCCAGCGTGACAATATCAATCTCTTCCCAAGCACCTTGGCCTACATCCCCCACATAAAGCTGTCCCGTCCCACGATCAAAAGAGTAGCGATAAGGATTACGCATGCCTACGGCGTAGATTTCGTCAGCGCCCGGCGTGGCGCCAAAGAAAGGATTATCGGAGGGCGAGGAGTAAGGAATCGCCCCGTTCGGGTGGTCAATATCAATGCGCAGAATCTTGCCGAGCAGGCTGTTGATGTTTTGCGCATTATTGGGAGGATCATTGCCGGAGCCACCGTCACCGGGGCCAATATAAAGGTAGCCGTCCGAGCCGAACAGTATCGTCCCACCATTGTGATTGGCGTTAGTGGGGTGCGGGATTTCCAGTATCACAATCTCTGTGGTGTCAGCGACATTGGGATTAGTCGAGACGTGATACTCGGCTATCCGCAGCGCACCATCTGTCTGGCGCGTGTAGTAAACGAAGAAGCGCCCGTTGCTTGGATAGGAAGGATGGAAAGCCAGCCCCAGCAGGCCGCGCTCACTGCCTGAAAGCACGCGGGTGATGATATTCAAAAATACAGTCGGTGTAGACGATCCCGGCTGGAGCACTTTGATAATGCCAGCTTGCTCAACAATAAAGAGCCGGTTGCTGCCGTCGCGTGCGCTTGTGGCATAAACAGGGCTCGATAGGCCGCTGAGCACAGGTTGCAGTTGGATGCTTGATTGAGCGCTTGAAGCGTGGTTAAACGCGTCAAAGATCAGCAGACCACAACTTAGTATGAGGATCAGACTAAAGATACGAAAGCCGAGTTTGTGAAAGCCAGGCCCGTGAAAGCTGGACGTGCTAGCCATCTGAGCATCTCCTTTGATAGTTTCTGATTTGAGCGACACTGGTGCCGCAAAACTCATTTATCAGTCATCGTAAAGGGTGATGTGTGGCAGCCGGGTCTGGTGTGGGGGTGTGTTAGGGAATCGCTATTGCCACGCGCCAGATATTATTCGATGTTTCGTTATTTTCAAAATACGATTTTTGCGAGTTGATGCGTAGGCGGGTCAAGCTGGGTTGCTATGAATTCGACTCGTTTTTACAACACGCAATTATTCTAAGTAAGTGTGGAAAAGTTTGGGGCACTGTTTGTGGGACAAGATGTCAGCTTGTCCCACTTAGAAGGCGCGCACTTTCCGCCAGTTACTTAGTCGCAGAATCTCAATTACCTTTTGCGCTTTACGGCCCAGACGAACTCTGCCAAGCCTTCTTCCCAGGGTGGTAACAAAATCGGCGGGTCTTGCAGCGTCGTCAACACGGCATACTTTGGGCGTTTGGCCGGGCGCGGAAACTCTTCGCTCTTGACTGCATGGACAGAAAGCGTGATAGCGCAGCGGTAATACAACTCGTAGGCCAAGTCATACCAACTCGCGGAACCTCGTCCGGCCAGATGATAAACGCCGTAGGCTTCGGTCTGAAATAACTGCGCAATCGCAAGCGCCAGATGTGGTGCGTAAGTCGGCGAGCCGATTTGATCGTTGACGACGCGCACTGATTCAATCCCCGGCTTGGCGGCCTGGGCCAGCATCGTCAGCGGGAAGTTACGTCCGTCCTTGTGATAAAGCCACGCAGTGCGCGCGATGTAATGGCGCGGGTTGAAGAGCGCGACTTGTTGTTCGCCCGCCAGCTTGCTCTGACCATAAACCGATTGAGGATTGACCGGGTCGAATTCGTGCAACGGACGTTTGCCTGCGCCATCGAAGACGTAATCGGTCGAGACGTGCACTAGAGGCACGTCGGCCTCGCCAGTGATAATCGCCAGGTTGCGCGGGCCGAGTGCGTTGGCACGATAGGCGCTCGCTGGATCAGCTTCTGCGCCGTCCACGTTGGTGTAGGCGGCTGTATTGATGACCACGTCGGGGCGGTGCCAATCGAGCGAATCCCGCACGAGGCTGAATTTTGAGATGTCTAGTTGTGTGTGCGAGAGCGTGACGACTTCGTGGCCGAGCAAGGCCTGTGGCAAGGCGCGTCCGAGTTGACCATTGGCTCCGGTAATCAGGATTTTCATGGTTTCGTTTATTTAAGATTGACCACGACTGTATTGGTAGGTTTTCCATCTACCAGCAAGGCCACATTCACCTCGCCACGCCCGATCAAACTGCGCGGGATAGGCCCCAGATTGACTTGATCGAGTCCGACAAAACCGGGCGCCTCTCCGGCGAAGGTCACTGGCACGTTGGCACCGCCAATAGTGGCGGAGACCGTTGCCAGACTGCTACGACCACGAATGCCTGTGCCATACAGGATGAGGAAGACTTGCTCGCTCGTTGGCCCCAGATCAATCGAAAGCGGGACGAAGCGGTTCTGCGCGGCATCGAAGCGCGCTACCGGCTCGAAACTCTGCGCGCCGTCAGCCTTGATGCGCAAAGCCGTCGCCGCCGCCACGCCTTGCCCGCTGGCGTTGGCGGCGAAGAGTCCGGGTGCGACGCTCGTAATTTGTACTATGCCAGTCGAAATCGCGCCATTGCCGCTGGTGAAGGTCAGAAAAGCTGGGCCGTTGCTGACGCCCGATGGCATCAGGAAATTGGCTTGGCCTGGCGAGACGAAGAAAAGGGACGCCAAGCGCTCGATCCCCAAACTGTCTCTGACCTTGATCGTTGTGCCAGCTAAGTTAGTAGGCAGTGGAAGCGAACCCGCGACTTGTGTGGCGTTCGCCAAGTTGGTGCCGAAACCCGCCGCGATTATGTCTGGCGTCAACTCCGTCGCGCTGTAGCTCGCGGCTGAAACCGTGGAGGCCACGCCGGGCGCAGTTCCACCCGTGATCGTTGCCGTCAGATTGAAGTTGGTCGCGCTGGGGCCAAAGTTGGCGATAGCGATAAAGTACAACCCGGAGCGCAAGGGCGGATTGCTCGAAGGCGTGATCGTGATTGATTCGGGGACGCCAACACCACTGTTGGAGGAACGATGATCGGCCAATAAAGTGGCGCCGGTGATGGCGACGCGTTGATCAAAACGCACGGAGAGATCCAAATCCTGCGTGCCGTTGAGATCAAGTTTCAACTGCGTTGCGCCAGTGGGCACGAAGATTCCGTATTGCACCGAGTGAAGTATACCCGCACCCGGCGGCGGGCCAATGATTGAACCGCTCTGGGTCACGCCAGAGTTGGTAAAGACTGTCGAGGCATTGAGCGGTGCGCCGCCGACTCCGCTCAGCCCGACATTGACTGTTGGCCGGGTCGGATCATTGCTGGTGATGGTGAGCGTGCCGTTTTGTGCACCTGCGCTCGCGGCGGCAAAGCGCACTACGATCTGTGCCTGGCCATTCGGTGCAATGACGAGCGGCAGCGTCAACGGGGCGAGCGTGAACTGTGAGTTGTTAGAGGTCACGCCGGTAAGATTGAGCGGGGCGCTGCCAGTGTTGCTCACCGTCAATGCTTGTTCCTGGGTTGTGCCTACTACTGAACTGCCAAAATTCAGCACCGTCGGGACGCTGATGCGCGGAGCAGCCTGCGCATTATTCATCACGATGGCCCGCATCATCAGGTTGACTCGTACGCCGCCGGTGATCGTCAATGGACCTTCCCACGTCTGGCCGTTATTCTGCGAGGCAAAAGCGCGCTGCTGTTGCGTCCCGTTGTTATCTGCGGCAAAGAGGACGTTGCCCCTCGGGGTGGGCGACTGGAAGCCTACGTAAAGATCACCGCTGTTGATGGTTGGGCCGTTTTGAATGGAGAAATCAATAAAACCGCCGTTGGCCGGAAGTGTGGGAATCGTGACCGTTTGATTGACCAGAAAAGTTGGATTGATCGGCGGCTGAGTTGTACCGGGCGTGCCGGCGAAGGCGACCAATTTGATCTGCGCCCCCGCTGGGTCGGGCAATTGAGAGTTGCGCGCAAAAAAGATACGAACGGTCTGCAGGGTTGCAGGGTAGGCCGATGGCGTCAGGCGGTTGACGCACATCAGACTGTCACCTCCAATGACGACCTCCACCGTCCCGTCATCTGTGAGCAACTCCTCGTTAGCGGCCAAACTGGCTGTGCTGGCAGCGGCGCGAGACTCAGCGCGGCCAGCAGCGAGACTGCTTTTTGACAGCGGCCCCGCCGGACTGAGCAAGCCACAACAGAGCAACAGTATGATCCAATGTTTTGCTAAAACAATAGGTGGGTACATCACGCGTTCTTCCTATGTCCGACAAGTTGCCAGAGCTTGTCAGAGGCTTCCAGTTTGGCGCGGTCAGGAGTCAGCGACAAGCTCTGGCAGCTTGTCGGACTTTGGCATAGCTACTCTTCAGTGAAGTACGGCAACACTTCCATTAACTCGGCCAGCGTCTTACCTTGCTGATCTTTCTTCGACAAGATCGGCGCAGCTTGCAGGATGCCCTCCGGCCAAGCGATGCCGATGTTTGGCTCGTTCCAGAGCACAGTGATTTCGCCGGTCGGATCGTAGTAGTCTGTGCACTTGTATTCGACCTGCGCTGTTGCACTCGTCACGCAGAAACCGTGCGCGAAGCCGGGGGGCACATAAATTTGCTGGAAGTTCTGCGCCGAAAGGTATACGCCAACCCATTTGCCAAAGGTTGGCGAACCGCGGCGCACGTCCACCGCCACATCGAAGATTTCCCCTTCGATCAGGCGGATCAACTTGCCTTGCGGGCGGCGCTGTTGGGCGTGCAATCCGCGCAGCGTGTGGCGCACTGAGCACGAATGATTGTCTTGCACGAAGGTCGCTTCAATGCCGCCCGCCACGTACTTATCGTGTTGATAAGTTTCCAGAAAGAAGCCGCGCTCGTCGCGGAAGACTTGCGGCTCGATGAGGATGACGCCGGGCAATTCAGTCGGGATGAACTTCATTGTATGTTCGCCTCCGGCAGCGCGACAGGCCCGGCTTGCAACATGCGCAGCAGATATTGGCCGTACTCGTTCTTCTTCATCGGTTCGGCAATGCGCTGTACTTCCTCCGCCGACATCCAGCCATTGTGATAAGCGATCTCTTCCAGACAAGCTGCCATCAGGCCTTGCCGTTCTTGCAAAGCTTGAATAAAGCTCGAAGCTTGTTGCAGAGATTCGTGCGTACCTGTGTCGAGCCAGGCGATGCCGCGACCTAGCTTCTCGACGTGCAACTCATCCCAGGCCAGGAATTGCTTGTTGACATCGGTGATTTCGAGTTCGCCACGTGGCGACGGCTTCAAATCACGCGCCACATTGAGTACGCGATTGTCATAAAAGTACAAACCCGTCACCGCCCAATACGAGCGCGGTTGCGTGGGTTTTTCTTCCAAACTGAGCGCTTGCCCTGCGCCATCGAACTCGACCACGCCGTAACGCTCGGGGTCGCGCACCTGATAAGCAAAGACTGTCGCGCCTGCGCGACGTTCCGTCGCACGCCGCAAATCAGCAGGCAGCCCGTGTCCGTAAAAGATATTGTCACCCAGGACGAGCGCCACATTGTCCGCGCCGACAAATTCGCGCCCGATGATAAAGGCCTGCGCCAGGCCGTCGGGGCTGGGCTGCACGGCGTAATTCAGGTTGATGCCGTATTGCGCGCCATCGCCGAGCAGGCGTTGAAATTGCGTTTGATCCTGCGGCGTGGTGATGATGAGGATGTCGCGGATGCCCGCAAGCATCAATGTCGAGAGCGGGTAATAGACCATCGGCTTATCGTAGATCGGCAGCAACTGTTTGCTAACGGCCATGGTGATCGGATAGAGCCGTGTGCCGGAACCTCCGGCAAGGATGATGCCTTTCATAAGGTAGACAGTAGACAGTAGACAGTAGACAGTAGACAGTAGACAGTAGACAGTAGACAGTAGCTTGAGACCGCAAAAAATCGTTCAACCAGTGCTGTCTACCGTCTACTGTCTACTTACCGCCAGTTCCCAAGCGTTGTCGTTGATATTTGCCTCGCAACACGGTGTCACACCAGGCGCGATTGTTGAGATACCATTGCACCGTCTTGGCCAAACCGCTTTCAAAATCATATTGCGGTTGCCAATTGAGTTCAGCGCAAATCTTGCTGGCGTCAATCGCGTAACGCCGGTCGTGACCAGGACGGTCGGCGACAGAAGTCTTCAAATCTGAGTAGCTCGCCTTACCTTGCGCTTGCAGCGCCGGATTGTCAGCGGCGGGCAGCAACTTTTCAACCTCGGCGCAGAGGCGATCCACGATCTGCAAATTGGTGCATTCGTTGCCGCCGCCGATGTTGTATTTCTCGCCCGGCACGCCTTGTTGCAAAGCCAGCAGAATGCCTCGGCAGTGATCTTCCACATAAAGCCAATCGCGCACGTTGCCGCCGTCGCCGTAGATGGGCAGCGGCTTGCCTTCGAGCGCATTGAGCAACATCAGCGGGATCAGTTTTTCAGGGAACTGATACGGGCCATAGTTGTTCGAGCAGTTGGTGATAATCGTCGGCAGCTTGTAGGTCTCGTGCCAGGCGCGCACCAAGTGATCCGCCGCCGCTTTGGAAGCCGCGTAGGGCGAGTTTGGCGCGTAGGGCGTTGTCTCGCTAAACAAACCTGTCTCGCCCAGCGTGCCATAAACTTCGTCGGTCGAAACGTGTAGAAAGCGGAAGGCGGCTTGTTGCGCCGCGTCCAGCTCACGCACAAATTTGCGCGCGGTTTCGAGCAGCACAAACGTGCCGCTGATGTTGGTTTCGATAAACTGATTCGGATCGTCAATCGAGCGATCAACGTGCGATTCAGCGGCGAAGTTGACGATGGCATCCGGCCGCTGTTCGTGAAACAACCGCTGCACCAGCGCGCGGTCGGCGATGTCGCCTTGCACAAAATTCACGCGTGGGTCGTGCTGCGCTTCGCCCAAATTCGCCAGGTTGCCGGCGTAGGTCAGTTTATCCAGAATGACGAGCCGCGCCGACGTTTGCGCGAGGGCTAAATGCACGAAGTTCGCGCCGATGAACCCTGCGCCGCCGGTGATAAGCATCGTCTGCATGAAATCTATCACTCCTTTGAAAAATGCTCTAAGTAACTGGCGGAAAGTGCGCGCCTTCTAAGTGGGACAAGCTGACATCTTGTCTCACAAAAATGCCCCGAACTTTTCCACGCTTACTTAGGAAAGCGCCGCTAAATTACACTTTGCGACAAGTAATGTGCAACAGAGCGGTGTGCTGCCAGCTTGCGGCGCAGTTGCTGATACGCTAAGTTGCATTTCTCAACATCGGAAAGTCTTTTCAACTTAGACAAACAACTACGGTGAGGCCCGTGAGCGAAACGGGCCTTTAATCGCACGCAGAGGAAGCAGAATATCGCTAGAGCAGTATATGAAGAAAGCTCGTCAGGAAATCGGTAACTCGATTCTGATTATTTTAGGCATTCTCTCGGCGGGGCTGGGCTTGAAGGGCTTCCTTTTGTCGAGCGGTTTTATTGATGGAGGGGTGACGGGCATCTCGATGCTTGTCGCCGCTTTGGCGCGCGTGCCGCTGTGGGTTTTGCTGCTAATTTTCAATGCTCCGTTCGTCATCATTGGCTACTGGCAAGTGAGCAAAGTTTTCGCGCTCAAGAGCACGTTGGCGATTGCGGGGCTGGCTGCCGCGCTAGCTTTAATCAAGTATCCGGACGTGACGCCGGACAAACTGTTGACGGCGGTTTTTGGTGGCTTTTTCGTGGGCGCGGGCATTGGGCTAGCGATGCGCGGCGGCGGTGTATTGGACGGGACTGAAATCGCTGCGCTCTTGTTGAGCAAGCGGGCGGCGGTCACGGTCGGCGACGTGATCCTCGTCTTTAATATCATCATCTTTACGGTGGCGGCCTTGCTGCTCGGCGTTGAACCGGCGCTCTACTCGATGCTGACTTATTTTGCGGCATCACGCACGATTGACTTCATCCTGCACGGCATTGAGGAGTACAACGGCGTCATCATCATCTCAACACGTAACGACGAAATCAGGGCCGCGATTCTGCACAACCTGGGACGCGGCGTAACCATCTTCAAAGGGCGGGGCGGTCATTCCGAAGCGGAACAGGACTCGCTGTTTTGTGTGGTCACGCGGCTGGAAATTCACAAGGTCAAAAACATCGTTCACGAGTTGGACGAGTCAGCCTTCATCGTTGTTCATCCCATCTCAGATGTCAGCGGCGGTGTCGTAAAAAAACGGCTGGTTCATTAAGCCATACGACACAAAGAGCGACAGCCACTTGGTTCTCCGCAGTAAATACAAACCGATAAAGTTAAAGATCACCCCCGGCACGCTGCGGACAAAAAGCTCACATTTAAGCTAAAGAAAACGTTGCGAAGAAAATTGCAGTCGTGGTAATTTGACGCCGGTCGGTATGGCGCCAAGCTAATGATTCTTCACAGATAGTCCCCTAGTTAGCTGGCCTGCCTCCGATCTGTAGTGCCTCCCTGTAAATCCACAAACGAGTAAGCGTATCCCCGTCGGCTTACGTCGCAAGTTCCTATTGAGTACAAAGTAGCGAAGGACGCATCCATACCCTAGCGCGGTGAGGCAATAACACGTGCGCTCAGGTCTTGCATACCCTCTCTTTGCGCACCCCGATATTTGCGCAGCCCCTCTCATTACCCCGTATTGCGCCCACGCTGAGCGGGCGCGTAAAGCGACTTCTACTTGCACTAATCAACCGTGACCTCATTATCCAAAGGAGATTTCTATGAAGAAGAATAGCTCTGACACCACGAGTCCTGTCGCGCTGGCTGACGCAGACGCTGCGCAGGAATCGCTTTCTACACCAGCGCCTAAACCGCCTGCTTCCAGCCGGCGCAAGTTCCTGGGCAAAGTCGGCGGAGCGACTGCCGCGACCATTGCTGCTGGGATGGCCGGGCAGCCCGCTTTGGCTCAATTCGGAGCCCCTCCCAGACAAGCCTGTGATGAGCCGACTTTTGCCTTCGGGGTCGAGCCAGAAAATTTGGCCGCGAACCGCTACATGAAAGCCTACAAGTGCCGGACGGCAGCGGCAAAGCTGGCTCGCGAAAGAGCCATTGTCTATCACGTCACCAACGGCGACGACGCGCGCTATGCGAACAAGATCGGCAGTTATACGAAAGCGCTGCCGCACAACCAACTCGGTGAGGTAGACCTGGCAGCTTATGCTGCGCTTGCCAACGCGCGCACGACGCAGAATCCTGACCTCTTTGAACTGATCCCACTTGGCTTGGGCCGCAAATTGACCAGCCCACAAGCCGGTTTAGCGATGGACTTAGAAGGGCCGGATTCGCATCACGTGACGATGCCGCCATCGCCGCGTCTTGCGAGTGCTGAAGCGGCTGGCGAAGCAGTCGAGTTGTATTGGATGGCGCTCGCGCGTGACATCAACTTCAACGATTATGGCGGCGACTCGCTGATTGCCCGCGCAGCGGCTGAACTTTCGACGGTCTCTGATTTTCGTGGGGCGAAGGTCAACGGGCGCGTCACGCCCGACACGGTCTTTCGCGGCAACACACCGGGCGATCTGACTGGTCCTTGGCTCTCGCAGTTTTTAACGTTGGACTTCAACTTCGGCGCCAACTTTGTCTCGCAAAAGGAGAAGACGCTAACTGCTGGCCTTGACTACATGACGAAGTACCAGGATTGGCTGGACGTGCAGAACGGGGCCGATCCGAGCAACACTATCCAATACGATCCGACGCCGCGCTACATCCGCAATCTGCGCGACATGGCGCAGTGGGTACACGTTGATGCGCTTTACCAAGCCTATCTACACGCGTGCCTGATTATCATGGGGCAGAATACACGTCTTGATCCGGGCCTACCGCTCTATAATTCAAAGACGCAGGCACCGTTTGCGCAATGCGGCGGGCCGCACATTCTCAGCTTGGTCTGCGAAGTAGCAACGCGCGCACTCAAGGCCGTCTGGTATCAGAAATGGTTTGTGCATCACCGGCTGCGTCCCGAAGAGTACGGCGGGCGCGTGCATAATCACTTGGCGGGCAAGGCGAGTTACCCGCTGCACCCGGACATCCTGACTTCGCGCGCCGTCGCCGAAGTCTTCAACAAGTATGGCACGTACCTGTTGCCGCAAGCTTTCCCCGAAGGCTCGCCGACGCACTCGTCCTATGGCTCAGGCCACGCGACGGTTGCCGGGGCATGCGTCACAGCACTCAAGGCGTTCTTTGATGAATCGGATACTGTCAAGAATCCGAAGGTGGTAAGCGCTGACGGCAGCACGCTCCTTCCTTACGAAGGCCCGCCGCTCACCATTGGCGGCGAACTCAACAAGGTGGCGACGAACGTGGCCTTTGGCCGCAATGGGGCTGGCATTCATTGGCGCACCGATGCCATCAATGGAATGAAGCTTGGCGAAGCCGTAGTCATCGGCATCCTCGAAGAGCAGAAACTTACCTACAACGATAATGTCGAAATGACATTGACCAAGTTCGACGGCACGACAATCACGATCTGATCAAAGTGCTACGCTCCTGGTTCGAGGGCGTTCTCCAGCAAAGGCCGTTCGTTGAATTTTTGCTTCAGCGAACGGCCATTTCTTTTCACAGGTTTTCCAGACACGAAAAAAGTAGCGCAGCAGGCCAGGACGAACAAAATAGTGTTACCGAAATTTTTGCAGTCATGGTAATTTGCCTCCGTTTGGAACGAAGCCAGTCTGCCGACTCTTCACTAAGTAACCCATTAGTCGGCCTGCTTCCGACCTAAGGTGTTTCCCCAACACCCACAACTAATCACGTCCCCGTCCTTTACATCGCCCCCCATCGTCCCCGATCACCCCCCTATCGCCCGTCAATCCCCGTAACCAAAAACACTCGCGTAGCGCGAAGTATCACATAGCACGCGGAGAGAGGAACAAAGTATGAAAAGATTACTGATGTGCACAATCGTCTTGTTGTTCGTCGTGTATTGGATTGCTTTGCGCGCGGACAACCATAGTAAAACACAGGCTGCACGACACACGCAGGAAGTCACCTTCTCGAATCAGGTGGTGCGGTTGATGCAGCAACACTGCCAGCGTTGTCATCACCCGGGTGGGGCTGCGCCTTTCTCGCTGATGACCTACGAAGAGGCTTATCCGTATGCCAGAGCCATCAGATCGGCGGTCGTCACGCGTCGCATGCCGCATAGCGTCTCAAATGCGCGCCTCGAGAATGGCTGCGGCGATGTGAATACCTTTGAAGGCCCACGCCGTCTACTGGACAGCGAAATCGCCACGTTTGTGGATTGGGTGAATAATGATATGCCTGAAGGAAACCGCAGCGACCTGCCACCGCCAATGATATTCGGTGATGACGGTCATGGCCATGCTGACCCAACCAGCTTGTATTTTGGTTGGAGGGCCGGGGAGCCGGACCTCAAGCTAGACAATGGCCCGGACGGTTTTAACGTGCCGGCGCGACTCAATAAAGATTTCTTCCGCCGCTTTCCCATTAAAACCGACTTCGAGGCTGATCGTTACTTTACCAGCTTTGAGGCGCAGGTTGGCACGGGCGACCTGGGCCGGCAGATCAATGTGGTGCATCACGTGACGCTCTTTATTGATCCGACCTGCGGGTCGCTCGAACAGGAGAAGGCCTTTGCCGCCTCGAATCCGGAAATCCCTGGCATTGGTTTTGAGGGTGAAATGCCCTACGCGCCGAGTTTGGTCGGCATGTGGTTTCCGGGAGCCAATCCGCTAGTCATGCAGGAGGGCATCGCCATCAAGGTGCCGAAAGGCGCTTGCCTGATCATGGAAGTGCACTACACGACTTGGCAGGATGTGGTGGTCCCGGACAAGACCACCATTGGGATACGCTGGGCGCGCACGCCGGTCTATCAAGAACGCATCTCGGTGCGGGTCAACAACGAACACTTCGTTATTCCGGCGGGCGCCAAACACCACGAGATTAATGCGACCAAGACCATCAATGATGCTTTCACCATCTACTCGATGGCGCCGCATATGCATCAGTTCGGCACTGACATCAGCACTGAAGCGATCCTTCCCAACGGCGAGAAGAAGTGTTTGATTGATGTCGAATATGATTTCAAGCACCAGGCGAACTACCTGCTCAAAAAGCCGATCAGTCTGCCCGCCGGAACTATGATCAATGTGCGTGCCTTCTACGACAATACGGATGATTTTGTGCGCCAACTCAATCATCCGGCGATTGATATTCCCTTTGGGCCGGTCTCCGATAAAGAGATGTGTCAGAACGTCATCGGGCTGACTTACGATGGCCAGTTGTTACATCCCTCGTCGCCCACTATCTCGGCGATTCGGGTAAACGATGGTGAATTGACCATCACTGGCAGCGACCTGCGCCCCGGGGCCTACATAGAAATCGACGGTAGCTTCCTCAAAGACACGCAACTGGGCAATAGACAGACTTCAGTTTTCTCACAGGCTGATTGGCAGGAATATGTGGATCAAACGACTTGCTGTTGTGCTGCAAAAGCTGGCGCAGCACATACAGCAGTGATCTGCAACTGTGGCAGCGAGTGCCGCCTCGGCAAATCGGTGAAAATCGCCATCGTCAATCCTGACGGTGGACGGTCAGCCACCAAACGGTTTCTCATGCGAAATGTGGGATTGGGTGATCGCCTCCGTAATAGCAAAGCCGGTGAGAAATAGGGTTTGCATAGTTTTTGATGAAAGGTTGAAAAGGGTTGGGTTGACCAAGTCCTACGGCACGCAGATCACGATCTGAGCCACGCGCCCCAAGCCTGACTCAAAAATATTCTCCGGCAAAAAAGGCCGTTTGTTGAATTGCACTTCAACGAACGGCCTTTGCTGTTGGTTGGTCAGGCAATCAAGTTCGATTGTGGTTTGAATCTATCTGCATCCGCCACTTGCGTTTCGCGCCGAGATTTTGAACAATCGCTGCCGGTTCAATCAACACATCACGCGCTGGCATCACGTGCTGGCAAACCCAGGCAATTGAAGTGTAGCTGCCGATACCGTACCGCTTACCTGCATTCGAATCCTTCAAGATTGCAATGGAACAGACGGCAACTGTCAATCAAATCAAACCAAAGACAGCGAAGCGCTGGCTGCTGCTTATTATTTTGGTGGTCACGGCTTTCACCGCAGTCTTCATTCCGGCCTGGCTTATTCAACCGTTTAGCGCGCAAACGGCGCGCGGCGTCGAACTCTCGTATTGGCTAAAAAGCTGGTCGCCAGTCATCACCATTATTGCTACGATTGTGGCGTTCGTCTTGACCTATCAACTCTGGCGTGCGCGCAAAGGTGTATTGCGCAAACTGGTCTTGATTGTGCTGCTTATCCCGTTACTTGTTGTGACCTGGTTCGCGCGCAAGAACCATTTCGAGTGGATGTTTGCGCCGATCTCATCTATCGCCTACGCCAAAGCTGGCGAGGCCGATTTCATTGGCGACAAAGATATGGTGATGGCTGTTGAGATCAATGGCGATGCCGTCGCCTATCCGGTGCGCCAGATGGCTTATCATCACACGGTCAATGATGTGGTAGGAGGCAGGCCGATTACGGCCACTTACTGAACGCTCTGTCACACCGGTCTGGTGTGGGAAAGCGAAGTTGACGGACAGCCGCTCAAGTTCCACTTGGCGGGCATCAACAACCAGAACTTCATTATGCGCGACGAGGCGACCGGCTCGTGGTGGCAACAGGTGAGCGGCGAGGCGATACATGGCCCGCTCAAAGGCAAACAGCTCAAACAGGTCTTTGTAGACGAAATCTCTTTCGCCGTCTGGAAGCGCGAACACCCGCAGGGGCGCGTCTTGCGGCCCGATGCAAAGTATCAAGCAAAGTACGAAAAGGCAGATTGGGAGGCGCGCATCGGGAAGGCACGAGTCGTCACATCGGTTGATCCGAAGGACGCGCTGCCACCGCGTGAGTTGGTCATTGGCTTGGCCGTGAATGGTCAGTCCAGAGCTTACCCGCAGGCGGATTTGGTGAAGCAGCGGCTGACGCTGGATCAACTAGGCGGCGTGTCGCTTTTCCTAGTAGTGGGTGACGATCAACAATCGCTGCGCGTGTTTGAACGTAAGGTTGATGGCCGCGTGCTTGAGTTTTTTGTTAAAGCTGAAGCGACACCATTGCAGATAATTGACGCTGAGACCGGCACGGTCTGGGATTTCAGCGGCAAGGCGATCAGCGGTCAACTGACTGGTCGGCAATTACAGAAGGTAGCTCTACTGAAAGATTTCTGGTTCGATTGGAAACTTTACCACCCCGATACTTCGGTTTATCAACTCGGCGCGCGTCTGACTCCCTAAAATTCGGATGCCCGCTGGCATGGGCATCTCCAACATGAGCCATTCAATCCCCACGCACTCTCTCGCAACAACGGAGGCCCCGGCAACAGATGGCCTCAAACGACAACTAGGCTTGGCTTCAGCCACAGCAATGGTTGTGGGTGAAGTCATCGCGGTGGGAATCTTTCTCACACCAGCAGGTATGGCGAAATCGCTCGGCTCGCCGTTTTGGTTGTTAGTGGTGTGGTTGGTGATGGGGGCGATGGCGTTGTGTGGCGCGCTGTGTTACGGCGCGCTCGGAGCGCGTTTTCCTGAAGCGGGCGGCGGCTATGTTTACTTGCGTGAGACTTACGGATCGGCGCTGGCCTTTCTTTACGGCTGGAAATGTTTGCTCGTGATGGACCCGGGCATCACCGCAGCACTCGCCGTTGGTTTGGCAAGTTATGTCAGTTATCTCGTCAACTTATCACCTTTGGCAGCCAAAGCCGTAGCGATTGGTGCGATTGCAAGCTTGGCGGCAATCAACATCTGTGGCGTCAAGCTAGGCGCAGGCTTGTTGCGCTGGTTGACCGTGCTCAAACTCGGCTCGTTGGCCGTCATTGTGTGCTGGGCAGTGATCTTCAGGCTCGGTGATCTGTCACATTTCACGCCATTCTTCGCTCAGCGTGCTGGCTCAGCACCGTTGCCCGGTGCGCTGGCTGGCGGAATGATCGGCGCTTTTTTCGCTTTCGGCGGCTGGTGGGATTTGAGCAAGCTGGCGGGCGAAGTGCGCGAACCAAATAAAACATTGCCACGCGCACTGGTTTTCGGCGTCATTGCTGCGACGCTGGTTTATGTGGTGACCAGCGCGGTCTTTCTTTACCTTGTGCCGCTCGAACAGGTGGCTTCGGGCGAGACCTTTGCGGCGCAGGCCGGCGAGGCGCTCTTTGGCCGTGCTGGCGGAGCGATCTTTTCCGGCGTAGTTATCGTTTCAGTGTTGGGCAGCATGGCCGGGATTGTGCTCTCAGCCCCACGTGTTTACTATGCAATGGCGCGCGATGGAGTTTTCTTTCCGGCAGTTGCCACACTTCATCCGCGCTTCGGCACTCCGGCGCGGGCGATTGTTTGCCAAGCGGCGCTGGCGGCGTTGCTGGTGGCGCTGGGAACTTTCAATCAGATCATCGCTTATTTCATCTTCGTTACTGTGATCTTCATTGCGCTGACGGTCGCAGCGGTTTTTGTGCGGCGTTATCGTCAGCGTGAGGCGTTAAACGTGACCGGCTATCCAATCACGCCGCTCACTTTTCTCGCGTTGGTTGCCTTGCTGCTGGTCTTGCTGGCGGGTAATAATCCCAAACAGGCATTACTCGGCGTGGCGATTGTCGCTTTAGGCGCACCGGTTTATTACCTGATTTTTAGTCGTCAAGAGAGGAAGTTGAACGTATGACATGGATTCGGACAATACCTTTGTCAGTTGAGCGCGAGCCGGCACAATGGTCGTCAGCGCAAGTTTGATTACCGCGAGCAGCGTGGGAGTACGGAAATAAATCATGAAAGCTTTACTTGGTTATTTCGTCTTTGTTGTTACTTTGCTTAATGTCACGGCTTGCGAAAAGCCAGCCTCAGCGCCACCAATTGCCAATGTAGCAGCGACTGCGTCGCCCCTTGCCACAACGCAACCGCAAGCTTCGGCTTCGCCTTCTCCCTCCGCGCAGATTTTGCCGCCAATCCCGGAGAAATTGGCCGAGGTGACTTTCACTGACGTGACCGCGCCCGCGGGTATCAGATTCCGTCATAACAACGGTGCTTACGGTAACAAGTATCTGCCCGAAACCACCGGTTCCGGCTGCGCATGGCTCGATTACGACAACGACGGTTGGCAGGACATGTTGCTCATCAACTCGATGGACTTTGACGATGCGCCAAAAAAGCGGCGCTCGGTGATGGCGCTTTATCACAACAATAAAACCGGCAGCTTTACTGACGTGACAGCCTCTGCCGGCCTAGCCAAACCAATGTACGGGATGGGCGCCGCCATCGGCGATTACGACAATGACGGAAACGTGGACATCTTCGTCACTGCCTTGGGGCAGAACTATCTCTTTCGCAATCAGGGCAACGGCAAGTTCGCCGATGTAACCGCGAAGGTCGGCTTGGACAAAGAGAAAGAGTTTTCGACCAGCGCCGCCTGGTTCGATTACGACAAAGACGGCAAGCTCGACCTGTTTGTCTGCAACTACGTGGATTGGGTGATTGAGAAAGACATACACTGTTCGCTCGACGGCACGAACAAAAGCTATTGCACGCCTGAAAGCTACAAGGGGCAAACCTCGCGGCTCTATCACAACACGGGCGGCAAGTTTGTGGACGTGAGCGAGAAAGCAGGCGTCTACGACCCGGCTAGCAAGTCGCTTGGCGTGGCGACCACCGATTACAACAAGGACGGCTGGCCGGACATTTTCGTGGCTAACGACACGCAGCCGAATAAACTCTACAAAAACAACGGCGACGGCACCTTCACAGAAATCGCCGTGACGGCGGGCGTTGCCTTTAGCGAAGAGGGCAAGGCGCGCGCCGGGATGGGCGTTGACTTTGCCGATTACGACAGCTCTGGTTACCCAAGCCTGATCATCGGCAACTTCTCGAACGAGATGCTGGGCGTCTACCACAACGAAGGCAAATCAGGCTTGTTCATTGACCAAGCGCCCTCGTCCACTATCGGCCAAGCGACGTTGCTGAGTTTGACCTTCGGGCTGTTCTTCTTCGATTACGACCTGGACGGCAAGCCGGACATCTTCCTCGCCAACGGCCACGTCGCCGACGACATCAACAAGGTGCAGCCGAAGATTACCTACGCGATGGCGCCGAAGCTCTTTCACAACGAAGGCAAGCGCAAATTCACCGAGGCCACACGCAAGGCGGGCAGGCCGTTCGCCAAGCCAATTGTGGCGCGCGGCGCGGCCTACGGCGATTACGACAACGACGGCGACTTGGACATTTTGGTAACGACCAACGGCGGCCCGGCGTATCTGCTGCGGAACGAAAGCGGCAATCAGCAACGCTTCGTGCGCTTCAAGACAGTGGGCGACAAAGCGAACCACGACGGCATCGGCGCGAAGATTACGGTTTACGCGGGCGACGGCTCGAAGCAATGGCAAGTCGTGCACAGCGGGTCGAGCTATTGTTCGCAGAGCGAATTACCGCTGACGTTTGGATTGGGGCGGAATGAGAAGATTGAGCGTGTGGAAGTGGAGTGGCCGAACAATACGGTGGAAACCTTGAAGGTTGTCGCGATCAATCAACTGCACGTGCTCAAAGAAGGCAAGGGGATTGCGGAGAGTAAGCCGCTGCCGTTGGCGATGCCGACGCCGATACCTTCACCCCTGGCGCGACTAAGTCAGTGATTCCGGTTATGGAGTGACAGGAGATCTATGAACCAAGTTCGCATCATTTCCTTATTGGCTGCCTGCTTGACGCTCTCCATCATCGCGTCAGCTCAAAGCTCTGTTGCAGGTCGCATCACTGACGCGCGCGGCGATGCTTTGGCAAGCGCGCACATCACGGCGATGGCGGGCGATAAAACGGTTTCTCAGACTGACTCGGACAGTGCTGGCCGCTTTCGTCTCGCACTGCCGCCGGGCAATTACGACTTGCGCGTCGTAGCCGATGGCTTCAGCCGTTTTTCGCAGCGTCTGACGGTCGCCGCGAATCCGACCGATCTCAATATCCAGCTTGAACCAGCTTCACTTTCCGAAACCATCACCATCACGCCCGCCCGCGCCGCCGTGCGAGTGGATGAAACTCCGGCCAGCGTCAGCTTGCTTGACGGACAAGATGTCACTAACGCCGCCGCGCAAACGACCGATGATCTGTTGCGTCAAATCCCTGGTTTCAGCTTGTTCCGCCGCACCAGCAGCTTGGTAGCTAACCCGACTACGGCGGGCGTGAGCCTGCGCGGGGCGGGCGCGAGTGGCGCGAGCCGCACGTTGGTGTTGCAGGATGGTGTGCCGCTCAACGATGCGTTCGGCGGTTGGGTTTACTGGGATCGAGTGCCGCGTACGGCACTCGAGCGGATCGAAGTCGTGCGCGGCGGCACGTCGGATTTGTACGGCTCAGATGCGACGAGCGGCGTGATCAATTTGCTGACGCGACCGCCAGCCGCGCGGCACGTGAACCTGGAAGCGAGCTACGGCACGCGGGACACAGGCGAAGTGTCCTTCTTTGCCAGCGAGAAGTGGAAAGGCTTGGGCGTGGCTGTTGCGGGCGAGGCTCTACGCACGGACGGATGGTTCCTGCTTGGGCCAGAAATACGCGGGACGGCGGATACACAGGCGGCGTCGAAACATCGGGCGTTGACGCTGCGCTTGCAACACGATTTCAACGAGAACAGTTATGTGTTTGCGCGCGGCACCTTGTTCGATGAAGACCGCGAGAACGGCACGCAGTTGCAGTTCAATAACACGGCGACTGAATCTCTGGCAGTAGGTGGGAGCATGCGCAGCGGCGACGGCAGTGTGTGGGCGTTGACGCTGTTTGGCAATCAGCAACGCTATCACCAAAGCTTTACGGCAGTGGCCGCCAATCGCAATTCGGAGACGTTGTCGCGGCTGCAATTCGTGCCCGCGCGCGATGCGGGGCTCTCGTTCAATTGGTCGCGGGTGAACTGGGGCAAACAATTGTTTGTAGCTGGGGTGGACGTGCGCGGCGTGCGCGGCACGAGCGATGAAACGGTCTTTACTAACAACCGTGCGACTTCGTTTGTAAGCGCGGGTGGTAGACAGCGGCGCGCAGGCGGTTTCGTGCAAGGCATCTTTCAATTGACGCGAGGCTTGAGTTTGACGGCCAGCGGGCGCTACGACAATTGGCTCAACTCTTCGGCGGCGTCGGTGACACGGACGTTGGCGACAGGAGTGGTAAGTCCGCGCTTTTTCGAGCCGCGTTCGGAAGATGCGTTTAGCCCGCGCCTGGCGCTGGCGTACACGATGCGCGAGGGCGTGAGCCTGCACGCATCGGCTTATCGAGCCTTCCGCGCGCCGACGCTCAACGAGCTATATCGTTCGTTCCGCGTTGGCGACACGTTGACGCAGTCGAATGAAAAGTTGACCGCAGAGCATTTGACGGGCGGCGAGGTAGGCGCGACGGTCACCGCCATTCAACACTTGCGGATGCGGCTGACAGGTTACTGGACACAGACGCGCGATCCGATTGCGAACTTCACGTTGTCAGTCACGCCTGCGTTGATTACGCGCGAGCGGCGCAACCTCGGACTCATCCGTTCGCGCGGAATCGAGGCCGAGACCGAATTTCATTTCAACCGGCATTGGCAGCTTACTGCCGGGTATCTTTTTGCCGATGCGACAGTGCGCGAGGCGCCGCAGGACAGGCGGCTCGAAGGATTGTGGGTGCCGCAGGTGGCGCGGCATCAATTCACTTTGCAAGGCGCCTACTCGCATCCGCGCTACGTGACGGCGGCGCTGCAATTCCGCGCAATAGGCAGGCAATTCGATGACGATCAGAACTTGTTTCCGTTGGGCGGCTATGCGGTGGTTGATTTGATGGTGGCACGCCCGCTGGTGCGGTGGTTGGAAGCTTTTGTGGCGGTGCAGAATTTGTTGGATAAGCGCTTTGCGACAGGGCGCACGCCACTGGAAACCTTGGGTATGCCGCGCTTGGTGCGCGGCGGTCTGCGGCTGCGTTTGGAGCATTGAAAGCTCAGCTTGTTTCAGCATTTGGTCGGATGTTAAGCTCTCAGTCCCTCTCTGAATAATCCCCTAGCAGTTAACTTTCACCGTGCTTCGCTTGCCCGGGCGAGGCGGTGTACAACGCCGTGCGTGCTTGCGCACACCAACTGGAGGAGCTAGAGGATATGAAGAATCAAGGTTTGATCGCATTGCTATTATTGATTGGGCTGGCTAGTGCATGTCACGAAGCCAACGAACCAGTCTCAACTGCGCCAGCGCCGATGGTGTCACCGACAGTGCCCGCCTCGCCGGTGCGCACTGTTTCCAGCACCAACACAATAGAAAACAAAGACGGCTCGGCGACTGTTGTTACGACTTATAGCGACGGTACGAAGACCGAAGTCCGTACATTCAAGACCGGGCGGCTTTCACGTGTGACCCGTTCCACCAATGCGACGGGTCAGCGCACAGCGCGCGTGACTTATCGCGACACTGATCGTGACGTCGAATTGCGCGATGAATCCTGGGTGGATAAATCTATGGATGCCACGGGCGCTGTTTTGGTCGAAGTGGCAGACAAGCTTGAAGACGTGGGCGATGCGACTAAAAAAGGCGTGAAGAAAGGCGTCAAGGAAGTCGGCGATAAGGCCGAAGACGTTGGCGATGCCGTGAAGAAGGGTGCGAAGAAAGTAGTAAAGAAGACCAAAGAAGTAGTTCACTAAGGCGCTCTTCGATTGATCTGTAGTTTGAAGCAATTGGCCCTTGTCAATTCTCACTTGACAAGGGCCAATGTGCGTTTGAGCGTTTGCGATCTTTAGCTCGATAAGCCAGCCAACTGCTCAAAAACTCTGACCAACGATTGTGTGCCATCAGCGCCGCGCCCTTCCGCCTCAATTGCGGCGAAGAGTTGATGCGCCAGCGAAGCGGCGGGCAGCGGTGTATGATTGCCAGTGGCGGCGTCCAGCACCAGCCGCAAATCTTTCTGTTGCAACTTGACCATAAAGGCCGGTTTGAAATCGCGGTCAATCATCTTCTTGCCCAAGACTTCCAACGACCACGAATTGGCTGCACCGCCAGTCAGTGCTTGATGTACCAGGCTCAAATCCAAACCGGCCTTGCGCGCGAAGGTCAGTGTTTCGCAGACGGCTAGCAGATTGACGGCTACCATGATTTGATTGCAGAGCTTGGCGGCTTGGCCGTTACCTGCCAAGCCGAAATGCGTGATGCGTTTGCCCATCGCGTCTAGCACTGGTTTGGCCTTAACAACCGCCTCTGGCACGCCGCCGACCATAATTGTCAGCGTGCCTTCAATCGCGCCTTTCTCTCCACCTGAAACTGGTGCGTCGAGCCAATACAAGCCTTGCTTGCTGGCTTTGGTTGCAAGGTCGCGCGTGACGCTAGGCGAAATGGTGCTCATATCTATGACGATCGTGCCGGGCTTGGCGGCAGAGAAGATGCCGTCATCGCCATAAGCGACCGCAACCACATCGGGCGTGTCAGTGACCATAGTAATGATGAGGTCGCACGCGGCGGCGACTTGTGCGGGTGTCTCGGCTGCTCGGACACGGCCCAGCGCAGCGTTTTCTGCGGCGAAGCTCGCGGCCTTGCCAGGCGTGCGCGTAGCGACAACGAGCGGGAAGCCTGCGCGCAGCAGATTGCGCGCCATGGGTTGGCCCATAATGCCTAGACCGATAAAACCGACTTGCATGTGTTTGCTCCTTGCCTAATGAGTTGAAGATGCAGTGAAAATGCGCGGCAAAGATGCCACACGCTACAGAGGCACGGCAAGCGCGAAATTGACGCTGCGGATTGGTGAATGCTACAAAGGCGAAGGCTTGGGGTGATTAAGTTATGAAGGTTTGTTATTGGCGTCGCACATTGTTGTTTGTTTTGCTTTCCGCCCAGTTGAGTTGGCTGCCACTGCCATCGGTCAGTGCGCATCCGGGTTGGGGCATTCGTGTGGACAGTGAGGGCGAAATTTTTTTCTCCGATGTTGACCGTAATCGCGTCTGGAAAATCAGCCGTCGCGGCACGCTCTTTCCTATTGTCAAAGGAAAACATTCGCACGACCTATTTCTGGATCAAGGTGACAATCTATTTGGCGAGCACGTCTACTACGAGGCGGCGACTGGCCAGTGGATCAGCAGCCAGTGGCAATTGACGGCGAAAGAGCGGCTAGTGGAATTGAGCGGGCCGACCGCCAATCCGCCGCGTGGCACGGGATTATTGCGGGATGCGACAGGGAACGTCTTTTCAGTCGAGCGCGACGCGCAACACATCCGCCTGCTCAAACGCGCGCCGGATGGACAAGTGACGGTGCTGGCCGGTGGTGAACGCGGTCATGTTGATGGACAAGGCGAACAAGCGAAGTTCACCCTCGTCGAAGCGATAGTGTTGGGCGGCGATGGCGCGCTCTACATGCGCGACGGCGCGTGCATTCGACGGGTGCAGATGGATGGAACGGTCACGACAATAGGCGATTGTCCGTTGGCCGGCCTTGCACGTAGCGAGAATCCGCGCATCCTGGGTCTGGCTACTGACACGCACGGCAACGTCTTTGTCGCCGATACCGAGCAAGGCGTAGTCCGAAAGATTGGCACCGATAATCGAGTCACGGTGATGCTTGAAACGGGCCGGCTCTGGCGTCCCACTGGCGTCACGGTCTTTAACGATGAGTTGTACGTGCTGGAAAGTTTACCGGAGTCACCAGTGATGGTGATGGCAGCCATTGGCATCGGACCGTATCTGCGCGTGCAGAAGGTGGCCGCGAACGGCGAGGTGCGCACGTTAGCGACTGTCTGGGGGCCAACGACACGGGTGCTTTTCGGCTTGGTCATTCTGGCGGCGGCGCTGTTGACTTTGTGGCGCATGCGGCAGCGCGAGGTGGTTGGTTGAGTTAAATCGAAGCAAGAGGCATTTGGACAGGATTGACAAGATTGTTCAAGCTGTAGCGACAGCTGATCGTGCTGCCACTAACCAATCTTGGAAAATCCTGTCAATCCTGTCCACTTCTTCTGCCCCAATCCTTTTGCTTTCAGGCAGCAGGAAGGCGTAACCTCAGCAGGTCATTGATCGTCACAACAAACGGATGATTGGCCAAACGAAGGCTGTGGTGTTGGCCACAGTCACAGCGAACAACTGATCAAAGCTTTATGTGGATTGTACGACTCGCCCTGCGGCGTCCTTATACTTTTGTGGTAGCGGCTCTATTAATCGCGCTGCTCGGCGCGGTGACAGTCGTCCGCATGTCAACCGACATCTTCCCGGAGATTGACATCCCGGTCGCCGCGGTGATCTGGACTTACAACGGCATCTCCGCTGAAGAGATTTCCCAGCGCATCATCACGCCAAGCGAGCGCGGGCTGACTACTACAGTCAACGACATCGAGCACATCGAATCACAATCGCTCAACGGCATAGGCGTCATCAAAGTTTTCTTCCATCCCGGTGCGAAGATCGAAGCCGCAGTGGCGCAGATCACCGCGATGGCGCAATCCATCCTGCGCATCCTGCCACCAGGTTCGACCTCGCCCTTCATCGTGCGCTACAACGTCTCGAATGTGCCCATTCTGCAAGCCAGCGTGAGCAGCGAGACGCTGACCGAACAGCAGCTTTACGACTACAGTCAAAATTTCATTCGCACGCAGATGGCGACGGTGCAGGGCGCGTCACTGCCGATCCCTTACGGCGGCAAACCACGCCAGATTATGGTGGACATTGACGGCCCGGCGCTCTATGCCAAAGGGCTTTCGGCTTCGGATGTCAGCGCCGCACTCAACGCGCAGAACCTGATCCTGCCCGCCGGGACGGCCAAAGTCGGCATGCGCGAATACAACGTGCGGCTCAACAGCAGTCCTGAGACTGTCGCCGCACTCAACGATTTGCCGATCAAACAGGTTGGGAATGCGACGGTCTACCTGCGCGATGTGGCGCAGGTGCGCGACGGCTCGCAAGTGCAGACCAACATTGTGCGACAGGACGGGCGGCGCTCGGCGCTGCTGACGGTTTTGAAAGGCGGCGGCGCTTCGACACTGGACATCGTCAGCCGCGTCAAAGCTGCATTGCCGCGCATCATGTCCACGGTGCCATCGGAACTCAAAGTCAATCTGCTCTTCGATCAATCCATCTTTGTGCGGTCGGCCATCAACGGCGTGATGTTCGAAGCCTTGATCGCCGCGTGTCTGACCGCCGCAATGATCTTGCTCTTCTTGGGAAGCTGGCGCAGCACCTTGATTGTGACGATCTCGATTCCGCTTTCGATCCTGTGTTCGGTGATCGTACTCAATCTGCTCGGCCAGACGCTGAATGTAATGACGCTGGGCGGCTTGGCGCTCGCGGTCGGCATTCTGGTTGATGACGCGACGGTGGAGATCGAAAACATCCATCGCAATTTGGGGCAGGGAAAACCGCTGCGCCAAGCGATTCTCGACGGCGCGCAGCAAATCGCCGTGCCTGCGTTTGTCTCGACGCTAGCCATCTGCATCGTCTTTGTGCCAGTAGTCTTTTTGAGCGGCGCGGCCAAGTCCATGTTCACGCCGCTGGCCGAGGCCGTTGTCTTTGCAATGCTGGCTTCATACCTGCTCTCGCGCACGCTGATTCCCACGATGGTGCTGTATTTGTTGCGCGATGAGGCCAAGCTCTATCACGAAGACGGCGAATTCGTAGATGAATCGCCGGGTTTGATTGCCCGCTTGCACAACAGCTTCAATCATTGGTTCGAACGGTTGCGCGAAAGCTATCACGGCGCGCTCGCTTGGGCGCTGCTGCATCGGCGGACAGTGATTGTCGCGTTTCTCGCCTTCTGCTGTGGCTCATTTCTCTTCCTGCCATTCATCGGCGAAGATTTCTTCCCGGCTGTTGACGCGGGCCAATTTCGTCTGCACGTGCGTGCGCCTGCTGGAACGCGCTTGGAAGAAACCGAGCGCATTTTTGGCCAGGTCGAAGACGCGATTCGGCACATGATTCCGCCGAGCGAGTTGGGGTTGATTCTGGACAACCTTGGCCTACCTTCCATCGGCATCAACCTCGCTTACTCTGACAGTGCGACAGTTGGCTTGTCGGATGGCGAAATCCTGGTGGCGCTCAAGGGCAATCATCGCGGCACGCCGGAGTACGTCAAGCAACTGCGGCGCGATTTGCCGCGCCAGTTCCCGCAGATGACCTTCTTCTTTCAACCAGCGGACATCGTCAACCAGATTCTCAACTTCGGTTTGCCAGCGCCGATTGACATTCAGATTGTCGGGCGTGACTTGAAAGGCAATTACGAAATCGCGCGCCAGATCGAACAACGCGTCGAACGCATTCCAGGCGCGGCTGATGTCCATTTACACCAAGTCATGGATATGCCCGAACTGCGCGTCAACGTTGACCGCACACGCGCCGGACAAGTTGGCCTGACGCAGCGCGATGTCGCCGGTTCGCTGCTGACCTCGCTCAGTTCGAGCAGTCAGACCGCGCCTAACTATTGGCTCAATCCAGAAAATGGTGTGAACTACATCGTCGCCGTGCAGACCCCGCAGTACAAATTGGATTCGGTGGATGCGATTCAAAGCACGCCGATCACCGGCAACGGCCAGGCTGCACCGCAACTGCTGAGCAATCTGGCTTCGGTCGAACACAGTCAGGCGATGGCGGTGGTCAACCATTACAACGTGCAGCCGACCTTCGATGTCTACGCCAACGTGCAGGGGCGCGACCTGGGTGGCGTGGCGCGCGCGATTGACCGTGTGATTGCAGAGTTTCAGGGTAAATTGCCGCGTGGCTCGACGATTGTGATGCGTGGGCAGGTCGAGAACATGCGCTCGTCATTCGTGGGGCTTGGCTTCGGATTGCTCTTTGCGATCCTGCTGGTCTACTTTCTGATGGTCGTCAATTTTCAATCGTGGCTCGACCCGTTCATTATCTTGATGGCGCTGCCGGGTGCGCTGGCTGGCATTGCGTGGATGCTCTTCGTCACACAGACGACGATCAGCGTGCCTTCGTTGATGGGCGCGATTATGTGCGTCGGGGTGGCGACGGCGAACAGCATCCTGCTGGTCACGTTTGCGAACGATCAGCGACGGGAAGGTTTGGATGCGCTCAGCGCCGCGCTGGCCGCAGGCTTCACGCGGTTGCGCCCAGTGTTGATGACGGCGCTGGCGATGATTATCGGCATGTTGCCGATGGCCTTGGGGCTTGGCGATGGTGGCGAACAGAATGCGCCGCTTGGTCGAGCGGTGATTGGCGGATTGATAGTGGCCACCTTTGCCACGCTCTTCTTCGTGCCGGTTGTGTACAGCATTTTGCGCCGTGAACCGCTCACCCTTATTGACGAAGAATCTGAAGAATATTCCAACGCCCCGCTCGGTGTGGCGCAGCAATTACGAGAAGGAGAAGTTTCATGAGTGCGGGCAACTTGCCAGCCAAGAAGACAGCCCCATCAAACCCGGAAGCGCGCTTGTCTGAAATCGCCCAACAAAAGCGCGTACGCGGATTGAAGCCAGCTTTGGTCGCAGGCGTCTGCCTAATGACATTGCTGCTGGTCATCGGCATTGTGCCGCGTCTCAGACATCGGTCGGAATTGTTTGCGCAGGTGCGCGAGCAAGAGCAAGCTTTGCCTTCCGTCACGGTCGCCAAGCCGCATCTGAGCGAAGCGACCAGCGAGTTGACTTTACCCGCGAGTACGCAGGCGCTGCAGGAAACCATTATCTACGCGCGCACCAGCGGCTATGTGCGGCGCTGGTACGCCGGCATGGGTGTGAAGGTGAAGCAGGGACAACTGCTGGCTGAGATTGATGTGCCGGAGGCCGATCAGGAGTTTCACGAGGCGCGGCAACAAACTACCGAGGCGCAGCAGACCGTGGAGCAGGCGCGTGCTAAGTTGGCACAAGCGCAAGCCGGGCACGAACAAGCTCAAGCCGCGCTCAAGCAGGCACAGACCAATTTGGCGCTAGCTCGTGTCAATCTTGATCGCTCCAAATCGCTCGTCGAGCAAGGCGTAGTGTCGCGGCAAGACCTAGACGATAAACAAGCTATCTTCGACGCGCGTCAAGCTGATGTTGAAGCTGCGCAGGCTAACGTCCGCGTACGCCTAGCTACTGTCAAAGCGCAGGAATCGGCGATTGAGGCGAGGCAATCCAGTGTCAGCGCGCGGCAGGCCAATCAACAACGCCTGGCCGAGCGTAAATCCTTCGAGCGCGTGGTGGCGCCTTATGACGGCATTATCACGGCGCGCAACCTCGAAGTCGGGGCGCTGATTAATTCGAGCGGCAGTCTGGCCAACGGCAACGGTTTGTTTCGTATCGCACGCCCCGACACGATCCGCGTCTTTATCAATGTGCCGCAGACTTATCTAGCCGTGATGCAGCCCGGCCTGGATGCCGAAGTCGAAGTCAAAGAATTATCGCAACAGAAATTCAGGGGCAAAGTGGTCGGCACTTCGCACTCGATTGATCCGGCTTCGCGCACCTTGATGGTTGAGGTGCGCATTCCCAATCCGAGTTGGGAGTTGCTGCCAGGCATGTACGTGAATGTGAATTTCGCGCTGCCGTCAGCGCATCGCGCGCTATTAATCCCGGTCAGCGGGCTTTCAGCCACAGCCGACGGCACGCAGGTGTTGGTCGTACGTTCGGATCAGACAGTGCATACTCAAAAGGTCGTAGTTGGGCGCGATCTTGGCAGAGAAGTCGAGATCAATTCGGGTTTGAACGAAACAGACGTAGTCATCACCAATCCAACGGATGCTTTGCATGAAGGCACGCGCGTACAAGTTGCGCACGCGCAATCGCATTAATATCTAGTTGAATCAATCCTGCGAGTGAGGACAAATGAGCTTGTTGAAGCAACCGCTTGTCATCACGCGTGGCGTTGATTCCATGCCATTAGCAGTACGATTAGCCAACATTGGAGGCCCCTATGAACAGACGACAGATCAATCGCATCAGTATTTGTCTGCTACTGGCGCTGCTCTTAGCCGCGCCAGCTTTTGCTCAAACCAAAACACGCCTGCTCGACAAAGAAACCTTCATGGAGATGGAATCGGTCGGCAGCCCGCAAATTTCACCGGATGGCAAAACGATCATCTTCACCCGTACCTGGGTGGATAAAGTCAAAGATCAATCGCGCAGCAACCTCTGGATCACCGATCAGGCTGGCATGCGCATCCGTGAACTGACCAGCGGCGCGCGCAACGACAGCTCGCCAGAATGGTCGCCGGAGGGCAAGCGCATTGCTTTTCTGTCCGACCGCGACGGTACGAACCAACTGCACGTGATGTGGCTCGACACGCGCGAGGTCGCGCAACTCACTCATCTGGAGCAAGCGCCGTCGAATATCAAATGGTCGCCCGATGGCAAATGGATCGCCTTCACTGCATTTGCCCCAGACACCGAACCGATCTTGAGCATCAGGCTGCCCGAACGGCCACGGGGCGCAGAGTGGGCGCGCCCGGCGGTATTGGTTGATCGGCTGTCGTGGGCGGCGGATGGACGCGGCCCTACGCCGAAAGGCAACACGCACGTCTTTGTGATTGACGCGACGCTCGGCGGCACTCCGCGCCAAGTCACGAGCGGCAAATTCAATCACACGGGCTTTGATTGGTCGCCCGATGGCAAGGCGCTCTACGTCAGCGGCATTCGCAAACCCGATGCTGAATATCTGCGCGGCGACAGCGAGATTTATGCGGTTGATCTCAGCAGCCTCGAAGTTAAACAAATGACCGATCGCAAAGGGCCGGATGGCAACCCGGCGGTTTCACCTGATGGCAAATACATCGCCTACGTCGGCTACGACGAGAAGCAGTATACCAATCACGTCAGTAGCATCTACCTGATGAACAGCGACGGCAGTGGCAAAAAGCTGCTGGCGGACAAACTGGACAGCACGCCGCAAAACCTGGGCTGGTGGCCGACCTCAAACGGCCTCTACTTCACGGTCGAATCGAAAGGCAAAACCGAAATAGGCCAGGTGGCTTTGGCTGACGGCGGGTTGGCGAAGACGACTACAGGCACGCATCTCGCTGGTTTTTCCGCTGCCAATCAGGGTCAGATGGCGGCCATCAGCAGTACGCTCACCGAACCGCCTGCGCTTGTCACTTTCACCTCGCAGCCGAATCAAGGCGGCACGATCAAGATGAATAAGCTGGTGGACGTGAACACCGACGTGCTTAATGGCGTCAAGCTCGGCCAGTGGGAAGAGTTATGGTACACGTCGAAAGACGGCTTGAAGGTGCAAGGTTGGCTCGTCAAACCGGCGAACTTTGAGGCAGGGAAGAAGTACCCGATGGTGCTCTGGATTCACGGGGGCCCGTGGTCAATGTATTCGACAGCGTGGAGTTGGTCGTTCCAGAATTTTGCGGCGAACGGCTACGCTGTTTTGTTTACCAATCCGCGCGGCTCGACCGGCTACGGCCAGGATTTTGTCAACGGCATCCAATACAGCTATCCGGGCAAAGACTACGACGACTTGATGGCGGGCGTGGACGCGGCGCTCAGCAAAGGCTTCATTGACGAGCGCAACCTGTTCGTCTGTGGCGGTAGTGGCGGTGGCGTGCTGACGGCTTGGATTGTCGGCCACACCGATCGTTTCGCGGCGGCGGTTTCAATGCGCCCGGTGATTGACTGGCACTCGTTCGTCGGCACTACCGACGGCGCAAGTTGGTACTATCAATTCCAGAAACGCCCGTGGGAAGACCCAATGGAGTTTGCCGTGCGCTCGCCGCTGCATTATGTAGCCAACGTCAAGACGCCGACGATGGTGATGACGGGCGAGGCTGATCTGCGCACGCCGATGGGGCAGAGCGAGGAGTTTTATCGCGCGCTGAAGATGTTGAAGAAAGAGACGCTGTTGGTGCGTATGCCGGAAGAGTTTCACGGCTGGCGGCGGCCTTCGCATCAATTGGCGCAGCAGTTGTATTTGATGGCGTGGTTTGAAAAGCATATGCGGAAAGAACAGGCGGCGGGGCGCTAATCGCTAGCCTTCGTAAGTGCGCAATGCAGTACCAGGAGCGATAGCGACTGGGTCAGATTTGGAGCTTGACCAGTCGCTATTGTTCCCTGTACTGCACGGCCGTTTCCGCTATCGCAGAGAAGGAGATCGAATGAGAACACGAATCACAACACGAGTTGCCTTGAGTTTGTGCGTTGGCTTTTGCGCTGTGCTCTGTCTTACGCCAACACGATCCGCGCAGGAGACCTACGACATGAGGGCCAACTACACTAAACATGAATACCAAATCGCCATGCGCGATGGCGTCAAGCTCTTCACTTCGGTCTACGTGCCGAAAGACAGCTCGCAAAAATATCCGATGATTATGCAGCGCACGCCATACAGCGTAGCGCCGTATGGGCCGGATATCTATCGCACGCAACTCGGCCCATCGCCCTTGTTTCCCAAAGAGGGCTTCATCTTTGTTTACCAGGACGTGCGTGGACGCAATATGTCCGAAGGTGACTTCAGGTGGATGAAGCCGTTCAAGCCGAAGAAGAACGGCCCGCAAGACACGGACGAAGCGACCGACACCTGGGACACGATTGATTGGCTGCTCAAAAACATCCCGAACAACAACGGCCGCGTCGGGATGTGGGGCATTTCTTATCCTGGCCATTACTCGGCCCAAGCCTTGATTGATCCACATCCCGCGTTGAAAGCCGTTTCACCGCAAGCGCCAATGGCCGACAACTGGTTGGGCGATGATATGCACCACAACGGCGCGTTCTTCCTGCCGCACGCCTTCAACTTCATCATCGGCTTCGGTCGCCCGCGCACAGGGCCGAGCATACCGGGCGACAGGGTGCGCTTCGATCACGAGACACAGGACGGTTACAAGTTCTTCCTGGAGATGGGCGCGCTGCCCAATGCGCAGAAGTACATGAAGAACGAGATCAAGATCTGGAATGAATGGATGGAGCACGGCGATTATGACGCTTACTGGCAAGCGCAGAACGTGCCGCAGCATTTGAAGAAGGTCACGCCCGCCGTGATGACTGTCGGCGGTTTCTTCGATGCCGAAGATGTCCAAGGGCCGCTGTGGATTTATCGCGAAATCGAAAAGAACAATCCGAAAGCTTGGAATGTGTTGGTCGAAGGCCCGTGGTGTCACGGCTGCTGGGCGCGGCGTAACGGCGAATCGCTTGGCGGCGCCAACTTCGGCTCGAACACATCGGCCTTTTATCAGGAGAACATCGAGTTCCCGTTTTTCCTCTACTTCCTCAAAGACAAGGGCGAGATGAAGCTGCCGGAGGCCTACACCTTCGAGAGCGGCCCAAACAAGTGGAAGACCTATGATGCTTGGCCGCCGAAGAATGCCGAGCAGAAAAGTTTATATTTGCAGGCCAACGGCAAGCTGGCGTTCACCCTGCCGGCAGAGAGTACGCGGACGGCCTACGACGAATACGTTAGTGATCCGAGCAGGCCGGTGCCGTTCCAGAACCGCATCGCCGTTGGCATGAACTATGAGTACATGACCGACGATCAACGCTTCGCAGGAGCGCGGCCTGATGTGTTGGTCTATCAGACCGACGTGTTGGCGGAAGACATTACGCTGGCCGGGCCAATCAACGTCGAACTATTTGCCTCGACTTCGGGCACCGATGCGGATTTTGTCGTGAAGCTGATTGACGTTTACCCAGATCGTGCTGGCGGCGCGATGGACGGTTATCAAATGTTGGTGCGTGGCGAGCCGATGCGTGCGAAGTATCGCAACAGTTGGTCGAAGCCTGAGCCGCTCAAGTCCAACGAGCCAACGCGTATTCCATTCGCTATGCCGGACATCAATCACACATTTCAAAAAGGACATCGTGTGATGGTTCAGATTCAGAGCACCTGGTTTCCATTGGTGGATCGCAATCCGCAGAAATTTCTGAACATCTATCAGGCTAAAGATGAAGATTTTCAGAAGGCGACGCAGCGCATCTATCGGTCAGGCAGACTCGCGACGAATTTGAAGGTGAATGTTTTGAAATAGTCGGGGAGGCATTAACAAATGACACTACGCATTATCGCGTTCGGCGCACACCCGGACGATTGTGAGTTGAAAGCCGCTGGGGTGGCGGCGAAGTGGGCCGCGGCAGGGCACAAGGTCAAATTCGTGGCAACGACCAATGGTGATGTTGGCCATTTCGCACAGGCAGGCGGGCCATTGGCGTTGCGTCGCACCTCTGAAGTTAAACGCTGCGCAGAACTGCTAGGCATCGAATCTCAGGTATTAGACATTCACGACGGCGAATTGCTGCCGACGCTCGAAAACCGGCGCACCATCGCGCGACTGATCCGTGAATGGCAGGCTGACATCGTGCTCTGTCACCGCACTTGCGATTACCATCCCGATCACCGCTATACGGGCGTGCTGGTCGAAGATGCGGCGGTGCTGGTGGCTGCGCCCTTTTTCGTGACCGATGTGCCGCCCTGTCAGCGCAATCCGGTGATCCTTTACTACTCGGACAATTTCAAAAAACCGTATCCGTTCGACCCGGCCATCATCGTGGGCATTGACGATGTGATCGAGCAGAAGCGCGCCTGCATCGAGGCTATTCCTTCGCAATTTGCTGACAAAGATTCCTGGCAGGGACGTTATTTGCCAGGCGTCCCAGACGATGACGAGGGGCGCAAGAACTTTATCCGTGACTGGTTGATTGCGCGCGATGCGGATGTGGCAAACCGCTACCGCGAGTTGTTGGTGCAGCGGTATGGCGCGGAGAAAGGGCGCGCTATTCAGTACGCCGAAGCTTTTGAGGTCTGCCAGTACGGGGCGCAGCCTACAGCAGAAGACTTGAATCGTTTGTTTCCGCGTTAAAGCCGGGTTGCTCGTATTCAAAACAGAGGTAGGGCGGCGATGCTTAAGAGGATAACCGCGGTAGTTTTGTTGGGCTGCGTTATGTTGCTTAGTCAAAGCCGCGCCCAAAACCCACCGACGGCTTCGACAATGCCGAATCTAACCGCTCTACTCGCCAAAGCGCGCGAGCGGATTGCCGAGTATAAACGGGTCTTCCGCGATTTGACCGCGACAGAAACGCGCACGACCGAAGTGTTCTATCGCGATGGGAAGCTAGATGATAGACGCACTACCTCAGCCGATTTCATCGTCTATCAATCGCGCTTTGACGAGCAAGTCATTCACGAATGCCGATTGTTCAACCTGATTGATGGCAAGCGAGTGAATGAGGATGAGCCACAAGTGCAACGTTTCTTCGCAAAGCTGGCGCAGGCCAAGTCGAAGCAACAAGAAATGGCTCTGATCAAAGAAAAGAACACTGAGCACTATTTTCGCTTCTATCGCTTCAATCAAACTATCATGCCTGTATGGTTGTTGCAGGCAATTACTACTACGTCTTCATACGATCTGGCAGTGGTTGGGCGCGAGCAGGTGCTAGGACGGGATTGCATATTGGTGGCGTATCGTCACAAGGAGGGTGCGACGCTACCTGATACTGAACTGTTTTCCCGCCAGGTCGGAGACGAGTTTAAAAGAGGGCAGGCCTTCTGGCGCGGTCGGTTATGGCTTGACGCGCAGACTGGGGAGTTGTGTAGGTTGGAACGTGAACTATATATCAGCTATGCCGACACCACTACACCTTTAGTCGCAATGTATGACTTGATGGAATTTGCGCCCAGCGATTACAGCATCCCCGTGCCGCGACGTAGTGTGACTAAGTGGAATTTCCACGCCTGGCGTGAAAAGGGCGGCGCTCGTAAGTTGGGGTTGAAGTGCCGTTTTACAGATGAATACAGCACGTTCAAACGTTTCAGCGCCACAGGCCAAGAAGACGAGAAGAAACAGATCGTGAAACCGAACTGAATGAAAGAGTCGCCAGCAGATAATTATTGGCCTGAACCCTGTGCTAACTGTCAAGGTAGAGGCAAACTCGAACTCAATTTCGATGGCCTGCCTGCAAGCGTAGGTGAGTTTGCCTTGCACTATCCAATCGAACCAGACTGCCCGGTTTGCCACGGCAAGGCGTTTGTGCTGGTGTTGCAACCGGCGCATCCGTGTCGCACCTGTATCGGCGTAGGCAAAGTTAACCAGTATCGCTGCTTCAAGTGTTTAGGCACAGGGTGGATGTTCGTGCTCAGAGAGCGCGCTGAAAGCTCACGTTGAAGTGCCACTAGCTTGGCTGCACATTTCATTCGAGGGCGGCACCTGGTGGCCGGAATCGAAGCAGAACAATTTGTATTTGTCCTATAACGGCACTGTCGCAGGCGAAGCTCGCCGGGCCAAAACCGAGCGAGCTTCGCTTACCATGCGAGTCAAAGCTTTTTATGCGGTCTGCTGCGCGGTCCCTCTGGCCCATGCACGGCGTTCGAGTATTGAAACTGCACGGGTAAGAAAAACTTCTTATTGACCGCTTTGATTTCCTGGAAGACGAGTGTCAGCGGGTCAGCAGCCGCAATCGGAAAATCTCCGACCTCTTCGCCATGCTGTGAAGTCCAGCCGAGGAAGGCGGGGTTATTACCCGCGTCAATCGCATCATCTACGTCCGGGTCGGTGCGGAATTCATTGAGTTCGTGATAGAGCGTACCTACCACGTTTTTCCACGGCTGATCGAACACGACAATCCCATTGGAACGCCCGTTGGGCCGTACCTCCGAGAAAACATTCGCCGAATAATAGAGCGTGATACGCTTGCCCTGAGCATTTTTCACGTGCACTGAACCGTGATAGCCGCCCAGCCCGTTCAGCGAGCTGGCTGTGCGAATCACCGCCGCCGTCGTCTTGGCACGCTTGCTAGCCACTAAACTACCAGTCGGCGCCGCATTCATGTTCAATACCGTTCCGCTCGGCAGGACAAAATTGAAAATCGTAGCGTCCAGATCGCTCGTGCCGAGTTGGCCGTCACGAAATAGCTTGGTGATCAACGCTTCGGCATCGCCCTGCGAGACAGTGGCTGGTCTCGTCCCAGTCAGAATCTGTGACGCGCGTGTTGTGCAGGAGATAGTTTTGCCAGGGAAGTATTGCACCATCACATTGTTCAAGCGCCGATCCTCCATCGCAGTAGTGATGGCTTTGTCAATCGAGGCGATATCCGACTCCTTCCAGGATTGACTGCCGCCGAGATAGAGATTTTGGAATTGCATGTTCGGCACCGTCTTCCCGCCGTGAAAAATAAGGTCGTTGTCCGGCGAAGGAGCGATGCCGTCTGCAATGGCACGCGCGCTGTAATACCTGTCCGCCGCCGACCCCGGACGAACCTGAACTTTCATGGGACGGAACTCAGTATCAATCTTTTTGGCCATAAGGGACTCCTTTTTAAGCTGCGATGCAGGTTGATCGTTGTAGCGGTTGATCACGAGCCGAGCTGAAATCGGCTGCAATCATTGACCGCAGCGATAAATTTTCTGAGCATATCGTTGAAGGAACAGCGCCTTTCACAATAACTGCCACGCGTTGGCGAGAGCGAATCGTGCGAGGCTAGCTTAATCTACTCACTTCAGGCTGTACGGTGGCAACGGGGTTATTGTCTGTGAGCTATATCGAAAGAGCAAGGTGTTTGCTGTACTGCGACTGAAATAATCAAGAACTGCGCCCGCAACAGTTCCGGCGCTGAACAAAATGAATTGCCATAGCTGACCAAACAGGTTTACCAATCTCAAGCAATCGGCGAAAATTCGCGCGACCTTTCTTCAATCTTAGGCAAGGAGAATACTGAACCAATGCAATTGCTCGAAGGCAAAGCTGCCATCGTCACTGGCTCCGGTCGCGGCATCGGCCGGGCCGTCGCCCTTCTGTTTGCCCAACACGGCGCGTCGGTCGTCGTCAACGATCTCGACGGCGAAGTGGCCGAAGGCGTCGTCAATGAGATCAAAGCCGCTGGCGGCGACGCCGCTGCGTGTGTCGGCAGCGTGACGGCGCCCGGTTTTCCCGAACGCATCGTCAAGACCTGCGTCGAAGAGTTCGACAAGCTCGACATCATCGTCAACAACGCGGGTTACACCTGGGATGCTGTGTTGCAGAACATCACTGACGAGATGTGGGATGCGATGATCGAAGTTCATCTGACTGCGCCCTTCAAAATTATCCGCGCCGCTGTGCCGCATATGCGTGAGGCGGCGAAACAAGAGATCGCCGAGGGCAAGCGCGTCCAGCGCAAGATCATCAATGTCTCGTCAACTTCAGGCGTCGCGGGCAATCCTGGCCAGGCCAATTACTCGGCGGGCAAGATGGGCATTGTCGGTGTGACCAAGACGCTGGCCAAAGAGTGGGGCCGCTTCAACATCAACGTTAACGCGGTGGCCTATGGCTTTATCGAAACGCGGTTGACGGCGGCGAAAGAAGCGCAGGCTCCGGCGCACATCGGCGAGAACGAGATTCAGTTGGGTATTCCCGATCAAATGCGGCAGATGGCCAAACAGCACATCCCGCTGGGCCGTGCGGGCACGCCGGAAGAAGCGGCGGGGCCGGTGTTGTTTTTGGCATCACCGTTGTCGGATTACGTGACTGGGCACGTGTTGTTAGTGACCGGCGGGTCTTATGTTTAAGCATCGAGAGCAAAGAGGTTGGTTGCGGAGTAAGGTCTGCTTCACCGCCGAGGCGCGGAAGACGCAGAGAAAACGCAGAGGTTTTTCTCCGCGCTTGCTCAACGTTCTCTGCGTCTCAGCGGTAAAGAAAGCTTTATGTTTGCTGGCACTGATCTGTAGTTTCTGCTTTCCTATCAAGGCCCAAGTTGATGCTGAAACCTGGTTGGCGCGCCATCAGGTTGAGGCAACGAAATACGAAGATACTTTCAAAAACCTGATGGCCGAAGAGACCAAGCTGATGGAAGTCTTCGACCTCAACGGCCAACTGCGACAGAAACGCACCGTGATCGCTGATCTACTGGTTTACCAATCGGCGCGTGACGACAATCTGATTGCCGAATACCGCAACGTGCGCAACGTGGATGGCGCGCCGATTCCCAATTACGAAGAGCGCGCCACCGATTTGTTCGAAGTCCTGACAAAAATGAAATCGCTGCGCAACGAGATGGCAAAGCTGAATGACGATTGGCTCAAATACGACATCGGACGCCGCTTCTGGGGCTACACGGTTACGCAGGGGCGACTCTTCAAGGCGTTGCGCGCGGCGGTGCGTGGGCTTATCGCCGGGCGCGAGACGATCAACGACCGCGACACGGTGATTGTGGTCTTCGAGCAGTTGGCGCAGAGCCGCGCGGTGTGGGGCGCTGATCCCGAAGAAGTATTGAATGATATTCCGGGCTTGCGCAATCGCGTCAACGTGCGAACACGTTATCGCGGCAAGTTGTGGTTAGATAAAGAGACGGGACAATTGTGGAAGCAAGAAGTGGAATTGGTTGCTGACTACGTGAACTTTGCGCAACCACAGGTAATGATTCGTTGGGAGCAGGAATATCAACCGAGCGACTTAGGCATTCTGACGCCAAAGAAATTTGTCTTCTCCTGGTTTTCGAATATGCGCAACCGCGAAACAAGCGCCGCGCAGCTAGGATTAACCAGTCGCACGACATACAGCTACGGTAAATTCCGGCGCTTTGATGTCAGCAGCGAAGAGAGCAAGAAGGAGTTGATCAACAAAAAGCCATGAGGAAGTGGGCGCGATGAAAAGAAACAAGCGACGATGGTTGATTGCTAGGTGGTTGGTCTTTGGTGTCTTTGGCCTCGCCGTGTTTGGATTGTGGAATGGCGTAACCGCAACAACGCCGCAACAGTCCGAACGCCGCCTGCCGACGCTCTTCATCATCGGCGATTCCACTGTCAACAACTCGACCAAAGGCTTGCTAGGTTGGGGCACGCCCATCGCTGAATTCTTCGACACGCAAAAGCTAAACATCCAAAACCGCGCGCGCGGTGGGCGCAGCAGCCGCACGTTTTTGACCGAAGGATTGTGGGCGCAAGTCGCTGCCGCATTGAAACCCGGCGATTTCGTGCTGATGCAGTTTGGCCACAATGATGGCGGGCCTTTGAATTCCGGACGAGCGCGCGCTTCGCTGAAAGGCAATGGCGCTGAGACGCAGGAAGTCGTAATGGAGGCGACAGGACAGAGGGAGATCGTACACACTTACGGCTGGTATATGCGCCAATTCATCGCCGAGACCAAAGCCAAAGGCGCCACACCCATTGTGCTCTCGCCGGTGCCACGCAACATCTGGCAGGAGGGTAAGGTTGAGCGTGCAGCGAACGATTACGGCAAGTGGGCGGCGGAAGCAGCCCGTGCAGCGGGCGCATTCTTTGTTGACCTCAACGAACTTGTAGCGAGGCGGTATGAAGCCGCCGGGCCTGAGCAGGTGAAGGCGCGTTACTTCCTCGAAGATCACACGCATACGACGCCGGCTGGCGCGCGGCTTAACGCCGTAGCGGTCGTGCTGGGCATCAGGGACTTGAAAGATTGTCCGCTGGCTACTTTTATCGAGCCGGACTCACTTAATGAACTCAGTGGTGAAGCTAAGCCACCGAGCCGCTAAACCAGGAGAAGGCACGCAATGCGTCATCGAATTATTTTCTGTCTCTTGTTGATTGCGCTGGCCAGTATTAGCGGCTGGCTATGCGTAGCGGTACCCCTCTTCGTCGCCGCGCAAGAGCAGCCGAAGCGCGAAAAGTTTGGCTCAAGCCTAGAGCGATTGAAATGGGACCCGAAGAAAGAGGCTGCAGTTGATGCGACCCAGCCAAAGAAAAAGAGCACGCGCGCGACCGGACAACCTGATGAGACGATTCGGATCGAGACGACGCTGGCGGTCTTCGACGTATTGGTGGTGAATAAGCAGGGGCGCTACGTCAATGGACTTGGCAAAGGTGATTTTGTCGTTGCGGAGGACGGCAAGCCGCAAGAGATAGGGACATTCACGCGTGGCGATGATGCGACGCGGGCGCGCTCGATTGTGTTGATTATTGATTACAGTGGTAGCCAGCTTCCTTACATCCAGACCAGCGTTGAAGCCGCCAAGCTGTTGGTAGACAAACTTGGCCCGAAAGATCGGCTGGCCATCGTGACCGACGACGTCGAGTTGATTCAGGATTTCACGAACGATAAAGCGAGACTCAAAGACAAACTAGAATCCTTGAAAGAGAAGGCGCAGTCGCAGCGGCCTGGCCGCAGCGCGCAATACAGCGCTTTGTTTGCCACGCTGCGCGAGTTGGTCGCTGGCGAAGAACGCCCGATCATTATCTTTCAGACCGATGGTGATGAGCTGACTGCGCTGCAACCGTTCGCACAGTACGCGCCCACTTTTGCTCGTAGACGGAGCACGGAATTCAGCCTCACTGATATTTGTACCGCCGCGCAGCGAGCACAGGTGACTATCTACTCGGTAATTCCTGGCCTGCGCCTGCTCGGGCTTTCGCCCGAAGAGCAGTTGACGCGCGCACGCTTGATTCACGAGCAAACACGATTGGCGCGCTCTGCTTTCAGACCAGGAATGGGTGGGCCAATGAGCACTGGTGACGCTGGAGAATTGCCGGATGCGTATTTCGAGCGTTTGGCCGATACTCGGCTGCACCAGCAAACGGCGCTCGCGACTGTGGCGAAGATTTCGGGCGGCTGGCCGGACTATTTGCAAACGCCTGCGCTGGCTGCGCCGATTTACACGCGCATCCTCAACGACATCAATCGGCGCTACATCATCGGCTACTACCCGACGAATGCGGCCCGTGACGGCAAGCTGCGCAAAGTGAAGATCGAGGTGCGTGGCCATCCAGATTACGTGGTGTGGGGCCGCAAGGCGTACTATGCGGCGGGGCCTGAGAAATAACTTGATAGAAAGGTTAGCAATGCGGCCACTCGATGGAATAAAGGTTTTGGATTTGACCCGTCTGTTGCCGGGCGCAGTAGCGACAATGATGCTTGGCGATTTCGGCGCGGACGTGTTGAAGATCGAAGAGCCGGGCATGGGCGATCCGGCGCGTCATTCACGCGCGGGCATCAAACAGCCAGGCGCATATTTTCTGGTCACCAATCGCAACAAGCGCAGCCTGACGCTCAACCTGAAGACCGCCGCCGGGCGCGAGATTTTCTTGAAGCTCGCCGAGCAAGCCGATGTCGTGATCGAAAGCTTTCGCCCCGGCGTGATGGAGCGTCTGGGCGTAGGTTATGAAACCTTGAAGCAACACAACGCACGTTTGATCTATTGCGCGATCACAGGCTACGGGCAACAAGGGCCGTACAGCGCGAAGCCTGGGCACGATGTCAACTACATCAGCACAGCAGGCGTGCTGAGCGTGATTGGCGCGAAAGATGGGCCGCCCGTGATGCCGGGCGTGCAGTTGGCCGACCTGGCGGGCGGCAGCTTGCACGCGGTGATTGGCGTACTGCTGGCCTTACAAGCGCGCGCGCACACGGGTGCGGGGCAGATGGTAGATGTCTCGATGATGGATGGCGTGTTGTCGCTGCTTTATGTTCCCTTCGCCAGCTATCTGGCCAACGGTGCCGCGCCGCTGCGTGGCAACGAAGGCTTGTCGGGCAAATATGCGTGTTACCAACTCTACGAAACGAAGGACCGGCGCTATCTTTCGCTGGGCGCGTTGGAGCCAAAATTTTGGGAGCAGGCTTGCCGTGTGTTGGGCCGCGAAGATTTTGTCGCCCGGCAATTCAACAACGACGCACAGCCGGAATTGATCGCCGCATTGCGCGAGGTTTTCAAAACCAAAACGGCGGAAGAGTGGCTGGCGACGTTTGAGGGCGTGGACACCTGTATCGCGCTGGTCAAAGACGTGGCCGAGATGTTAGACGACCCGCAGATTCAGCAGCGTGGAATGATTGCCGAGTTGGAACATCCGACAGCGGGCACGTTGAAACAGATTGCGCCGACCGTGAACCTTTCCGCTACGCCGGGCGTAATCAAACTGCCGCCGCCACAGCTTGGCGAGCATTCGCACGCAGTGTTACGCGAACTGGGTTACACGGACGAAACGATCCAGCTTTCCAGCACATTGGGATCCTAAGCTTAGAATTCCACGTGGACAAGTTGTCGCG
>JADMIO011189567.1_pt1 | contig 115738 bp, 72 predicted proteins | sample 8958161 | NCBI WGS metagenome assembly JADMIO01 (sample SAMN16585339, study PRJNA669376) | soil metagenome | isolation source: Crop rotation soil | place: USA: Cullars Rotation, Alabama | collected 2011 | reverse complement strand
GCCGCGACTTCAAGTCACGTGAATTCCAAGCTTCGGATCCCACTGTGCTGGAAAGGCGTCTCGTAATATTACTTGGACAGGTGTTTTTATTGGATTTTAACGTTGGACATTTGCAGAGTATGATATAATTAGATAAGGAAACTATTAGATAGTTCAAGTAATTACAGGAATCGGAATGGGATTCAGGATTGAGGATTTAATGTGAAGACGAATGGACACAACTCCGGAAACGCAGTGCTGCCTTCCGACAAGACTCGGCGCATGAGTCATATTCCGTACAAATGGATTGCGCTGTCGAATACAACGCTAGGTATTTTTATGGCGGCACTCGATGGGAGTATTGTTCTTATCGCCCTGCCCGCTATTTTTAACGGCATCGGAATTAATCCCCTTGCCCCGAATGAAACGAACCTGCTCTTGTGGGTGTTGATGGGTTATGGTGTTGTCACCGCAACGCTGCTCGTGACGTTCGGAAGAATTTCCGATATTTTCGGACGGGTGCGGCTCTACAACTTGGGCTTTGCGATTTTTGCCGTCGGCTCGATTTTGCTGTATTTGGTGCAAGGGACGGGCGAGAGCGCAGCAATTCAGATTATTGTCTTTCGCCTGATTCAAGCTGTCGGCGCATCCTTCTTGTTTGCCAATTCCGCCGCGATTTTGACCGATGCGTTTCCGCCCGAACAACGTGGTACCGCAATGGGCATCAATATGATGGCGGCATTGGCAGGACAATTTATCGGCTTGGTGCTTGGCGGCGTTCTCGCGGCGATTGATTGGCGCGCGGTCTTTTTGGTCAGTGTGCCGTTTTCGGTTGGCGGTGCAGTGTGGGCGTATTTGATGCTGCACGAGACCGGCAAAATCCGCAAGAATCAAAAATTGGATATTCCGGGCAATGTTCTGTTCGGCGTTGGGCTGACGAGCTTATTGATTGGTCTCACCTATGGACTGCTGCCCTATGGCGATTCAACGATGGGCTGGGGCAGTCCGCTCGTCATCGGTACGATTGGACTAGGCGCGATACTACTTGTCGCATTTGTGGTCGTCGAGCTCCGCACGCCGCAGCCGATGTTCAAAATCGCGTTGTTCGACAATCGAACATTTGCGCTCGGCAACGTGGCGGGCTTTTTGTCGGCGCTGGCGCGCGGTGGTTTGAGCTTTATGCTGATTATTTGGTTGCAAGGCATTTGGCTGCCGCTGCATGGCTATTCCTTTGAAGATACGCCGCTGTGGGCGGGCATTTACATGCTGCCGTTGACGGCGGGCTTTTTGGTGATGGGACCCTTGAGCGGATATTTGTCCGACCGCTTTGGCTCGCGGCTTTTCGCGGCGGGAGGAATGCTGATTACGGCGGCGGGGTTTGTTGGGCTTTTGCTGCTGCCGCCGGATTTCTATTATCCGATTTTTGCGATTCTGATTTTCGCGCTCGGCATCGGCATGGGTATGTTCGCCGCGCCAAATACTGCTTCGATTATGAACGCCGTGCCGCCGGAGGACCGCGGGGTGGCATCGGGCATGCGCTCCACGTTTCAGAACACCGCGAATACGGTCAGCATCACTTTGATTTTTACAATGGTAACGATTGGATTAGCGTCGAGCTTGCCGCGAACGTTGCTGCAAGGCTTGACGCAAGCGGGGATTCCGACAAATATCGCGCAAGGCATCGCGGGACTGCCGCCGACGAGCGCGCTGTTCGCGGCTTTCCTCGGCTACAATCCAATGGCGACACTCTTGCCGCCGCAGGTTCTGTCTGCGCTGCCTGCTGCGACACAGCAAAGCGTTTTGAGCAAAAGCTTTTTCCCGAATCTGTTAGCGGGTCCGTTCCAACAAGGGCTGGTGCTCGCGTTTGCGATTTCCGCCGCGCTGTGCGTCATCGCGGCAGTCATCTCGTACTTGCGCGGCACAGATTTTATCCATGACCTTCACGCCGCGCCACAAGCAACAGACGATGAGCTCGCCGATGAATTTGAAGCTGCGGTTGCGGGCGAATAAAATACGCCGCTTTGCTTTATAATGACACTGTGGCAAATGTCGAAGCGGAGCTAGCGCGTTTGGAAAAGATGATTGCCGAGATACGCCGAACGCGCGAAACAACAGAGCATGAACGGTTGAAGGCAGCTGCCTTGCGAGAACAAGCCCGCGAAATCGGCGCGGAATCGAAGCAATCTCAAGCAACCGCGCGTGCCCTTGTCGCAGAACTGAATGAACTGATAGAGCAGCTTGCGCGCAAATAATCAAGCATCGCCGAATCATTTCTTTATTGAATGAAAAAAACGACCGTCCAATTCTCACAATTGGATGGTCGTTTTATTTTCGATGAAGGTAGGCTTCTGTCAGCCCTTGTGAGTAGAGGCTCCTTGAACCAGTGCATCAATTTGAGCGAGGTGTTCCTGAATCGTACGAATTTCCGCATAGAGTTTCTGCGCGCTGTCCGTTTCGCCATGTTGGGAAAGAACCTGTGCCGCCATAGATATCAAATGCAGTCCCGAACGAATGGAGCGGCGCGCCGCCTCAACGCGATGTGCTTGAATATTTTTGTTATGCACATCAAATGATTCCGCCAATCGGAATGAGCGTTGTGCAATTTCGGTAGAGCGCTGCAAAATCTCTTTGGCGCGCACGAGTTCCGACCGGGAGTCAAATTCGTTTTGGTTTGAATTCATTAGCATGGGTCTTTTCTACTTTCATTTTTGGAGCATTGGACGAGGCATCACTACCGCCAGAATAAGAATAAAGCCATATCCTGTAAATACAAGTCGGGAAAACACAACGGGCGTGTCAGGGAATCCCTGACACGCCCGTTGTTTGGTTTTAACGCAGTTTTATGAATTTTGCAGCCAACCGCGTAATGACACATAGCGCACGATATCTACGCGGCTCCGTAAGCCCAATTTCTCCATCGCGCGCGCCCGGTAGGTTTCGACGGTCTTGACGCTGATTTCGAGGTGCTCGCCGATTTCTTTATTGCTATAACCTTCGGCAATCATTCGCAGCACTTGGATTTCGCGTTCGCTGAGTTCCGCTTGTATCGCCGCGTCACTGAAATTAGCTGCTTGGGTAGAGCTCGTTGCCATTTTCTGTTGAACGATGGGATCGAGAAAAGTTCCCTCTTGCCCGACCACACGCAGGGCGCGAATCAATTCGCGGAGGGCGGAACGCTTGACCACATAGCCTGACACGCCCGCATCCAAGAGCTCGCGGATATAGCTCTTGTCCTCGTACATCGTGAGCGCAACCACGCGGCTCTGCGGGCTGACCTTTTTTACTTCCCGCGTTGCCTGTGCGCCGTTCATGCGCGGCATCTGCACATCCATCACAATCACATCGGGCTGCAATTGTTCCGCGAGCTGCACCGCCGTCACTCCATCACCTGCTTCGCCGACCACTTGCAAACCGACTTCGGCATTGATGAGTGCCTTGATGCCTTCGCGCACAATCGTCTCGTCTTCGACCAACAAAATTCGTAGGTCACTCATGGTTAACCGTTTTCAAATCGCGATAGAGTGTGTACAAAAAGAGGGGCTATGTCATTGCGAGCCGTTTTTGCTGTGATGCTTTTCATCACCGCAATCTTCTACTGACTCTAGCTTGGCATCCAATAATCAGCTAGAGTCAGTAGAAGATTGCTTCGTCGCAAAATGCGCTCCTCGCAATGACATTTTTATACACTCTCAGAATCAGCCCTGCATTGTTTTTACCCGCGCCATGTTCTGCTCGCGAACAATGTTCGCAACGAATTGAATTCGATGGAACTCCCCACCTCAGCTTTTCCCATTGCCCTCAAGCGGAATCCGTACAAATAACGTTGTGCCTTTGCCTTGCGACGATTCAATCTCGACCGTACCGCCGACGAGTGCGGCGCGTTCACGGATGCCTAACAGACCTAGTGGGCGTCTCCCATCGCTCGGACTTGCTGCGCCTGCTATATCAAAGCCATCTCCGTCATCTTCGATAATAAGAATCACTTGCTCCCCGCGCCGTTCGACAATCATATTCACAAAACCCGCGTGCGCGTGTTTGCGAATATTGGTCAATGCCTCTTGCGTGATGCGATACAACACAATTTCTACATCCGGCGACAGGCGCGTCCCATCGAGACCGACGCTCGCGAATTCCCCGCGGACACCGTCCAGTGACACCCATTCCTCGAAATAATTTTGCAGTGTTTCAGGCAAGCCGACAAAATCCAGTGCAGGCGGTCTAAGCCCCACCGCGAGCGATTGCATGGACAGCATCGTATCGTTGAGTATCGCATCGAGTTCGATGCGGTGTTTGCGCGACGTATCAAAATCCTCGTTGACCAGTCCCAATTTCAAACTCAGCGCCGCCAATTGTTGTCCCAGCTCGTCGTGCAGTTCGCGCGCAATGTGACTGCGTTCTTCTTCTTGTGCCGTGAGAATTTGTTGGAGCAAACGCTGCCGTTCCTTGTTTGCCTCAGCCAGCTCCTGCGTACGTTCGATAACGCGCTCCTCCAATTCATCATGCGCCTCTTGCAGAGCGATTTCTGCTTTTTTCTGCTCATCAATATTCGCGAACAAAACAGCGAACTGGTGTTGCCCGAGGGGTACTGCGCGCAGGTAAAACCATCTATCAACTGACTTGGAGTACGTTTCAAATTCAAGCGGCTGCTGTGTTCGTACCACGCGCGCATATTTTTCGAGCAGCACGTCGTCCATCACCGGAAACACGTCCGTTCGCCGCTTGCCAACCGTTTGTTCGCTCGCAAGACCAACTTGCCTTTCAAAGGCAGGATTTACTTCCAGCCATCTCCAATTCATCGGTTTATTATGTTCATCGTAAATCAATTCGCAGATCATGAACCCCTCGGTCATGGAGTTGAACAAGTTGCGGTACTTACGTTCGCTCTCGCGCAGCGCGGATTGAGCTCGGGCATACTCTATCGCCGCCCATGTGCGCTCGGCGACTTGTTCCACTAACGCGATTTCGTCCCGTGTCCAGCGCCGGGGACGTGACGAGATCGCAACCATTGACCAGACGGGTTTATTCTCATCTTGGCGCAAGGTCGCCGCCACCATCGCTCGCATTCCCAGCTTTCCGCTGTTGCGCTTTTCTGCTTCCGCCAACCCTTGTCTCTCCAATTCGTCTTCAATTACGAGGGTCCCTTCAAACGTGGTCTTGAACGCTTCGGGGTAGTCGGACAAAATAAAGTGGTGGGGCAAAGGTGGCGCGCTGTCGTTGCCAATTTGATAATCGAGCTCCGCACGGTCTTGCTCCAAATAGTACGATGTGATGTAACTACGATCGAGCTGCAATTGCTCGATGAGCATTTGCAGCGCACGATTCGCGACGGCATCCGCATCGGGCTCCGCCCGCAAAGCGTCGCTGAGCTTGAAGAGGAATGCCTGCCGCTCCTCGCGCCGTTTGCGTTCAGTGATGTCGACGAACACGGAGGCGATCAGATTGCTGCTGGCGCCGCCGATGCGCGACGTATGCGCGCTGAACCAGTGATCGAGGTCCGCGATGTAACGTTCTTCGCGGACCGCAACGCCGGTGTCCGCATCCCCCTGAAACTTTTCGAACAACGCCGGCTGGAGATGCGGGGTTAGTTCGCTCACGCGGCGGCCGACGACATTTGCCATTCCGCTCTGCCGCTCGAACGAGCGGTTCACTTCGCGGTACACCCCATCAACGACGTTGCCGCTCTCGTCGCGCGTGAGCTCGACGATGGTAAACCCTTCGTCGATCGTCTCGAACAGGGTGCGGTACTTGTCCTCGGCGCGTCTGGCAATCTCATCTTTGAGCTGTAGTATTTCCTCTTGTTCTTTTTTTCTTTCCGTTACGTCGAGAGCAGTTGCCACCAAGCCGTCGCCCAGTTTGACCGCCATCAGGTGGAACCATCGCTCGATCCCCTTAAGGCTGAGTTGAACTTCAGTATCCAAATTCTCGCCTGTTTCCACAACGCCGCAGTACAGTTTGAATACAGCAGTGTTTTGAATGCCCGGATACGCTTCGGAATATCGTTTACCGGTTTGGTCTTCTACGGCATACTTGCGCGCCTCACGGTTTTCAAGTTGGAACTCAAAGTCAATAATTTTTCCGGACGCGTCACGAACTGCTTTGTGGTATGCAATTGGATTCAACGACACATCAAACACTGTTTGCAACAGGTCCTTGCTTTCTTTTATTTCCTGCTCTGCTTTCTTACGCGCGGTGACATCGTCAGACACGCTGATGACGAAACGGCTGCCCGGACCCCCTACGCGGGAATAGTGATAGCGATACCAGCGACCGGTATCTGCATTGTAGTTTTCGCCACGGATGGCTTCACCCGTGTCGTAGACTTTTTGAAAAGCAGCAAACCAGAGCGGTTCAAGCTTGGGTAATACCTCACTTGCTTTTTTCCCTCTTACATCCACTAATCCGCTGATACGTGTCTGGTTTGGATTTGCTTCACCAAAGATAAAGTCAAAAACTTTTTCATGCTCATCAACCAGAAGTTCAACAACCCCGAAACTTTCGTCAATGTTTTCAAAAAGAGAACGATATTTTTCTTCGCTTTGGCGTAACGCTTCTTCGGCGCGTTTGCGCTCGGTGATGTCCTCTGTGTTCATCACAAAACCATCACCCATTTTCACCAGCGTCTGGTGAAACCAGCCGTTGAACTGCTCATGGTTGTAGAACTGTTCGTGGTCATAGAACGCGCCATTTTCGGTGACGTCAACGAACTTGTCGAACAAGCCGGTTTCTAGCACCCCCGGATTTCGCTGTAGCAGACTTTTGCCTATCACCTCACCGTTTTGGCGGACGCCTGCGGCGTTGTTAAACACCCAGCTAAAGTCAACAATCTTGCCGCTCTCATCCCGCACCGCCTTGAACGCTTGTACAACATAGAGCGAGCTATCGAGCGTGGCTTGCAAGAATTCCTGTGTCTGTTTTAATTCCGCGGTGCGCTCGCGGACTTGGTTTTCTAGCTGGGCGCGGTAGTTAGATTCCGACTCGCGCAAGTTTGCTTCCGCGCGTTGGTATTCAGCAATCTCGCGCCGCAGTGCCGCGTTGGTTTCTTCCAGCTCGCGAGTCCGCTCGCGCACGCTCTGTGCCAAGTGTCCATCACTGCCCTGCGCCTCTTCATCCACTGAATGTGTAACTTTTTTACGCATAGACTTTTTCGGCATTAACATACTTGACACACCTGAACTAATGTGCTAATATGACAGGCGTAAAGGATATGAATTAACCATATCCTGCAAAAGCAAAGGACATTACGCCATGTCAAACTCAGCCGACCACTTCCCCCAAACCTTACAACAAGCGATTGTTTATTTTTCCGACCCCGACATCGCGGTTCACTTTGTTTCACAGATGCGCTGGAAAGATGGAGTAACTTGCCCTTATTGTCAGGGGAAAGAACATTCATTCCTCAAGACACGGCGTATTTGGAAATGCAAGAATTGCAAGAAACAGTTTTCGGTTAAGGTTGGCACAATCTTTGAGGATTCCCCGATTGGCTTGGACAAGTGGTTGGCGGCGGTTTGGATGATTGGCAGTGCCAAGAATGGCGTCAGCTCGTATGAGATTCACCGCGCGCTCGGTGTCACACAGAAAACCGCGTGGTTTATGCTACATCGTATTCGCCTAGCCATGCAGACAGGCACATTTGAAAAACTTACGGGCGAAGTAGAAGTGGACGAGACTTGGATTGGCGGCAAGGTTGCCAACATGCACAAGTCGAAACGCCCGAACAAGAGCGAAGGGGAAACGAACAAATCTATCGTAGTGGGCATGTTACAGCGCGGTGGCAAGGTTCGAGCAACGGTAGTTAAAGATACCGCACGAAAAACGTTGCAAGACCAAGTTAGAACGAACGTGGATAAAAGTGCCAAACTCTTTACCGATGCACACCCAGCCTATGATGGATTGGTGAAGGAATACTATCACGATACGGTTGACCATCGGAAAGAATTTGTACGTGACGAAGTGCATATCAACGGCGTGGAAAACTTCTGGAGCTTGCTCAAACGATGTATGAAGGGAACATACATTCACGTTGACGAGGAACACTTATTCCGATACTTGGACGAGGAAACATTCCGATTTAACAATCGGAAAGAAAACGACGCAAGCCGATTCGTAGATATGGTGCGCTCGGTGACAGGCAAGCGATTGACCTATGAGGAACTAACTGACCACAAATAAAAAAAGTGGCTAGTGAATGACTAGCCACTCGCAACTTTCTTAGCGTGTGTTTTCCTCTTGGTATTTTCCCGCTTCTTTTTCCATTCCTTCTCTTTTTCGTCAACCTCTTTTTTGGGAACAGAAAACAGTTTCCGCGTTAAATCCTCGAAACGCTGGTATTCCGCGCTTTTGGCAGGTGGTTTTACAGTTAGTTTGCTCATTGATACACCATTCACTCATCGTAACCCAATAAATGTTAATAAAATTAGATTATACTGCGGGAACATATCTTACGTTCAATTACAAAGAGACTGACAATTTTCCGTTACCGAGCCGCATTCTCCATATCGCCATCCTCAAGGGATTTTCTGGATGAAATTCGCGTTGGGTCAGCAGGTGGGATTTCGTCCTCTGACGTTTGGGGCGTTGGTGGTTGTGGTGGGGTATTTTCTATGATTTGAGTGGTGGTTGCATTTGATGAATCAGTATTGGATGTTTGTGATTGATTTTCGTTTGCCATTGGACACCTCAGGGAAATTATATGTCAGAAATCGAAAATAAGAAACTGGTACTTGAAGAGTTGAGACGCGCGTTCGATTCAACTTACGCGGCGGGTGACGCGCTTGACGCAAAGTTATATAGCCTATTGAATTTTAGTAGTCTCGCGGTTGCGTTTGCAACCGCGCTACAAATCTCTACACTGTCAAATCAGGTTGGAGTGATTTTCTGGGAAGTACTTGTTTGTGTGCTGGTGCTATATATCATCAACTTTATTGTCATTGGTATTGGGCTAAGACCGCTTGCGTATCATTTTGGGGTTAGTGGACAACGCAGAAAAATTATTGATGACTATTTCAAGCCATCTACGAACGCGGTCATCAATCAAGTAATTGGCAACTATATAGAGTCTATTGATGAAGCAAAGACAAATAATGAGCGCAAATCTATTTGTATCTACATCTCGGCGGCATTGTTATTTTTTATGGTCATTGCGTTGGTGTCAGCGTTCCCATTGGGTCTATTGCATCCAACCCCTACATTGTCTCAATTCCTACCCATTCCAACAACATTAACTCCAACTGCTATCCCCACACTCACACCAATCGCAACGCAAATTCCTGCCCCAACCCCCACTCCCTAAAACAAAAAGACGCACTCAATTTGAGTGCGTCACAAACAAAAGTAACTATTCAGAATCACCGCTTTGGGGTGATTCAAATCCGATTGGTTTACGCGGTTGTTTTTCTTTCACCATCTCAAAGCCGAACTGTATTTCGGTGTATGGGATAAAGACCACCTCTTTCTTTCCCAATTCATCCAACCCAACAACAATAATAAAATTTGGATTCTGATACCAAAAGTTAGTTGCGGCAATTCTTCTTCCATCTTTAAGGGGAACAAACACAACAAGATTCTCGCCTTTAGAAATTAAACCCTGTGCTGCCACAACGTTTTTCCTGATTTGTGCAAAAACCTCTTGTGCTGTAGTGGTCGAAGTAGCCTTTGAAGGTGTAGTTATTTTGTGAAGATTATTCATCAGGTCTTGAATATCGCGATTCATTCCTAATCCTTTCAGGGAGCAATCAATCTGTGGATTATACAATCGTAATGGATACGGACGTTACCAATTTCATGCGCTGTATCAAAGAAATGCTAAACGAACATTGGGAATTTCAAGGCAGTTTGGTTATATTCAAAGATATTGAGCCAGAGACTACCCAAGAGCAGTATGACAAGGGTAGCTATCACCATTGCTATTATTTTGCTCAACCAATGACCCGCGCCGCGTTTTATTCCCCTCTCAATAACCTCACCTGAAATCCTCAAAGTTCCAATCTCTACCGCCCTTCCTTAATAAACGAGCAAGAAGAAACCACCATCGCCATTCATCGCGCCGCCTGGACTGTAAAACTGAATCTCAAGTTGTCTGGGAGTCTGTGCGCTTGGTGGAATGATAGAAATGGTTGAGGCTGAAGAGGTCGTTGTTAGAAAATAATGACCTTTGGCTTTGAATGGAAACGTAACGATGCAAGAGTTAGTAAGCCCATACGGGTTTTTGGCTTGCATCTTGATAGGCTTTGAGTTTATGTTATTGAATGATTGATAAACAATGGCATCGTTCGCGGCTACGTTACACCATCCCATCAAACCAGCGATTGTCGCGCCCGTTGGGGTTGGGGTGCTTGCGTTTACAGATGGGATAGAAGGCAAAAGAGACGCGAGCGAGAGGCAGAGTGAGCCAAGCGCGATTGTGAGCATGAGATATTTTTTCATGGTGTTCTCCCATTGGCTAAGGAAATAGAATCTAGTACACAATTAGGTAGAAATCACCCTCTGCACTAGGGTATCCATCTGCTTTTGTAAAATCAATCTCAAGTTGTTTTGGGGCATTGAGGCTTGGTGGAAGAACTGTTACTGTTACATCGCTACCTGATGCGGAGCTTGCAAGAAAATATCCGCCTTGTGCCTTGAATGGTAATGTGATGGTACATGCGCCATTCTCGTCTTGAACTTTTGGGGCTATCGTGAATGGTTTGGAGTTCACATTATTGAATGTAGTAGAAATAGAAGGACGCGCTGCACAGGTTCCATATACTCCCGCGCGGGCGACTCCGAACGTAGTAGCGGTTGCGGCGACCATCGGTGCGGAGCGCAACCAAACAATCGCAGAGACACAAAGCGAAGCAAGGCAGAGTGCAAGAATCAAGTGCTTATTCATTGAAGCCCCCTATTGGATTGGTAATCTATCGAGCAGTAAGTATATCATCCAAAAGCCAAAGTGCGCGGTTGAAAAATAATAACGACATTGGCAAATGCTATGAGCGTGCTAGGCAAAATCAATCATCTAAAAACACATACTCAGATTCGCCTAAAATCATAGGTGCGCCAAGTATGTTAATGCCACTTTTTCCCACTTGACTCAGTAGAACATATGTGCTATATTCTTTCTCGCACATTTACATCACGTAGGGGCGGCGTTATGCCGCCCGCGTGTGAGCGTCCAAGCTCCGAAATAATTTCCCTAATCCAAAATTCCAAACTCGCTCCAAAACACTTGAAACGCTCGAAATGCTGGCGAGGCTTTTGGATCGCAGAATGCCCAATCTGTTCGTAAGAGAATATACGCCAAGTGTCTCTTCATATGCGATTGATGCGATTGATGCGATTGAGAAACGCAGCTCAAAAACCATTCAGCTTGGAAAACATTTGAATAGTCAAAAAATCAAACGTACCCTGAAAATACGGCAAAATTCATCAAGAGAATCAAACTTTTCAAACACAGCATCCCTCGCTGGCATCCGCCTTGTCCTTCCCGGCTCATCCATTGTCCATTGTTGATTGTTCCACCTTACTGTACAACGGTTTACACCTACAATCAACTACGGTGTTTCCCCTAGCAAAAAAACAGGCGTGGCTCGCGTCAGCAAGACACACCTGTTTCATGTCAGTCCTAGATATATCTTCTGTGGGCGTTATCTTTCGTGCAATGTGAGTTCCGCGAGCGTGGGCGCAACTTGCTCAAGCGGTAAAATTTGGTCAACTGCGCCTAACTCTACTGCGACGCGGGGCATCCCGTACACCACACTTGTCGCTTCGTCCTGCGCCAACGTCATCCCGCCGTGTCCGTGTAAGGCTTGCAGTCCGAGCGCGCCGTCATCCCCCATCCCGGAAAGAATAACGCCGATTGCTTGCGCGCCATAAATTTTTGCAACCGACTGCAAGAGCACAGTAGCCGATGGGCGCACATGACTTACAGGCGGCGCTTGATTCAGTCCAAGTACATCGCGGCTTTCGAAAAAGAGATGATGTTCATCGGGCGCGAAATAGACCATGCCGGGAAGAATGCGCTCCCCTTGTTGTGCAATTCGGATTTCTAAATTGCTCTCGATTTGCATCCAGCGCACCATGCCCTCGATAAAGCCCGCCGCCATGTGCTGCACGACGACGATAGGCAGCGGAAAGTCGCGCGGCATTACTTTGAAGAGAGAATTGAGCGCGGCGGGTCCGCCCGTCGAAGCACCGATGGCAACGACGGCGAAATGATTTGATGTGCGCGGTTGCGTCGGCGTGGTTGGAGTACCCAGCCGATTTGGATTCATTCTCCGAATGACCTTGACCTCTGACATTAGTTTGACGCTGGTGACAAGCTGCTCGCGCATGACATCAAAATTAGCGAGGCTCGGCTTGGCGAGAACATCGAGCGCGCCCGCTTGAATTGCGTTAAAGGTCAGTGAGAGTTCGGTCGAATCCAAATGCGCGCTCACGACCACAATCGGCGTGGGCGATTCTTGCATGATACGGCGCGTCGCTTCCAAGCCATCCATCACGGGCATTTGCAAGTCCATCGTAATCAGGTCGGGCTTGAGCGCTACAGCTTTTTTCAAACCTTCTGCTCCGTCCTTCGCCGTGCCGATAACACGAATCGCGGGGTCAGTTTCGAGCATGGCTTGGAGTAGCGCGCAGATGGTGGGGGAATCTTCAACAATCAAAACACGAATCATTTTCAAATCCATTCTATCAAACTAAACGCCCACAAGGGGCGAGATTACACGAGCAGTTTTATGAGCTCGCGCGATTCCGCCCGGCGGCTTTGGCGCGATAGAGAGCTTCATCGGCGGCACGAAGGAGCGCCGCAGGATTTTCCGACGGGACTTCCGGGTGACTTGCGACGCCGAGACTGAGCGTAATGGGAATCAGCTGCTTGTCTTCTGCTTCGACCGAAAGTGTTCGCGCGGCTTTTGAAAGTCGCTGCGCTACGTCCAGCGCACCGTCCTGTTTCGTTTCGGGCAATACAATCAAAAATTCATCGCCGCCCAAGCGCCCGACCAAATCCACCGTGCGAATCATGTGCTGCAACAGTTGTGCGACTGCCGCAATCGCGCGGTCGCCTGCCGCGTGTCCGTACCCATCATTTATGAACTTGAACTTGTCAATGTCCAGCGTAATCAGCGCGATACTGCGCTCATAACGCCGCGAACGTTGCCATTCATCTTCGAGCCGTTCCAGAATGATGCGCCGATTGAGCAAGCCGGTGAGCGAATCCAGCATTGCCAATTCTTCCATCGCCTGATAGGTGTGCGAATTGTGCAATGCCAAGCCCGTCATATCCGCGAGCGTTGCGAGAACCAAGCCATCATTCGGAGTAAACACCGCAGGTTCAGTGCTCACAATTTCAAGCACGCCGCTCACGCGCCCACCCGAGTGTAAGGGCGCGGCTGCACCCGAACAGAAATCTTGGACAAAGGGATGCGTGAGCTGTTCCACTTGTGCATCCGAGACTAGCTTGAGCGTGCGCGTGCGTACACTCTCTGCCGCGAGCGTATTGCTTTCCAATGAAACGCGCGGCAGATTCGCCGCTGCGCCCGCGCCTGCCGGACCCGCTGCGGCTGCTATGATCAATTCTTCGCCCTGCACCAGAAAAAGATTGACCTGCGGATAATCAAACGCTTCGTGGACAAGGCGCACGACCGAATTGACCAATGTGTAAAAATCGAGGATGCCCGCCACGCGATTGCCGACTTGATTCACGCGCAAGAGCAAGCGCGCCAAGTGCGCGAGCTCGCGCTGCGTTCGGCGTGTTCGCAAACTCGCGCGGATGCGTGCAATCAATTCGCCATCACCAACCGATTTCAATAAATAATCGTCCGCGCCCTGTTCCAACCCTTGAATCATATCTTCCACATCACTGAAGACACCCGTGATAAAAATGATGGGAATGCCCGCGAGCAGTGGGTCAGCTTTCAAGCGTTGCGCGACTTCGCGCCCGTTCATATCGGGCAAGTACATATCGAGCAAAATCAAGTCCGGCGCGTTTGAAGTGACAAACGCAAGCGCCATGCTGCCGAGTGAGCAAACCTGCACATCAAAGCCCGCTTCTTCCAAAACAAGCCGTGTTCGTACGGCTTGCGTTGGGCTGTCCTCCACAAGCAAAAGCAGGTCGCGTTTATGCGGCACTTGGCTGTCCCCAAAATGATTTAGCGATTGAATTTCCATATTTACTTTGCTTGTCATTGCGAGCCGCAGTTGCGAAGCAATCTTCTACTGACTCAAGCTACCAAGTGGAATTTAAGCTTCAGTGAGTAGATTGCTTCGTCGCGAAGAACGCTCCTCGCAATGACAGTTCCTAAAATAAAAGTTAGATGAGTTGGCGAATCGTTGCGAGCAAGGTGTCTTGGTCGAACGCGCCTTTGACGATGTAGGCATCCGCACCTGCACTGATGCCGCGCTCGCGGTCTTCGCGGGAGGCGAGGGATGTCACCAGAATTACAGGTAAATTTTTGAAACGCTGGTCCGCGCGGACTTTTTCGGTCAGCTCGAAACCATCTACGCGCGGCATATTCACATCGGAGACGAGCAGGTCAATGCCGCCCGCTTGCAATATTTCGAATGCTTCCATGCCGTCGGATGCGGCGCGCACTTGATAACCTGCGGCTTCGAGAATATTTTTTTCAAGCGTGCGCGTTGTAATCGAATCGTCGGCAATAAGAATTGTCGGTACAGCGACGGGTTCGGTTACGGTTGGTGTTGCGGCAGATATGGGCGCGCCTGTGGCTGTTCGCAGGAGCTCAGCGACATTTAGCACCATCACTACTTCGCCCGTTCCCAAAATCGTCGCGCCCGCGATGTGCTGGACATGGCGGAGTGGAGCTGGGAGTGCTTTGAGCACAATTTCTTGCGTGCCAAGCAGAGCATCCACGCTGAAGGCGAGACGTTTGTCTGCTGCGCCCAGAATAAGTACGGGCTTTTTCAAACCATTCGTACGCACCGACGGCGCGGTAATTCCCAAAAGGTCGGCGAGGCGCATGAGTACGACGGGACGCCCATCTACCGAAATCGTCTCGCGTCCTTGCGCGTGTCCAATCTCCTCATTCGCTACCCGCGTGATGCGCGCGACGTTCAGAATCGGAAGCGCAAATGTTTCACTGCCGACTTGCGCGAGCAAGCACAGCATCGTGGCAACAGTGAGTGGAAGCGTGCAGGTAAAGCGCGTGCCTTGCCCGACATGATTTTCAATTTCGATGACACCTTGCAAACGTTCGACGTTCTCGCGCACCACATCGAGTCCAACGCCGCGTCCTGAAATATCTGTAATGGTCGTACGCGTGGACATGCCGGAGCGAAAGATGAGCCACAATGCATCTTGGTCGTTCAGCGCGTTCGCTTGCTCAGCAGAGACGACACCCTTTTGCACCGCACTTACGCGGACGCGCGCAACGTCAATCCCCGCGCCGTCATCAATGATTTCGATGACGATGCTGCCGCCGCGTTGCGCCGCGCGCAAAGTGATTGTGCCTTGACGCGGTTTCCCTGCGGCGCCGCGCGCTGCGGGTGATTCGATACCATGGTCAACGGCATTGCGTAAGAGGTGCAACAACGGGGCACTGATTTGTTCCAAGATGGCGCGGTCAAGTTCTGTTTCGCCGCCTTCGATGACTAGCTGTACTTCTTTGCCAAGCTCGCGTGCCAAATCACGGACCATGCGCGGGTAGGTATCAAAGAGCGTCGAGGCAGGCATCATGCGCGTTCGGCGCACGCCATCTTGCAAGTCCGCCGTGACCTGTGCCATGCGGCGGCTGTCCTCGCCCAGCGCGCGTTGTAAATCGGCGAGGACAGCACGCGCTTCGCGGAGGCGGTTTTCGTTCGCCTGCCAAAACGCGACCAATTCTTCAGGCACAGGTGCGTCTAGATTCTGTGCGTGTGCGGCTTGATAGCGGCGGAATGTGCTGCTTGCGCGCAACTTGCGTCCTTCGGCTTCCCACGCTTCAATTTGGTTAGTCAGTTCGCGCACTTGGACGAGCCGCTGGTTCGCGGCGATGCGCGTCACTTGGAGTTCGCCAACCTGTTCCAGCAAACTGTCCAATTTTGAGATTGCGACGCGCACGGTCTCGTCAGTGACGGAATGATGCGGCGCGGGTTCCTGGAGCGCGGGCGGCGGTTCGGCAGGAACGATAGTCGGCGCAGCTGCGATAGCGGTATCTTGATGTGGCGGCGCGACCTCTAGCGGTGGCGGTAAAGTGTCTTGACCGTTGGACTGACCATTTGCGGGCGGTGTCGGCGTTTCGGCGGGAGCGAAATCGGGTTGCTCGCCAATTGCTTCCAATTCGGCGGAGAGAGCGGGAACCTCCATTTGCAACGCTTGAGCATTGGGAGTTTGTTGGACGAGCGCACTCATTACATCGAGCGCGTGATAGACCTTGTCGAACCATTCCACGCGCAGTTCAAAATCGCCGCGCTGGACGCGTCGGAACAGGGATTCCATTGAATGAGCGAGATGCGAAACGTCGTCGAGCTTGACCGCGCCCGCGGAACCTTTGAGGCTATGCGCGGCGCGAAAAATTTCCGCCAGGAGCTGCTGCTTTTCTTGCTCGCTCGGTTGTTTTTCAAGCGCGAGCAAATCGCGGTTCAGTACCGCAAGATGTTCTTGCGCTTCTGCCGCGAAAATCGGCATCAATTGCTGCAACAGCTGGTCTTGGGTGGGCATGGAAAGGGAGAGATTGGAGATTGGAGAGCGTGGAGCGGAGAGCGTGGAGAGAAAATGCTCCAATGCCCCTAATGCCCCAGCGACCTAATCTCCAATCTCCAATCTCTAATCTCTAAATTTGATAGCGTTCGACCATCGTTTGTAATTGTTGGGCGTGATTGCTGAGTGCTTCAGCGGCGTGTTGGGATTGGCGCGCGCCCACGAGGAATTGGCTGGTCGCTTGGGTAATTTCTTTCATGGCTTGCGCGATTTGGTCCATCGCAGAGCTTTGCTGATGTGCGGAGGCGACGATTTGTTGTTCGGCTTGCGCGGCTTCACGAATCGCATCAGTCAATTGGCCAATCACATCGCCCGCGCGTTGGGCGAGCGCCGTGCTGTTCTCGACGCCGCGTGTGCCTTGTTCGGTTGCCATGACTGCGGCGTTGGTTGCTTTTTGAATATCGCCGAGAATAGCGCGGACTTTGCTGGTGGCTTGCTTGGATTGTTCGGCAAGATTGCGGACTTCGGCGGCGACGACGGCGAACCCTTTGCCTTGCTCGCCCGCTTTCGCTGCTTCAATCGCCGCGTTGAGCGCGAGCAAATTCGATTGGTCGGCAATATCATTGACGGTCGCAGTAATTTCGCCAATCTGCTGTGTCTGTTCCGAAAGCGAAAGAATGTCCTGCGCGATGGTCTGGACTTTGTCATGCAAGCCGGACATGGCGCTGATAATCGCTTGGACAGCTTGCAACCCTTCTTGACTGACGCGCAACGAAGTGTTGGCGAGCTGCGAGACTTCACCTGCTTTGCGCGCGGTTTGTTCGGACGCGGCGCGCACTTCTTCGACCGTCGCAGATGTTTCGGTGACGGCGGCGGATTGCTCATTGGCGCTGGCAATGTGCTCATTGGTCGCAGCGAGAATTTCCGCAACGGCGGCGGTAACAGTTTGTGCGTTTTGACGTACCTGTCCCGCCAGATTGCCCAAGCTCGCGACCATCGTATTCAAATTTTCAGACAGCGTAGCAAGTTCCGATTGACGATTGCCATTGAGCCGTGCGCGCAAATCGCCTTGCGCGACACGCCCGGCAAAGCCGACGTATTCTTTTACCGCCGCCTGCAAGGTTTCTTTTGTGGTGCGTTCATTTTCAAATGCCATCTGCTGTTGGTCTGCCATCGTGTTCAAGTTTTCAGATAATGTGCTGAGCTCGGCGTTGTGATTGACATTGAGCCGCACCGTCAAATCGCCTTGGGCGACGCGACGCGCAAAATTCACATATTCTTTCACTGCTGTCTGTAGGGTTTCTTTCGAGGCACGTTCATTTTCCAACACTGTTTGCAGTTTGTCCGCCATCGTATTGAACGCGTTCGCCGTCACTTCAATTTCATCGCCACTGTGAACTTGGGCGCGCTGCGAGAGGTCGCCCGCTGCTAACGCCTGTGCGGCGCTTGCAACAGCGGCAACGTTGCCGCCAATATTGCGCGCGAGGAAATAGGCGAGGACAAGCCCGGCGAGGACTGCAAGCCCGATGACGCCCAAGATGAGATTACGGCTGTCGTTGAACGATTGTTGATTGCTATTCAAATCCGCTTGCGCGCTCTTTTGATTGAGCTCGACCAATGTGTGGAGGGTGTCTTCCACAGGACCGAACTTGTCTTCTTCTGCGCTTGTAGCCGACGTGAGCGCGTCCTCTGGCTTGCCTGCGCGCGCGAGGGCTAGCGTTTGCTGTCGCACTGCGAGATAGTCAGCCCATTCGCTCCGCAAGCGGTCAACCGTTTGGACTTTATCGGGTTGGCTTGCCCAGACTTGTTGTAGCGTATTGAAATGCTCCTGCATACGCGAGTCTACCTGTGACATCTCCTGTGCAGAGGCAGATTGTTCTGCTGGGTCGTTGCTACTGATGATGATTAGCGTGAGTTCACGACTCACCACGGCATCAGGACCTGTCGCGGCGAGCTCGACGAGTCCTTTCAACTCATCATCAAAAATGCTCTGCGCGCTCGCGTCCGAGCGGCTGAGCGCGTTTAGCCCAACCGCCCCGACGACCACGCTCAAAATGACCATAATGGCAAAACCGCCGATGAGTTTTGTCGCAAGATTGAATTTCATAGTTTTCTCCTCAGAATGCCATGTCCTCTACGATGAGCTTAGGGTCTGAAAGCAAAGTTTCTGCATCTAGCAGCGAGAGCAGGTCAGGCGTGATGCCTGAAATCAATTCGCGTTTGAGCGCGGTATTCGCGGCAAAGAGCGGCGCAATGTCCGAGCTTGGAACGCGCTGTACGCCGAGGACTTGATCCACTGCCAATCCGACCGTGAGACCTGCGGCGGTGACCAAGACCAGTCTGCCGTTCTCTGCTATCCCGCTACTACCTACTGCAAGCGATTGCGCCAAATCCAAAACAGGAAACAAGCGTCCGCGTAGATTGACCAAGCCTAACCACAGCGTAGGAATGTTGGGAACACGCGTCACGTTTTGCAGATGCCGAATTTCTTGGACGAACTTGAGCGGCACACCATAACGCTCTTGCCCCAAGAGAGCGACGACGAATTGCTCGCCTTGCTCAACGTGTTCCGCTTCGGGCACTTGCGCCAAGGCACGCGCACGTGCTTGGAGGATTTGTTGAATGACAGGATCATCAAATGTTGGGGAATTCATATTTTGAAACGCGATTTCATGCGTAGGGGCAACCACAAGGGATTGCCCCTACAGTGTTTTCTGCACCGCGACTAATTCCAACAATCGTCCGACGGTCAAGCCATCGCCTTCGGGAATCAATTCTTCGCGCGGGTGCGGTTCTAACCAACGCGCGACATTCTCTAATGCTTTGCGGGCACGTGCGTTTTGTCCCATGCGCGCAAAGAGCTGCGCTAGCGCGTATTGTCCAAGTACAAATTCGCGGTCGGCATAGGTACTGCGCCGCATCGCTTCCAATGCGTCGTCTGTTTTCCCTTGCTCTTGAAAAATCAAGCCGCGCATATAGTACGCGGGCGCAGAGAGCGGCTCGTGCTGCAATGCTTTGTCAATCCATTCCATTGCTGCATCGAACTGGAGACGATTGGCATAAATTTTTGCAATGAGATACGCTGCCTGCGCGTTATTGGTCGAAGCGTTAGCAAGTGTTTTGAGCAACCCGAGCGCTTGTTCAACCTGTCCGCTTTGCCATAAGGCAAGGGCGCGTTCGATTTCATTCTGAGGTTTGGGACCTAACCCCCCAGCCCCCTTCCCTACAAGGGAAGGGGGAGACAAGGGCAAAGGAGTTGAGGCAATAGTTCGAGTCGGAATGAGTTTGTCGAGAGATTGGGCGCGGTCTAGCAAGGATGGAGTGGGACGCGAGATTTTTTCGGGTTGCGCCTGCGCGGATTTTTTTTGATAGATAGTCGTACCGGGAAAATTGTGAGCGCGGAATTGATAAAAAATAGATTGCGAGGGTTCGGCGTGACCGACGATGAGCCAACCATCATCATTCAAGGCGCGCTCGAACCTTGCAACGACGTTGCGCGTTGTTTCTTCGCGAAAGTAAATCAACACATTGCGGCACAAAATCAAATCAAGCGCGTTGGTCTGATTCAACAACGCAGGGTAAACATCCTCAACCAAATTCAAATAAGCAAAGGTGACACGGGAATGAATATAAGGCGCGACCTCGAATTTTTGTCCGTGCGGAATAAAATATTTTTCTCGAAGCTCGCTTGGCACATCGCGGAATGACCAAGTGCCGTACAATCCACGCCGCGCTTTTTCGAGAGCAACCGGATTGATGTCAGTAGCAAGCAAAAGAACATTCCACTGCGCGAGGTCGGGCACAAGGCGTTCCAATAAAATCGCAAGCGAGTACGGTTCTTCACCACTGGATACGCCTGCACACCAGATGCGGAGCGTACGCGTGGCGCGGCGTTTTTCGATGAGCTCAGGCAGAATATGTTGTTCCAATACCTCGAACTGCGGGCGATTGCGAAAGAAATAGGTTTCGCCAATGGTCAAACGCGCGATGAGCGTTTCGAGCATTGGTTGTCCATCGGCACTGATGAGAAAAATATAGAGTGCATCTGCGGTAGACAACGCGGTTTCGCTTTGCATCTGGAGCACGGCGCGTTCTAAATCGTCGCGGCGCGTTTCGAGCTCTAAACCACTGCGCTCACGTATGAGCTCTTGAAAGCGCGTCAATTCCATTTCGCGGAGCAGCGGAGATTTCGATTGCGTCATCATGCAGGGACAAGCTCCTCTGCGCCATTGATGACGCGTGCCAAATCAAGCATGACAATCATGTGGTCGTTCATGCGCGCAATGCTCGCGGCAAACGCGTTGGCATCTCCGAATTCCGATGTAGGCGCAAGCGCGTTCGGTGGCAGCGTCACAACCTGATTTACTGCATCCGCAACCAGACCAACGATGCGTTCATTCAATTCCGCGATAATGATTGGAGTATTGAGACTGTAGGGAGCCGGAATAAGCCCAAGCCTGCGCCGTAAATCCAGCACAGGAATAATTTGACCGCGCAGATTCAACATGCCGGCGAACCATTCGTGCGTGCGCGGCAATGGTAGGAGCGCGGTCATGCCTAGAATTTCGCGCACCTGAAGCAGCGGCAAGGCGTACTCATTTCCATCTAACTGAAAAACGACGAGATACATTGCATCTATCTTAATAATGCTGACCGACGCGTGCAATGAGACAATTGGGAGAGCTATGCGTTATAGGTCGCAAGTACCAATGGCCGTCGCGGAATATTAAAAGCGGAGCCATGTCGCGCGACATGGCTCCGCTTAATGTTTTAAGGATATTCAGCTTTGCCCGTCGGAGAGATTTCTCGCAAGTACGGCTCGAAATGACAAGCTCCCGCGCAAGGTGGTTAGATGAAATGGGTTAGCTCATGCCGGATGCTTCCGCGCGATTGACGCACTAATCCGTTTCGCCTCTGCTGTAATCTCGCGCAGCATCCCTGTCGGGGAGATGTAATAGCCACAGAAATACAGTCCCGCAAGAGATGACTCGGAGCCACTTGCTAACGGCGTGCCGTTTTCGTCGTATGCGGCGGCTGCGTCTTTTAAGAATGAGTTGACGCGCGGGCGAAAGCCGGTGGCAAAGATTACGGCGTCGAATTTTTTGTGGGTTCCATCGGTGAACGTGACACCGTCTTGCGTAAACTTTTCGATTCCGGGATAAACGGTAATTTTTCCGCGCTTTATCAATTCCAGCGTGCCAACATCAATCAGCGGGATACGCGCGTTCTGGCGTATCTGCGTTGCGGGTCCGTAGGGCAATTTGCGTAACCCGTACTGTGCAAGGTCACCAATCACGGCGCTCAAAATCGGACGCGTCAGGACATCGGCAACGCGCGGCGGCAGTTTGCTTTGGGCAATCCCAATCGCGAGGATGGGCATACCAAACAATTCACGCGGGATGACATTCACCGGATTGCGAACGGCGAGGCTTGGTCGCGCGCCCTGCTCGTACAAGTCTATTGCGATTTCGCCGCCCGAGTTGCCGAAACCAACCACCAACACTTGCTGTCCCTCGAAGGTTTCGCCCGTTCGATATTGAGAGCTGTGCAGCAGCGTACCTCTGTAATTAGCTTGTCCCGCGAACTGCGGAAGATATGGCTCACGATTATAGCCCGCGGCAATGACTAAATTCTGTGCTTGATATTGTGCGTCTTCCGTCTGGACTTGCCAAACGCCTTTGACTTGGCGCGCGTCAATAACCTTTTGATTGAACCGCACATCCAATTGAAACTGCCGCGCGTACATTTCCAGATATTCGATGACCTGCAAACGCGAGGGATAGCGCGGATATATTTTGGGCAAGGGCAGATAGGGCAGCGCAGAATGCCCTTTGTCGGTGTGCAAGTGGAGACGCTCATAATGGTTGTGCCAAGCCGAACCAACGGTATTGGTTTGCTCCAAGATAAGCGCGCGTATTCCCGCGCGTTGGAGGCACGCGCCTACGGCGAGTCCTGATGGTCCTGCGCCGACGATGAGTACAGGGTAAAGAATCTGGCTCATGATGTTTCGGCAAATTTTGCCAAGTCTCGTTCTATCTCTCGGCGCGTGCGAACGGCAATGGGCACGCTGAGAAAACGTTGCAGCACTGCTTTATCTTTTTTGCGGCGATAGTGGTCGCGAAAGATTTCGATAGCCAGAACTGCCTCACCCGCGTAACGCTCGACGCGTACTTTATCGCCCACTTGCACACTGCCCGCTTGAATTACGCGACAATACAAGCCGGGTCGCTCCGCGTGACGATACCTTTTCACGAATTGCGGATCACCCATCCGCGCGGCGAGAGTGGCACAAGGCAGGCGCGGTGCAGTCACTTCCAGAACCACGGAACCAATATGCAGACGGTCACCGATATTGAACTCGGCACTCACCAAATCGCTGATGGTGAGATTATCGCCAAACGTTCCAGGTCCAATGGCTTGACCCAATTCTTGCGACCACCATGCGTAATCGGGCGCGCCATAGATGTACACTGCCTGATCTGGTCCGCCGTGATATTTGTGGTCGCAAACGCTATCGCCTTGCACGCCGAGCTCGCTGACCCGTACGCTGTGGGGCGTGGGCAGTTTGTAGATGCCCGTCGTTTCCAAGACTTGACCTTTGAGATGCGTCCGGGCTTGCCCTATGTTCACAGCAACTATTTTCATACGCTACTTTTTTCCTGAAAGATTTTGGCGCATCAGCATGAATGCTCACGGCTAATTATTGCACAAGAATTATTCCGCCAGAGCATTATAACTTGCCTAAAGCGGATGATGTGCATCCGGTAGGACAGAAGCCGACGATTAGCTAGGGGAGTTACCTACATTTTTGCGGCTCCAAGGCTGCTATAGTAAAACCCTGGGATTTTCCTCGCTTTTCCATTCTTCAAGTTCTAAACGCTCCACCCTACATGCTACACGATCCGTGTGTGCAGAGGAAAAGTCATTGACGTTGCGACTGAAAGTGAAACCGCCGACTCGAGTACGCAGAGCCGCGACGGGAACAATTCAGGCAACGTGCTCGGCATGAGCTGATAGCAATTGCCTGACGCGCATAACAATCGCGCTCGTTTCCCAATACGACTATCCATATCTGAGCGGCGTCACCGCATCCATTCGGAATCTCGACCATGTGCGAGACCGCGTTACGTGACCTTGCATGTAATGGAGTGTGGATTGTATTGAGAATAGATTGATGATCTTTGTCTTGCGCGCGTTCATGAGCTGATGGGCTTGGGGATGGGTTATTGCGAGGATGAAAGGAAATAGAAATGTTAGCAGAAACTAGAACCGTTTCTGACCTACGCGCTATCTTTCATGGTCGAGTCATCACACCGGATGACTCCGAATATGACGAGGCACGCACTATCTTTTATGGTGGGTTTGATTGCCACCCCGCGGCGATCGTCCGCGTTGCCAATGCCGCTGATGTTGCACGCATTGTCTCGTTCGCCCGCGAATGCGGAATGGAGCTTGCTGTCCGCAGCGGCGGGCACAGCCTCGCCGGTCAAAGCACAACGGAAGGGGGTATCGTGCTCGACCTTGCCGAGATGAAGGCACTAGAGATTGATGCAGACCATCGGACGGCGTGGGCACAAACCGGGTTGACAGTGGGCGAATATACCAACGCAGCAAGTGCATACGGCTTGGCGACGGGCTTTGGCGATACGGGTTCGGTGGGAATTGGCGGAATCACATTGAGCGGCGGCGTCGGGCTGCTTGTCCGCAAATATGGTCTCGCGATTGACGACCTCCTCGCGGCTGAAATTGTAACGGCGGACGGTCAATTGCTCCGTGCCGATGCGAAACAAAATCCCGACCTCTTTTGGGCAATTCGCGGTGGTGGTGGCAATTTTGGTGTTGCAACGCGCTTTCAATTCCGCCTCCATGACCTAAAAGAATTCGTAGGCGGCTTTCTTGTGCTGCCCGCCACGCCGGAAATCATTGCCTCCTTTATTGAATTGGCGGACGCGGCACCGGAAGAGCTTACGACTATTGCTAACATCCTGCCCGCGCCGCCGATGCCATTTTTACCGCCCGAGCAGCATGGCAAGCTGATTCTGATGGCAACTCTATGCTATGCGGGAGCCGCCGCGGCGGGCGAGCCTGTACTTGCACCGTTCCGCGCGCTGACCAAGCCGCTTGCCGATTTGGTGCGTCCCATGCCTTATGCACAAATGTTCCCGCCGGAGAATCTCGCGTTCCATCCAACTGCGGTTTCGCGCACGATGTTTATTGACAAGGTTGACCGCGTCGTTGCAGAGAATGTCATCACGCATCTGAATGCGTCGGATGCGGCGATGCGGGCTATCCAACTGCGAGTGTTGGGCGGAGCGATGGCACGCGTGCCGTACGAAGCAACGGCATTCGCGCATCGGCACTCACGCATCATGGTCAATGTCGCTGCCTTTTACAATGGGCAAGACCGCGCGGTGCGTGAAGCTTGGGTCTCGGAATTCGCGGCGTCTTTGCACCAAAAAGATACGGGTGCGTATGTTGGCTTTCTGGGAGCGGAGGGCACAGAGGAGATTCAGAACGCTTATCCCGACGCGACCTTGAAACGGCTCGCCGCAATCAAGCGTCGCTATGACCCGACGAACCTGTTCCATCTTAACCAGAACATTCCACCCGCCCCGCAAGGTCGCAAGTAATGCACTGAGCGAGTCAGAGCTTCTTTGTCGTCAACTGAGTTGACGACAAAGAAGCTCTGCGTGAGCGTTCTTTATGAATTGTCTGCAAGACGATAGAGGAGCATAGAAAGGAATGCGAACAGGCAGAGAGAAAGTTGTCGTCGCTTACTCAGACCACCGTCCGTCCGCCATCAATCGTCCAAATAGCCCCGTTGACATAGCTGGCGGCATCGGAGGCGAGAAAGACGACAACCTTTGCTACTTCTTCAGGGTCGCCATAACGACCGCTCGGGTTGCGGGCGATAATCTGGGCATTCGCCTCTGACGGATTCATTGGATTGGAAAGACTTTCAATCGAGTGAATCATGCGTGTATTGATGGGTCCCGGACAAATCGCGTTTACGCGCACACCGAGCTTGCCCACTTCGACGGCTGCCGCACGCGTCAATCCAATAATGCCGTGTTTGCTTGTCACATAGCCCACCAAGCCCGCCGCACCTTGCAACCCGGAATTAGATGAAGTATTAATGACGCTGCCTGTTTTGCGTTTCAACATTTCAGGCAAAACATATTTGAGACCGAGAAACGCACCTTTGAGATTGATGGCGAGCACGCGGTCAAAACCCTCTTCGGAATATTCGGGGATTAACGCCATCTCGCCTTCAATGCCTGCATTGTTGAAAAAAGCATCCACCTGTCCGAAACGCGCGATTGTCCGCGCAACATAATTTTCCACATCGGCGGCGCGGGAAACATCTGCTTGGACAAACTCTGCTTCGCTTCCTAATTGTTTGACCTCAGCAACGGTTTGGGCGGCAAGCTCGGAATTGATGTCCACAGCCATGACATACGCGCCGCGCCGCGCAAACTCCAAACACGTTGCCCGCCCAATCCCACCACCGCCGCCTGTGACCAGCGCGACCTTACCCGTAAAATCATTCATGTGTTTCTCGCTTGTGACGAGCTTGCTCGTAAGTAGTCGTGAATGACCTCGCCGAAGACAAGCTTGAAATCCGTGCGCCAATAGAATCCTTGAATCATCTCACGAACAGGTAAGCGGTACACCGGAGCTTGGGCGTTGGGGCGCAGCTCGACAGTGACATCACCTGCCCAGCATTCGTGAATGCGGACATCGTCAAAGACGCGGGCGGTCAATTGGCAGATGGCGGGCGTGCCATCCACATTTGGTACGATTTTCAAGTTGATATTTTTTTTGAAATTCGCCAAGCGGCTTAATTCTTCCGGTGCTGCGCGTTTTTGTTTGTAAGGCAACGTGACGGTAATCAAATCAATGCCATTGCGCGTGACGGTTCCCACAAACAAATCGTCGCGGACTTGAAGGCGCGGGTCGCCGCCCTTTTTGGGTTGCCCCATAATTTCGCGTCCGGCGGCAACTCCGCCATCGCTGGCGAGATAGAGATACGGGGAATACACACCTTCAATGTCAGTGCCGGGCAAACGCACCGGAATCTGCACTGCCGATTCGTGATAGCTGCCGAACCAATCGGTATCGTTGGCGCTATAAATGTGAATAATCACGAGGTCGCCAATGACTTCGAGTGGTTTCGGAACAAGCCGTCGCGCTGCGTCGGGGTCGGTGCGATAAAACGCAGTCAGAATTTCCGTATTGCGATATTCAATTGGGAAACGCGGAACGAGTGGGTTATCAAACGGCGTTTCAAAAATCCCGGCAACCTCATTGATATCCATCGAATCGCCTCACTTACCACGTTTTTGAGCCGCCCGCATTCATAGCAAGATTTCCACCATCAACGGGCAGCAGCGTGCCCGTCACCATAGCAGAGGCATCCGAAGCAAGAAAAATTGCTGGTCCGACAATATCTTCGGGCTGACCAAGACGGTTGAGCGGAATGCCAGTCAGAAAGCGCGCGACCAACGCGTCCGAATCAAAATGCGGGTCATTAAGTAGGGCTTGAATCGCCGGAGTGCGAAATTGACAAGGCAGAATTGAATTGACGCGAATCTTGTGGACTGCCCATTCCAGCGCGAGCTCGCGGGTGAGTTGGTTGATTGCGCCCTTGCTGATGCTATAGACAAAATTGCCGCGCCCCAGCGCGAGCGCGCCGCCAATCGAGCTGATGTTGATAATGCTGCCGCCCCACCCTTGCTGAATCATGCGGCGACCTGCCTGCTGCGCGCAGAGAAAGTACCCGGTCAGATTGACTTGCATGACCTTTTCCCAATTCTCCAGCGACAGCTCTTCCGGACGCGAACGGCTGCCTGTGTAGGCATCGTTGATGAGAATATCCACGCGTCCAAATTGGTTATCTACTTGTTGGAACAACGCTTCAATCTCGTCGGGCTTGGTTACATCGCAATGTACTCCCAGTCCCTTGCGACCGTGTGCTGAAATGCTTTGGACAGTCTGCGCGAGTCCATCATCATTAATATCTGCCGCGACAATATCCGCGCCAAAGCGCGCTAGACCAACCGACATTGCTTGTCCCAAACCGGAAGCTGCTCCGGTGACGACAGCAACGCGCTTGGACAGGTTAAACAAAGGGTCATCCATCTTGTGCTCCTATAGGTACAGATGCAAGCTGCGCTTGATTATTTCCAAACAACAAGGGAAAAAGATAGGGGTGTCACGTGCGCGGGGTGCAGGGCACGCGCTAAACAGAAATGATTCTCTGTTGGACAATTTTGTTATACTTTTTTTTCCGCGCTGGGTCAAGTAAGATTTGGCTGCCAAGATTTTCGCGAGTGTGTACTTTGCGTGTATCATTTAAATTGACGAATACGAACGTAACGCAGGAGGACAACGTGGAGGATCTGACAGGAAGTGTTGCCATGGTCACAGGCGGAGCTACCGGCATTGGAGCTGCGATTGTCGAACGCTTTCTAGCCTGTGGCGCGAGTGTAGCATGTTGTTACAACAAAAGCGGTGCGGCAGCCGAAGCCTTGAAACAGAAAACAAATGCTCACAATGCGCGATTGCTTACTTGGCGAGTTGATGTTACAGATAGTCAACAGGTTCAGTCGGCAGTGGACTCTATCGTCCGGCACTTTTAAGTCCGGTCAGCATCCTCGTCAATAATGCAGGCGATATGATTGACACGACTCCCATCGCGGATATGGCGGAAGAGTTGTGGGATCAAGTGATAGCGATCAATCTAAAGGGCACATTCTTGTGTTCAAAATATTGCATTCCACAGCTCAAGCTTTCCGGGCAGGGGCGCATTATCAATATCAGCTCCATTTCAGCCCGCACGGGCGGTAGACCAGGCGCGGCGCATTATGCCGCGAGTAAGGGTGGAGTTGAAGCTCTAACACGTGTATTGGCAAAGGAACTCAGCCCCTACAACATCACCGTAAATGCCGTCGCGCCCGGCGTGGTCTATACTTTGCTGCACGAACGTTTCAACACTCCTGCAAGCTTGGAGCGGCTTCGACAAAACATCCCGCTGGCGCGGCTTGGCACTGTCGCGGAAGTGGCGAATGTCGTTTCCTTTTTGGCATCTGCAGACGCTTCGTATCTCACGGGAGAAGTGATCGCAATCAATGGCGGACTACGCATGGACTAGGCGCTAACCTCCGAATATTTTGAAATTGCAACGGCGAGGAGTAATTCCTCGCCGTTGTCACATTCACGTTCTTCTTGCTTGTTGCGCTGCTAAACACTCCACGCAAAAGAAAGGTTAAGAATTTCTCTTTTGCTCTCTCCCCACATTGAACACCGCTTACGTAATCATATCGCCGATACTACAGGTTACTGACAGGCGTACATGCTCACGCTGCTCGCCTTGCCTTGACGATTGAGCTGCTGCGTTCGCATCCCAGCCACGATGTTTTGCGAGCCACGCGCATCCGTCTGAATTTGCAACAAGCCGGTAAAGCCCCCGTTGCTTTGCAACGATTTGGGCATCGAATAGGTGATTTGGGAACGTGGTGCAATTTGAATCCCCTGATTCGAGACCAGCTTGCCGTCGGCGCGGTCAAAGATTTTGATGTTTAGCTGAGCGGTCTTGTGTTCCTGTACATTCACGACGGTCAAAAAGCTCTTGGCGTCTGAACTCAACTCGACATCACCGCAAGTCAACTGCCGTGTCGTGCGGGCAATGGGAATTGCCGCGATGCCAAAGACCTGTTTGCCATGCGCGAGAGTACTGAGAGTGTCTACTGCCAGCGGCGCACCGTTTGAGGTAATCTTTGCCCAGCCGTTGAACGTCTTGCCCAAGAAGTTGAATTGCTTGGTGCGCGTGTCAAAGTCAGCTTGCCCGCCTGCCGCGACGTTGTTCTTGGTTACTTTGCCAACGGACTTGCCCTTGACGTTAAAGTATTCGACAGTGATATTCGCCGCCGCATTGCCCTGATTGCGGATGAGCATTTCGTTCCAGCGAATGGCTTTGTCCTTGTTGCTGTTTTGGCGAATGCCGGGCACGACAAGCGTCTTGGCTTGATTCGCACTCACCAAGCCGCGCAGTGAGACAATCTCGGTATCGAACATCAACAGCTGCGCGACGGCGAGCGGTTGGTCAGACGTAACTTGTGCGCTGCCGACGAAAGTCCCGCTCGGGAACAAATCATCGGTGTTGATGTACGCCACCCCGCGCGGCGCAATCGTCACAGGTTGATTAACAATCGCATTGCCGTTCGCATCATAGCCGATGAAAGTGGCATTCGCAGCAGCGAGCGCATTCGAATTTTGCAAGGCGACGATGGTATTCTGTGTCGCATCCAAGTGCCGCAGCACAGGCAGCGTGACCGTCTGAGCGAGCGTTGTGACTGCCGGGTACACGTCGCTTGCCTTGGCGTTCTGGTTATCCTCCCTGATCAACGCTTGTACGCGCCGATTTGCGCTCACCTTGGCGCTGCCAACAAAATTATTCCCCAGCGACGCGGGCAATTCCACGACGTGCCCCGCGTTCGGTTTGATACGGAACGAATCGGTGAACACTTGGTTGCCGTCCGGGTCAAACACGGCAATCGTCACGCGCGCCGCGCCCGAGGCATCGGGATTGTAAATCAGCAGATGCGAATTGAGTGCCGCAGCCGCGTCTACCGCGTCCGGCGCAACCGTCGCAGTTGGCGTGAAGGTCGGTGTTGCGCTCGGTGGGCGTGGCGTTCGGGTAGGACGCCGCGTTGGTGTCTTGGTTGCTTTTGCAAAGAATCCTGCTTGCTGATATTGCTGCGGGTCAATCAGTACAGGTTCGAGATTGAACGAATTGGTCGTATTGATGCGGAAGAGCCATATATCCGATTGGGTTCGTCCAAACTTGTTGACGCTGATGACCTGCCATGTATAGCGACCATCATCTAATGGGTCCGTACGGAACTGCGTGCGCGTCAAGCCTTCTTTGCGTACGACCACACTATTATCGGATTGGCGACGCACGACGACGATGTACGAATCCGTACAGTCGCTTGGATTCCATTGCAGCGTTGCGCGCTTGGTCGTGAGTTTCGAGTTATTGTCCGGCGACGCAAGCGTGACCACGGGCGGGTCAACATTGCAGTTGACCGTCGGCGTCGCAGTGGGCGGCGCGGTTGGAGTATCGCTCGGTTGAACCGTTTCCGTTTCCGTCGCTGTTTCGGTCGGTGTTTCAGTTAACGCAGTTTCCGTCGCGGTCGGTGTCGCTGTATCCGTTGCAACGGCGGTTTCCGTCGGCGTTGCGGTTTCCGTCATTGTGCCGGTTGGCGTTGGCGTCAGTGTATCGGTGATAGTTTCGGTTGCCGTCGGCGTATCCGTCGCTGTGGTTGTTTCGGTGGGAGTGACGGTTTCTGTCGGCGTTATTGTTGACGTTGGCGTTGGCAGCGTATTTGCACTTCCGGTCATGAATTTGCGACCGATAAGCGGCAAGTACAACACAACAAGTTGCTCACCGCCATTCCCGAAAGGTCCGACACTGCTCAGATTGCCCGCGTGGTCTTGTGCGGCAATCGAAATGGTCGCCTTGCTGGGCAAGTCAGGCGGGGGCGTATAGCTCCAGTGTGTGCCATTCAGCGTGACGGTATCTGTATAGACTGTGCCGTCGGCTGTAAAGATATAGGCAGACATGGAGGCAACGCCGCCGCCATCGGTCACAAGACCTTGCATGGTATTTGCGGATGCGGTATCGCTAATATCGTTTGTCGTGCCCAACGCCGCCGCATCCACTGCATCATCGCTGATGGTGAGATTGGTGCTGATGGCTTGCGTGACCGTGATGACAGGCGGGACGGTGTCTATGGTAAAGCTGCGCGTCATGCTGGAACGATTGCCCGCGCCGTCCGTGCCGAACAGTGCAATGGTCTTGCTGATGCCATCGCCCGCGATGATGTTACTGAGGTTGTAACTCCATGTGCCGCTGGTCGTGCCGCCGGGCTGCGCGGGCACGAGCGCACAATTCGAATCATAATTTGCGGTGGGGCACACCGAGACCGATGCCGCTTCGACATTGTCTTGAATCGTGCCTTGCCACGCGCGTTCGTTGGGTCCAATCAAGCCATCCGCGAGATAGGCGTTTACACTCGCGTCGAGCGCAACGGTCGGCGCGGTTTTATCTACGATGAGATTCAACGCCGCGCTCTGCCCACTGGTATTGCCGTTGGAATCGGTCGCGCTTGCGCGGATGACCAATGGATTCGCCCCATTGAGATTGCCGAAATCTACCTGACAACTCCACGAACCAGACAACGGCTGCGCGACCGGGCAATTTTGCGTTTGTCCGCTCACGTTCACCGTCACACTTGTGACACCAGCTGGGTCACTGGCAAGACCAGACAAGGTATTGACACCCGTATGCGCGTACTTATCCGCGTCCATTACGGTCACGCCTTGCGGCGGCGTGCTGTCAACGGGATTCAATGCCCAGAGCCAATCGAAATCGCCGTGCTCGGCATCCGAGAGCGTTACATCAAGCTCTGCTGAACTGCCGTTCAGCGCAGAATTGATTGTGCCAGCGATTTGGAGCGTGTTCGACACACCCGCGCTGATGTCGCCGAGATTGAAGGTGTGTGGGCTGCCGCCGCTCAACTGTAACGCGCCGAATGCTTTTGCTTTGACCTGAACGTTCTTGGCGGTCACACCACTGAGATTTTGATAGTGCAACGTATAAGTGATGCTGCCATTGCCGATGGGTGCGATGTTGAGTGCAATGGGTAACGCGGTATCCGGCACGCCATCGTTGTTGGCATCTATGCGCGCGCCGGGCGTGAGCAAATCGAACATGCCTTGATTCAAAAATTCCGCATCAATGCTGCTCGGATTGCTCGTCATCGTCGCTTGCACATCGCCGCCGATGGTCTTGCCTTCATTTGGACTCGCGCCGTTGCCCAAGTTCGCAAACGCATAGAACTGCGTGAGAGCGAAATCGCCAAAGGTATGTCCGTTGCCTGCGGGCGTACTCACGCGCGGGCTGTTCAACGGATTCTTGCTGGGCGCGCTTGCCCAGAGCTGCAAGGCGTTTTCTTCCGATGCCACCGCGAGAACTTTTAAGGGCGATGCGGATGTAACGCCGAGCCACGCGAACGGCAAGAGTACATCACTGCGCGTCGCGTTCGTTACGAGATAGTTGTCCGCACCGAGCGGATGCGTTGGCGTCCACGCGCTGCCGTTCCAGTGATACAAGAACGCCGTCGTGTTGTCCTCAATCCAAACCATATAGTCCGCGCCGAACGAATTGGGGAAATGAATCGTGTTCGTTGGATTCGGGTACGGATTATTCAGCGTCGTCGCGCCGCCCGCGGTGGTGTCGAGATAGATGAACAGGTTGCCGTCACCGTTCCAGTTCGCGCCGTTCCATGCGAACCGTAACGAGTCCGTATTCCACGAGGTATAGAATTGCTGCACGGGTTGATTGTTATTGGTTACGTGCAGAGCGTCATCCTGAGCGATGAGCGTCGTACCGCTGTTGGTCCAATCCAAGTATGTGATAGGCGCAACGAGGTCGGGCGTGGTTGGCGCATCTACAAAGAAGGGTCCAATGGTTTGCGCGGTCGCGTTGCCATTGTTATCGAGCGTAATCAGATGCCCGTAATACGTCTGCGCTTCGGTGGTGCTGAATTCAAACGTGCGCGTGCCACTGCCGAGAACGGTAAGCGTACTTGCATCGGGCATACTCGCGTCATTGGTAAAGCCGACGAGATAATTGGCAATGTTGCTGCCATCCGTCGCCGCCGACCAATTGAGCACGAGCTTGGGTGAGGTGACGCGCACTGTATCCGCGATAGCGAGGTTATGTAGCGCGTTCGCTTGGTCACGATATTTGGTCGTAAACGTAACCGCGCTGGGCGGCACAACATCTACCACAACATCTTGGCTCACGCTCGCGGTGCGAGTAAGCACGTCGGTAACTTGAGCGGTGACGTGAATTGTCGCGCCGTCCATCGTCGTATCCACATTCCAACTGAACGACCACGCGCCATTGCTATAGACCGCAGGCACGAAGGGCGCGCCGTTGCCCAGCTGAACTTTAACGACGGAACCATTCGCCGCGTTGGATGTGCCGTTAATCGTTACCGTCGTTCCCTGTGTGACGGTGCCCGTAATCACGTCCGTCGTAATCGCGATGGTCGGCGTAGTTGCTGCAACCGAGAATTGAATCGGGTGCAAGAACGTTTGCACATTGCCCGCCCAATCTTCGGCGGTGGCAGTCACCAGATAGATACCGTCGCTGCTGGGCGTGAACTGCGTTGTCCATGTCGCATCGACCACTTGGTCGCCTTGCGGGTATTGTATGGTGTCAATGTCTGCGCCTTGCACCGTCACCGTGACTGTTTTCAGGAACGCATCGGCGTGCGCGTTGCCATCAATTTCGATGGGGTCGAGTGTGTTGAACACCGCGCCGTCAGTGGGTGTGATGATGACCGTATCGAGCGGCGGAATGTAATCCGGTGTCTCCTCCGTATTGTGTGGCTGCGCCCATGGGAACAGCGGCGAGCCTGCATCCGGTCGAATCGAATTGAATGTGCCGCGCTGTTGGGAGCAGATGGAGCAAGGGTGAATGCCTGCGGGCAGCTTTTGCAACAGGGGTTTGAGCGGAATGTATTCGACAATCTGTTTGATGGGCGCATCGAACGGAATGAAGAATCCCGTATCGCCCGGCTGTCGCTCGAACGCGCCGATGTCACACCTGCCGCCTTGCGGACGGGTCAAGCCGCGTTGGTCAGTGGTGAGCGTGGTGTTGCTCGCGTCTTGGCAACCGACGACATTGTTGCCCGCATCAATCGCCGGACTGGTGCTCGGCGAGGTGAGCAATTTTTGGGTGAAGGTCGAGCCACCATAATTACCCAACGCGCTGAGGCGCGGGTTGACGGGACTACCACTCGTGCCTACTTGGTCGCCGTTCGTATTATTGGTAAAGCCGGTGCAGTTGGTATTATCACCGATGAGATTGAAGCCGCCCGAAGTAAAAATACCGGAGCAATCGGGCGCATCCGTACCGCCTGTGGGACTGGTTGCGTCAATGTTCGTTGCGACAAGCGTGTTGTTAAGCGTCACGGTGCCAGAGAAGCGATAGATACCGCCGCCATCGCCGCTTGCATCGTTATCGCTGTCCGCGGTATTGTTGGCGACAGTTACGTTATTCAGCTTGACTGCGCCCGCCGCATTGATACCGCCGCCATTGCCTGTAGCGGAGTTGCCCGAGATGGTCGTATTCAGCACCGTCATCGTCGGAGCCGGACCTTCACCGCCCGAGCCTGAGTAGTAGATGCCGCCGCCGTCGCCGCCAATGACAGTGTTGCTGTAGAACGCGCTCGCGGAAATATTTATTGCTTTGGCACTGTAGAGCCCGCCGCCGTTCCCTGCTGTCCCGGTCGTCGTCGTATCACTGATGATATTGGAATAGACCAACACATGGTCGAGCGATACGGTACTATTTGCGGAATTGTAAATGCCTGCGCCGCGTCCAAACGCACTGCCTGCCGGGTCAATCGAATTGTTATAGATCGCTACATTGCTCAGTGACGCCGCGCGCCCGATGTAGATGCCGCCGCCGAATGGCGCATTGGCACTATAGGTTAGGTGATTGTCGTGAATCGAACCGCCGGTCATCGTGAAAGCGGAGGAATCCGCATCAATGCCTGCGCCTAAACTGTTTGACGAGTTGTTGGCAACAACGACATTGGTGAGCGTAACATTCGCAGCAAAGCTGGCATTGATGCCTCCGGCGGTTGAACTGCTATTCCCGTTCTCGATAGTCAAGCCTGAAATGTTGATTGTGCCGCTTGAAAGGTTGAACACGGTACTGGCATTGTTACCGCTGACAGCAAGATTTGCCGCGCCGGGTCCGGTGATGGTCACACTATCGCTGTCGTTAATGAAAAGCTCGCCTTGTGTGAGCGTAATCATACCACTCACACCACCCGCAAATGTAATGCTGTTTGCGCCGGGGTTGTTTTTTGCCGCGTCAATTGCATCCCGCAGTGTCTGACAGCTCGTGCCGCTGCACGCTGACACAGGCGCATCGCCATTGGTCTGAACGACAAACGGACTGACGACGGTTGTTGGCGTCACGGTTGGCGTCGGCGTATTGCTCGGTGTTGGTGTGATGGTCGGTGTGTTCGTCGGTGTATCCGTTGGGACTGGTGTTGGGGTATCAGGAATCCCGATATAGCCAAGTGTAATCGCGCCGCCAATCGAAGGCAGTGTCCCGTTGCTGTCATCCTTGACGTTCGTCCCCGTGCCGCCGCTGAGGGGTGCGGAGTACAACCCCGAGCGCTGCGTCCAGTAGAGGAGCCCGCCTGCGGTGTCCGCCAGCACCCCAAGCGGTGTGCCGTCATCGAGATTGCCGCTGCCGGGTACAATGCCTGTCGCAATGGTAACGACGTTCTGATTGACGCCTGTCAAGTCGGCGCGCTGCAAATTGTGTGATGTTCCTTCCGACCAGTAGATCTGGTCATTTGGACCATCAAGATAGATGCCGCCGATGATGCCATTAGTATTCGTGATGACCGTGTGCTGCGTTGCGGGGGACGTAACATCCACCCACTTGATGCTGCTCACGCCGCTGACCGTCTCACCCCAATACAAGCGCCCGCGCTCGGTATCCAACGCGAGACTATTGGATGTATCTATGCTGCTAACCAGCGTTGCGCCGAGGGTATTAGTCGTCACATAGTACGAGTCAATTTGGCATGTGGAAGGACATTGACGGTAATAGATAATTTGAGTGTTGGGGTCAACCACCACAGCACGGGGTGCAATCGCGGCGGCAATTGTCTCTGCTGAGCCGCCCTGCGGATTCTCCCGGTCAATTTCATTGTTGTCGCGATTTGCCCAGTAGAGTTTGTTTTGAATGGGGTCAATCGAGATGCCGCCCGGGTCGTGGTCGTTATTCGTATTGCCCGCACCGATGGCAAACGCATTCGCGGGCGCGTCCACCGGCACGAGGACAATCTCGGCGAGGTGGAACGGGCTGGCTGTCGTGTTCATCCGCGTGTAGAAAACATATTTCTCATTGTGCGCGCCGTCGGGAGTGGATGTACCATTCGCGCGGGTTGCAGTATTCGTCGGTGTAAAGGTCGGCGTGCGCGTAGGAGTATTGGTGGATGTATTCGTCGGCGTGAAGGTCGGCGTAGAGGTCGGCGTATCCGTAAGCGTCGGCGTCGGCGTCGGAATCAGTTCGCTCCCGAGCGCCAGCCCTTCCGCAACTGTCGAACCTACGGACGAGTCAAACACGGTGCGCGTCGCACTCGCTGTCATCGGCGCGCGACAGACACAGGTCGCGGCTTCCACCCAATACACTGTGTTGCTCGGTACGTCGAGTTGGATGGCACTCGGCTCGCCGGTTGTGCCTGTGACGGTTTCGATATTCGCTTTGGTTGCAAGGTCAACGCGCTTGACGACTTTGGCATTGCGCTGCGTCCAGTACAATTCGTCATTCGTTGCATCCAGCGCGATGCCTGACACATAATCACTGATGCCTGTGAGAATATCTATCTGCCCGCTGCCATCCATATTGATGCGGCGAATCGCGCCGAACGCGGCATAGTAGAGCTGTCCGCGCTCTGTATCGAGTGCGAGACCTGCGGGACCGTTAGCGTCATCAATACTTTCGATGACCGTCGTGCGATTATTCCCATCGAGGTCTGCCACACCGATATTGGTATGCGCGGGCGAGCAGGAACAATCTTCGCGCCAGTACATGCGATTGTGGGTGACATCGAGCACGAGGTTGTTCGGGTTGACGATGACCTGAACGACGGCTTCGGGGCTCGTCCCGTCGAGACTGGAACGCCAAATCTCGCCGCCGATGGGCGAAACATATTTAATCCAATAGACCTTCTGATTTATTTCATCCACTGCGACGCTGCGTACGTCATAGCATGGATCGCTGGTGGTGCTGCCTGAGCAGACGACGTGTTGGTTCGCCCCGGCTGCTGTCTCCTTCATAATTCCCCCACCGTACGTCCAGTACACATTCAGTTCGCTGCCAGCAGGCGTTGCTGTTGCAGGCACACGCGTATAGGTTGGCGTAAAGGTATTGGTTGGCGTGGGCGTATTGGTTGGTGTGAACGTCGGCGTGTTGGTCCGCGTGTTGGTTGGTGTGTTGGTACGCGTATTGGTCGGTGTGAACGTCCGCGTGTTGGTCGGCGTAAAGGTCGGCGTGTTCGACGGCGTGGACGTTGGGGTAAAGGTCAGTGTGTTGGTTGGCGTCGCCGTCGGCGCGTTGGTATAGACCAGCGTAAGTCCGCTCTCTTGAATGAAATTGTGTGAGCTGGTTTCGGTGTAGAAACTTTCCTCGGTGGAATTGGCTTGCAGGTTCGCGCGGCGCAGTCCTACGCCGTCAATCCAATAAATTTTGCCGCCCGCCACGTCGAGCAAGAGCGAACGCGGTGTAGCGGATGCAGTCGTAATGGTGACGACATTGCTGCCCGTGATCAAGTCCGCGCGTTTGATTGCGTTATTGGTATCTTGCGCCCAGTAAATTTTATCGTTCACCGGGTCTACCGCGAGCGCGGTGATGCCCGTCAAGCCCGTCATGACGGTTTCGGGGAGTGTGCCGTCATAGTTCACGCGCTTGATGCTGCCGTGCGCGTAATCATTCCAATAGACCTTGTGATACTGCGGGTCGAGCGCGAGCCCGGTGCCTTTGGTGTTCTGCCCGGCGGTGAGGAATCCGTTGATGTTCGTGGCGACCTGTTGTTGGCTCTGGTTATCAATATTTACGCTGTAGATAACGGGTGTTGTATTGTTACCCGCGCTGTCGTTCTCGCCGCGCACAAACAAGAGGCGCGCGCCACTGTCCAGCGCCAGCGCGCCGATTCCTGCACCGGTGAATTTCCAACCAGGCTCGAAATTCGCGCCGTCCGGGTCGGCGCGTCGCACGTACCTGTCCGAGAGATCGCCCCAGTAGATTTTGTTGCCTACGGGGTCATAGACGATGCCCGCCGGAAATGTATCGAACGATCCATTGATGGTGGAATCAAGAATGATCTTTTGTCCCGTCCCATTCGTCGTAATCCGCTCCAGCGCTTGTTGATAACTGTTGACCCAGTAAATCCACGGCACGCCCGCCGATGGTGTGGCAGTCGAGCTGGGGCGCGTTGGAGTCAGCGTAAAGGTCGGCGTCGGTGTGATGGTCGGCGTGTTGGTCGGCGTCGGCGTTGCAGTATTGACGGTGACATTGATGCTCGACGTATTGTTATCCGGTGTACCGTCCGTATCGTCTATTGTCACGATGGCAGAGTTGGTGAGCGTACCGAGGAAATTGCTGTTCACCGTGACCACGACGTTCACAGGAACAGTCTGCCCAAAGGGAATGGGCTGTGACAGCGCGCACTTAACCGCGCCGTTTCCGGCTCCGCCGCAAAAGCTGGGGGTGCCGACTGCACTGGCATTTACCAACGTCACACCCGCGGGCAGCGTATCGGTCACTACCACACCCGTTGCGTTGGACGGACCGACGTTACGAATGGAGAGCGTAAAGGTCAGCGTATCACTTGGCGAAACGGTGTTGCGGTTTGCCGTTTGCGTTAATTGCAAATCGGGCAGCGTAATGGGCGCGATGCTTGTTGTGTCAAAACCAATGCCGCTGGGTTTGGTGCCATTCAGTACAATGATGGTTCTGTCAGTCCCGAGCGGTCCTTCATACGTCGTCGTAACTTCGTACGCATGCCCATTGGCTGCGATATGCTGCACAAAGATGTGCGCGCTGGACTCTATCCGCCTGAGTTGCATTGTATTGGGACTGCTGCCGTGATTGTTTTGCTCTACGCCGTAGTAGACATTCCCATCCACTTGATTGACGCCAAGCAGTCCCGTGGCAAAGCCATCTATATTGTTCATCAACGTGACAAGACCGCCGTCGGCACTCACATGCTCGAGGCGGAACCGATTCACGTCGGTCTGCGAGGCGGGTGTACCGCCCAACGATTGCACGAAATAGACCACGCCATTGCTCGGATTGACCGCAATCGAAACCACATCGGGCTTGCTGGTGCAGAGACCATTAATGCAGATGGTGTAAATGTCGGCATTGAGGAACTGCGTCGCGCCACTGCCGTCCAGATGAGCGCTGTAGATGGTATCCGAGCAGCAGGGGGAACTACCGACGCCGCTAAAATACAATCTGCCGCGTCCGAGATCGAGCGCGATGGCTTTGCTACCCGTGTTGCGCAGCGTCTCGACACTTGAACCGTCGAGATTCGCCCGCGCGATGCGGCTGTCTTCCGCCCAATAGATTTTGCCCGCGTCCACATCAATGTGCGCGTCGTGCGGATTGTTCAACCCCGTGAGAATGTTGATGCTGTTGCTACCATCGGTGTTGGCGCGTTTGAGCGCGTTGCCGCTCGTGTAAAAAATATGCTGGCGCGCGGTATCTATAGCGATATTGCCCGCCGCGCCTTCGTTAAGAATAGTCTGACTGTTGCCATTCGGCAAGGGGGTGTCTTGAATCTGGCTCGTCGTCCCCATAAACATGCGATTCGTGCCCCCCGGCACTTGGGACGCGCAGCGTCCGCCCGTATCGCAAGCCATGATGCCGATGCCCGACGGGACAAAGCCCTGTGGAACGGGCGCAACATGAAAGAGACCGGGCACGGTGCAGGACAGCTCGATGCGATTCAAGCGCTGGCGCGTGTCGCCCGGCGGCGTGAGAGTGTTATACGAACGCGTCACCGCCGCATTGACCGTATTAAATAGAAAGCCGCTGAAAAATATCGGATAGTTGACGGTCGTGATCGCATCAGTGATGCCGCTGCCTGCCAACGAACAGGGAAAGCGCAAGCCCGCGGTGGTCAAATTCAAATCTTCTACCGTCGCGTAGATTGTGGTCTCCGAAATGCCCGCTGACCAATAGGAATACGAAGCAATGGTGACGCGCGGCGGCGCAGTATCAATTTCACTCGGACCCCAATGTCCCCAATCTTGGCGGCGGTCATTGCGATTGCCCATCACGTCCGTCGCGGTCAGGTCAATTTGATAATTGCCTTCCAGTCCTTTGGGAACAGGCGCGCTCCAGCGCGTACTGTTCACGCCGTTGCCAGAGTTGTTTAATGCAAGAGGTGCCCACGATTGATATAGACCTTTTGCTTCAAAATCGCTGAGCGTCGCGGCAAAGAATTGGACTTGGTCGAGCGTGCCTGTGAAATACTCTGAATCGGCGCTCGTCGCGCGACCAATGAACACATCGCCCGTTGCGCCGTATGACGAAATGGTTTGCGTACCATTCGCTTGCAGCGCACCATCTACATAGAGCTGCTGTCCGCCCCCGCCGATGATGTGCAATGCTTGATGCCAGCTCCCATCGGCGTAATTGATGCCGACGGAACAAATTGTCTCGCGGCTGCCGTTCACTAGATCGGTGCAGACATTCCCGCCGCTCAAATACAATTGGCGGTCGGTGCCCGATGTGGTTTGAACCATCATCAAGCCGCAGTTGTTGCAGGTCGTGTTGAACCAGATGCCCGTCGAGAGTGTATTCGTCGTAACATTCAAAGCAGAAATTTTCAGAGCTTCTTGCGTTGAGCCGTCGAACTGCACCGCATCACCAAAGCGACCCGCCACGCCCGGCTTGGGACACGTCGTATCGGTCGCGCACGCGGCATCATGCCCGTTGCCCGAATCGTCGCGGAAGGTTGTCGCGGCGCGCGGGTCATCCAAGCCGAGCAACATCAAATGATTGCTCAAAATTTGCGTGACTTGCTGCGGAGTGAATGCGATTTCGGCGGATTGCACGCCCGTCGCAATCGGACCTGTTTCGGCGACCGCGCCGCCCAAGGTCGCGGCTTGATTAATCACTGTCGTTGCATTGATGTTCGCGGGCGTGTCGAGCGTGACCGCCGGCGGGGTTTGGTCAATCCGAACCAAAACCGGGTTACCAAGTGCGACGTTGCTCGCGCGGTCTGCCACGCGAATCGTGTAGCTGTACTGTCCGCTCGGGTCCACGCGCGTTTCGTTGTTCGGGTCAAAGCCGGAGAGAGAGTACAAGATATTCCACGATCCCGTATTCCCATTAAAATTCGCGCGCTGCCAATTCGCGCCGTTCCCACTGAGTAGAATATCAACGTGGTCTACCCCGGAACGGTCATCGCTTGCCCCACCGCCTAACGGAATGAGAAACGAACCGTTATCCCCTGCCGCCGCGCGGAAGACCGGATTGCCCGTGTCATTCGTCGTTGCAGTCGGCGCAACCCCGTCTACTACGATAAATGCCAAGTCGGATGGATTACCGACATTCCCTACCGCGTCGGTCGCGCGCACCTTAAAGGTATGCCTGCCATCGCTGTTCGGAGCTGTCCAATCGTACGCCCACCCCTGCGTCGCGCCCGCCGTCGTGCGCGGCATGGCAAAGCTCGCCTCTTGCCACGCGCCATTGTCAATACTGATTTGCACATCGGTAATGTACGAAGTTGTGTCACTCACCGTACCGCCGAGCGTGGTCACTTGACCCGGCTGCACGTACGCTGTGCCTGCCGTAACACCCGTCGGCAAATCATTGTCAATCGTTACGGGGAGCGCATTGGAATAGCTCAGCGGACCGAGCAACGTCGTGCCGCTATATATGTTTGCTGCCGCAAAGTTATTGATGTTGACAACTCCCGATAAAGTATTGCTCGGAATTTGGAGTTGCAACGTCTTGCTCATGGGCTGCGTAATGAGCGTGCCGTATTGTGAAAACGAGGTCTGCGAACCGCCCGTCCAACTGATTTTGCCCGGCAAGGAAACCGTGTAATAGGTCTGGGCGATAATGGGCTGCAAGGCATTGGTCAGCGTTGACGTGTACGCAAACGTCGCGCCCGGTTTCAGAATTGCATCAGCGTCGCTGATTTGCTGCGCGAACGTCAACGGGTTCGGGTCAATCGCACGCGGATTCAGACCGAGATTCTGTTCGGTCAAGTCGCCGAAACCATCGCCGTCGCTGTCGGGATTCATTGGGTCGGAATAAATGCGGGTGGTCTTGCCTGTGGCGTACGTAAAGATGCGCCCGTTTAATTCATCCGCGTCGCTGATGCCATCGCCATCGCTATCCGCTTTGGTGGGATTTGTGCCGCGCAATGCTTCAACGCCATCGCTCAAGCCATCGCCATCTGTATCTGCTTTCTTTGGGTCGGTTCCCAGGATTTGCTCAAAGCCGTCGGGAATGCCATCGCCGTCCGTATCGAATTTGGTTGGGTCAGTGCCGAGCGTTGCTTCGGTCGTGTCTAAGATGCCATCGCCGTCGCGGTCGAGCTGCGTCGGAAAGTCCAGCCCTGTCGTGACATTGGAACACGTATTGCCGACGCAGACTTGCTTGGTCGTCGCGCCCGACCAATTCATTTTGTAAAAATCATCCAGCGTCGCGGGGAAAATATCAAAGTTGATGAGGTCGCCGAGTGAAATGTCGTTCGAGCCGTTTTGTGAACCGTCCGAGCAGAACGCGACCGCATAGCAATTGAATGTTTTGACGATATACGTCATGTGCAAATTCAACGACGCTTTGCGATTGATGCCCGCAGTGAGCGAAATCGGATTGCTCGTGACAATATCCTGCACCTTGTCGCCGTGTTCGCTGCCGACCGTAATATCTTGCCAACGACTATTCTCATCGCCCAGACTCGGTGAGGGAAATGCAATAGTCGAGTCTTGGTCACTGAGCAAATAATATTTAAAAGTCGAATCGCGTAGTTTGCTCTGTGTGCCGAAAATACTCGTCGTGAGGTTGGCAGTGTACTTGAGCGGGTTTCCGACGCGCATCCCCACGTTCGGGTCGGTGAGTGCCATGCTGATGTCATCCACACTGAGCAGGTCGTTGTTGCCGCTCGAATCCTTGTGGTCGAAATTGACGTACGTCCCGCCACTGTAAATAAAGTTCGCGAGCGCGGTCGTAACCGTACTGACAACACCAAAACACGCGCCGCTGCTCACATTTGTCGCACACAGCAGTTGTAACAAGAGGTCAACGACAGTGAGTAGCCCCACGATCAGCGAGCCAATCACCGTGGAGCCGAGCGCAAAGAGGAGTATCGCTACAATCGTGCCCGCGACCGCCGTCGCAATTACAGTATTGAACGCGACACTGCCCGGTTCGAGTCCCGCGCTGAAAATTTGGTACAGGGCGATGCCCCAGACCAACGCAAGGTCAAAGACCAGCCCTGCGCGGCGGAAATATCGCGTGTCGCCAACCAATTCTGCATCGGCGGCGAGAATGCTCTTGGTGCGATTCAGCGCGCCGCTCAGTTCGCCGCTCGCGCGCACCGCCTTATAGACCTTGTAGGCAGATTCGGCAGTATCTATGACGAGCAGATAAAATGCAATGCCAGTAATCACGAGCGAGATGCCGACCCCGACTGCAATATCTCCTGCGTGACTGCCGGTGGTAAAGTTCGCCGTGTTTCCACTTCCACCTCCGCCACCCGAGCCCGGCGTCGGCATGGGAATCACACCCGCCAACATCAAGTTGACAACGACGAGAACTGACACCATCACAAAGCCATAGCCCGCCGTCGCCCAATGCGGGTTATATCCTTTAGAAATTGCTTTTGCCTGCAACGCCGCGAGTTTCCCGGTATCGCCAATATCCCTAAATTTGACGCTCTTGAGGACGCCGAGATACTCGTACACCGATTTGTTTGCCACGCGGAGTGCCAAATCGGTATATTTAATGATGAGTATTTTGACGACCGCCTTGTTCGCACCGATGTCGGTTTTTAGCAAACTGAGCTGCTGCGCGTCGGTCTGAAACTTGGTTGGGTCGGCAACGGGTGTGCTGCCCAGCGTAACGACATTCGATGTGCCGTTATACAGCATCATGTAAAAGAGTTCGTTCGCCAGCGTCTTGCCCGCATCGCTTTCGGGCGTGTCGTCCGAGGCGGCGGTGTTGGCATAGCGCGCGTCCAGTTCGCTCCAATAGTCCGTCGGCTGCATCGCATTCCATTTGGAACCGTTGTAGCTGTACGAACTCCAATTCATCCCCGCGTTGGTCGTCGCAATCGTCGCGCCCAAATCTACCGTCACGTTGTTGCCCGACCAATTCATACCCGTAACGCTGGTGCTGCCGACCGTGATGGCGGTATTTGCTTCGGGCGAATCATTCAATGCGCGGAAATTATCTTCGTACGCATATAACAGCGTGGGCGTGACCGGCGCGCCCGCACTCCAGTGCGAGGTGAATTTGTTATTGAGAATGCCGGTGCCGACAGTTGAGCCAATATCTACAACGGCAAGGTCGCGCTGATTGTAGGATTGATTGGTGACGCTGAGAATTTGGGGAATGCCCCAGCGCTGCTGCTCGGTCAAACTGCCATTCTGCGTATGGTCGAGGCGGCTGGCAATGGTCGGCGCGCCAACGCCGCGCCCATTCACCGTAATATCGGGTTTGCCGTCGCCGTGACACGAGCCATCGGCATTGGTCGTATCGCAATCGCGTCCACTGAGGAAAGAAGAATCGAGACCCAACGCCGCGGCGATGAGTCCGTTATCGAGATTGAGGTTTTGGTCAACGGCGGGGTCTTCGTAAATGACGGAATAATCCGTGCCGCGATTCTCGCGCACGTTCATACCCGTCAAGTAAAAATCGTCATTGTAGGTTTGCGCGACAATGACCTGATTGTGTCCGTTCGGGTCGTACTGCGTGCAACTGCCGCTTTCCTGATGGAGACACGTATCGGTCAACGCTTGCACCGCCCACACCAAGCGGACACTTTGCGCGCCGCCCCACGCGCCGCTGTTGGCAGGCGTTTTGTACAGCATCTTGCCATAGAACGCGTCGCGTGCGCCCGTGCGATTGTCCGTCACTAATTGCAATGGCACGTACGCGAATACTTGACTGTACGACCCGCTGCGCGTAAAGATGCCATAATTTCTCAGCTCATCCGCGGAAGGCAGTGGCGCATTCGTCCACATTTGAATCTCGAGCATCGGCACGAGCTTGACGTCGCCGTTATCATCGGGATTCATTTGGCAGTTCGCGCCGCCCTGCTGCATACACACATCATAAAAAGTTTTGACGGGCGAGTTCGCGTCGCGCTCGATTTCGCCCGAATTGTCACCCTGCGCCCATTTGAGCACATTGAACGCGTACCACAAATGCTGCGGGTTGGTCGGGCGCAGTTGAAATTCGACATAGTCGTATTTGTTGGCGTCGAGACTGTTGATGGTGAGCTTGAGGGGATTCGCGGAGGTAAACACGCCTGCGCGGGTGCGAATCGGCGACATATCCAAATTGTTCGGAACGCCGTCGCCGTCAATATCCGTATCAAAGAGGTCGGGCGTGCCGTCGCTATCCGTATCTATCGCGCAATTGGGCGCAGCATCGCTGACGAGACCGCATTTCTGTCCGTCGGCGATGCCATCTTTCATCGTGCTTGGATTCAGCGGGTCGCTGTACCATGTTTTGTTGCCGAACGTAAAGCCCTTGACTTCTTGCCCATCTGTCAAGCCGTCGTGGTCGCTGTCCGCATCGTTCGGGTTCGTGCCGAGCGCCGCTTCTTCGCAATTGGTCAAACCATCATTGTCGCTGTCTGTCGCGCCAGTGGTACAAGGCGGTGTGAGTGAGGTGGCATGAATACCGCCTGCGGTTTCAGGAATGACAGATGCTGTAGCGCGGTCAAGCGGTTTTGCATTCGCCGTTGTGAACGGATTTTGATTTGGATTCCATGTAACCTGCAACGCTTTGTCTTGCGCGCTCTGCTGCTGCGTTTGCGCGTCTTGCTTTTGCTGCTGCTGACTCGCAAGCTGATTTTGGTCAGTTGAAAACGCTGATGCTTGCTGCGCTTGCATCAGCGGACTGGCTTCCATCGAAATAATTACAAAGATAACCAACGCGTTATACACATAGCGCGAACGATGAAAACGAAACGACAATACGACCAGCCCCAGTACGATTGCAACAATCACCGCGATAGAAATAAATTCAGGCGATGGACTCGTAAGCATTGCCAAGGTCGAACGGGCAGAATTTTGAAATTGCGTAAATCCTAAACCCCAAATGTTGTACAGATTGTTAGAAGGGGTCGCAGGGAAATTAGAAAAATCAACGGTGATGTCCGCGTCGGTGCGATTGTCCGCATTCGGCTGTGGTGGAAAATGCGCGTGAATGATTTGGCGCAAGGGCAAGCCATCCGAGCGCACCCACAATTCGCCGTCACCCGTCATGTCGGCATATTGTTTCGCGACATCGAGATTCAAACCGTACGGCAGTTTGCCTTGCGCGCGCAGTTGCGCTTGCAGTTGGTCGCTAACGTACGCACCAAAGCCGGGACCATCGAGCTCAAAGGTATAGCGCGTGAACGTCAGCCCGTTGCTCGCTTGCGTTCCGGTATTGATAATATTTTTTGCACCCGAAAGGAACGCGAGAAAATCGCCCGCGGGTGCGACTCCACTGGAAAAATCATCAATCGGCTGCCAATCCGCGTTGCCGCGGCGTGCGCGCGCTTGTCCGTTCGCTACTTGAATCTGTGTCGCGGCGTTGGGGTCAAGCAGACTGCCGCCTTGGTCCCACAAACTCATATCGAGTTTGCGCGCTGCGGTGTCGGGGGTGTTCAAACCACTCGCAGTACCTTCGATGTGATAGGTGTATTCGTGGCTGGTGCGTCCAACATTGGAAAAAGTGGCGAGGGGAATTGCCTGTTCAATAATGTCAGCGCGGAAGGAATAGCTGCCCGCGTTACGCGCATTCGTCCATGCGTTTTCGAGCTGTGGGCGGGCGTCAGCGGGCTGCGCGGAAAAAATAAATAGCGCGAGCGCGCACGCGGTAACGACAAGTATTGTCCCAACGACAATGTTGCGATTGTGCCTGGTCATGTTGCAACCTCAATGCATATTGATTCGGACTACTTGTCGTTGTGACGGGTATAAAAAAAATTTTCTAGGGGAGCGTAGGGTCACTCGTACAAGAAAACTGGGGAGGGGGGAAAACCGTGCGATTATACCACACAAAACAGAGTTTGCGCTACAACTTATAGACTGATAATTTCTTTGTATAATGCCAACGTCAAATTTTGTCGTATCTATTCTGACAATGAAAATACAAGGAGTGGATTCTTCTAACGATTTGTTTGTTGGGCGTACGGCGGAACTTAATGTCCTCGAAAGCATGTTTGCGTCTTCCGCGGCGTCGTCCGTTGTTCCGCCGCGCTTGCTTACGCTGACAGGCGTTGGCGGCTCGGGTAAGACGCGCTTGGCGCGCGAACTCATGCAGCGTGTGCAAACGGAATTTGTAGATGACAGTGCATGGATAGACCTCGCCCCGCTTTCGGATGCAATGCTCATCGCCCGCGCGGTCAGCGGCGCGCTCGGTCTCCAAGAACAATCCGACCACCCTGCGCTTGAAACACTCGTCACCGAACTCGCACCTAAGCAAATTCTGCTCGTCCTCGATAACTGCGAACACTTGCGCGACGCGGTTGCCGCCCTCTGCTGGAGTTTGCTGGCACGCTGTCCCGAATTGTCCATTCTGACAACGAGCCGCGAGCCACTTGGTATCGCAGGTGAAATTGTCTACCCAGTCTTGCCGCTTGCGCTCCCCGCGAATCAAGTTGGTGAAAATGTATTGGACTCGGACGCGGTGCGTCTATTTGTAGTACGGGCGCAACAAGCTTGGTCTGGCTTTGAACTCACGGAGGCAAATATCGCAGCTGTCGCGCGGGTGTGTACGCAGTTGGATGGTCTGCCGCTGGCGATCGAACTCGCCGCCGCGCGCGTCCCGCTGATGACGGTCAGCGAAATTGCCGAACGGCTCAACAACGCCCTTGGCTTGTTGACGCGTCCATTGACACCAACGGTCCCGCGCCATCAAACGCTGCGCGCGGCGATGGACTGGAGCTATCACCTTCTTTCTGAAAATGAACAAGCTCTATTGCGCCGCCTCTCTATTTTTGCCGGAGGATTTACCCTTGAGGCAGCGGAGCAGGTGTGCGGGGATACAGAACTGTACCCCTCAACCTCTTCCCATCTCATTCTGGACTTACTTACTGACCTTATCCATAAATCGCTTCTCGTAATCGAGAACCGGCAAGAGGGTTCGCCGACGCGGTACGGCATGTTAGAAACGGTCCGCCAATACACGTTTGAGAAATTGCAGGAGCAAGCGGAAGAAGCGTTGCTGTGCACACGCCATCGCGATTGGTTCGTTGCTCTTGCCGAACGCGCCGAACCCGAGCTCACAGGCGAGGAGCAAGGGCGCTGGCTGGCGCGCGAGGACAGTGAGCTTGCGAACTTTCGGGTTGCGCTCCAGCGCGCCGCCGCGGACAACGCCACAGCGCAGGGACTGCGACTGGCAAACGCACTCTGGCGCTATTGGGACCGGCGCGGCAATTATTCCGAAGCACAGAGTTGGTACAGTCTCCTGCTTAATGGCGACCTCACGCAAACTCCGCCGCGCGTTCGAGGAAGGGCATTGTACCATCTCGGCGTCATGCACTATCGCCTGAGCCAATTTGATGAGGCGATCCGCTTCAGTGAAGGCGGTCTGGCAGTGGCACGCGAACTCGACGACCGCAGGGGCATGGCATCTATATCGAATTTGCTTGGTATCATGGCGACGGACAAGGGGAGCTTTGACCGCGCCAACGAATTCTATGAACAAGCCCTTGCTCTCTACAAAGAACTTACAGACATCCAGAATATTCCAAGGGTACTTAATAATTTCGGCAATTTGGCAAGGCAGCGAGGGCAATACCGACGCGCGCTCGAATATTATGAGCAGAGTCTTGCGCTGAAACGACAGGCAGGCGATGCGGCAGAAACTGCCTTGGGGTTGAACGATGTGGGTGCGATTATTCTCGCGTTGGGCGAGTACGCGCACGGGCAGGCAATCCTTCAAGAAAGCCTGGCAATTTATCGTGGACTAGGCGATAAACGTGGAATGTACTTGACGCTGACCAACATGGGAAGGGCGGCGCTTTATCTTGACGATTACGCCAAATCGCACACGCTCCTCCATGAGGCAGAACAGATTGGAATGGAATGGGAGAATAAAGGAGACCTTGCGTATGGTCTATTGAGTTTAGGGGAACTGGCACAAGCGAAGGGCGAATATGTGCACGCCCAGTCGCTGTATGAAAAGACACTCGGCTTGGCGCGTGTAGCGTCCGAGCATGTTAGCATTGCACAGGCGCTGTATCATCTAGCGATGAATGCGCTGGAATCGGGTCAGGTAAATACTGCCGGGGAATATGGCGTTGCCAGTCTGAAACTCTATCAAGAGCAGGACCACAAGCCGGGAATGGCAGCCGGGTTGGAGGTCATGGCGGGCATTGCTGCCGCGCGCCAAGAGTTTCCCCGCGCGGCGGAGTTTCTCGGCGCGGCAATGCAGTTGCGTGAACAGGCAGAGACGCCGACACATCCGCACGAGCGCGCGGCATTGGAAAAAATTATCACTGCGAGCCGCCGCGCTCTCGGAGTACGTAATTATGAAAGCGCGCTGCAACGCGGGCGTAGCGTACCGCTCGCGGAAATTATCGCGGAGGCGCTCGCCGATGCGCCGCAACCCACCTCGAGCCGCGCGTATGGATTGCCAGAGCCAGCTCCCGAACTTCAAGCCTTCGGTCTCGGACAATCGTTGGTCATACACGACGAACAACCGTTGACTCTGAGCGAGTGGACATACGCGAAATCCAAAGAACTCTTTTTCTATCTGTTGACCCAACATACTGCGTCGCGCGAACAAATCGGTGTAGAGCTGTGGGCGGACGCGTCGCCCGCCCAGCTGCGCCGCATTTTTCATCGCGTGCTGGGCACGTTACGCAAGGCACTCGGACGTAGTGAATGGATTACCTTTGAGAATGGCGCGTATGCGTTGAATCGAGCGCTGCCTTTTTCCTATGACGTTGACGCGTTCGAAGAACAGCTCACACAGGCGCGGCGGTTGCTCCGTTCTAGCGCGAACGGACGCTCGAACACGTCAGAGAGCTCGGGCGCGTCAGAGCGCCCGCACGCGATTATGGCGCTTCAACGCGCGGTCGAGTTGTATCAAGGTGATTTTTTATCGGATGTTCAGGGCGGCGATTGGATTTTGTTTCGGCGTGAGGAACTCCGCAAAGATTTTTTACAGGCACTGTTGACGCTTGGTTCATTGCTATCTGAGCGAAGCGAGTACGCGCAAGCTGTCGCCGTATATGAGCGGGCGTTGGCGCAGGATAATTATTTGGAAGTTGCTCACCGCGAACTCATGCGCGCGTGGGCGCGTCAAGGCGAAGTGACTCTGGCGCTCAAACAGTATCAAACGCTCGTGGAATTGTTGCACGTGGAATTTGACGCGCAGGCTGCGCCCGAAACCCGCGCGGTGTATGAGCGTTTGCGTAAGGGCGAACCCGTTTAGAGTATTGGCCGTGCGAATGTAAGAGGGCGGAAATCCATCAAAAAATGGATTTCCGCCCTCTTTTTTTCAAGATGATGCACATACAAACGCATGTATGCGTTTTGTATGCAGCAGCCAGTAGAGTTCTGGCATGACGGAATTTACATCGAACCCAGACGAAGACTCGGTAGTGAACATTTTCTGGAGCTCGTTTCTTTTGCGGTTTTATCGTGAAGGCGCGGGGGAATGGCGCGGCGAAGTCGTGCATTTGCAAACACAAGACAAACGACTGGTCGCCACACTGGAGCAAATTCACGAATTTTTCCAGAAACACGCGCCGGGACTTGACGATCAAAGCCGTGTCAACCCTAAACCCGGTCTGATTCCTGATTCGGGAAGTAACTAACGGAGGAAAGAATGAAAAATCAAAAACGATGGATGCCGTTTTTCATGGCAGGAATACTCTTTGCTGTGCTGGTCGGTCTGGCACTTGCCCAGCCGATTGCGCCTGCGGGTTCGCCAGCAAGTCTGTTCGCGCCGGACGCCTGCGCCACAGTCCCGAAGCAGTGGCTCGTCAAGGGGAATTGCGGTACAAATCCGCGCACCAATTTTATTGGCACGACCGACAACCAACCGCTTGTGTTCAAAACGAACAAGGTCGAAGGGATGCGTTTGGCGACCAATGGGAATCTCGGTATTGGGACGACTGCGCCCGGCTCAAAATTAACGGTCGCCGGTCTCATTCAATCTACCAGCGGCGGCTTTAAATTTCCTGATGGGACAACGCAGACGACCGCCGCGTCGCTGGGAAATTTTGTGAAAAAGTCAGGCGACAGCATGACCGGCGCGCTCAAGCTGCCCGCCAACGGTCTGATGGTCGGCACGAACCAATTGGTTGCTTCGGGGGGCAAGGTTGCCATGACCGATGCTACCGCCAATTCGCTCACAATTAGCAGCACCGCGGCTATTGCCGTATATGCCAAGACCAGTTCGGGTGGCGAAGCTGTCTACGGTCAATGTACCCAAGAGAATAACAACTGCTATGCAGTGTTAGGCGTCGGTGGAGCGGGGGATTATGCGGGCTATTTCTCGGGTGGCAGGGGGCTCTATTCGACAAGCAGCGATGATGGTCGTTCCGCTGTCCGCGCGAGTGCATCCGGCGGCAGCTCGTATGGTGTGGAGGCGCAAAGCAGCAACTACCGCGCCGGTTACTTCAAGTCCAATAATAGTGGTTTGTATTCTCTCTATGTGGATTCGGCGCTCGGTCCGAGCCAAGGTACTTCCGCGCTGGAGGTGAGCGGCTCGGTTCGAATTGAAGGGAATATTTATGTAGCTGGCTCGAAAGCCGGTTATGTGGTGGACGTGATGCAAAATGTTGGCGATAGTCCGCTAGCGGCAGGCGATGTGGTGGTGATTGTTGGCAACAGCGCGCCTGTGCTTGGGGAAATTCCCGTTGTCACCGTAAAAAAGGCAAACACACCGTACGATACAGGTGTGGCAGGGATTGTGGATGAGATGTGGTATGCACCTGACTCTGCAACCAAAGCAGGGTACGATGCACAAGACAAAGTAATGCGCGCAGCGATGGACGCGCGTGCCAAAATGCAATCCGAGCCGAACGGTGCCAAATCCAACGAGCCACCGCTTCCCAAAATGAAAATCACCGACGAACAAGGGACTCTACATGCTATGAAGGATGCGACGCGCGCCGAAAAGGGCGGATACGTCAGCGTGGTTACGCTCGGCTCGTTCAAGGTGGTCAAGGTGGACGCGAGCTTTGGTGCTATCCATTCGGGAGATTTATTGACGACCAGCTCGCACGCGGGTTATGCGATGAAAGTCACTGACAAAGTGCAAGCGATTGGCGCAATCATTGGCAAGGCGTTAGGCAATCTGGACAGCGGCACAGGAACTATTCCTGTTCTTGTGATGCCGAAATAAATCGCGAATTAATTGACAGGGCGTGCGATGGAATGAACTCAACTCTCCATCGCACGCCCTTGTATTCTCAAAGCAAATAGAGATCTATTTACTTGGCTTGTTTAGTTTGCGCCGGTTTGAAATTGCCAAATCTCAGAGCGCGCATTGCGCCCGGGGTTGACTGACGTGACTTGCCAGCTATAGGTCTTATTCGCTGTCAATGCTTTGGTCGTGAATTGAGTTTGCGTCAAGCCCATCGCTTGAATGACAACCGAATTGTCGGATGCATCGCGCACAGTGACATTGTAGGAATTGGCGCACGCTGTCCCCGACCAACGGAGCGTTACGCGGCGCGTACTCACAAGCGCATTGTTGTCCGGTGAAAGCAAAGTCGGCGCGTCACAGTCTTCAGGCGTGGCTGTGCCTGACGGTACGGGTAGGGTTGGTGTGGGCGTCGGCGTTGCTTCATCTCCACCGCCCGACGAATTGGATGCGCCTACCAATGGGAACAGGAACTGGTTTTGTTGATTGGATTGAACCGTATAGGTATCCGACGCGCCTTGATTGCCCGCGCGATCCAGCGCGAGGATTTGCACGCCGAACACGCCCGCCTTACCAAATCTTGGGATAATGCTCCAAGTGGAACCATTCAGTAACGCGGGCTGTGATGTAACCGTGCCATCAGGCGCAAAGAGCAGCGCAAAGACTTGACTCACGCCGCCGCCATCTGTCACGCTGCCCGTGAACGTTTGATTTGCCAAAGGCGCGGACTTGGGGCGCGTGCTTTGCAAACCAACACTGATGGGATTTGTAACTGTGATGACTGGCGCGACAGTATCGAGTGTAAAGTGGCGCGTAACGGGCGCGCTTGAAGAATTGCCCGCGCCGTCAAGCCCATACAACGCAATCGTCCGCGAAATTCCATCCCCTGCCAATAACGTTGTCAAATCAAAACCCCACTGCGCGTCAGTGCTGCCCGCAAAGCTTGCACCCTTGATGCAATTGCCATTGAGCGTTTGCGACAAACAGATGGTCAGCCCTGCCACTTCGCGGTTGTCGTGCAGCGTTCCGTTCCAGTTCAGTTCGGTGGCATTCAAATAACCATCGGTGAGAAATTGGTCTATGCTCGGATTGAGCGCGATGGTCGGCGGCGTGGTATCCACATAAACCGCCTGCACCGGACTCCAATCGCTCACCAAGCCATTCGCATCGGTTGCGCGGGCGCGCAGGTCGAAATGGTCTATGCCGCTTACCCCCGCGAGGTTCCAATCGCACGTCCACTGTCCATCATTGGGCGTCGGGTCGGTGCAGTGCAGCGTGGTCACATTGTTCGAGGGGCGCGCAGTGATTTCAATATCAAGCTTGGGTGCGCCGCTTGAATCGGCGGCAAGCCCTGTAATCAAATTCAGTCCCGCTTTGGCATAGTTCAAGGTATTGAGAATTTGAACATTCTGCGGCGGCTGGCTGTCCACCGGATTCAGCATCCAAACATAATCGAACGTGCCGTGCTGCGCGTCGGAAATCGCCGCGTCCATTTCAGCAGATTTCCCATTCAAGGCGGTATTGATGGTCCCTTTAATTTGGAGCGTCTTGGAGATTCCCGCGCCAACATTGCCCAGATTAAAGGTCGCGCTTGTTGCATTGTTGGCAAAGCGCAGCGCGCCGAATGCCTGCGCGGTAACGACAACATTCTGCGCGGTGCCACTGCCAAGATTCTGATAGTGCAGGTTGTAAGTTACGGTCTGTCCATTATGGACAGGGGCAGGTTGCAGATTGAACGGCAGCGGATGATCCGGCACGCCGTCGAGATTCGCGTCGAGCGGCGTGCCCGGTGTAACAGCATCGAACAAAGTATCCGAGAGGAATCCGACACCGATGCCTTGCGGGTTACTGGTGATGGTCGTGCGTAAATTCGAGTTCGTAAAACGACCCGCGTTCGGCAGCACGCCGCTTGCCAACGACGGAATCGTAAACGCGTTGGTGAGTTGGAAGGTGTCGAGCGTGCGATTCTGCGCCAGGTAATTGATGACGCGGGGACTGTTAAGCGGATTCTTGTCCGGTGCTGTCGCAAACAATCGCAGCGCGTTATCCTCGCTAGCAACCGCGAGAACTTTCAAGGACGAATTGGCATTCAATCCCAATAACGCGAACGGAAGCATAAGGTCTGTGCGGCTGGGACTGGTCGTGCGGTCAAAGGCATACTTGTCCGCGCCCAATAGCTGCACGAGCGTCCATCCGCTGTCGTTCCACTGCATGAGCTGCGCGGTCTGATTATCCTTGACCCAAATGAGATAATCCGCGCCAAAACCATTCGGCAAGCGAATCGTGCCGCTTGAATCGGGATACGGATTGAAGAGCGCAGTCGCGCCACCGCCCGCACTGTCCAAATAAATGAACAGGTCGCCATCGTTATTCCAATCCGCGCCCGTCCACGCCATTCGCAGCGTGTCGGCATTCCACGTCAGGTAAAAGTTTTGCGGGTCCCGGAGCGAAGCGACCGGCGAGGCATTCAAAGCGACTGCCTGATTGTCACTAAATTGCGATGCTCCACTATTCATCCATCCTTGATAATTCAAACCAAGTAGGTCAGGCGTCCGCGGCGAATCTATATAAATCGGACCGATGGTTTGGGGTGTTTGATTCCCCGCTACATCTTGTGCAACCACATGCGCGTAATAAACCTGCGCTTCGGCGGGCTTGAAGGTTGATGAATGTGCCGAGTTGGGCGATACAGACTTTAATCCATTCGGCACATCACTGGAAGTACTTGTCCAGCCAACCAGATAATTGCCCAAGCCGTTACCATCACTGCTGGCAGACCAGTTGAGCAGTAAACTGGGCGACGCGGCATACACAGTTTGCCCCGGCGTCACAGTGTGGTCGCCGCTTGCATCGTGATAGCGCAGGGTCAAAGTCACTGCTGTCGGCGGGACATTATCTACCGTGACGTTCTTGGTCGCGGTCGCGGTGCGTCCCAGCGAATCAGTGATGCGCGCGGTCACTTGCACAACTGTTCCATCTTCATCTCCGGCAATCAAGCTGTAATGCCACGTCGTACCGTCAAACTCGGCGGGCTGGAACGCGCCACCTCCGGTCTGAATCTCGACCTTTGCCGTACCGGGTGCGCTGGCTGTGCCGACGAGCTCAAGCGAACTTGGCGTCAACAATTGTTTCGTAGTGAGCAAGTCGGAGGTAATGGCGATAGATGGGGACGTGTTACTCACAATAATCTGTACCGGATGCGTGTCTTGTTGCGACTGATTTTTCCAATCTATGACGGTCGAGTTCAAGGTGTACACACCGAACGCGGGCGGCGTCCAGGCAGCCGTAAAGGTCTCGTTGGTGCTAACGCCTTTGGCGCGGTTGAAGGTTGCAATCGGTGTGCCGTTCACGGTCACTTGAACAGATTTGATAGAGTCTTGGGCAGACGCCGCGACGATGATGGAAAGCGGCGCGAGCGACGTAATCACCGCGCCGTTGGTCGGCGTCAGAATCGCCGAATCTAATACAGGTAGGTCATGGTTAAGCGGCACACCGGTTGGGAATGGCGTTATGGTCGGGAATGCGGTCGCGGTCGGCGTGGGTGTCGGGCTACCAGCGGACGGGAGTCGAGTCGCCGTACGCGTGGGTGTCGGTCCCGGTTCATCCAAATAATCACAGTGCTTGGCGACACCGGGCAAGGGATCGTCAAAGTTCGTATTGTCACAGGCAAAGGGACCACCAATGACCCGCGTGGTAAAGATGCCGTTTGCCCCATAGCGCACTGTGCGCAGTCCCGAAAACGCAAGACAGTTACCACCCTGATTGACGCAAAATATCCAGCGCAGCGAAACGGGTGCTTTATTAAACGTGCTGCTAATCCCGAGGTCAGGGTTCGCGTCGGGCGATTGTGCGCCCGCAAAATTTGTAATCTCGCCGAGCGTGTTGGGTTTGATTTGTACTTGAAGCGTGATGGTCGCGGAATCGAAACTAGAAAGCTTGGGCAACGTGCAGCGCACATTCGCACCGCCCGGCGCAGAACAATTTCCGCCGGAAGTGGACGAGGCGGAGGCAAACGAGACTTGGGCAGGCAACGTATCTGTTACCACCACGTTCGAAGCAGTGCTCGGACCAATGTTACGGACGCGCAGCGTATAGGTGAGCGGCGTGTTGGGTACAAACTCCGAAAGGGGGCTTTTGGAAATCGTCAGAGCAGGCTCGTTGATGGTTGGCGGATTTACTTGGGTAAACGCCGCGCCCAAAAATTTTCCGACGAGCAAATACGAATCAAAGCTGCTGTTGCTGATGACGCGGTGCAGCTCGCCGGGAATTGGCTCGGGTGAGATGCGGCGTGGAACCTCGTGCGTTCCAATCGTAAAATAGATGAGGTCATTGGGTGCGACGGCGATAGAAATGCCGGTTGGATTTTTGCCGAGGTCATCAATAAAGATGTTGTATGCCAACGCGAGCGTACCTTTGGCAGTATCATACTGATAGATAGATATGAATGGATTGGAGGAATATCTGCCGCCCGCGATGCCGTAATAAATCCAAGAGACCAGTCCGCTGTTGGGGTTGATGCTAATGTCGTACACCTTCGGACTATTTCCAAGCACCTTGGAAATTTGCTCTACACCAGAGCCATCGAGGTTGATGCGTACCACATCCACATTGCGCGCCAAATACATCTTGCCATGTGCGAGGTCGAGCGCAAGACTGCGAATCGGACCCGCGGGGTCAGGTCCGTAAACCGTTTCAATACCGGAGCCGTCGAGGTTCGCGCGGCGGATGAGCGTGCCATCCGTCCAGTACATTTTGCCACCCTTGCTGTCGAGCGCGAGATGAAGCGGCGCGGTCGGTACGTTTGTGAGGAGTGTTGGTGATGTGCCATCTAACTTGGCGCGATAAATCTGAAATGCGTTTTGCTCTTTTGTCGCCCAATACATAAAGCCGCGCGCGAGGTCAAGCGCGGGCGGCGTAATCGGGCACAATTGACACTGCGACGGAACCGCATTTCCAATGAGCGTATCAAACTGCGAAAAATTATTCGGGTTGTAGCTTTGGATGCCCGTGTCAGAAGCAACAACCACGTTGAAATCGGTGCTGCCGCGCGAAGCACAGTGTTGATAGAGGTCGCACGCGCGAATGAATTGGTCGGCGGCAGAGATAAAACCGGGGACGGTACAGGTCAAGTCAATCTGATTGAGGCGCTGCACATCATCCGGGCGCGTGAGAGAATTGTAGGTGCGCGTGATGGTGGGATTGGTGCAGGTGGTGAGTTTTACATCCGGCTCGCTCAAATTCAAATCAATGGCGGTGCCAGTTACTGTGGTTAGCGCGGTCTTGCCTGCGCCTGTGTATTTCACAGAGACGTTGAGCTGCGGGGCGCGCGTATCAATCTCGGCGCGATAGTGGTTCCACTTTAAGCGGTCGTCGTTGCGATTTCCTACATTGTCCGTGTCGGTCAAATCAATTTCGTAATTGCCCTCAAGCTCGGCGGGAATGGGATAGGACCAAGTACGCGTATTGGTCCCCGGACCCAACGCAAGCGGTTTCCATGAAACGAATAGCGAACTCACTTGCCGCGCGTTGAGCGCGGTGGAGAATAATTTCACTTCGTCCAACGAACCGGAATAGTACTTGGCAGGAAGCCTAGCGCGCCCGAGAATGAAATTGCCGCGCGTTCCTGCTCTGGAAGAGTTTTGTAAACCGCTGGCTGCCAGCGCGCCATCTACGTACAAGAACTGTCCGTCCGCGCCAAGCACTTGCGCGACCATGTGCCAATTGCCATCGGCGTAATTTTGATTCGCGGAGCAAATGGTCTCGCGGCTGTTGCCTTGCACATCGGCGCAGACATTGCCGCCGCTCAAATACATTTCGCGGTCGGTGAAATTTGTCGTGCCGACGCGCGAATCTACCGATTGGATGCCGCAGTCTTGACAGGTCGTGTTGAACCAAGCCGCCGAGGTATAGTTTGAAATTGGTACGGTGCTGCTGATAACGATGCGCTGGAATTTGCTAGCGTCGAACAGGGCGGCTGTACCAAACATACCGGGTGCGTTTGCGGTGGGACATTGCCCCGGGTCGCAAGTACCGTCTTGTCCTAGACTGGCATCATTGCGAAACGTCTGGGCGTTCGGCAGATCATCCAAGCCCATGACGACGAGCGTGCTGGAATACACATCCGTCAAATAATCGGGCGTGAGCGCAATCTCTCCGCTCTTGACCCCGCTCGCGGGACCTTCGGTGTCGGTGATAATACCGCGCAGCGTAAGCGACTGGGAGATAACGGGGTCGCCGAGAATAGTATCGGGTTCGTCGGAAGGCACCGGGTCTTGCAGCGTCAGCACGGGCGCGGTGTTATCAATGCGGACGACGCCTTTGAAATAATCAGCGGGCACGGTTTGATTCGTCGCGTTGTCTGTCGCGCGCACCGTGACGTTATAGGTACCGCTTGGGTCAGCACCGTTCAATCCAGAGAGTGGATAGTGGAGCGACCATGTCGTAGGATTTTGCCCGACATTGATAGTCGCGGTTTGCCAACCGGACGCACTCGGTTCGAGCAACACTTGGACTTGGGCGACTTTGCTCACATTGGGACCGGAGCCGGGATCAACTGCCGAGCCATTGAGCGGAAGTACAAGCAGCCGATTCGCGTCAGTAGGTGCTTTGACGATGCCTGAAGGCAAATTCGCGGTCACACGCGGCGCGAGGGCATCTACATAGAGCGCCTGTTTAGTGGGCGTGGTTTGGACGTTGCCCGCCGCATCAGTGGCACGCACCTCAACCGTGTGCGTGGTATCCGCCGCCGGAACATCGTACGCAAACGCCCAGACACATGAGCCATTGCCCGACTGGGCGCAGCCGCTAATGTCTGCGCCGCGGAACGGCGCGCCATCAATGGCGACCTGCACGCGTGTGATAAACGAAGTGGGGTCAGATGCCGTGCCGCCAAGAATCGTTGTCACGTTGGGCGGAACGAAATAGCTGGCGAGGGCAGACGTAGGCGGGTCGTTATCAATCGTCAGTTTGAACTCGGTGCTTACGCTGGACGAGCCAGTAGGCGTAACGGTTGTGCCATTGACGAGTTCCAAATTCGCCAGAGCAGTATTGGAGATAGTGACGGTGGCTGAACCATTTCCGCTAACGACATAAGGCATGGTGCGTGTCACCGTATCGCCTTGTGCCAAAATAAAGGACGTATTCGCCTGTGTGCCGCCCATGCGCGCGGGCAGTGTATCCGTAAATCTCCCGCGCAGCATGAGGTTCGTGCTCTGACCATACGCGCCCAGCGTGGCGTTATTCTGCACTATCGCGGTGAGTGTGCCCGTGTCGCCGCTTTTCGCAATGGCATTGGGGGCGCTGGTGGCGACACTCAGCACGAGCGGATTTTCATTGGCAACGAGTGCATTCGTCCCGAGCTTGACTTCGGCGGCATCGCTCACGCCGTCGCCATCACTGTCATCCGAGAGTGGATTGGAGCGTATGAGCGTTTGTTTGCCCGGCGCATAGGTGAAGAGGTAGCCATTCACTTCTTGCGCGTCGGTCAGTCCGTCGCCATCGGTATCGGGATTCGTCGGGTCGGTGCCGAGCTGGAGTTCCAAGCCGTCGGGCAAGCCATCGCCGTCGGTATCGGCATTGTTAAACTTGGTGCCGTTCTTGAGCTCCGCCGAGTCGGGCAGCCCGTCATTATCCGAATCCACTTGAGTATCGTTCGGGTCGGTCCCGCCAAAGTTGCGGCTCAGCAAACCATCGCCATCGAAATCTTTTTGCGCGCTGACCGAGAAAAATTTATTGTGGAACTCGTCGAGCGTCGGCGGCAGCACATCAAAAATTAAGTTGCTGGCGAGATTCGTCGGGACGACACTGCTGAATGTATTACTGCGGCAGATGCCGACCCAACAATCATAGCCGACAACCGCATACGCCAGATTGAGATACAAGGGCGGAATCTTTTGATTCCCGCCGACGGGCAGAGGAAGCCAATCCGACTTGACATCTTGCTGCAATTGCCCGGTATAAAAATTTACGACCTTCTTGCGTTTTTGCTTCTGAATCTTGATGGTGTAAATATGCTGAAACCAAACTCTGAGGTTGGTCCACTTGTCCACCATCGTCCCGATGTCAACTCCGCCGCCCGCGCCTTCGAAAAAGGAAAAAGAAGCTTTAAAGCTATTGGAACGAAATGACTGTTGGTTAAATAACGCGCCATCGTTCAGCGCCGGACCACCGCCCGGTACCTTGGCAAATAGAGTGGTCGTTAACTGTCCACTGAAGGAAATCTTGTTGGTAAAGATAAATCCTTGAGCGGGGTCTTGAAGCGCCATCTTGAAATTGCTTAGCTTTATCAGATCGGCATTGCCTTGCGCGTCGGTGTGGTCAAAATCCACCGTAAGCCCACCACTGTAAATCAACTTGGCGATAAAATTGGTGATGGCGGTGGTGATGCCGGGGAAACAATCCTGCTTGTCCAAGATTTTACAGACGAGAAGCGTGATGAGGTCAATTGCGCCAATCAGCGCGACCAGCACGGTGCCGATGATGCTTAGACCGATAATGAACAGGACAATCGCGACAAGGGTCGTCGCAATCGCCTGCGCGAGCAGCGTGTTAAAGGCGAACGTGCCGGTCTGGATACCACCCTCCGTGATTTGGTAAACAAAGATGCCCCATGCAATCGCGAAATTTATCACCAAGCCCACAATCTGGGATTTGATTGTGGTTCCCAGCAGCTCAGACGACGAGCCAAGAAGCTTTAGGGTTAAAGATGCCCCGAACGCCTTGTTTATAATCGAGATGGTGTGAACAACCCGATACACGCTGTAAAACAGCGTTTGGGCTAGCACAGCGAGAATAGCCAGCACACCTCCGGTGATTTTCACCCATACCGGGATATTCTTGACGCTCATAAAAAGAATAATGGTGGCGAGGGTGGCGACAGCAAGGATGGCTGCGATGGTAAACTGGAACTTGTTTTTATCCCATAGTTTTGAAATGGCTGCTTCGAGCAACTGCTTCTGAGTTTGCGCTTTGACATCTGCAAGTTGAAGCCCGGTAATAACGCCAATGTATTTTGATACCCGGACCTCCTCAATGCCTTTGAAAAACCATTTGTTGAGGAAGACTTGGTTGAATGCTCTGAGGGTACCACGCAGCGCGGCGGCTACTCTTTCAAAGAGCTCCGGGTCTGACGCAATCGCGTCAAAATCTACGATAGTCACATTCCCGATATGTACGACGTTCGACGTGCCATTATTGACGGCGAGGTAATACAGCTTGAAAATACCAACATGCCCTGCCGCTACGTCCGGGTCAAGCGTAGGTTCTGCGCCCTCGCTGCGGCGGCTGAGCTCATTCCAATATTGGTCCATTGGCTCGCTCTGCCACCGCGAACCATCGAACCGGTACGGTGCCCAATTTAATCCGGCGAGGGTCGTGAGCGGTGTGCCACCATCGGCATTGAAATCAAGCGTTAATTGATTGCCGTTCCATTTCACTATATTGCCCTTGTTTACTTGGGATAGATTCAGGGCACGGAACGTTTCCTCACGCGCAAAGAGGAGCGTGGGGGTAATCGGGGCAGCGGGTTTCCAAAACGGCGTAAAGTTATCCAGAATCGCTTTCGTATCGGTCATTGCGAGCGTCGCCAGTGCCTGATCGCGGTACTCGTACGATTTGTTGACGACACGCAGAGTGTTGGAAATATCCCAACGCGCCTGCTCTGAGACGCCTTCATTCTTGAGTCGGTCAAAGCGGTCGGCAATCGTCGGTGCGTTAATGCCGCGCCCGTTCACGGTAAGATCGGGTGTCTTGCCATCACACCCCGCGCTTGTCTTGGGGTCGCAGAGGCGGTCCGCAAGGAAGGTTGCTTCCAAGCCCGTTTCTAGTGGAACGAGCGCGTTATCATTGTTCAGGTCGTCATCTACTTTGGGGTCTTCATACGCAATGGCGTAATTGTCGCCGTGGTCTTCGCGCACGTTGACACCCGTGACGGTGAACGAATCATAGTAGGTCTGCACAATTTGGAGTTGATTGTGCATGTCCTTTTTCGTCACAGGGTCAATATAGCTGACGCACGAACCATTCTCGGTATCTTGGCATTGGTCCACCAACATCTGAACCATCCACACCAGCCGCACCTTGTCGGCAGCGCCCCAGCTCGCTCCCGGACGAAAGAGCATATTGCCATAGAACGCGCTACGGTTTTCGGTCTTGGGGTCGGTGGTGACTTGAAGTGGCACGTAGGCGACCTTTGCGCCCGTCTTGTCCAAGTCCTTGACCGAGATACCGCCAAAGGTGTTCAACTCTGACGCGCTGGGTAGATTATTCGGCGCGGGCGGCAGCTCTATTTCCAACATGGGAATGAGCTTGATGTCGCCATTCGCATCAGGTGACATTTGGCAGGGCGTAGTGGCAACGGCTTGGCGCACACATTCATCAAAAAATGTTTTCACGCGTTTGTCATCGTCGCGGAACGCGCTGTCGCGCTGAATTTGACCTTGCGTATCGCCGTCGGGCCAATCGAGAACATTCAGGGCATACCAAAGATGGTCGGGATTCGTTGGGCGAATTTGAAATTCAACGGTGGTCGGCGTCTGCGGCGTGACGCCATTAAGGGCAAACAAAAACGGATTGTTTTGGTCAAAGGTCGTTGAGCTCGCGGCAAATGGGGACAGCTCTTCATTATTCGGAACTTGGTCGCCGTCGAGGTCGCGGTCGAGCACATCGGGCGTGCCGTCCTTGTCGGTGTCACGCGCGCAATTGGGCTGCCCATTGGCATCGGGTGGACATTTTTGTCCATCGGTGATGCCGTCATCGAGGGTGCTGGGTTTGTTGGGGTCGGTGTACCATTTTTTGTTATTAAAGGTGAACCCGTTGACTTCTTGAAAATCAGATAGCCCGTCCCTATCCGTGTCTTTGTTGTAGGCGTCGGTGCCGAGCAGTACTTCTTCGCAGTTCGTCAGCCCGTCGCCATCCGAATCCGTATTGGGTTTGGTTGGATCACACACGGCGGGGTCACCCGTTGCGGCGAGCCGAACAAAATCTTGAGCAGTCTGCGGTGCGGATGGGCGCGGGGCGGGTGGTGGATTGAGGGCAGAGATGAAATCGCTTGCCGCGCTGGTCTGTTCCACCTTTGCCTGCTGCACGGCAATGACGAGGGGCGATACGTTGGGCGCAAACGGAATCTGCGTGGTTTGCGCGTTCTGAGCAAAATCCTTCAAGCTGTTATTGGATTGGTCGGTTTGCGCTTGCTGCTGTTCTTGCGCGTTGACGCTGTCACTGAACGCGCTCGCTTGCTGGACTTCTATTATCTGCGAGAACAGCATGGAGGTAATGATAAAGATTGTGAGAATCGCGTACAGCAAGCGCGTGTGATAATAGCGGATGCCAAGCGCGGTGAGGAACAAAATGAACGCGGCAATGAGAAGCTGAATTGGACAATTGGGCGGCAGCTGCGCGAGCGCGGTTGCGACGATGCTCTGGAGCGAATCGGCGAAATCGCTCAAGCCGGTGAGCGTGAACTTGAGGGGTTGGCGCAGCGCAAGCGAGGGATAATTGGAGAAATCAATCGTGAACTGTCCATCTACGCGATTATCGCCTTGCGGCGGAAAATGTACGGTGACGATTTGGCGCAGCGGAAGCCCATCCGAGCGAATCCACAATTCGCCGTCGCCCGTCATGCTCTCGTATTGAGAAGCGAGTCCGAGCGACATGTTGTAAGGGAGCTTGCCTTGCGCTTCGAGGCGTGCTTGCAAATTGTCGCGAATAAATTGGGCAAAGCCGGGACCGTCTATGGTGAAGCTATAGCGCGTAAAGTGTACTTGGAGCGCGCTGCCGTCGGCAAGCATGATGGTGCGTGTTTCTTTGCCTTGCTTGACAATATCTTTTGCCGCCGTGAGGTACGTTAAAAAGTCGCCATCAGGCGCAAAGCTCTGTGTTACGTCACTGGTGGGCTGCCAATCTCCATCACCTTGGCGGGCGAACGCTTGACCGCCATCTACCTTTAATTGGATTGCCGAGTTGGGATTGTTGACACTACCGCCATCCGACCACAGGGAAAGAAGAAGCTTGTGTCCGGTTACATCGTCGTCGCCTTCGAGGTGCGCGGTCTGCTGTTTGCTTTGCTGTCCAATATTTTGCGCGGTCGTCAGGGGAATCGTCGTCTGTTTGATGTCGGCGGAAAAATGATACGAGCCTGCCGCCCGCGCGTTGTCCCATGCCGCTTTAACATCTGTCTGTGCGTCGGTGGTTTGCGGTTGGAGCCAGAGCGCGGACAATCCTCCCGCAAGGAGAAGCGCGAGGAGAAAAATGTGCGGCAGATAGCGACGGACTTGTTTCACGGAATCACTCAATGGAATACAAAGCTACTAACTCACGTTACACTCGCGTAGTAACGAATTCATTCGTTGGATTTAGGCTTACCACTTGATTCCCGAATTCAGCTTGACGCGCGGTGAACGAATAAATTCGTTACTACCAAAGTGCGTAATGTGTGCTATTAAGAGACTGTCTTAAAAGTCACCTGTCATGCTGAGCGGCACTTGCGAAGCATCTCTGGATGGGCAAAATTGCAAGTTCGCAAGCCAGAGATTCTTCGCTCCGCATCGCAAAAGCGGCGATGCTACGCTCAGAATGACAGCTAAACTCCTTTTAAGACATGCTCTAAGGCAGATTGGCACAGTTGTAGGCGGTGACGCCTTTTGTGCCAAAACCTGTAAACGCATCTACAACCAGATTTTGATGATTGGTGGATTCAATCAACGCGAGTCCTTGATATTTTTTGCCCAGCCCATCAAATGCATCTTTCGACAAATCAATCGTCAAATTTTTATTTGCCGGAACGGTGTACGATTTCGTTGCTTGCACCGCACCTGTCTTATCATCATAGAGAGTCAGGATAACGTTCGCTGAGCTCGCATCTACATTGAGGACTTCATAGCTGGTGTACTGCGTTGGGTCATTGGTGAAATGGCGCGTGTCCGCACACGCCCAGCTCGATGCTGCTTGGTTCGCCGCAATCCCCGTAAAGCCATACAAAATTCGCCCACTGTTGTTTGCCTCGACCCACTGCACAGCGAGCGGTTGGCTGCCCGCTTGGGACACAACGGCATATCCTTGAAAATCATTTCCCAACCGAACAATGGCGCGCGTGTCAATCGTTGCGAAACCATTCGGCGGGATGGAATTTTGCCGCTTGAGTTGGAATGTACCATCCGGCGCGTAATAGCTGGTCGTGACATTGGCGAGGCTTGTACCGAGATTACGTATATAAATCTCTGACCACTTGAGCGCGTTCCCGCTTGCGTCCATGTTTCGTTCGACTTGATTCAAATAGAATTTGGTGCCAGTCTCGAACGTCGAGACTGCTGCTACTGCTGCGGTATCATTGCGGAGGGTGAGGCGTTCTGCGCCTGCAATCGTAGTTGTGCCGGTCACACTCACCGTGTATGTCACGGTCGAATTACCAAATAGAGCTTGCGAATCGAAATAGTGCGACGCCATCGGTGGAATCGTGACGGGCGCGAGGGGCGAACCATTGGCTTCGGAGCCGTCGGCATTGTAGTAATGGAAATACACTGTAGCGGACGAGGTGGGGTCGCCATTTTGAATGGCAAGGGTACTTTTCTGTGCTTTGGTTCCAAGATTCCGAAAGACCGGAACAATCAGCGAATTGGAATTTGGTTCTGTCCCTTCGTAGATGTCGCGCGCCGTATTGGAGGAATTGTTGTTCAACGCGACAGCATAAATATTTTGCGCGGACGAGACTGACGCCGAGCCATTAAAGCCATTCGTCAACGTGACCGGAACCGCCATGACGATTGCGCCGTTGGGCGCGATGGCTTTGGTCGCGTTATAGACCTGCGCGCTGTTGGTATCAAAGATGGACAGAGTCGTATCGGCAGTTTGAGTATCAAGATTGGCGATGAGAAATGTTGAATTAAATGCTCCCGGCGCAACGGCGACCTCTGACGTTTCATCGTCGGAGGTTGGAGTTGGCGAAGGCGTTGCGGTCTCTGTTGAAGTTGCGGTGGCAAGCGGAGTGGCAGAGGAGGTTGGGGACTCAGTAGCGTTCGGCGTGTCTGTTACGGTGAACGTGGGGACAGTAGTATCCGTCGGCGTCAACGTTTCGGGCGGAGTAGGCGTATCTGTGAGAGCTGCGGTTTCGGATGGCGTAGGCGTGTCCGTCGCAGTTACAGTTTCGGATGGCAGCGGTGTTGTAGTAAGGATTGCCGTTGCTGTAGATTCGACTGTCGTTTCGGTGGGCGTATTGGTTATGGTTGCGCTGGGCGTGCGCGTGGGCTTTTTGGTCGGAGTTGCACTCGCTTGGGGTGTGCGGGTGGGGCGACGTGTATTGGCAGTGGTGGGTCCACGCGTTGGGCGACGTGTATTGGCAGTGGTGGGTCCACGCGTTGGGCGACGCGTCTTGGTTGCCGCTGCGCTAACTTGCACGGGCGCGCCCGCAGCACTGCTCACGTTTAGCGCCAACGAAGCGAACGTGAGACACAGCAAACTAACAAACAGCACTACCCAAACGCGCCGCGACTGCAAAGTTCCTCCCCTTGGAGAAACACAAGAGTACAAAGCGAAAGGTCATGTGACCGTCGCTGCTAGATGGACGATCCCAATACCGGCAAAAAGTTTATATGTTCGTAAGGGCTTGCTCTGAAAGTTGGTGAGAATCGCCGGGGGGGAGAGGGCGGTGAGCGCAGTGTATTACTTACAATATATCTCACGCTTTGATTGCGAGAAACTATATCATATCGCCAATCCCAAGTCAATAGAATTTCATGACTCTTCAAGCTAGACTTGGCAATTGGCGAATGAAATAAAAACATGGTAAGCGGCTCAAAACGGAATCGAGCAGCTTGGTCGAGCCTTGCGGTCAGTCGAGCGCTGTTGCAGCTATTGGTGACAACCTTCGCGCCCACTGAGATTACAAAGGCGGAGTAAATACGGTCACAAGATACATGTCTTCGTCACCGATATTCTTGAAGCCGTGGCGCGTGCCGAGCGGCACATAGACAAGTTCACCAGCCTGATATTCCTTTGCCTCTTCGCCCAACAAACCCAGCCCACGCCCGCCGGTAACATAAATTGTTTCTGCACTTGTCTCATGCACGTGCGGAACAATTTCGCCGCCGCGTTCTACCTTGACGAGATTGAAGGTAGCCAGCGGATTCGTCGTCGAGTCCACCAGAGACTTGAGAAACACTTGCTTGTGCGCGGGATTTGGGTGCGCTCCCCACGCGATAGTTTCACTGTTCACAGATTTCCCACTCATATCATCCTCCATTCTCTATTTTGGCTCGACAAGCCAAGCAATTATTACAACGACGGTTTCCAACGTTCAAGATAATCCATCACAGCTTCAACGTCAATGACGTAATTGTATCAGCGCGCTTGATAATTCGGAGCATCTCTGGTAATTGTCACATCATGCGGGTTGCTCTCAATCAAGCCTGCGTTTGTAATACGGCGCAAGCGCGTTTTGGTTTGAAGGTCTTGCAGCGTCGCCGCACCCGCGTAATCCATGCCGGAACGAATGCCACCAATGAGCTGATTGATGTAATCGTGCGCGAGCCCGCGATAGGAACCATGCCCTCAATGCCTTCGGGAACGAGTTTCACGTTGCCCGAATCCGCGCCGCTATTTTGTCCTGAGGCGTAGCGGTCACGCCCGTAACCGCTTTGCATCGCGCCCATGCTGCCCATACCGCGATATTGTTTGAATTGACGCCCTTCATACAAGACCAACTCAACCGGTGCATCTTCCAAGCCCGCAAGGAGTCCGCCAAGCATCAACGCATCCACGCCTGCGACAATCGCTTTGACCATACCACCGCTGTACTTTACTTCATCGGCAATAATTTTTATGCCCCGCGCATGAGCAGCTTGGGCACAACCTCAGCCCAAACCGGTTGAGAATCACGCGTGAGTGAATTATAATCTTTTGCCGCAGCCTCCATAAGCTTAGCCGCACACAGTACCACAACGCGCAATCCTCCAATCCATTGGTGGGACAGGTTACTGATATGGTAGAAAAAATCGAGTCCGCCTTACAGCAAGGGCAGCCCATTCCCATGCCGCCCATTGAACGCGCGGCACGCGACCAATCGCTGCCCCTCTCGTTTGCTCAAGAACGCATTTGGTTCATGCACCAGCTCGACCTACAGCGCGCCGCCTATAACATTGGCGGTACGCTTCGGCTGCGCCACGCCTTTGACCTTGATGGCTTGCGTTGGACAATGGAACAAGTGGTGCTGCGACACGAAATCTTGCGTACCGCATTTCCCACAGTGAACGGGCTACCCGTGCAGGTCATTTTACCGCCGACGGATTTCCAAGTGACGGTGATTGATTTGCGCGAACTGCCTGAGCCAGAGCGTATCGCGCGGGTTACTGAACTGGTCAAAGCCGACCTACGCGCGCCGTTTGATTTGAGCCAAGCACCGCTTTTCAGGACTTACGTCTATCGCTTGGGCGAGGACGACCAGGTGGTTGTCTTGATCATGCATCCTATTATTTCCGACGCATGGTCTATGGGCGTCGTGAAGCGCGAGCTGTTCTTATTATTGCAGGCATACGCGAGTGGCAAGCAGAACAATTTGCCACCGCTTCCGATTCAATATGCCGATTTCGCTCTCACGGAGCGTCAGTGGCTTCAAGGCGAGGTGTTGGAAAGCCAGCTCGCGTACTGGCGCGAAAAACTGCGCGGCGCGACGATGCTTGAGTTGCCGACGGACCATCCGCGCCCACTAACGCAAACGTATAACCGCGCGACGCAGCAGTTTGAACTTGCCAATGTGTTAATTGAGACATTGTCCGAACTTTGCCAGTCTGAAGGCGTCACTCTATTTATGGCGCTATTTGCCGCGTTCAATATCCTGCTCTATCGCTACACATCACAACAAGATATTTTGGTGGGCGCTCCGGTCGCCAATCGCAACGCTCAGGCAACTGAAAATCTGATCGGCGCGTTTGAGAACACGCTTGTGCTGCGGACGGACCTTTCGGGTAATCCGACCTTTCGCGCGCTGTTACAACGGGTGCGAAGCATTATGGTGGAAGCGTTCGCCCATCAGGACATACCGTTTGCCAAGCTCGCCGCAGAATTCAACCCCCAACGCGATACCCGCTACACGTCGTTCATCCAAACGATGTTCAATGTCACCAACGCGCCGATGGACGATTTCTCGGATTCATTGCCGGGAGAATATGCCATCAACCAAGGCGCGGCGCAGTTTGACCTTGCCTGCACCGTCATTGACACCCGCAACAATCATCACGTCATTTTCGAATACAACACCGACCTCTTTGATGCGGCGACGATTGTGCGGATGGGAAACCATTTCAGAACGCTGCTTCATAGCATCGTCGTACAGCCGGATACCGAAATCTCGACACTGCCCTTGCTGATTGATTCCGAACGCGAGCAAATTTTGGTGGAATGGAACAACACCCGCGCCGATTATCCGCAGCAATGCCTCCATCAATTATTTGAAGCACAGGTTGCACGTACTCCCGATGCGGTGGCAGTTCGCTGGAACGACCAAACACTCTCATTCCGCGAACTGAATGCCTATGCAAATCAAATGGCGCATTATTTGCGGAAACTCGGCGTCGCGGCAGAAACGCTGGTCGGATTGTGTACGGAACGGTCGCCTGAAATGATTGTTGGACTACTCGGCATCCTCAAGGCGGGAGGTGCTTATGTCCCGTTGGATCCGACCTACCCGCGTGAGCGATTCGCCTTTATGCTTGAGGATACCCGGCTGCAAGTCATCGTCACTCAACAGGCATATCAAGAGAGTTTCGCCGAATCCGGTTCGCGGCGCGTGGTCCTCGATAGGGATAAGAGTGAGCTCGCGCGGGAGAGCGCAGAGAACCTGTCAGCGCCAGCAAACCCTGAGCAACTCGCCTATGTGCTTTATACGTCGGGTTCGACGGGACAGCCCAAGGGGGTGCTGTTCGAGCATTGCAATACGGTCGCGTTCTTGAGCGCGGTGGCAACCATTTTCGACGCGGACGCGCGGGCGGGCATGTTAGCCGCGAACTCGATCAACTGGGATTTCTCGGTCTTGGAAATTTTTCTCCCTTTGTGTTGGGGCGGTACGGTCCTGCTTGCTGAAAACATGCTTCAACTGGGGTCGCTCGCGACATCGAATTTGATCCACTCGATGTATGCAGCCCCTTCGATTATGGCAAGGATATTACAAGTCGGTGGACTACCCGCCAGTGTCCATACTATTGTTGTCGGCGGGGAGCTATTGACTGAGAGCCTCGCGCGGGCTCTGTTGGGATTGGGCAAGCAGCTATGGAATATATGGGGACCGACAGAAACAACTACCTTTTCGACATATTCATTGATAGTCCCCGATGCCGTGATGCCCCCGTCTATCGGGCGACCTATTAGTAATACGCAAATATACATTCTCGATGAACATTTACAGCCAGTACCTGTCGGCGTTGTCGGTGAATTGTTCGTTGGCGGCGCAGGGGTTACGCGGGGCTATTTAAAACGCGCGGAACTGACAGCAGGAAAATTCATCCCTGACCCCTTTGCACGGGAGCCGAATGCACGCTTGTACAAAACGGGCGATCTGGCGCGCTATCGTCCGGATGGCGCGATGGAGTTTGCCGGACGGCGCGATCATCAAATCAAGCTGCATGGTCATCGCATCGAGCCGGAGGAAATTGCCGAGACGCTCAAACGCCATCCCAACATAAGGAACGCGGTTGTGCTCGCGCGTGAAAATGGGGCGAGCGAAAAGCAGCTGGTCGCGTACATCGTACGCGATTCGGCAATGTCTCTGTCCAACCGTGACTTACACGAGTTCCTTAAGCAAAAATTGCCCGCGTATATGATTCCGTCAAACTTTGTCTTGATGGATGCGTTGCCAATGATGCCAAATGGCAAACTGGACCGCAAGGCGCTGCCGCAACCACCGCCGCCTGAAATGGCTCATCCCGATTCTTTAACTCTACCGCGTGACCGTACCGAATTGGAGCTGTGCCAATTTTGGGAAGAGCTCTTGAAGGTCAGTCGAGTCGGACCGGGAGACAATTTCTTTGAACTGGGGGGCGATTCAGTCCTTGCCGCGCAGCTCTGCACCGCCATCTCCAAACGATACGGACACTACTTGCCGCTACGCGTGCTGTTTGACGCGCCTACCGTTGAATCGCTCGCTGAGATTATTCGCGCACAAGAATGGCAACCCGAATGGACGGCTGTGGTACCCATTCAACCGCAGGGCGCGCTGCCCTCCCTGTTTTACTTTCCGCCACGCAATGCAGTGCTGGGTATTTATCCCTTTATCGAAACACTCGGCAAAGATCAGCCGGTATATGGATTGTTGGCAACGCCGCACGGGGACCACAATCCCTTTTCGAGGATTGAAGACGAAGCCTCCTACTATGCAGCACAGATTTGCGCCCTTCAGCCAGAGGGACCATACTATCTCGCCGGATGGTCCTATGGCGGCATCACTGCATTTGAAACAGCACGGCAGTTGCGGATGCGCGGCGCGGCTATTCCGTTCTTGGGAATTCTCGACAGCGGGTATTACCTGACCGACTGGCGGGGGCGGCTAGGATATTATCGCCGTCGGTTGCACTATCTGGCGGGTCTCAGTCGGCATGAACAGCTTTCCCGTTTGCGTAATCATGCCCGATTGTCGGCACCTGGAGTTCAGGTTCAAGCCCATAGACGCCGGTCGCTGGAAGAAAACGACCTCACAAAGCTCACGGGAAATGATACCCGCGCCGACCAGATTCGGATGGCACGCTACACGCCGCGCTCCTATTCGGGGCGAATCAGGCTCTTTCGCACGCGGGATCATGCGCCACATCAAGCGCGTGATCCGTTGATGGGCTGGGGGCGTGTGGCGCGAGCGGGGGTTGAAGTGTATTACATCGAGGGCGACCACTTGACGATGATGAAGGAACCGTACGTTCGGGACCTCGCGGGAAAATTCCGCACTATCTTAACCAAGGCGCAAAGCGAAATGGGTACGAAATCACAAGGGCGTGGAGATGTCAGCTAGACATGCGCGTGCGTTTTATAGTGACCATTTCAAGGGCGGAGTTGGGAAAGTGGGATGAGACAAAGACTCAAGTCATTGAGATTTTGAATGCCGGTGAATAAGACGCGTCAGATTGAAAGTGAACAACCTAATTAAAGGCAACTACCGCCCGCAAGATACTACCGTCCGCCATCTCGTCAAATGTTTCGCTAATGCGGTCTAGGGTAATTCGTTTTGTCACCAGCTCATCCAATTTGAGTTTGCCCTCAAGATACAAACGCGACAATAGCGGAAAATCGCGCTCGGGGCGCGCCCCACCGTAGCTAGAACGGGTGATTATTTTTTCTCCAAAGACGGACCCAAAACGAAACGGCACATTATCTTGAAACGGCACTTTGCCGAGAATCACTATCATCCCACCGGGGCGTGTGGCTTCAAGCGAATTTTGCATTGTTACAACGGTACCTGCAGCCTCAAATGTAAAATCCGCGCCGCGCCCGTGGGTCGCTTTTCGTATTTCCTCAAGCGGGTCTTGGACGCGTGGGTTGATGGTCTGTGTCGCGCCCAAGGCACGGGCAAGCGCGAGCCGTTCGTCGCTCAAATCTATTGCAATATTGACTTCCGCCCCTGCCAAGCGCGCACCCTGAATCGCGCTCAAGCCCACAATCCCACAGCCAAATGTCGCCGTATTTGCCCCGACCGGCACACGCGCAATATTCAATGCGCCGCCTACACCAGTCATCACGCCGCATCCAATGAGACACGCGCGGTCCAAAGGCATTTCTTGAGGAATTGGAATCGCACCCGCTTCGGCTATGACGGTATATTCGCCATGTGACGCGACAAAACTAAAGTGGTGAAGCGGTTTACTGTCCAGCATCAAGCGTGATGTTCCGTCGGGCATCAGCCCCTTGCCTGCGGCGGGGGCAATCGTCTCGCAGAGTATCGGTTGATTCCGTACGCAGTAAAAACAATGCCCGCAGCTGGGGTTCCATGAACAAACTACCGCGTCGCCTGGCTTGACGCGTGTTACCGCGTCCCCCACCGCCTCGACAATCCCTGCGCCCTCGTGTCCCATCATCATCGGCGTATTTACATGAATCGCGCCTTGAATAATTTCCAACTCGGTGTGGCACAGCCCGCTCGCACGCATTTTCACCAGCACATCGGTTGGTTGGAGTGCCTCCATCGTTACATCTTGCACCATCAATGGCTGATTACTTGAATGCAGAATGGCAGCTTTGAATTTCATTGAATCCCAATCCTCTTTCCGCAAAACATCAAGCCGCAAACAATGCGCGCCAATGGGACCATGCGGCAACCCGCTCCGCTATCCGTGCATAGCCCACAGCAGGCGGATGCACTCCGTCCCCTTGCCGCATAATCGCGTGCCAGTCGGAATCCTTGCACAGCGGCGTAAACAGGTCGAGATAAGGCATGTTACATTCCGATGCGACCTGCTGCAACGCCTCATTGAGCGCACTAATCTTGGTATTGTAGAACTGGTAAATGAGATTGTTCGGCACGCCGGGCACAGGGCGCGAGTCGTCTACCGGCGCAGGACCGATAAACACTGAGGGCAAGTACATTTGAGTCTCACGCATGACGACGCGCGCATTCTCAATCGTCCGCTCCATAGGAACGCGCGCTTGCTGCGTGTTCAGAATCATCGTGTCGTTCAAGCCAAAGGCAATAACGAGCGCGTTGTTCATATTCGGAAGCATGCGCGGTTGTGCTTCTACGCGCCAGCGTCGGCGAATATCTTCTGATGTATCACCACGGACGCCAAGATTGTAGAGCGTAACGTTATGCCCGGCGTTCGCTTCTGCTGCACAGACGCGTCCCGCCCAGCCCAGCATCTCCTTGTCGCCGGTGCCAGTAGTAATCGAATCACCAATGAAACATAAACGGATGGTCGTCATTTCCAACCCAAAGCTGCCAGTTGATTCGGCGCGTCGATCTCTGGTTCTCCTTCAAATGCCATTCCGGCAATGCCCCATTTGCCATTCACCGCGACACACACCACTCCCGCCTCGCGAACGGCTTGCTGCCAGGCTACGCCGTTCTCACTTGTATAGACACCACTTTCTGTGGCAACAAACATGCGCGGCGCGTGCGCGGCAAAGGCAATGGCATTGACACACGTTGCAGCAAAATCCGCCGACAGCGAATGCCACGATTTGCCTTGGTCTGTAGAACGGAACAAGCCCGCGTTTTCGGTGCCCGCAAAAAGGGTTTGGTCTTGCGCGAACGTGGGAGAAATCGCTAATGCCAAGATAGGGTGAGCGTCGGCAAAGTCGAGCTCGCGCCAGGCGCGCCCGCCGTTATAGCTATAAAAGAGACCGGTGTTGGTGCAGGCGAATACGGTTTCATCGTACGCAAAGTTTGGAGAGACCGCGAGGTTCAGCACTTCCAAGTCATACAATCCAAAATTCCATGCTTGCCAATCTATCCCGCGATTGGTCGAAACGAGAATGCCATCTTCCAGCGTACCGGCAAAAGCAATTCCATCTTGGGCGAAATTTGGCGATACGGTGATGGCGACGATATGACTGGATGTAAAAGGGAGTACGGCTCTGCGCCAGTGCGCCCCATCATCGTGCGAGACAAACAGCCCTGTTGTACTTCCAACCAGTACCGTATGTGTGTCGGAAAAACCCGGCGACAATGCCAACGCAGTTGCACCGCCGGGCAGGTCGGTCAATCGCTCCCAACCCGACTCTAACGCAGCGTTACCCTGTGAGCGATAGACTCCAAGCTCTGTTGCAATGTAGGCTGTGCTGCTAGCAGAGTCCGTAAACGCAGCCGCAAGCACAGTACCCACCTTGGGTCCACCAACCTGCAACCATTTATAGATCGCTTGCGTGTTGTCCTGCTTTATCATGGGTCGGTGCTTTCTGGCGGCTTTTTGCGATGCACAATCACATCGGTCGTCAGCGCCATCCCAACGCCGCTGATTGCAATGCACAGCGCCTTTTCCACTACGCCGAGCGGGTCAACGATGCCGCGCGCGTACATATCGGCAATCTCTCCGCGCCGCACATCAAAGCCGTATCCCTCCGCTGTGGCATAGACTTGCTGCACAACGGCGTCGGGTGAAAATCCGGCATTTTGTGCAATCACCCGCAGCGGCTCCTCCAGACTGCGTTTCAAAATACGGCGCGCCGCCACATGCGCACCCGTCGTCCCATACGCGGGTAGTAACGCCGCAGAACATTTTAGCAATGCAGCTCCGCCGCCGGGGACGACGCCACCGCTGACAATATTTCGCAGCGTGCGTACCGCGCGCTCTGCCAGCGCTGTGCGGGCTTTGCTTTCTGCCATTGTCGCCGCGCCGACGCGTACTAGGGCGACTCCGCCCATCAGATGTCCCAAGCGTTTCTGCAAACGTTCGTGCTGCTCGCCGTGCGCCGCCGCGAGCATCGTGCGCAAATCGGCAATCTGTTTGCGGACCGCCCGCGGGTCACCTTTGCCGCCTACAATGCCAAAATAATCTTCACTTGCCCAAGCACGGCGCACGCGTCCCAAATCACCAAGCTGCATGCGCTCCAATGTATCGCCTGCCGCGCGGTTCACATAACGCGCTCCCGTCATTAACGCCAAATCTTGCAATGCCGCCGACTGTTCCAGCGGGTCAGAGAAAGGAGCACGCGCCGCAAAAAGGTTGAGCGCGCCGCCCTGCTTGTTATGCAAGAGCAAGCCTAATGCGGCTCCTGAAAAATTTAGCGCGACCAGCGCGAGGTTTGGAATTTTTGCGCGAATCACTTGATCTAAAAGGGGAATGAGCTGTGTCGCATCCTGCACGGCAATATCGCTGACAAGAACATGCGCGTCTTCCAATACTGCGCGATGCAGCGCGGTATCTGTTTCCAGCAAGGGCGATGCCAGCCCGCTATTGCTCCAATAAGTTCCCTCAATATATTCGCGTTCCAGACGCGGGCGCGGGTCCGCTTCAACATTTACAATGCCTTCCGCGCCAACGATATCAAAGACCTCTGCCAATAATTTTGCGAGCGCAGGATCGGGGCACACGGTTTCTGCGGCTTGAGCAATTTGACGCCGGTCCAGCAGGCGCGCCTGCTGCTGCAATGCACTCAAGTGGGTTCGAGTTTCCTCCTCTAAAGCGCGCTTGAGCTCCATCGCATTGCATTCGCCTGCGAGAACGGCTTGAATGCTGAGGCGCAAAATGCTCTGAAAGAGGACTGCCATTGTAGTCGCGCCATCGCCTACTTCTTGATGCATTTTCCACATGCCATTGCGCAGCACCATTGCACCAACATCCTGACTGCGGTCGCTCAAGCCAATCATGCGCCGCGCAATGGTCGCACCATCATCCAAAATCTCCGGGGCATCGCTCCGCATCACGCGCCCGACCGCGACGACACGCGGTAAAGGTCCCAAAGTCGGGCGTACGGCGGCAGTCAACAGGTCTACGCCCGCGCACAGTGCTTGATAGGTATGGGGTTGAAAAACAAGCGCAGGTTTACGCTGATGCGGCACGGGCGGACGTCCAAAATCTGCCGCCGTTGGCATACGTTTGGAGCCAGCATTTGTCGAGATTGTCATTTGGTCTGTTCCACCTATACCGCGACGCCAAGCGAGTGAGCTGTTTCACGAATGCGTTCCCAAGTGGTCTCTGGAATCGGAATTCCCTCGCGTTCACGCTTTGCCTTGGTTTTCCATTCCAATTCACCCGGCAACAAAATTTCCTCTACCCCCGGCGCACGCGCCACCTGCTTGAGCTGTGCCTTGAATTCCGCAACCATTTCCTTGAAATGTTCAAGCGGTTGGAATGCTTCAATATCAATGGCAACCAGCAGCGTGCCTTGGTCCCAGCGATAGCCGGGGACGAGCGGAAACCCTACGCCTGAAAGCCCGCCGCCAATCAATTCAATCAGTACGCCCAAGGCATAGCCCTTGTGTCCGCCAAACGGCAGAATAACGCCGCCATCCAACTCGTCGCGCGGGTCACGCGTAGGTCGCCCAAATTTATCGAGAATCAATCCTTCGCCAAGCAGCTCGCCCTTGTCCGCGGCGACTTCAATTTTTCCGTGCGCGACGGCGGCTGTCGCGAAATCGAGAAAAATTGGTTGGTCGTCCCCACCCGGAATACCCCATGCAAGCGGATTCGCGCCCAAGGCGCGCTGCATCCCGCCATATGGTGCGACCAGTCCACCGGGAATGGAGCCATTGCAAAAACATTGCCCGACCATTCCTTGCATAGCTGCCATCACAACATATTCGCCGATGCGCCCGGTGTGGTCACAATGGCGCAAGACTGTGACCGCTATGCCGTTCGTTCGCGCCTTGTCAATCGCGCGCTGCATCCCTTCCACCGCAGCGACCTGACCAAAATTCCAGCCGCAGTCGAGGAGTGTCGTGCCCGGAGTCTCTCGCACCACAGTAATCTCGCCGTGCGGGTTGAGTGTACCGGCGCGAATGGAATCCACATAAAACGGCACGCGCATCAAGCCATGCGAATCGTGCCCAACCAAATTGCTTTCGATGAGCGCATCCGCCACGCGCTGCGCGACGAACGGCGGGCAGCCCGCTGCTTGCAGAATTGCATCTACGTACTGTTTGATTTCAAATGCTGGCAACGTAATCATGTCAAAACCATAAATGCTTGGTTGTCTGTCCCACAAAACGCTCCATTGCCTCATTGATAGAGCGGATCAAGAGTCCCGCATCGGAACCCAATCCCACCATACCAAAGCCTTGATCGCGGCGTTGCACCCCATCTTCAAGGCTGGTACTCATGACCCCGGCGACAATTCCTTTTTTACGCGCTTTGGCGTGCATCTCCAGAATCTGGCTCGCAATCCCGGGACCTTCCCATTGACCCAGATACCCATAGCTCGCTGAAAGGTCCGCCGGACCAAAAAAGATGGCTTCCACCCCCGGCACGTCCAAAATCTCGTCAATGTTTTCTGCCGCTTCTTTCGTTTCAATCAAAGGAATGATGAGCGTTTCTTGGTTGGCGGCTTCTAAATATTCGTTGTAGCCCAAGCCCCATTGTACGGCGCGTTCGCCGCCGATCCCGCGCACCCCTTTTGGTGGATACCGTCCAAAGCGCATACCAGTTTCCACATCTTGGCAACTGCGAACGAGAGGTAAAATGACGCCATGCGCGCCCATATCCAGCACGCGTTTCACTTTGTCCTGTGAAATGCTCGGGACGCGCACCAGCACGGTAGTCTGACTGCCGCGCGCCGCACGAATGTGTTCCATCACTTCGGCATAATCCAAATGCCCGTGTTCCATATCCACACAGACCCAATCCATTCCCAGCGCGCCCGCGATTTCGGTCAACGTCGGGCTTTCCATTGTCACCCACAGACCATAACATGGCTCTTGCGTCTTGAAGCGTTCACGCAGCTTGTTGCCACCCATTCTTTTTCTATGCCTCCTTATCCGCACCCAATTTCATAGATTTATTCACGCGTTCAGGTTGAGCCATTTCTTTTCAGCGGCTTGTTTTGCTTGGGCATACTCGCCGCGACCCATTGCTTGCAAATAGTCCAGATACGCGGGCGTCGCCAGAGGTGGTACTTGTGCCTTGGGTTGACACAGCCGTTCTGCGAACATCTTTTCCAACACGCGCACGCCCACCGTAAGCGCCTGCACATACTCTGCGCGCTCTACTTTGCTCGTCTGATTCAGCAGCCGTGCCCCTACAGCGCTCATTCGTTCGACAATCATTTCAAATGCTTGCTGTCCCAATTCTGGCGACGCGTTCGTGCGCGGGTCTTGCCCCAAAATTCCATCTGCGGGCAGTGCGCGGCTCAAACGTTCCAGATGAACCAGCGGCGGGTGAATCGCTTGCATCAACGCCGTTTCCCACTTGGCGGCGTGGTCGCCATGAAAACCGGATTCGCTCATCACTTCATATTCGCCGCCGACAAAAATAGTCACAGCGGATTGTTCCATCGCGCGCAGTGCCGCGCGCTTGAGCACAAGCAGCTGCTCCAGTGTATAATGTCCCGTAATGCCGAGAATGACTCGAAAGCCCATTGCGCCGAGTTGCAAATAGAGCCGCTGTGCGATTCGCTCGATCAACTCCAGCTCAAAATCAATTGTGTAGGGAAAAGGCACCGCGCCCGCTGCCCAATAACTCGCGGGTGCAAGCACACCGCTGGTCCGCGCCGCTACCGCGCGGCACAACGCCTGTGCCTTGAGCAAATCCACGCCAAGCGGCAAGTGATAGCTATGCCATTCGATATTGCCAAATGGCAAAATGACCAACGGCATTTCCAATAGCCGCGCTTCCAGTTCAGGCGGAAGTAATGTTTCGAGCGCATACACGGTTGGCGTGGCGGTATCCATTTCTATCCGTTGGCATCAAAGCGAATGACTGTTCTCACGCGGTCGGGGTGCGCATGGGTTTGAAACAAGGTCGGCAAGTCTTCAAGCCGCGCGAAACCGGACAACAGTGCGTCCAGCTCGAGCTGTCCTTGCAAATACCAATCCACAAACAACGGAAAATCGAGCGGCGGACGGCAGTTGCCATACACGCAGCCGCGCATCACCTGCTGCTTGCTCAAAAACCAGCGCGGGATAAACGAAAACGCATCGTCCGGTTCCGCGCCGCCCACCAAAATTAATTCGCCGCCGCGCGCCAGCGTTTGCAGTCCTTGGTCCATCAATTTCGACAAGCCAACCACTTCAAATGCAAAATCAACGCCGCGCCCGTGGGTTAGTTCCAAAACGGCTTGAACAGGGTCAGTCTCTTTAGCATTAAGGGTATGCGTCGCGCCCAACTCGCGGGCACGCGCCAATTTCGATTCGACCACGTCCACTGCAATAACCATGCCCGCGTGCGCCAACCGTGCGCCTTGGATCACATTCAAGCCGACCCCACCGACGCCAAAAATTACCGCGCTATCACCGGATTGCATCGCTGCCGTCCGCATTGCCGCACCGATACCGGTCGCCACACCACAGCCAATCAGCGCTGCCTTTTCCAATGGCATCTCGGCAGGAATGGGAATGGCAGCGTTTTCTGGCACCACTACATACTTGCAAAAGGTGCCTGCATTCAAAATGAGATTCAAAGGTTCGCCGCTGGTGCGATGGATACGTGGGGCGGCGGTGGTCAAAACGTTCTCGCACAAATCCTGACGCCCGCTGTTGCAGCGACGACAGCGTCCACATGCCGCCCGCCACGAAATAATGACCGGGTCATTCACTTGGACGGACTTTACTTGTGCGCCAATACTTTCGACGATACCTGCACCTTCATGGCCAAGCACCAGCGGCACGGCGCGGGGATTATAGACGGCGTTCAAATCGGTATGACACACCCCGCTCGCTACCAAGCGCACACGCACTTCATTGGGTCCCGGCTCGTCCACCGTCACCTTTTCCAGTTGCGGCAGCGTTCCGGGTTGGTTCAACACAAATGCTTCTGATTCGAGAATCACATCCGCTCCAAAATTGGATTACGCAATCGCGATGGGGCGCACCCACGAGCCGGTCGCGCCTTGCAGCTTGAGTGGCAGACAAATAAAAGCAAACTCGTACACATTTTCATTTATCAGTTCTTCCAGAAATAAATTTTCGAGGATATGAATACCGCACTTGACCAACAATGCCTCATGCACGGTATCCTCCCAATCGGAAGTGGGCTGTGGGTCAGCGCTTGTGGCATCCAAACCAAAGACCATCATGCCGCGCTCGATCAACCAGCGCGCTGCCGCACCCGAGATACCGGGACACCCTGCCTCAAACGCCGCTCGGTCGGTAGCATATTGAGTAATCTTGCCGGTGCGAATCAAAACCGCGTCTCCCTTCCGCAGCTCAAGCCTGTGGGAACGTACGGCTTGCTCCAACTGCTCGGCGGAAATGGCATATCCATCGGGTACTGGCGTTTGCGCTACGACGCGCGCTGCATCAATCAACACGCCGCGCGTAACAATGGGCGGAATAGTTTCTGCACCAAACGCGCGCCAGCCGGAATTCGTCAGCAAATCCTCTACCGACTGACCTCCGTACACTTTACCAAAACGCTGCGCGTGAATGAACGCATCAATATGTGACGACTGATGAATGGAGCCGTGAATCACTTCCAAACTGAAACTGTTGCCGCGCATCGCTTCGTCGGCATTAAAACTCGCGGGCGTGCGGTGTTGGGACAGCGCAAAGGGCACGACAATTTCCTCAGGTAGGTGCGGCGACTGATTCCCGAGCGGTACACCGAGGTCATATACACGCCCCGTGCGCGCTAGCTGCAACGCGGCAAGCACCGATACAGCATTACTCGCCGCTAACGCGCCAACATTTTCGGTTACAGGTTGTGTCACTGCGACTCCTCTTGTATGGAGGGTTTGCGCGCATGCACCAATTGACACGCGACGGTTATTGCTTGGAGCATACTCGTCTCACGCGCAATCCCGCATCCGGCAATATCAAACGCGGTGCCATGGTCTACCGACGTACGAATAATCGAAAGTCCAATCGTTACATTGATGCCGTCGTCAAAGCCCTGTAGTTTGATGGGGATGTGTCCTTGGTCGTGGTACATGGCTACGACGATATCAAACTCGCCCTTGCTGGCGCGCCAAAAAAGCGTGTCCGGAGAAATTGGACCAAAGACATTCAGTCCCGCCGCGCGTGCGGCTTGAATCGCCGGTTCAATCGCCTCAATTTCCTCATCGCCAAAGCGTCCGCCTTCGCCGGCATGTGGGTTCAGTCCCGCCACGGCGATTCGGGCGTTGGCGATACCCAAATCGGATGCCGCGCGGGCTGCCAATTGAATTGTGGTCCACACACGTTCCGGTGTAACGAGAGCAATTGCCTCGCGCAGCGAAACGTGCGTCGAGACATGCACTACCCGCAGATGTTCTGTCACCAAAAGCATCGCGGCACGCTGTCCGCTCATTTCTGCCAAAATCTCGGTATGTCCGGGATACATATAGCCCGCAAGGGCAATTGCTTCTTTGTTCAAGGGTGCAGTGACAATCGCATCAATTTGATTCGCCAAGGCGAGTTCGACGGCGTGCTTGACCGCTTCTACGCCCAATCTACCTGCCGCCGCGCTTAATTTGCCATAGGTGATTTCGTCGTGAGGTGTTTCTATCACGGGCAGCACGTCCATCTGCCCGTATTGATACTTGCCGTCTTCAGGACGGTTCTGGCGCTGTACCTGCGTTGCTGAGCCAACGAGTTGGACTGCTTGCTCCATGAGTGCGACATCGCCGATGACGAGCGGGCGGCATTGCTCATATACTGCCGGATGATTCAATGCTTTCGCAATCACCTCAGGTCCTACCCCGGCAGGGTCGCCAATGGTTATTCCAAGTAATGGTCTATTCACAGTGAATTGTTCCGCAAATAAGCCAGTGCGGTTGCCAATGTCTCGGGGTTCCCGAAACTTCCCGCTTTGGTCACAATCGGTAGATTCGGCAGCGCGCCGCCATGCAAGCGCAACGCGGGCACGCCCGGTTCAACCTGCCCAATGAGCTCGGCGGCTTGAACCCCTAGCGCGGACAAAACAGCCATTGCTGTCTCGCCGCCGCTAATGACCATTCCATCAAGTTGTAGTCGAAAACGCGTCATGACCTTGCCTAACGCGCGCTCCATCGCGCGTGCTGAAACGTTATCAGTCAATGGCGCGTCAAGCGTCGTGAGCGCCACCGCTTGCCCCGCCGCGAGCTGCCGCGCAAGCTTGTGCGCGAGCTGTGTAATATGATCGGGTCTGCTCGATTCCAACCGCAGAATTGGCATAGCGCACTTGGCTTGCAGCCATTCCAGCTGCGCCCGCGCCATAGGGTGCAAGCTGCCGACGATTGCCAATAGCGCACTACGGGGGCGCGGCACAATCTGCGGTTTCACCATAGGTCTTGAACGTTCGTTACTGCGCGCAATCGCCGCCGCCAGCCCCGCCGAACCGACTGCTTGCCATTTTGGATTGCGCCCGAGCAGTCGCGCAATGATGGTCAGGTCTTGGTCGGTTACGGCATCGAGCACAAAAATTTTCGTACCGCCTGCGCGTACTTGATGAATTTGCTTTTCGATGGCGTATTCACCTGCACGAATCGTCTGTAAAGGAATCGAATGAATGCGTGCCTGCGTACTCTGCGCGATGATTTCCGCCACGCCAGACGTTCCGGCATTCTCAACTCTGCTCAAAACATTCGCAGCAAGTGGCTGACCATCAATCTGAAGCCGTCCGTTCTCCACGATGCGGCGTGCGGCAGGCAGTGTCGGGGCAATCAATACGACCTCTACATTCCACCCATCGCACAATGCATCCAGTTCGCTTCCGATGTTTCCGCGCAGTGCCGAATCAATTTTTTTGTAAAGGTTGTGAATGTTTGCCCCGCGCAGCTGTTCCAAGGCAATCGTCGTGCGTTTGTATGCTTCGTGCGGTGCACAATGCCGCGAGTGCGTAGTGAACGCAATAGTGTCAGTATGTATGGCGGGTAGCCCCGTTTCGGACAGTACTACCGTTGCAGAATAGCCATACTGGAAAAATGCCAACGCTGTATCACAGGCACCCGTCAAGTCATCTGCGAGGATTCCAAGCGTTGTCATTCTCACGCATGTCGAATCATCAGCTTGCACAAGTCGCGTTGTTCGTGTGCGGTCCGAAGCGCCTCCGGCGTTTCGTCGAACGCGTATTCGCGCGAAATAATACCGGCAGGATTTACACGATGGTTCGCAATCAAATCCAGCGTCTTGCCAAAGTGCCAGACCGACGCCAATGCACCGGTCAGCTGCTTTTCACCAAACACCGCTTCGGTAAGGTCGAGCCGCATTGCCTGAGTGGGGAGTCCGCCCAAAACGCAGCGTCCGCCGCGGCGCGTCATATCTATTGCCTGTTGTACCGAACGCTCGACCCCAACACATTCCATCACCACATCCGCCCCGCGCCCGCCAGTGAGTTCGCGTACCGCCTGCACCGGGTCAGTATTTTCCGCTTCGATAGTGACATGCACGCCCATGTTGCGTGCGACCTGTCTGCGCTCCGGGCTTAGTTCCGACATAATCACCATCTGCGGACCCGAGGCGAGCGCGACCATTGCTGCCATCTGCCCCATCGGTCCGCCGCCTACAACAGCAACCACATCGCCCGGCTTGACCATTGCCTTTTCAACAAAATTAACTCCGCACGCTAAAACTTCCGCAAGCGCGCCTTCTTGGTCAGTCAGTGTATCGGGCAGGGGTGTACAGCGCGCAGCCGGAGCACGCACGTATTCTGCCAACGAACCATCTTGCCAAATGCCAAGATGGGACATTCCGGTGCAAAGATTCACTTGCCCGCGCAAGCAGAAATAACAGTGCATGCACGGCAGCACCGGCTCGACGCACACACGGTCGCCAATTTGCAGTGGACGCGACTGGGGATAGCGATTGTCCCAGATAATGTCGGGCCCCAGTTCCACCACCTCGCCGCTAAATTCATGCCCCATCGTAATCGGCAGCTGGGTCACAAATGCGCCTGCATACAGCACGTGCAAATCGGTGGAACAGACCCCCGTATAAAGCGGTTTCAATACAACTTCGCCCGGACCCGCTTTTGGTTCAGGCACATCATCCAACCGCACATCACCTTTGCCATGCATTCGGAATGCTTTCATACGTGTTATCCTTGAACGATTGCGCGGCGGTCTTTGACGATTTTTCCATCTTTGATGACCAACGCAATATTCTCGCCGTCGGCGAGTCCCGTAATGTTAGTTAATGGGTTCACTTGAGAAACGACAATGTCCGCGAGCTTGCCCGCTTCGAGAGTGCCCAGTCGGTCCTCCCAACCAAGATTGCCCGCCGCGAGGCGTGTCGCCGATTGGATAATGTCCATCGGCTGCATTCCGATTTGGCACATCAGGCACAGTTCATCCAAACTGTGTCCATGCGGCATCACTCCTTCGTCGGTGCCCATGGCGATTTTGACTCCGCCTTTGTATGCTTTCATAATGCTGTCGGCATGGGCGCGAAACACTTGGCGCATCGCGTCGCGTTGTTCTTCCGTCGCTGAAGGATTTCCCTCTGCGCCTTTGACCATCAAATCCGAAGCCATCAAGGTGGGTACGAGATACGAGCCGCGCTCTGCCATCAACTCGACCGCCTCATCGTCCAGATAAAAACCATGCTCGATAGATTCAATGCCCGCGCGCACGGCATTTTTGACTCCCTGCGTGCCGACTGTGTGCGACATGACACGGCGTTGGCGCAAATGCGCTTCTTCGACAATCGTATCGAGCTCAGCGGGCGTGAATTGGATGAACAGCGGGTCTGCTGCGCCAAACACGCCGCCCGTCGCACCAAGCTTGACCACATCCGCGCCCGCACGAATGACCTCACGCACTTTTTTCCGCACCCCATCTACTCCATCGCAGATACCGTCGGGGCGACCGGGATGCGCGGGAAACATATCAAAGGTATTTACCGAAGGCAGCCACGGGTCCAAATAACCGCCGGTGGTCATCAACACCGTAATCGAAATTTGCATGCGCGGACCTTGTACCATACCCTGTTCGACCGCCGCTTTTAGACCAGCATCTGCGCCGCCCGCATCGCGCACGCTCGTCACACCCGAATCCAAGATGCGCTGCATCACGCCAATCGCTTCATAAAAGCTCAAGGAAAAGGGTTTGTACATCAACTTGAGCGTATCAATCCCATCGAGCATCAGATGGACATGCGTATCAATAAAACCGGGCAGAATGTATCCCGCTTGGGCATCAATCTCGGTAACTTCCGCATCGGGCAGCGCAATCTCACTTGCCCTGCCAGTGCGATAGATGCGATTGTCTTGAAGTAGTACTGCCGCATCCGTCACGGGCGCTCCGCCGTTGCCGTCAATTAGCACGCCATTGTGAATCATTGTGTACGCCATTGTCTCTACCTCCGCGTGAATTTATAAATAGATTCGTTGCCCTTCCGCTGCCGCCTTGTATACCGCATCAACCAGCGCGAGCGTTTTCAAATGATTGTCGCCCGTCGTCGTCGGTGACGCGCCGCCTTGCACTGCACACACCAACTCACTGATAGGTCCCATGAACGCATCGGGAATCCAACGCCCGCTTATCGGAATAGGCGACCACGTATCAAATGTATCGTGCGCCGCATATTCAATGGCATCGTCTATACCCGTCGGATAGTTGTCCCACAATCCAAAGCGTCCGCGCAGCACACCGTTTTCGCCGCTGGCATAAAACGTTGCGCGCAAATCGCCGATGCCATTAAAGCGGTCAACAATCCATGCCTGCTTCCCATTTGCAAATTCAAGCATAATCGCCGCGCTCACTTCGCCTCGCACGTGCAGATGCGGGTCATGGGCGCGCAATGTCGCCGTCAGCGCGAGCGGCTCGCCCAAGAGATAACGCGCCGTGTCAAGGAAATGAATCGTATTGAGCAAAACAATCAGGCGCGGCTCGCGCGCAATCCAATGCAACGCGTGCCCGGGACCCAAAGGCAGCTGCGTATCAAATTCCAAATAGTCCAACGCACCGAGGCGACCATCCTGCACCGCCGCTTGAATCGCGCATACGACCGGACTCCAGCGCATTTGTTGGTTGACCACCAGCCAGCGGTTTGCCGCTTTACTCGCCGCGACAATGTTCTGTGCCTGCTCCGTTGTCGGAGCGAGCGGCTTTTGCGCGAGTACGTGCTTGCCGTGTTGGAATGCTGCCTCGGCAATTTCGATTTGCGCGCTCGGGGGCACAGCAATATCTACAATCTGCACATGCGGGTTTTCAAGTAAAGCGGTGAGCGATTCGCTGACCGGAACGTTCCAACGCGCTGCCAACGCGCCGGACAAATTTACATTAGTGTCGTAGATTCCTGCCACGGTGTAGCCAAGCTTGGCATACGCTGGCAGGTGTGCAGCGGAAACAATTGTCCCCGCTCCCACAATGCCAATCATGCCGCTGCCACACTTTTTATAATTGCCGAGTATTGCGCGCGAAACCGGTCAGCGGTGTATTTGCCCAGTTCCCACATATCCGCAACTGGTTCGCGCGTATACGGAACAGTATGCAAGTAGGGTGGTGGTCCATATTCGGACGTAAACAGCGTGACCTTTTCTTGGCGTGCCAATTGCTGGCGCACAATCATGTCCCACCACGCTTCATGCTTGCTTACATACATCGCGTACTCGGGTGCGCGCGGGTCGGGCACTTGAGGTCCCTCTGGAAAGCCAACGCGTCCGTGAATCAAACGCGTCCGCGCACATGCCAACGCAACATCCTCCGCTTGGTCATCCAACATCGTCTCGGCAGAGACGCACCAATGGCTAAAATCTGCGGTTACACGCAATTCAGGAAAATGACGCAGGATTTGCCCCGCCACATGCGGCACATAAAACGAGTATTTGCGATGTGTTTCATGCGAAATGGGTACCCCTGCGCGCTGTTCCACTTCAAGCGCATGTTCAAAGAACGCGAGATGCTCATCCCACGCCCAGCGGTCACGCCCGCCATGTGAATTGATCGAGAGCGGTTCGAGCTGCAGCGCCTGAGCGACTTCTGCACTTAGACACTCTTTGACCGCTGCCACATCACGTCCTTTGGATACGACCAACGCGACACATTCCAAATCGTACTCATGCAACAAGTCCTTGAGTATTGGAATGCTTTCGGTCTGGTCAATCCGCGCCTCAACGCCATCATAGCCCGCCTCTGCAATGGCACGCAGTTGTTCATTAAGCGGTCCGGTCATGCCCCACAATGCCTTGAGTACCTTGAGTCCCATAGCAGCGAATCGGTCAAAACACAACGGGCAGCGCTTTCAAGCCGCGAATCAGACTGTTCTCTTGCCAGACCAAATTCTCTGTAGCGAGTTTGAGGTTAGGCATGCGCCGCAGTAAAGTTTCAATCGCAATCGCGCCTTCCAGCCGCGCCAGCGGACCGCCGATGCAAAAATGAACACCAAACCCAAAGGCAATGTGCGGGTTTGGTTGGCGTTTCAAATCCAAACGGTCGGGTTCTTGAAACACCGCCGGATCACGGTTCGCCGCGCCAATCATTGCAAACACCAGTTGTCCCTCTTGAATAACGTGTCCTTCAATTTCCGTATCCATCGCCACACGCCGCCAGCCGCGTTGCAGCGGACTATTAAAGCGCAGCAGTTCTTCCACTGCCATTGGAATGAGCGCGGGATTTTCGCGTACTTGGTGCATCTGTGCAGGATGTTGTAACAGCGCGAGGATGCCATTGCCAATCAAATTGCGTGTCGTTTCATGCCCGGCAATCAGTAGCGTGGTACATGCCGACAGCAATTCACCTTCACTCAGCTTGTCGCCCTGTTCCTCTGCCTGTGTCAAACTGGTCATCAAGTCATCTTGAGGCTCAGCGCGCCGCTGGCGACAGAGTTGACGAAAATACTCCTCCATCTCGCCCAGACTTGACTGCGCGCGGCGCGCAGTATCAAGCACCGCGCGCCCCTTTGCCTGAAAGCCCGCAATGTCATCTGACCATGCTGTGAATTGCGCGCGGTCTTGGACCGGCACACCGAGCATTTCTGCAATGACGATAGCCGGGACTTGGTACGCGTAATCGCCGAGTAAGTCCATGTATCCCTGTGGCTGCACGCGGTCGAGCAAACTATCCACCAAGACTTGAATGCGCGCCCGCATTCGCTCTACCGCACGCGGCGTAAACGCTTTGTTCACCAGCGCGCGCAGCCGGGTGTGGTCGGGCGGGTCGGACTGCAACATTCCCACGGAATAGCTGCGCTTTAAATCGCCCATCGCATCTTGCACATCGGCGGGCAGTTTTTCAAGAAAGACGCGGAACCGTCCGGCGTTGGAAAAATGGCGCGGGTCGCGCAGCATCGCGACCGTATCGGCATAGCGCGTCAGCACCCAAACACCCCATGCCTCGCTCCAATAGACCGGCGCTTCATTTCGCAGCTGCTCGTACACGGGATACGGATTTTGGAAAAAATCGGGCGATGTGAGCAAACTGTCAAGCATTTCGCGTGACGCAATCATAGTGTCCACCTAGGAATGAAATACCACAGGCAGCGCCTTTAGACTGCGAAAGGTATAATCATGCCGCCATTCGACGCGCTCGTCGGTCAGCTGCATCTCAGGGAAGCGCTGGAACAAAGTTTGAATGGCAATTTGCGTTTCGATGCGCGCGAGCGGCGCGCCCACACAAAAATGCAAGCCATACCCGAAACCCAAATGGCGATTGTCGCGCCGCGCAATATCGAATCGGTCAGGATCGTTGAATTGGGATGGGTCTCGATTTGCCGCGCCCAACATCTGCGAAACCATCTGTCCTTTTTGAATTCGCTTGCCGCCCAACTCGATATCTTCCGTCGCGAGCCGCCAATTGCGTTGCAGCGAACCGTCATAGCGCAGAATTTCTTCCACCGCCGACGCGATAAGGCGCGGGTCGCGCTTGAGCTTGTCCAGTTCCTGCGGATTGCGGAGCAAGGCGACCACGCCATTGCCAATGAGTCCGGTCGTCGTCTCGTGCCCGGCGACGTACAGCGTGACGCAATTCGCCAGCAGTTCTTCGCCGGTCAGTCGTTCGCCGCGTTCCTCCGCCGCAATCAAATAACTGATTAAATCCTTGGTGGGTTCGCGGCGGCGTTCTTCAATCAAATCTTGTAAATAATCACGCGCTTGCATCAAACTGCGCTTACCACGCTCGGTCGTTTCAGTCACGGCACGACCGCTCGAAAAGATGCCAAAAATTTCGTACGTCCACGTCTTGAATTGGTCGCGGTCTGCCGTTGGCACACCGAGCAATGCGCTAATGACTGTCACCGGCAGTGGGTAGGCAAAATCCCACACCACATCCATCCCCGGTTGCTCTACCACTGCCTCCAGCAGCTCATCCACAATGCCCTGAATTACGGGGCGCATCCCTTCGACAACTTGTGTATTAAAAGACTTGTTGACCAAGGCGCGGACGCGCGTATGGTCAGGGGGATTCATAAACGGCAAGGTGATGGCATAGTGCGCGTCCACCATTCGCATATTTTCGCGGACAGAGGCAGGCAGCTGGTCAAGCAAGGCAGTCATACGTCCGGCGCTGGATAAAAGCGTGGGCTTGCGTAACGTCGCCATGATGTCGGAATAGCGTGAGAGGACCCAGCTGTGCAGCACCTCGCTCCAATACACCGGCGCTTGTTCCCGCAAACGTTGATACAGTGGATAGGGGTCTAGGAAAAAATCGGGCGATGCTAGCTGTGCATCAATTTGGTCAACATCTAATTGAATCAAATCAAGCTCCGAGCCAAAAAGTCGCAGCCATATCCCACGCCCCATTTGGCTGCTCCACATAAAAATTCATTTCGTTCACTGTAAAGCGAAACAAAGGATGCCAGTCGCGCAGTTCTGCACATGCCTCGGCAAATTTTGCATCGGTCAGCGATTGTCCTAACGTGAGATAAGGCGGATAGTCTTGCAATCGTTGCGGCTGCGGAATTGCCATACTCAATGCGCGGCGCAATTGCAAAAATTCCGCTGCGCCTTCCGATGCCAGTAGCACAATCAAATTCTTGGCGTTGGGATAACGCTCAATCAAAAAGCGCGTAGATGCATTTCCCGTTTCCGGTAATTCGCTTACGGACGCCCATCGGTCCAGCTGTATGGCAAAAGGTGACGTACGGGCGGCGATGCTGGCGACGCGCGTTGTAATTTGATCTAGTGCGCCCTGTGCCTCATCGGGGAAAGCAACCGTCATGTGTGGTCCAACCAAATCGAAAAACGCATCATAGCGTTCGCGCAAGGGCTGAATCGCATCGGCGGTCGCGGCATCCGGTGTAATGGCAACATCACAGCGCATGGTGAAAATTATTTAGGCAGGTACAGCATCTTGCGCCTGTGCAATCTGTCCCAGATTCACGGGCAGCGCTGTCAGATAGCGAAAGATGCCGCGCGTTTGCCATTTTAATTCGGCATTGCTGGCGCGCAGTTCCGGGAAGCGTTTGAGCAGCGTCGTAATGGCAATCGGTCCTTCGAGTCGCGCTAGAGGTGCGCCCACGCAAAAATGGATTCCAAAGCCAAATGCCATATGGCGATTGTCTTTGCGCGCGATATTGAGTTTGTCGGGATCTGGAAATTGGTCAGGGTCACGATTTGCCGCGCCAAGCATCAGTAGCACGAGCTGCCCTTTGCGGAATCTTTGTCCGCCAAATTCAAAGTCACTCGTGGCGCGACGGATATTGCGCTGAATTGGGCTGTCGTAACGCAAAAATTCTTCAATCGCCGTGCCAATTAGCTTGGGATTTTGTTTGAGCTGCTGCATAGCTTCCGGGTGATTCAACAAGGCGAGAATGCCGTGCCCAATCAAACTCGTTGTCGTCTCGTGACCTGCAATCAATAATGTCACACAGGTCGAGGTCAATTCCTCTTGACTCAGCTTTTGTCCCTGCTCCTCAGCCGCGACGAGCCGTGTGAGCAAGTCCTCGCGCGGATGCCGTCGTCGGTCGCCTGCCATGCGCGCAATATATTCGCGCAGTGCGATCAAGGAACGCTGCGATTCGAGCGCCACTTTATATTCCGCGCGTCCTGTGCCTTGAAAGGCGGCAGTTTGGTCTGCCCACTGTTTGAATTGGTCGCGATCTTCCGGTGGCACGCCCAACATTTCTGCAATCACAATCGCGGGCAGCGGGTAGGCAAGGTCGCGAATAATGTCCATCTGCCCGCGTGCCTCCACTGCATCAAGCAATTCATTCACAATGGTATGGACGCGCGCCCGCATGTTTTCGACAATTCGCGGCGTGAACGCGGTATTCACCAACGTGCGCAAACGCGTATGGTCTGGTGGATCTGAATTGATAAGCCCACCCGCAAAATTCCCTTCGAGCGGTTGAATTGCCGCGCGCTCCGCCGGATTGAAATGTTCAAGGATTGCGGTCACACGTCCCGCGCTTGAAAAGCGTGCAGGGTCACGGACGGCGGCAAACACATCGTCATAGCGCGTGATGACCCACGCGCCGAGCGCGTCACTCCAATAGATGGGTGCCTCGCGCTGCATATAGCGATAGATAGGATAGGGATTCTGAAAAAAGGATGGAGCTACCAATTCGGTTTCGAGGTCTATCATCGTAAAGCGCCTCAACCTTTCAAGCCACTCAAGACGACCCCACGTACAAAGTAACGCTGGGCAACAAGAAACAGAATAAAAATTGGAATGATAGAGAGGACAGTTGCCGCCATCAAAATCGTCCACTGTCCCGCGAGATAGCCACCCGCCGACTGAAACGCCGAGAGCGCAACAGGGACGGTCAAGAGTTCGCGGTTGCGCAAGAAAATCAGCGGCGATAGAAAATCATTCCATGTGTTCATGAAAAACAACACGCTGACTGTCGCCAGTGCGGGGCGGCTCAAGGGCAGAACCAACAACCAAAAAATGCGAAAAGGTGAGGCACCGTCTATTTCTGCCGCTTCAATGAGGTCGCGCGGAATGGTCATAAAGAACTGGCGCAGCATAAAGATTGCCCATGCTGCGCCGCCAAAAAAAGAAGGAACAATCACGGGCAAGTACGTGCCAATCCACCCAATTTTGGAAAAGATAATAAACAGCGGAATGAGCGTCACCTGCATCGGCACCATCATAGAGGCAAGCATCAGCCAAAACAAGAGATTGCGCCCCGGAAAGTTCAAACGGGCAAAGGCAAAGGCTGCCATCGAAGCGGAAAGAACCGCACCCACGGTTGAAGCGGTGCTGATGAACAAACTGTTGGCGAAATAGCGCAAGAATGGCGCGAGCGTAAAGACCTTGGCATAATTTTCCCAATGGAACGTATCGGGAATAATGATGGGGGGCCAAATAAATTCGGTGCCGGGTTGTTTGACCGACGTACCGAACATATAGACTAGAGGCAGTAAAAAGCCAGTCGCCGCCAAGAGTAAAAATGCATACACAAACAGATTTCCCGTCAGCTGGCGAATCCGAATGTGATGAGGGCGCGTATGAATGGCAGCAGTCATCCGTTCCTCGCTTGGAATTTAGAGGTCATAGCTCACCCATTGGCGTTGTAAACGGAATTGAACGATGGTGATGAGCATGATGATGATGAAAAAGATGACGGTGATTGCCGACGCTCGTCCAAATTGCAGCAGCTCAAAGCCGGTGCGATAGACCAACATCACAATAGACAACGTGCCATACGCAGGACCGCCTTTGGTGATAACCCAGATTTGGTCAAACACCTGCGCCGAACCAATAATCATCGTAACGATGATAAAAAAAGTCGTCGGTGAAATTAACGGCAGGGTGATGTGCCAAAACGAATGCCAAGCCGATGCGCCGTCAATTTTCGCCGCTTCGTAATATTCGTGCGGAACGCCTTGGAGTGAAGCTAGGAAGATGATGGCAAAGTAGCCTGCCGATTTCCACACACTCATTAAAATGATTGCCGGAATTGCCCATGCTTTTTCCGACACCCATGGGATGGGTGGGACGCCGAAAAAGGAAAGGAACCAATTCAGCGCGCCAAAGTCCGGCAGGTACAGCCATTTCCACAACAAGCCCGCGCTAATCATCGAAATGATCACGGGCAGAAAAAATGCCGAACGAAAAAGAATTAGACCTCTGACTTTTTGATTGAGCGCCAGCGCGAGCAAAAGTGACAGCGGAGTGCAAACCGCAACAAATCCCAATACGATGTAGGTGGTGTTGCCTGCTGCGGTCCAGAAAAAATCCCAATTGAAGAGATACTGAAAATTATCCAGCCCGATAAATTTGGGAGGGTTGATGGCATCAAAGTCGGTAAAACTCAGTACCAGCGCCATTAACACGGGGCCGTACACAAACAGAACCAGACCAACGATGAGGGGCAAGACAAATACCAGCCCCCACTTGGCGGCAAAGCGTTCCAGCGGTGTCATGTGCAGAGTGAACCGTGAGTGAGTTGGCGCACGCAACGCCTTTTCCGGTACTGCACTAGCCTCTCTGATTTTTTGCTCTCGAATCATTTGAGATTCCTACAGCCACGTGATTCCCGTCAGATGCTCAATACCACGGCACATGCACGCGTGCGCGCGTGTAACAGGGGCAGGCGAACCCGCCCCTGTTCTCAAACTATCCTGTAAACACCCAACCGGCAGGCGTTGGATTTTCCTTGAGAATTTTATCGCCCACAGCAACGGCGCTGTCAATCGCCTTGTCTTCGTCCGTGCCTTCCCACACTTTGACCAGTTCCAGTCCGAGCGCGACGTACCACTCGTCATAGCCGGGAAAATGGGGATAGCGCCAGTGGTCTTTCATTGAGCTGAGACCAACACTGCGGTTAAATCCCTCGTCTTGCTCTTTTTTGAGCAGCCAATACTTGTCATTCAATGCGCTGTAGGGTACGAGTTGCCCAATATCGCGCGCCCATACCGCTTGGGGACTGTTTTCTTCACTGCCGTCACCAAGCCATTTCAGAAAATCCCACGCGGCATCTTTGTTTTTGGATGCGCTCGCCATAACATATGAATTGGGGTTCGGCGAGGACTTGCGAATTCCAGTATTCGGGCTGACCGGAATTGGAGCCATATCCCACTTGAAGGGCGTGCCGGTAAAGTTTGCCGTGCTGTTTACAAAACCCCAATGCATGGCATAGCGCCCACTGGTGAATTGTTCAATCCATTGAATATTGTTGGCAGAATCGCCCTTTTGTGCCACTTGGTCCTTGAGCACCAAATCCATGGCAAACTTGATAGCTTCGCGCGCCTTAGGCTCGCCAATCAAGGTTTTGGTAAAGTCTTGATCGTCGTTGATTTGCATACCGCCATTCGCGTACAAAGAATCAACGGGCAAATCCGTATTCATATTCAGCCAGAGCGTTGTGCCGACCGTATCAAACGAACCATCGGCTTTGCGTGTCGTCATTGCTTTGGCTTTTTCACGATAGTCGTTCCAATCCCATTTACCATCTTTGGGGGGATACGGTACGCCCATCTTGTCGAACAAATCTTTGTTATAGAATACGCCTGAGGAATCAATGGACCAACCGATGCCGTACATCGGTCCGCCCATTTTGGTAAAGTTCACCGATGTTGGATTGAAAACGCTCAGGTCGTAGTTGTCCTTTTTCACGTACGCATCCAGTGGTTCGACAGCACCTTGCTTGACGTACTTGTCCATGTTGAAATGAACCAGCAGGAACGCGTCGGGCGGGTCACCAGAAGCGAGACCGGTTTGAAGGTTGGTAAAGTACGTTCCAAAATCAAACGGTTCGAACTTGACGCTGACCTTGTTTTGACGCTGGGCATAGGCATCCATGTATTTTTGAATGAACGGTTCCCACGGGGGCGCGGTAAACATCGAGAACCGAATGTTCGCGGCTTGCGCTGAAGCAGTGGGCGCAAGGGTTGGCGCCGGCGCGGCAGTGGCAGCCGCAGTGGTAGGCACCGCCGCGCCGGTCGGGGGCGCAGCAGTAGGCGCAGGCACCTGTGGAGCACAGGCAGCTAAAAGGGCGCTAGCCGCAGTTCCACCGGCAAGGCGTAGGAACTTGCGACGACTGACAGTATCCATCGTGACCTCCTTTGGTCTGTCGGACTGAGCAGTAGCTGGAGCTAAAGGGGCGCTCCAAATGGGTTAGATGAATTCAGTTGCTTGGACGAACCGCGCCAAGAACCAGAGACTACGCGCGGAGAAACGGTACGAACCAAAACAAATTGTTACTTTGGTGGTGCTGTTCAGACTATGCACTGTATCAAATACTTATGCAGACGCGCCTCCTTTCGACGATGCTATCACAAGCAACGTGTGCGGTGAAAGAATGACCAAGGACTTATGTTGCCGCTTGATTGTACGGCTGGCTGGACTCGCGTTTGACCAGACTGACTCTAATGACCATCGGCATTTGCGGCATGTGTCCCTGCAACATCTCAAACAGTACTTTGCCTGCCGCGTTCCCTAAATCATAGTAGGAGAGATGAAGTGTCGTGAGCGGCGGCACGAGACGCGATGCAAACTCTTGGTCGTCAAAGCCGACGACTGCTACATCTTTGGGAATTGAGATACCGAGCTGGCGCGTCGCGCTATATACGCCCAAAGCTAAAAAGTCGGATGCCGCAAAAATGGCTGTTGGTGGCTGCGGTTCGGCACAGAGCGATAAGGTTGCTTCCATGCCTAGCGATTCCAAAGCGAGTGGCACTTTTTTGATGAGCACCTCGTTCACTGGCACGCCGAACTTGATATGTGCCCTACGATAACCGAGCTCGATTTTATTCGCCGTAGATGCCGATGCGTTTGAGACAATTAACCCAATACGGGTATGTCCCGCCTCCAGCAAATGCTCTGTGGCAATGAAACTGCCTGACTCGTCATCACTAATGACGTGTGCTGCCGGGGGTTTAACGGGACGCTTGATACTAACAAACGAGATCCCGCGACTTAGCAAGAGCTCAATAATCTCAGGATTAACCTCACCGGCTGTCCGCAACAAAACTCCATCGAGCGGCTGATCGTCGAGCAGCAAGCCCAGCACTCTGGGCGCGGTCTCCACATCATTGATCGGAATTACGCTAAGGATCGCATCATTCTCCCAGCTTGCGCCCGCAACCCCGCCAACCAACTGACCGAACATATCGCTGTTGTTGCGCCAGCCGTCCTCCGAAAATCCAATAAATATAAGTGCCAATCGCGCTCGGCGGCGGTTGCCCGAAACAAAGACCCCGATCCCATCCCTTCGCGCGACCAAACCCTCTTGGAGCAGTTCGCTGGTCACTCGGCGCGCTGTCATCATACTAACGCGATAATCTTTGCAGATTTGGCGGAGTGAAGGCACTTGGTCGCCGGGCTTTAATTCACCATTCCGAATCTTGTTGGCGATTGCCTCACGAATACGGATATATTGCGGAACAAATGCCTGAGAATCTATTGCAATCATAGAGATGTTCCATCAAAACGGAATCTTGATAGATAGACGAAAAGCAAAATCAGAAACAAACTATTTTTTAAGTGTGTATGCATGCATGCAAGTATGCATATTATAGCAAAAACCCTATCAAGTCAAGATGGAATTTCCTGGGGATTGTCTAATATCGAAAGGATTGTCATTTCGAGCCGCCCTTGCGAGAAATCTCTCCGATGGGCAAACCAAGAACTCAGCGTTTAGATTTCTCGACTCCGCCTCGCAACAGCAGCGATGCTGGCGATGCACTCCATCGCACTCGAAATGACATTTATACCTGTTTGGATTTAGACAATCCGTTTCCTGACGCGGACTGGCACACGCCATGATGGGTTGCCATGGCGACACCTGATTATGCATACTGCGCCAGCCAAACACTCTGTGCAAGGATGTATCTAGTTCTAGGTTAGATTTTGTGCTACACTGGACGAAATTGTACTTGGAATGCCGCACCCTCGCGGCAGGCGGAACAAGATCTCAGCAAGTGCTGAAAGTGGCGTTTAGGGAATATGATCTGAATCACAGTGCGGCACCGGACGGGCGCAGATTCAGCGATTTTGTTAAATTAATGGGGACAATATTTCATTGGCAATTGTTGGAGTGCCGAGTGCCCGACTAAAAAATCGGGCACTCGGCGAGGAGGAGAAATAAGCGAGTGCGGAAACTGTCAAGCTGCCTGATTCGCGGCTGCCATAAAGCGCATGATTTGATTGAGGTCCCAGCGCACGATTTCACTTTCTGAATAATTCTTGCGCTTGAAGGCTCGGCTTACCACGACGCCGTCCGCATGTGCAAGCACTTGTCCGACATTCTCTGCCGTAACTCCGCCCCCCATGAACAATGGTTGGTGCAAGCCTGCGCCCCGAACTGTCGCGAGGTATTGCATGGACTCGTCGTACGAGTGTCCGGTAAGAATTAAACCATCTGCGCCCGCTTGGACAGCCCAGCGCGCCCCTTCCTCAATGGGCTCATTTCCAATCGAATAACCGGAGCGATCATGTACGTCCGCGAGCATCAAGATGTCTTTGCGACCGAGCAAATGCCTGTATTCGCGGGCAGCAACGCCACAGCCCTGTTCTATTCCTTCCGCTTTCAACATTGCACCAACAAAGGTCTTGATCCGTACAAATTCGGCACCGGATGCATGTGCTACCGCAAGGGGTGCCACCGGGTCGTGCGCTTGAATAATGATGCCCAGATGGATGTCGGGATATTCTGTTTTCGCAAAGCGCCCGAGCGATGCCATGACGGCGATTGTCTCCGGGTGAGCCCGTGAGGCATTGAGCGTTTCATCTTGCAAGAAAAATGCCCGGATTCCTCCCTTGCGAAAGATGCCAAGGTTCTGAGCTAGATAGTCCTCCAGCCATGCCATTTGAATGGCTCGCCCTGAGCTTCCCAAATCCGGCAAATGCAATGAGGCAATCACCAATGGCTTGAGGTTTAATAAAGTTCCCATTATGTTCTAGGTGTTTGCAGAGTCCATCAACCTGTCGCAATGCTGACAAATAAAAAATCAGTTGAGCGTATGCGCGGTCAACTGCTCCTTGATGAGTCCCTTCGGTACTCCGTTACAATGGACTAGCTCACCCCCCTTAATGACCAGCCCCATTTTTTGTAGAATGCGAATATCCGCGAGGGGATTACCGCTAACTCCTACTATATCGGCGAGCTTGCCCGGTTCCAACGTACCCACTTGGTCGCTTACACCAATCACTTCAGCTGCTGTTTTGGTCGCAGCGACAATGGCTTCCTGCGGACTCAAGCCCGCTTCTGCCATAAATTCCAATTCGACAGCCAACTCATCCGGGGGAAAGAATGGTTGACCGCCAAAGTCAGTTCCAAGCGCAATCGGAATGCCATATTCTTTCGCCAGCCGAACGGATTCATCCCCGCCTTCACGTGACTTGGTCGCGTGTTCCACCATTGCAGCAGAAAGCGGATAACGCGGATGCCCGCGCAGACTCATACGCGGAATAGACAGTGTAGGCACAATCGGAACCTTGCGCGCCGCCACCAAGCGTGCGACCTCCGGCGTTAAAAATCCGCCGTGTTCGATACTATCTACACCACCCTCGACTGCCGTCTCGATGCCTTTTGCGCCCAGCGCGTGCGCGGCGACGCGTTTCCCCATGCGGTGAGCTTCATCACACATCGCTTTGACCTCATCCAATGTAAAGTGCGGTTCCGCAGAAAGAGCGCCGCCGGAGGTGGCGATTTTAATAAAATCCGCGCCCTCTCGCAGCATCAGCCGCACGGCGCGGCGGCACTCGACAGGACCATCGGCGAGGACGCAATTTTCCTTTTCTTTCACCCAATCAATCGGCATGTACGCGCGGTCGCCCTGCCCGTTGGTCTGGTAAATTCCTTTGACAGAGACGCGCATTCGAGGACCCGGCAGCTTGCCTTGCTCAATCACCTGCTTGAGAGGAACACCAATGTTGCTTCCGGCATCTCGAACAAAAGTAAATCCGGCATCCAGCACGCGCCTCGCATAGGCGGCGGCATTCAGGGCGCGCAGTGCGTCGGGCATCACGATCCAGTCGAAACGGTTTGTCGTTTCCCAACCGTCCAAGTGAATATGTGCATCCATCAGACCCGGCAACAACGTCCACCCCTCAAGGTCAATAACAGGAATATCGGTCAGCCCGGCAAAATCCTGCCGAGCGCCTAGCGCAACAATTCGACTTGCCTCAATCAGGATTCCACCTTCGACCAATGGGGGACGATTTGTGCCATCAATGATCTGGCTTGCTAAAAAGAGTGTACGCTCCATCAGGTCCTCACTGTTGTCCAATCATTTGGCTCTATCAAGTGCGACTTGAACTCAATGTGACTGTTCCGCAGGGCTGGCACAAAGTCAAGACCCGAAGATACCGTCTTGAATGTCAAGCGGTCACGGGATGAACTTTGGGATAATTCGAATCAAATGGCTTACCCGACTTGAGCACACCGAAGGCGAGTGCGAGTAACTTGTGCATTGCCGCTGCCAGGACGGCGAGCGTGGGCTTGCCCTTCGCCATCAATCGCAGACAGAAGGCACGCACGATGGGGTTGTAGCGTTTGGCAACGACGGCGGGCATATACAAGGCATGGCGCAGTGCGGCATGTCCGATCTTGGATAAATGGCTCCGCCCGCGTACGCGGCTGCCCGAGGTGCGTTGACGCGGAGTGAGTCCCACAAAGGCAGTGGCGGCGCGCACATCGGCAAAGCGATGCAGTTCGATGGCTTGCAGTTTGGCGGCGGTGAGGGTCGCAATGCCGGGGATGGAGGTCAGCAAATCTTGACGTTGTTTCAAATCAGGATGCTGGTCAATCTGGTCTTCGATCAGGCGACGCACGGTGTCGAGTTGGGCATCCAAAAAGGCAAGGTGCTGGGTGAGGAGTTGCTGGACACTTTCACTTTGCACGCCTGCTTGTAAGCGATTGTGTTCTTGCTGGCGTGCCGCTTGCAAACTGTCGTATTGATGCACTAATTCTTGCAATTCCCGGATGGCGGGCGGCGTGGGGGTCCAGGCGGGCGGTTGCTGGGTTTGGGCAAAGTGGGCGATCACATCGGCATCCAGTTGGTCGGTTTTGTTACGGCGCAATTGGCTCTGGGCATACGCCTTGATGCGGGCGGGATTGACCACGCTCACGCGCTGCCCCTGCTGATATAAATACGTGGCTAACGCCTCGCCGTAGCGTCCCGTTGCTTCCATGCAGGCATGGAGTTCCTGCACGCCCTGCTGCGCCAACCACTGCGTCAACTCGGCAAAGTGTTCCGGTTGGTTGCGAAAACTGTGGCGCAGGATGCGCTCGTCATGGAATAAGGTGACCTGATAACTGGCTTTGGCTACATCAATGCCTAAAATGGAAAGACTCATAGATGCCCTCGCTCCCTCGAATCGCAACGCTGGGCGGCGGGGTACTCTCTGTCTGATGATGCGCGCTCGGAGCGCGCCAGATACCGTCCGAGATGTTACCCCCGCCAACGGGGTGGGGCTCGCCATCTTCAGGACAAGCTTGCCTGCTCGTGGGTTTCTCGGAGTCACCCACCCCGGGCAGCGTTAGTGCCATTACATTAATATATCAGGGTTTCCGAAGCTACAGGGCGAACAATGCTCTTGGAAAGCATCGAGACGCGGGCATCCAACACTTGTTGGAAAACCCTTCGGGTCTGGAGCTGCGACCTTGTGCCAGCCCTAACTGTTCCGAACGCAGTCTTGGCAAGCGCAACGTCTCGCGTAAATAATTACAGGCGCAGCATAATCACGCCAAGCAGTACGCCGCCAATCAATGTCGCCTGTCGCGCGAGACTGGGTCCTCTTTCCCGAACCGGAACCAAGTTCGGTCTAACGAAATTCAGCAACCGACTGAAAACGAGAACAAAAAATGGCGATGAATAAATAATCGCGGCAACAGGTCCAAGCGGACCCAAGCTATAAGAGATGACTCCAAGCAACAGCGGCGTCATGGCAAGCACTTCCAAAAGTGCAATGCCCGGAACGACCAAGAATCCATTCCGGTGTACCGAATGTACAATAGACTTGCGGTACGGCGAATAAAATAACGTAACGAGGGTAATCGGCAAGAGGACAGCGCGTGAAAGTCCAAAAGTATTCCAATAGTCTTGGTCACTCAGCGTCGCTTTCACAAATAGATCAGAAAGACTTCGCAGGACTGCACCAATCAGTATGAGCCAGACGGCGGGACTGAGTTGCAAACGCTTGCTTCCGGGGACCTGCTCCATACCCAACAAGACGCAACTAATGACAATGACAAATATGCCCGCGTAGTTAATGAGTTGAAAGACATTTCCAAAAAAGATCCAGCCCCACAAAAGCGCAAAGAGGGGCACCGTTTGATTCAACGCAGAGATAGTAGAGGCGTCCGTTTTTTGTAACGCTCGGGTATAAAAGAGTGACGAAATGAATTGAAACGCGCCCGGTAACAGTGCAATAGCGAGCACCGAAGGCGACGGCAGGTGAAATAATCCCAAAGACCCACGCACGACCAACAAAGCGGCACAATACAGCCCCAGAAATGCGCCCGTAAAGAACGGGAAACTCCAAGCGTCTCGCAAATATCGTTCGACAACTATTTTGTCCGTTATAGAAACCAGTGAGGAGAGAGCCGCCGTCAATAGCGCGAGAGGGAGCCAATTCATCAAGCAAGCGCGACCTTTGTTCGGAACTCTGCCAAACGCTGCTCCGCATCGGCGCGCGTAAACGACAAAGGATAGGTCATGCCAAAACCCTCGACTGTAAAGGAGGCAGCAATCGTCCCCCAAAGCACTGCTTGTAACGCATCGCCGGTCTCTAAATAACCGGCGAGCATTCCACCACAGAAAGCATCGCCACATCCCGTCGGGTCGAGTGCTTGCGATGGAAATGCAGGTACGTGTACAAGTGCATCGGACTTGCGGTCATACAAGAGAGCACCCTGCGCGCCGATTTTGATGACTACAATTTGGGGACCCATTGCGGCAAACGCTCTGGCTGCCTCGCGGAGCTCGCATTGTCCGAGAAATTCGTACACTTCGCGCTCGCTCGGTGCAAAGAGCGTGACGTTGCGTAAAAGTTCTTGTGGCTGGTGCGGCTCCAGAGTCTTGCCATAGTGACCCGGATCCAACAAGATTATTTTGTTTTGCGCGGCGAGCTGCGAAACAGCTCCCATTTGTACTTGAAAACTACCGGGCGCAAGATGGACGCCTCGCACACCCTTGCCTGCGTTCACAATCTGTTTGACTCGCTCGGATGGCTCGACAGCAAGTGCCGGGTCAGCTCGTCCCGCGCCCGTCACTTGAACCGCCGCCTCAAGTCGCTCGCGCTCATGCGGCGAGAGTTGGAGCTCTACTTCCAGTCCACCGGGAAAATTAAAACCGAACTCCACGAGGTCTTCCGGTGCTGCAAAGAGCAGGTCGCGCCGATTTCCATCCTCGCGGTAAAAGAACCATTCACTGGTACGGGGATTCAAGCCGGGGACTGCCCAAACACCTTTGCAGCTAACTCCATTGGCTTCAAGGTCATCCAGCCACTTGTGGGGAAAATTCTCCGGCATCGAAGCAATCAAGAGGCAATGCTGCACCCAGAGCCGCGCCCCGACCGCCGAGTAACCTCCGTTGCCACCGGCAAAGCGCAAACCCACCTTACCGTTTGCCGCCACGACATTATCTACTTGGAGATTGCCAACCGTTGCCAATTCGAAATTCACGTTTGCCTCATTGTCCGCATCGGATGAAATTCATTCGCATCCGGGCGGATAGCCCTCGTGATGTTGAAACTTGGACTTGGCAAGGTGATAGCTGTAAAGGTGCAGCGGTACGGCAAAGGGAATTGCGACAAGGGTGCGCTGAACCGGAGGCAATTCAATCAACTCGGAACCTTTGTTGGCAAGAGTCCTGTCGCCTTCCGTTACAAGCGCAATCGTGCGTCCGCCCACGCGTTCACTCTCCAACACCGTATCCAACGTTCGACGCACACTCTGTCCTTCCGGTGCAACCAGAAAAAGAGGGTCGCCCGGTTTCTGGGCGCGGTAATGATGGTATTCTTCCAACGGCATAGCGATTGCGTGGACAGGACAAAGTTCTTTGACCTTTGCTGCGCCGAATGACGCTGCCGCCAACGACGGACCCCCTCCGGCAAAGAGCTGAATCGGCGCATTCCGTAGTTCCTCCGCTAATTCGGACATCCGCTTGTCGGTATGGTCAATTACGTGTTGGACTTGGTCCGGCAACTCTGCCAACCCACGCATGACACTTTCGCATGTAGCGTTACTCGCTGTGCCGTACACTTGCGCCAGCTGGACGGCTAACACAGCCATCGCAGCGAGTGAAGCGGTGCTGGCTTGCGTGGGCCATCCTTTGCGTGTCGCGGGCACATGGAGGAAGCCGTCCGTTTCCGTCGTCAGCGCAGAGGGCTGCCCATTCGTAATACCTATAGTAAAAGCACCCGCCTCGCGCGCCCGATAAACCGCCTCCAAGGCGCGCGGCGTATTACCACTGGAACTAATAGCTATCACGATACAGTTCTCATCCGTCGGACCATAATAGTACTGTGCATATTCCAGAACTTGAATCGCCTCAGCGGGAACGCCAAGCAATGTCTCAAAGAGTAAGCGCGCCCCAATCGCGACAAACCAAGAATCACCCGCCCCCGTGAGATAGAGCCGCCGGAGCGGGCGTCCAGAAAGACGTTGAGCTAGTTGCTTTGCGGGTGAATCCACCAGTTCGATTGTCTTGGCGAGAACTTGCGGCTGTGCCAAAGTTTCTTGCCGTGTTGCTTCCACACGCTCAAGGCGCTTGGCATCGTCCGCGGCGTCAGTCGGTAAAACGCGAATCGAAGCGGCTGTTTGGTTCTCCAATTTCTCCAAGAGTGCCTTCTCGCTCTCTCCGCGTTGCCATGAACCACTCATCAAAACCTCAACTCCTTTTGTCGTGTCATACAACCCAAGTTCGAAAAGTTACCCTTTTACTCCGCCCAACGTCAAACCGCGAGTCAGTCTGTTTTGTAGGAACAGGACCGTTAGGACGGGCGGGATAATGAGGATAGAACCCATTGCGGCAATGGGACCCCATTCAATTGTATAGTTCGAGATAAAAGACGATGCTTCCAGCGGGAGCGTTTTCGCGTTTTCACTCGCCAGCACCAACGCAAAAAAGAATTGGTTCCACGCGCCCATAAACGTCAGTAACGATGTGACGACAAAGCCCGAACGTGCCAGCGGAAACGCGACACGGAACATCGCCGAAAGCCGGCTGCATCCGTCAACCATTGCGGCTTCTTCCAATTCACGGGGAATCTCTTCGAAAAAAGGAATCATAATCCAGATTTCGGTGGGAAGCGCAAAGGTCGTGTACGTAATAATCAGCCCGGTGAGTGTGTCCGTCAGCCCGAGCTGATAAAACAGGACAAAGAAAGGCAGACCAAGCACCACCGGCGGCAGCACCCGCGCGATGAGCGTGGTATAAAGCAAGCGCGTGCCGCCGGTGTGATAACGCGCAATGCTGTACGCCGCCATGGAGCCAAATCCGATGGTCAGAATCGTAGACAAGAAACTTACAATAATCGTATTCGAAAAAACCCGCGCGATGTTGGGTCGCTGTAGGACTTCGATATAGTGCTGCAAGGTCGGTGTAAAAATCCACGCCGGGGGCAACGCGAAGGTCAAATCCACCGGCTTGAGCGAGGTCATAAATAACCAGAACGGTGGGAATACCAGAACGAGCGCAAGCACGCTGGCAAAGACATAGGTTAGGATTAGGCGCAGCTGGCTTTCGTATTTCACAGTCGAGCCTCCATCTATGCTGTACTGGCGAGACCTCGAAGCAGACCGCCGCTTAATACCATGACGATGAGGAACAAAATCATGGCTTGCGCGGCAGCCAGCCCAAAGTTCGCATTGGTAAAGCCGGTCGTATAAATTTGCAGGGCATACACGCGCGTCGCGTCTGCGGGTCCGCCTTGCGTCAGCGTATAGATAATATCGAACTCCCGAAAGGCATCAATCGCGCGAATCGTGGCGACAACCACCAGCAAAGGCGAGAGCATTGGCAGAGTCAAGAAACGAAAGGTCTGCCAGCGGTTTGCACCATCAATCGCCGCTGCTTCAAAAGGCTCGGCAGGAAGCGCCGCCAAGCCACCCAGCAGAACCAAAATGACAAAAGAAACACCCCACCATATATCTACCAGAATCACGGAAACCAAGGCGGTGGTCGAATCACCCAGCCAAACCGGGGCAGGCAGATGAAATAGCGTGAGGTAATAGTTAATGATGCCCCATTCGTTGTTCAAGAGCATGCGCCACATCAGACCGACCGCGACCGGGGTTATCATCATCGGAACCAGCACCAGCGTCATCAGCATACCCTTGCCGCGAAAATCAATGTTAAAGACAAGCGCCGCCGCAATGCCAATGACAAGCTCGCCTGACACTGTCGCAACGAGGAATATCAGCGTGCGAACAAACGCGTTGACATTGTCCGTATTGGTGAGGGTCTGGATATAGTTCCGCAGCCCGATAAATGTCCAGTCGCCGCTGCGAATATTCAATATACTTACATCGCGCAGCGAGAGATTCACATTGAAAACCAAAGGGTAGGCAATCAACGCCAGCATGAGCAGCAACGCAGGCGCGACCAAGATGTAGCGCAGATTCCGGTCAACAAATCGCTCAAGGCGTTGATTCCAAGAGAATGACTCGGCGTTCCGAACCCCTTCGGCGTAATTTACGGACAAGGCTACTTCTCCCAAGTCTGGTGGGCAACCGGTTTTTCAGGAACCAGCGAAAAAGCGAGGTCGGCAGCCTCACTGGGTGATGTGGCGAAGCGAATCTCGACCTGCCGCCGCCAATCCAAATACTTGCCCTCATATAAAACGGATTCGAGGCGGTCAGCCCATCCACCGCTGCCCTTGACTACAATAGCCGGGCGGCGGTGATAATACGAGAGGCAAATTTGATTGACCGTTGTAGAATCGCCGCCGACGACAATCTGTACATCACTTGCACGCACGACAAGCGGATACGAAGCTTCGCCCAAGCCCGTACGAATCGGCACTTGGACATAGGGATTGGCGTCCGCTTTGTCAAGCGTGGGAAGAATGCCGACGGTTAAACCGCCTGCCGCGGCTGCGCCCCGCGAGCTCGCTTCTTGCGCGCCCGCGCCGCCGTCATTAATTGTGATTCCGCCCCTGCGGGCGATTTCTCTGCCGACCTCTTCCGCCAACTGCAAAGTTTCCGATGGAATCGGTGCTGCATCCGTCCCGCTAGCAGGAGTGAGAATCCCAATATGGGGACGCTGGTCTGTGGGGTCTGTCGGAGGCTTGAGCATAGGGCGAGAAGGGCGGGGTTCGCCGCTCAGACGGACGGCAAGCTCTACCGCTTCCTCCGGGCTGTGCGCGAAATACGTTTTCACCTTGTGACGCAAATCCAGATAATCACCGGGGTAGAGCATACTTCGAACCCGGTCCGCCCAGTTGCCAGAGCCTTCCAGCACGACGCACGGTTTGCCATCTTGATAGCCAAGCAAAAGTTCGTTGATTGTCCCAAAGCCGCCATTGACCATGATAAGGCAGTCCGGGGCACGCACGTTTAACAAGTTACGCACGGTTCCTAGACCCGTTGTAATCGAAATGTCTATATAACGGCTGCCTTCGAGTCGTTCAAGTCGAGGATGAATGCCGACGACCAAACCGCCTGCCTCGCGTGCGCCTTTTGATACGGCATTCATCACGCCCTTTTCCCCACCAGACAGCGCAATCGCGCCGCTTTCGGCAATGGCGCGCCCTACCGCCTCACCCAGCACAAGAGCTTCGGGCGGTACAGCGTCTTCTTTCCCCCCGCTCGTGCCCATGCCAATCACACCAATCATTGGAGTTCCCACAGAGACACCTCACCAAAGCGTTCGCGGGAGGGGCATTTATCCCCTCCCGCCAGTTTTGTTGTCAACTTGTTGTTACTGACCCAAGAGCTGACGCATTTCTTGTGCCGAGTTCTTGAGTGAATCCTCAGCCGATACCTCGCCGGCATTTGCTCGGCTCTGCCACTTGTGCAAGATATCAAGCAGTTGCTTGCTCTGTGGGCTCTTGATGGCAAGGGCTGGCGATTCCGCTGCCTTGAGCATAGCTGCGGTCCAAGGGCGAGATTTCGCAATGTCCGGGTTGTTGCCTACGGACTGTCGCGGGCTAGCACCGCCATTCTGTGTATAAATCAGCCCGCCCTCTGGTCCTGTGACCCACGACATAAATGCCCAAGTCGCATCTTTGTTCTTGCTCGCATTGTTCATAATGAGACCGAGCGTTTGTACGCGTGTGAAAGAACCTTTGGGTCCGGCGGGTTGCGGAACCAGAGCGAACTTGCCGCACAAGTTGGGGGTCTGGGTGCAGTCAGCCAAAACGGGCATACCCGCGTTGAAAAACGATGCCATCGGGATTACACCCTGCTGAAATGCGGTAAGAATTTCAGGGTAATCCCATGAGGCAAGGTCTGGAGGGGTAACTTTATATTTGCGCTGCAAGTCAACCATGTATTGCCATGACTGAATTGCTTCAGGGCTATCCACCACGACCTTGCCTTGGTCGTCAAGGATAGCTCCGCCGTACGCTTTCAAAATACCATACCAACTGCCCTCTGTGATTGTCGGACCGGCACTAAAGGCATAGCCGTACTTGGTTGGGGAGTTGGCATTGCTGCTCTGCGTGAATTTCTGCGCCAGCGCCAAAAGGTCATCCCAAGTCTTGGGTGGCTCAGGAATAAGGTCAGTCCGATACACGAGAGTCTCAATGGACATATCTGTGGGCACCATATACCATTTGCCCTGCCATTGCTGCTCGGGCCACAGTGCTTGAGAAATGTCGTCCAGATTATAGTCAGACGCCTTGCTGATATAGTCGTCTAAGGGTGCGACGAAACCGCCAGCGGCGTACGGAATGAGGTCACGACTGATAATGAGGGCTGCATCCGGCTCGGCTGCCCCACCAACGAGTGCCGTTTGGAGTTTGTCGGGGTATGTGGGGCGAGCAACCAATACGACATTTACCTGATTCCCGGTCTTTTGCGTATAGGTTGCGGCGGATTTTTGCAGAGCATCGCCTTCAGGACCCGTCGAAGCCCAGACGGTGATTGCAGCAGCTCCACCTGTCGCCGTCGTCGCGGCGGGAGCCGAAGTTGCGGCGGGCGCGCTTGTCGCGGCAGGTGCGCTTGTTCCGGCAGGCGCGCTCGTAGGTGGCGCGGACGTCGGCGCAGGCGGTGCGGCACAGCCAGCCAGCACCAATATGGCTGCCATCACGAACGCCATTCGGATAAAAAGAGCTTGCGTTTTCATCTCTCCTCCTGTGGTTAATATCCCTAGCCTCCTTGCAAGGGGGGCGGAATGCGATGTATTCCATCGCCGAAAGCGAACAAGCGGACTACCAATTCCGAAAGTCAGTTCTACCCATCAAGAAGATTCGCTATAGCGTCCGAGTACTGCAAATGAAGGTTGCGCGGTATCAAGTGGCGCGACAGGCACGGAAACAGGTCTTATGAGCACTTGGTTCATATTAATTTGGAAACGAAAGACATCGCCGTGAAAAATTGCCTCAGTCGCTTCAAGTGGAATATCGCCTTCCCGATAGCTCGCTCCGAACAGCTGAAAATGAAAAGAGTGTAGCGGAACCTGCATTAGATTACAGACCTGTATGTCATTCACCTGCGTGATTCCAACGATCTCATCATTGCGTACAACGTGCGCCCCGGTGATTTTTTCAAACAGCGCGTAAAAAGAAGCATCTTCGAGCTGACAAGTCAAGAGTTGCTCAGCCAGTTCTTTCTTGACGGTGGATTTGACTAGGGCAACCGGCTTGTCTTGAAAAAAACGGAGACGCTGAAATTGAACAAACTCTGCATTTGCAGACGGGGGCAAACCAAAGACCGCACGGACGCGTGAGTCAGGCTTGACCGCTTCGTGCGAAAGAATGCGCGAACGAACAGCCAGACCTTGAAGGCGCATCGCTTCACTGAACCCTCGGACGGCACGAAGAGGTATCTGTATTTTTGGATTGCCAACAAGGGTACCCTTACCCTGAATGCGTGTAATGACACCCTCTACATCCAATTCGTCGAGGGCTTTGACAACCGTCGTCCGACTCACGCCCAGTTGTTCGCAAATATCTTTTTCAGTAGGCAGAACTGTACCGGGCGTCAGCTCGTTGAGCGCGATTACGCTCATTAGACGCAGCTTGACCTGCTCGTATAGAGGCATGGAACTGTCTCGGTCTAGTTTTTCAAGGAAGGTAGCATTCATTGGTGAAAATCTCTAACAGCAAGGCAGAAAATGCTTCAAATTCAACGTGTTGACATGTCAACGTGTTGACACGTCTTCATTATAATCTGAAATTATTTAATGTCAACGGATCTATTATCTACTCTTATTGACATTCTAAAATCCTATTGTATACTGAATACTGAACACTGGATACAACACCAATCTATCTTCTTTCTAGCAAGTGCCTTCTTAAATTCCATCACTTGGTCGTTTAACAATCCGCGAGCGCCAAGAAGCGAGGTACGTTTTGACATCCAAAACCATTGAGAGAATTCCCCGCTCTCTCACTCTGCGCGATGAGGCATACCGTTATCTAAAGAACCTGATTCTTTCCACTCAGCTCGCACCTGGCACACTCTTAATTGAGGAACAAATCGCGGCGCAATTGGGCATTAGTCGAACGCCCTTACGCGAAGTATTAGCCCGACTAGAGAATGAAGGGCTTGTTTCACGGAATATGCATCGTGGGACGTTTGTGACTCAGATTTCGATGGACGATATTCGTCAGTTATTTGAGGTGCGCGAGTCACTCGAACGTCTAGCTGCTCGTCGAGCAGCTACAAGTATTCCAATGGAGCAGCTGGAGGCGATTGATGAACAGTTTCGTCAGTCCGCCCCAGAGATCGAGCAAGGCAAGTACGAGCGCTATTACCAAAGTCATCGCCATTTACATCAATTGATTCTCCAAAGCGCGGACAATCCGCTTTTGATTCAGATTATGAATACCTTGGATGACCGAATCAAGCGGCTGCAAGCCATCGCCGGTGGGCAACCGGAGCGGCACGTCCACCAAGGGTTCCAAGAGCAAACGCGCTTGCTCCAAGCACTCTTGGCACGCGACCCCGCTGCGGCGGAAGAAGCAATTTCAAATCATCTTCAAAGGGCGCGCGAACGCATCATTAGCCAAGTGCGCGAGCGTATCCAACCCAGTTCAAATAATGACAATCAAGGTGATGGAACTGAGAATCATCAATAAGGGAGGACGAACATCGTGCGCGTGGGACTTTTAGGGTGTGGAGCAATCGGCAGCACAATCGCGGGTGCAGTCCTTAGCGGAGAGCTCCCAGAAACAGAAATTTGTTCCATCGTAACAGCCTCGCGTCAACCGTCCTACGCAAAATTGCTCGGTGCCAAGTGGTCCACGCGTGTACATGATTTTCAAGATACCAAGCCCGATGTAATCCTCGAAGCTGCCAGCCAAGCCGCGTTGCTCCGTCATGCCCACGACTGTGTGCGCTTTAGTAAACGATTCGTTTTGATGAGTGTGGGCGCTTTTGGTGATTCCAGCTTTCGTGAGGGTCTGATTTCCACAGCACGCGCCCACACTTGCGAAATCATCGTACCATCGGGAGCGATTGGGGGATTGGATATATTGCGCGCCGCGCGGTGCAATGGAGCACTATCCAGCGTGAATATGACGATTGCCAAGAACCCGCGCGCGTTGATGGGTGCGCCTTATCTCGCTGAGCATCAAATTGATTTAACAAAGGTCCAGTCACGCCAAATCGTGTTTAAAGGACCTGCCAGTGAAGCCGTGCTTGCCTTTCCACAGAATGTCAATATCGCCGCCGCTGTGAGCCTGGCAGGGATTGGGTTTGACCGAACCAACCTCTGCATTGTCGCTGATCCGGCACTGGAGCGAACCACGATTACGCTCGAAGCAAACGGCGCGTTTGGAAATTTTAGCTTGAGCCTCGTCAACACCCCTCACCCCTCCACCCCAAAAACATCTTACTTGGCTTGCCTTGCCGCGATTTCAACCCTTGCCAACTTGCAAGCATCCCTCCATGTTGGTGGTTAAGACGCAACAGCAGGTTGACGGATGACCAACAGCGTATCTGAACCTTTGGATACATTCCTGTAGAGCGAATCATCATTTGACTGACAAGAGGCAGGATGAGTCTAGTTTTGGAACATGGCACGCTCATTGATGGCAACGGCAAAGCGATTCCCGATGCTGTCGTCGTGACCGACAATTCCCATATTGTCGCCGCAGGTCCGCGCACGAGTACACCGCTTCCGCCGGGCAAACATGAAGTTATTGATGCAAGTGGCAAGACTGTGATGCCGGGACTGTGGGACTTGCACGTGCATTTGCACGGACAAGGCGAAGCGAATGAATATGCGCGCACCAAGTTATTGCGCGAGACCGATGCATATTTGGCGACGGTGCTAGTGGAGAATGCGCGTCGGATATTAGAAGCTGGCTTTACAAGCATTCGGGACATGGGTGCGCCGAACGACATCAACATAGACATTGGGCGAGCAATTGCCGATGGCTTGCTGATGGGACCGCGCTTGATTCCGGTAGCGACAGTGGACATGACCAAGCGTCCCGGCGAAGCAGATATGCACGGTCTCAAAGGCGGCAATGTAACCGGACCGATGGAGGCGGCAAGAGCAGCCCGCGTCAAGATTGCAATGGGAGCCGAAGTCATCCATCTCAAAGCTACGGGCGCGCAATATGGACAGTTCGGACCGAAAGTGGAATTGCTGACGATGGAAGAAATGCGCGGGGCGATTCGTGAAGCTATCAAACTCGGCAAACGTACAACCACCAATGCGTGCAGCGCACCGGGCGCGCGCAATGCGGTTGAAGCAGGCGTGCAGTGCGTCGAACATGGCGAATATCTGTGCGATGACCCCGCTCTGATTGAAGAGATGGCAGAGAAGCAGGTCGCCTTTGTGCCAACGCTCTCGGTGGTCATTGCCAAAGTCAATGAGATTCAGAAGGCGCGGGCGGCTGGCTGTACTTCGGGTTTGCCGAAACGGGTTGAGGAGATTGCGTTAGATGAATTGCAACCCCATCGCGCGAGTTTTCAAATGGCGCGCAAAGCAGGCGTACCGCTGCCCCTCGGCACAGATTCCGGTTCGCCGTTTATTCTGAATGGAACGAACGCGCGTGAGTTGGGATTATACGTGGACTATGGGATGAGTCCGATGGAAGCGCTTGAGGCAGCAACGCGGGTGAGTGCAAAAGTGATGGGCTATGGCGACCAAGTGGGAACAATTGAAGCGGGAAAGATAGCAGACATTTTGATGGTACGCGGAGATCCACTTCAAGACATTCGATTGTTGGAGCAAGTGAGAAACATTGAGTTGGTGATTCAAGCAGGCAAGATTGTTGTGGACCGCAGGGCTATGTCGCTGCACGCCTAGACGTGCCAGATGCCTGCTACTAGGCGGGGCGGGTGCTAAAGGAGGCAACATGGCATTAGAGTATCTTTATTAAAACGACGGAAAACTGCTGATGCTCAGTGAGGAGAAGGAGAGATGAAAAACCCCATATTATCGAACATGGATTTGGACGAACTGACGCACAAGCTTAAACGTGGCACGCTAAGCCGCCGCGAGTTCCTGCGTCTTGCTACGACAATGGGCGTCTCTGCCAGTGTCGCCCAATTTCTGGTTGCGTGCGCTAGTCCTGGTGCTGCTCCAGCCGTCAGTCCCACCGGAGCTCCCGCAGCGGCTGCAACAAGCGCGCCCAATGCCGGTGCCCCAGCCGGTACGGGAGTTGCTATTCTCGCGGCAGGGGCTGAAGTTTCACAGTGGGATCCCCATACTTCTTCGCGTGCCGACGCCGCACAGGTCGTTTCTCAAATTTATGACGGTCTGTTTCGGTTTCAGGGATGGGACCGCGTAAATAATCTTGCCGACTCGTATAACTTTTCGCCGGATGGCGCAACCTTAACGGTAAACCTGCGGAAAGGAATCAAGTTCCATGATGGGACAGAGATGAAAGCTTCGGACGTGCTCTATTCATGGAAGCGCATTATGGATTTGAAAGGTCCATACAGTTTGCTCTGGAATGGAATTATTGATCCGAGCAACATAAAAGCGCCTGACGATTACTCTGTTGTTATTTCAATGCCCAAACCGTACGGTCCCATCCTCGACACTCTGGCATGGGTCTATGTTGTCAACGAAAAACTTTTGCGCTCCCACTACGATGGGGATGATTACGGGCAAAAGTGGCTTGGGCAGAATGACGCAGGGACCGGACCTTTTATGATTACCTCCAATCGTCCGGGCGAGCAGCTGGAATTCAAAAATTTCCCCGACTATTGGGGTGGGTGGAGTGGCAAGCATCTTGACGGATTTGTAATGCAGACGATTCGCGAGCCTGCGACCATCCGTCTGGCAATGCAAACGGGTAAAGCTCACGCCGTACAGCTTTGGTCCCTTCCACTCGAGTCAATGGACACGGTTCAGCAGGCAGGTGCGACCGACCTCTTTGAATACGCAATTCCGAGCGTGGTTGCAATCAAGATGAATAATCAAAAAGCACCCACGAACGACGTTAATTTCCGCAAAGCGATGGCGTATGCCTTTGATTATGATGGTGTAATCAAAGGTTTAATGAAAAGTCGCACCGACTATAACTTTGGGGCGTATCCCAAGGGATTTCTCTACTGGAAGAGCTTTGAGAACTCTGACAAGCTGTACCGCAAGAACCTCGACAAAGCACGCGAGTACTTGCAAAAGTCGGGAGTTGACCCGTCCACTCTAACGCTAGAGTACGATTACCGTGATTTTGACCCAACGCAGCGCGATTACGGATTGATCCTCCAAGCCTCGCTCAAGGAGGTGGGAATCAATATCAAATTGTCAGGTTTGACTGCGCCTGAATTTTCTGAGCGTCAAAAGAATCCGCAGAACGCCGCGAACTTTAATCGCATCTCTGGGCGCGGTCTCATGTCAGACCCCGACCTCTACTGTCAAGAGTGTTTGAACTCGGCTACATGGCAGGGGGATAGAGGATATTGGGCGACCATGTCCTTTTACCAGAATCCCCAAGTAGATGACCTCATCAACAAAGCCCATGTGTCCAATGACCAAACGGCGCGCCAAGCAATGTACGAGCAACTTCAAGACCTCGTCTATGACGACACTCCCGATATTTGGGTGGACCAACAGCACTTTTTGGTCTTGGTCAACAAGAAACTCAAGGGCTTTTACCCACAGCCGCTGGGCGGCAATGCGATTGACTTTTATCGGATGTACATGGAAACCTAAACATCCGGTCTGCGGTACGAGGGATTAATAGAGGAATCAAATAAAGATCGCACCATGAAGTGAACTGTCATTTCGAGCGGAGCAAAGCGGAGTTTGCGATGTATGCCATCGCCGAAATCTCTCTGACTCGCCCAAGCTCAAATTAGAGTTCGCGGAGAGATTTCTCGCAAGGGCGGCTCGAAATGACATAGTGCGGCTTTAATTTGTTTTGTCTATAAACATCCGGTCTGCTGTACGAGGGACTAAGCTTTATGAGGAGACGGCAAGCAAGCTTTGCTTGCCGTCTCCAACCCTTTCCAGCACATTGGGATCCTAAGCTTAGAATTCCACGTGGACAAGTTGTCG